>Ga0082212_10000230_pt1 | contig 82497 bp, 69 predicted proteins | sample TergutNt197P3_FD_71548 | JGI IMG/M metagenome (GOLD analysis project Ga0082212, IMG submission 71548) | Neocapritermes taracua P3 segment gut microbial communities from Petit-Saut dam, French Guiana - Nt197 P3 | ecosystem: Host-associated > Arthropoda: Insects > Digestive system > Gut ...
CCCGGTGTTACAAGTTGGATTTCTTCCGACTGAAGTATAGCTGAATCTTTCTTGTGGACAATGGGGATTCTGGACCCCGCGAGTCGCTTCGCTCCGCGGGGTGACGGGGATTGCGTTTAATGGATTCCTGCGGTGGTGAGCGCAGGGAGATGGAGTTGAGGGAATTGGGGGAGCTAGTGGTCGAATGGCGAAGACCCAGCAGCTATGAGTGGTCTCATGTGCTGTGGGTTGAGTCGAAGCGTTCGGGCGTCACGGAGGACCGTACCTGGTAGATTTCACTCATGATAAAGAAACTTGTGGCTATGGCCAGTGTTGTTCTGCTGGGGATTGGGTTGACGGGATGCGGTGGAGGTTCCACTGGCACCGGGGATACACCGGGAACCGATGATACTAACGCGCAAGACACGTACGCGGTGGGTGAAACCTTCACCTACAAGGAGGCTGAGATCACGGTCCTGGCGGTGGAAAGAAACTACGTGGATGAGGGCATGTATCGTCCCGCCGATGAGGGCATGGAGTACGTGAAAATCGATGTTCGCATCGTCAGCGGTACGGGTGATGACATCCAAGGGAACCCTTTCAATTGGAATGTCGTTGGTTCTGATAACGTACGCCACCAAAGCTTGGACAACTGTGACATGGAGATTGCACTGTGTGGCGGAGAGGTACAACCCGGTGACGTCATCACTGGATCCGTTGTGTTCGAAGTGCCAGTTGGTGAGCAGATCGAGATTCTCTACCAGGAACCCCTGCAACCCATCATCCACATTACGGCCTGAGAACGTACGTTGTCCTCAGTGGATTTCTAGTTCGGTGGTCTGCCACTGCACTCCTATGAGTCCCGAAAGACTCTTCATTGTTGGGCTGTGGATTCTGGATTCCGCGAGTCGCGCTGGCGCGCTCCGCGGAAAGACGGGGTGGGTGTAGGTGTGGTTCTGCGAGTCGCGGAGCCTCTGTTCCTCAGTTCGTTTGCCAACCAGTCACCATAGTTGCCATCTGGTGTCAAATGGCATCATTTGATAGAGTTGGTCTATCACGCCAGGAGGTAGTCATGAGCACAGTCACAGTACGTATGGATGAAACACTGAAGAAGGATGCCGAAAGCATCACCCAACGGTACGGGATCAACCTGCCCACAGCATTTAGGATGTTCGCTGCTGAAATCGTACGGACAAAATCAGTGCCCGTCTCTTTGGACTACCAACCCCATCCCACCTTTGGATTAACCGGACAGGCATATCTTGATCACCTGTACGAAGCAAAGAGGAGAATAGAAGCGGGCGACCGGGGCACAGTGCACGAACTCATTGAGGTCTAGACTGCCCATTCGGTTTGATGATATTGCCTGGGTTCAATACACACAGTGGCAAAACCTGGATAGGAAAACTCTCAAACGAATCAACCAACTCCTTAAATCATTAAGACGAAACGGTCTGAATTCAATCGGAAAAGTCGAACGGCTCCGCGGTGATCTGTCAGGGTTCTACTCTGTTCGAATCGATGAAAAGAACCGTCTCGTCTTTCAGTTGGAGGATGATGACGTGATCATCATTTCTTGTTCAGGCCATTACGAATAGGGAAGCACCGTACTGCAATAACAATGAAGAATCCTCACTATACTTGAGGAATGTTCTTTAAGAAAAAAGCTCCGCAAGATTCTGCTCCTCTGGACCGTCACGGCAACACTCCACTGCATCTAGCAGTCGGCAAGTACGATCCCGACGCTGTACGAGCCCTGCTCGCTGAAGGAGCAAAACCACGCGCTCGCAATACATACGGGCATACGCCACTCGAGCACGGGATGGCCTTGGCTGAAAACTACATCATCGAAGAGCTAGCTGAGATCGCAGAGATCCTGCTCGCTGCAGGAACCCCCATCACCAAGGGGATGAAAACGAGTCTGACTAAATTAGGCACAAGTTTTGAGTTTGCCCGCGAAGCCTTCGACAAGGAATCACTGCCAGACACCGAGGCAGCACTCACGAAGCTCTACACCCTTCTCGGCGTCCCACCCGTACCTCGGCGAAGCATGCACGATGGAATCACACCCATCACCGCCGAGCCTGGCCCATGGAAACAACAATTCCTCGAACTGGAAGACAAGCTTGTTCCTGCTCAAGGTTCGGCACAAACAGTACAAGGGGAGGTCATCAGAATCGCAGGACGGATATACGACGAGACCTACCACAATGGGGGAATGAATTGGGATGACGACTATCGCGCTATGGCGGATTTCTATCTCAGCACCCTCAGTTCGGGCACACCATTGCCGCCAGCAGAACTCGATGAAGCAGCGTCCATGATTGATGTCCTGCGCATGGCTGGTGATCTCATCAAAGACGATGGTTCGTGCATCGATGATGTCCAACGCTTGTGGGCACTTGCCACCGACTGGGTGCTGGCCAACCCCGAACCGATCACCCTAGAAACACCGACGTACAACCGCTAACTATCACAACACACAATACGCAAGGCACGTCCCCGGGGACTGCGGAGACCCTGCCCGTACCTACTGTGGAATTCAACTAGAATCACTGTGTGAAGAAACACACTTTGGCGATCCTCGCCGCGATAGTTGGAATCATTTTCATCGTACTGGGAGTGACATCACTGGGGGACAAGCCACACGTGGAGTACGGTGGCATCACCTTCGATGGGATCACTCTCCTTCTCATCGGTGCTCTCATCTGTGTTGCAGGTCTTCTTAATTTTCTCTCCAGTCGCCCAACACCTGAAGGAAAAGAACCTTCACCATCCTGGTATATACCGTCTGCCCCACAGTCCGTCTCCGATGTCGACAAAGCCATCCAAGAGCTCGGCATCACCATGGAAGAAATTAAGCAGTACGCCGACACTTTCGTCGCTAAGACCTCGCTGCCATGCATCGTACTTTCCCCAGTACGACGAGCCACTGGCGTACTGGATTCAAAATTTGGGGGAACTCCGTACCTCCCACCAGGATTCAACTATCCACACAACGAGAATCCTGACGGCCCGGGTCAACCGTTGAAACTACTTGCCCAACTCAATTTCTCTACCCTTCCGCAGGTCGATTGGGGTGACCAGAACATCCCGACAACCGGAATCCTCCAGTTTTATATCACGAAAGAGATGGAATTGGATGGCGATTTGAGCATTTTCGGCGCTGACATCGACGACCCACATAATCAACAAGGGTTCCGGGTTGTCTATCACCGCAGCGTGATTGAAGACCCTGCCATGTGGCAGGATCCTCCCGCTGTTGACGACCTACCAGGCGACTATTTTCCCTTCGAGGGTGAGCTCGCTATCGAAGCCAAGGCCACCATGGTGGGGATGACACCTAGCGACCATCTTTTCGCCGAGAGATTCTCTGCTGAAATGGCCATTGACCTGCCCGAGGAGCAGTACGATATCTTGCAAGCTGCTGTCATTGATTACCTGCTCGGTTTGGATACCTTGGACGGCCATCGCATTGGTGGCTATCCGCTATTTTTTCAAAACGATCCTCGCGAATTCGACCCTGTGGATGCACCCACACTGCTGCTCCAGATGGACACTGACGCTGATGACACCGGTGATACCTACGACATCATGTGGGGTGATGCAGGGATTGCCCATTTCTTTGCCGGGGTTGAAGACTTCGCCACCTGTGATGACCCTGCCATCTTGTCGACGGCTGCTTTCAGTTGGGAATGCATGTAGTTGGGTCGTCGTTCACCCTCGGGGGTACACTCAACACCCTTGGCCGGTGATGGACCCTGCGAGACGGCGCTTCGCCCGTCCGCAGGGTGACGAACTTGGGGGGTGCAGGGTGACGGATTTGGGGGGGTGCAGGGTGGCAGAAAAAGAAGGCCAACAACTAAGTTCCGCGAAGGACCTCCATCAAAGGCAGGTTGATAAACAACACATCGCGCCCGACCTTCAGTTCTTTCAGTACGCCGATCTCCACGAGCCCTTTCAGCCATTTGGACGCTGTGGGGCGCGACACATCACAGGCAGCCATGACCTCACGCGACCTCGCATAAGGTTGCTCCATCAACACCCCCGCCAGATCATGGTTCGCTGAACCGACCACGAGACGTACCTGATCCAACAGAGCAGTATGAACACCTTGGATCTCATCAATGATCGCCGTGGTACGTACCGCCGTCGAGCGCACCCCATCGACGATATATAAAATCCAATCCTCCCATTTCCCTGTTGAAGTCACCTGGTGGATGAGCCGATAATACGTGTCCTTGGTTTCGATAATGTGCCGCGACAAATACAGCAAAGGCAGATGTAGGACACCCGCATCGCACAACATGAGTACGTTCATGATGCGCCCAGTACGACCGTTGCCATCAGAAAACGGGTGAATAGCTTCGAACTGATAGTGAGCCACAGCCATGCGTACGATCGGATCCAGGTCAGACTCCTCATTGAGAAACCAACTCCAATTGTCGCGCAACTTCTCGAGGGCATCCTCATTCACTGGTGGCGTGTAGACCCGCCGCCGATTACCCACATCCCCGATATAAACTTCACCGCGACGAAACCCTTCATCATGCCCACGAATGACCGCGCAAATCTCGAGGGCAGTATTCGCAGTCAATGGACGACGCCCGATCTGCTCCCATCCCTCATGGAGCGCCGAGCGATAACGCAGCGCCTCCCTGGTCGCTGGAGACACATTACTGGTGGTGGCCAGGCCCGAAAACAGCTCATCAGTCGTGGTCACAATGTTTTCGATCTCCGAGGAAGCTTGGGCTTCCAGCAGTGGAATAGCATTAATCAGTACGGTCGGATTCGGCAATCCTTGAGCACGAATATCGAAACGGGCTAAAGCATCACGCGCTGCAATCGTATGTTTCAGTACGCGCCGGGTCTCCAACTCTGCGGCCGGGGGAAGCAAAGTGAGAGTGTCGTAGGGTACTTCAGGATTCCACACCATGAGAACACTCTAGCAATAGGTAAAGAATTGCGCGAATATTTTACATGTTTTGTCGATGTGTCAAAGAACTTTACCTATTCGCACCGAAACACTCCTGGCCCACAGCCCCCAGGCCCGTGACCTAGCTCACAAACCCATTCAATAGATAGACAGCCTTCCCACAAAGGCAATGAATGTCTATAGTTGACTCCACGAGTTCAAGACGGCAACGTCGCCGCGATGATCACGAGCACTCTGCCACCAGAGTCACTCGCATCAAGTGACGCGTTACCGCCTGTTCCCCATGAAATGGAGCCAGAAATGAAGAAGGTATTGATTGCCAACCGCGGCGAGATCGCTGTGCGTGTTATCCGAGCTTGCTCGTCGTATGGTCTGCAGTCTGTAGCGGTATATTCCGACACTGATGCTGGAGCAATGCATGTTCGACTGGCCGACGAAGCTTATGCCCTCGAAGGTCGTACCGCCCTAGAAACCTACCTCGACGCCGACAAGATACTTGCTGCCGCCAAGGCTTCAGGTGCTGACGCTATCCACCCCGGGTACGGTTTCCTCTCCGAGAGAGCCGATTTTGCTCAAGCAGTCGAAGACGCCGGCCTGACCTGGATAGGACCAACACCAGACAACATCGCCATGCTCGGTGACAAGGTTGCCGCGCGTACGATCGCAGAAAAAGTGGGAGCCCCCCTGGTTCCAGGAACACCTGGCCCAGTAGAAACCGTGGAAGAAGCCCGCGCCTTCGCCGACCAGCACGGGTACCCGATCGCCATCAAGGCCGCCTTCGGTGGTGGTGGCCGAGGGCTCAAAGTTGTTCACGACCCCAAAGACTTGGAACTGCGCTACGAATCAGCGGTCTCCGAAGCCATCACAGCCTTCGGTCGCGGAGAATGCTATGTGGAACGATTCGTTGATCGTCCCCGCCACGTCGAGACACAGATCCTCGGTGACGGTAAAGGCCGCGTCGTTGTCATCGGTACGCGCGACTGCTCCTCACAGCGTCGCCACCAGAAAGTCATCGAAGAAGCACCAGCACCGTTCATCACCAAAGAACAGTTCGACAAGCTCATGGCCGCCTCCAAGGCCATCGGTGAAGAAGTCAACTATCGCGGTGCAGGCACCATGGAGTTCATGCTCGGCTCTGACGGGCTGCTCTCCTTCCTCGAAGTCAACACCCGCCTCCAGGTCGAACACCCCGTGACCGAAGAAGTCACTGGCATCGACCTCGTCGCCTGGCAGTTCCGTATTGCTGAAGGTGAGTCACTCGATGAGCTGCCTGACGTCATACCGTACGAAGGTCACGCGATCGAATTCCGTATCAACGCTGAAGATCCCGGACGAAACTTCCTGCCACAAAGCGGGGAATATACCCGTTTCGATGTCCCCGGTGGTCCACACGTACGCGTGGATGCTGGTGTGGGATCTAATGGTGAAATCTCCCCAGACTTCGACTCAATGATCGCCAAAGTCGTCGTGTGGGGCAAAGACCGTGAAGACGCTATCACGCGAAGCCGTCAAGCCATGAAAGAGTGCGTGATCGAAGGGATACCCACCCTCGTACCCTTCCATAGCCGTATGCTCGAAGAGCCCGGTTTCACCGCAACTAAAGCCAAAGACTTCAAGGTGCACACCAACTGGATCGAAACAGAATGCACCTGGTTGGATGACATGGCCGTACCCCTTCCTGCTGGTGTCAAGAAAGACGAGATCGTCCGCGAATGGCTCGAGATCGACGGAAAGTGGATGCGTGTGGGCTTCCCCACCTCACTGATCGGTGCTGGTGGCGGCGGTGGAGGCGGCGGTGCCAAAGCTGCTGCAGCTCCCGACCTGGCCGGTGCTGTGAAATCAGCGATGAACGGTGTAGTGAAATCCTGGCAGAAAGCCAACGGCGACGCGGTTGCCGAAGGTGAAACCATCGGCGTACTCGAAGCCATGAAGATGGAGATGCCCATCGTCGCTGACCATGGTGGCACCTTCACCCAAGTGGTTGAAGCCGGTACGACCGTCAAAGAAGGCCAAGCTATTGCTACGATTGTCTAAACATCTCTTTTGACTAAGGGCAACCCCCGTACTTGTCAAGTACGGGGGTTGCTCTATTCTGTTGAAAACCAAGTCCCCCATCAGACCCACCCCGTCATGCTGCGCGAAGTCGCAGCATCCATGAGCTGACCACGGAGAAATACCAAGTCCCCCATCAGAACGGGGAATTCTGTGGGGGACTTCTCTCGTGACTAGCGCCGAGCCCGGACGAGCAATGCGCACCTGTTATGCGTCAGAGTGGTATATGGGATTACATGCTTCTCCCGGGGGTATTGGACACTACATGAGTCGGACAGGTTGCGTGGCTGGGAGAACCTACTCCTTGGGGGGTGTTAAAGAATATGCATACAGGGAGGAAACCTATCGGCGTGCCGGCCGAGGTCGATATTGCAGTTGCTAGGGTGTTCATCTGCGTACCTCTCTTTCCTGTCGTGAGACTAGTCTGACCCACCGGCTTTGAGAAACCTCTAAGAATATGGTTGGGTTCTGCTCTGGATATGCCGCTGGCGCGTCATATCCAGAGCATCACCCACCCATGTGGTTGATCTATTGCAGTCCAACAGTAAGTACAGACAGAGCGGTGTATGCCGCTGACGCGTCATACGCCGAGCATTCTCTGTTCATATGGTTAATCTATTGCGGTACAACAGTAAGTACAGATAGTGCGGTTTTTCCCGCTGGCGCGCCCGAACAAAAGCACAGAGGAGAAACCTGGGGAGGTGCAGCGCGGACATCGGTGGGTCTAGGTGGACTTGAACCACCGACCTCTGCCTTATCAGGGCAGCGCTCTAACCGTCTGAGCTATAGACCCGCGATGGGCAACTCTATCAAGGCCAACTGCGTACGCCCAAATTCGGACTAGATCCAACCATTATCGCGAGCAATGATGAGGGCCTGGACGCGATTAGCAGCACCCAGTTTCGCCATGATCGAGGAGACATAGTTGTTGATCGTTCCAGGACTGAGATGCATCACCTTGGAGATCTCTGCCGTCGTACCCACACGTGCAACAGTTCTCAACACATCGGTCTCCCGAGCAGTCAACGGGGAATTGTTTTCCTGGTTAGCCATCTGCGGTTCAATGAGTCGCTTTCCGGCATGAACCTGTTCAATTGCTTGAACGATGTCAGAGAAAGGAAGGTCTTTGCTGAGATAAGCCCAAGCGCCATACTCGTACGCACGGAAGCGATACCCGGGAAGATCCTGGCCAGTCAACAAGATGGAGCGACACTGCGGGACGCAAGACCGCAACTGCTCAATCATGTGGAATCCAGCATCATCAGGAAGCTGCATATCGATCAAGGCAACATCAGGCTGGTGAACCCAAGCCAGATTGATTGCTTCCCGAACAGAGGACGCGGGTGCCGCGACATTGATATTTTCTTGCCTGTTGAGCATGACCGTGAAGGCATCTCTCACTGAGGCGTGGGACTCCACGAGTAGTACTGAAGTCATTTCTGTCCCCATCCGCCGAGGGCATCCGGTGCCGAAACAAAAGTGTGATGCAGGGCCTTGGTGGCCCGACAACCAGTGGCTGTCATGATTTCTCCCATCTATGAGTGTCATCATTTCGCTGGAAGAGTTCGGGGTGAACTCCTCCTCCCCCGGTGTCTCGTGGTCCTTGTCAGTACGAAAAGCCGTACCTATTCCTTCCACGTTTATTCCACATTACCTGGGTCATTCAAGGACATTGCCTGAAAGAATTCACGCTCGGTCGTTGACTGGCTCAGTCACGCTTATCGCTATTCCAGCGCACGAAATGGATGCATTGTTCACCACAGGCCAAACAGGTGAGTTAACTCATCTCAAAGGGTCTACACAATGAGATGGTTGGCCAGGTACTAGACAAATGTTGAAAAACCATCATCGGAAACGGGTGGAACAAAGAAAGGTCCCACTCACCAGGTTGCGGTGGGAGGTGCTAGCTGCTCCCACCGCTGAAGGTGGACGAACCGAGTTCATCTCACCATCGGCCACAGATAGCCATACTCTTAGGGGGAGGAGCGGTGGCCTATTCTGCGGCACATCTCTGATGTAGTTTTCCTGGACGATAGCTTCAGTTGGATAGTCCGCATACCCTGGTTGTACGAGAATCTTTGCGACTCTCGAATCAACCAGTGATGCACATACTATGGTCAAATCCGAGTTGGGGGCGGACCACCATATCACCAACAATCAGCGTGATCGTCGCAGAGATATTAACCTGCTGATTCTCGTTTTCACAAGGTATTTTGCTCCTCAAGGCCAGTATCGTGACCCATCTCACTCATGGTGACCTACATGAGTATGCCCAACACATCCACCGCCAACAGACTCCACAACTGTGGATCATCGCTTACCTGGATTCCTGCCAAGTCGTGCTGGCGCACTCCGCGGAATGACTTTGTGGGTAGTTGTTGACGTCTGCGGAATGACCCTTTCAGGCCCGGACTGACATAGGATGAGCCACAACCCGTACGCTAGATTCTAGCCAGCTGAAGGGAGACAACCATGGTGGCCCAATTCGTGAAGTGCCATACCCCTGATGGTTCCTTCGCACTGATCGCCACACCAGACGGTGTTGTGGCCTCTGGTTGGGTTGATGAGCCAACACAGTTGATGACCCTCATACACCCGAGTCTTCGCCCAAGCTCTATCACCGCGCACACTGCGGGACACATCACCGACGTAGTCAGTGAAGCCCGCCAAGCAGTTCACCAGTACTATGACGGCGATCTGGAGGCCCCATCGCATATCCCCACTCTCACCCGTGGTGGACCTTTTGTCTTGGCCGTGTGGGCGGCACTGTGCAGGACCCGCGTAGGTGAGCAACTTTCGTACAGTGAGCTTGCTCGCCGCGCAGGCAATCCTCGAGCAGTACGAGCCGCAGCTAGCGCATGTGCACGAAACCCGGTTGCCCTGTTCGTACCCTGCCATCGCATCATCCGCTCAGATGGCAGTCTGGGTGGTTTCGGTTTTGGGTTAGCTATCAAGCAGAGCTTGCTTGCTAGAGAGCAGACCAACACTGTGAGTGAAGGCAACATGATCGACTCCGCAAAACTGTGACACTCAGAAGTCATACCTCATCGTTAACGGTGGGCATGGTCGAAAAAGTCTGACCAAGCACCTAGGCTTGTCCTTATGGAAGCCCAGAGTCTTGAACGTGATGGTGCCCCTGAGATCTTCACCCAAGAGGGCCCGGGGCTGTTTGCCGAATCATCCACACCCGTACGCGATGATGCACCTTTGGCTCTCTATCGGCGCTATCGCCCCGAGATTTTTGCTGATGTGATTGGTCAGGAGCATGTCACTGATCCACTCAAGAGGGCGTTGACAAATAATCGCGTCACCCATGCGTACCTTTTCTCAGGACCTCGCGGATGCGGAAAAACTTCATCGGCTCGAATCCTGGCCCGCTCGTTGAACTGTGAGAAAGGCCCCACTCCTGAGCCTTGTGGATCCTGCCAATCCTGCAAGGATCTGGCTCGTAGCGGTCCTGGTTCTATCGATGTTCTTGAGATTGATGCAGCAAGCCATGGCGGTGTCGATGATGCGCGTGAATTGCGTGAGCGAGCATTCTTTGCACCAGTACGATCCCAGTATCGGGTCTACATTGTTGATGAAGCCCACATGGTCACCACCCAGGGTTTCAATGCGTTGCTCACTTTGGTGGAGGAACCTCCTCCACACGTGAAGTTTATTTTTGCTACGACAGAACCTGACAAGGTCATTGGTACGATTCGTTCGCGTACCCACCACTATCCGTTCCGCCTCATACCACCCAAAACAATGACCAGCTTCTTGGAGAAGATCTGTGAAACTGAAGGGGTGGGGATTGATCCGCGAGTAATTCCGATGGTGGTACGCGCTGGAGCTGGGTCTGTTCGTGATGCTTTATCGGTTCTTGACCAACTGATTGGTGGTGCCCCCGCCAGCGGGGTTGAGTACGATCATGCGATTGGATTATTGGGTTACACCCCGGATTCTTTGATGGACAGTGTTGTGGACGCGATCGCTTCAGGGGATTCAACGGGGGTTTTCTCGGGTATCGACAAGGTGATTGAGGCAGGTCAGGATCCTCGACGTTTCGCTGAGGACCTTCTCACGCGCCTGAGGGATCTGGTGATCGTTGCTGCTGTTCCTGATGCTCTCACTAATGGCCTGTTGGATCTTCCCACAGATCAAGGCGAAAGATACCAAGCCCAAGCATCCACCATGGGGATCGGTTCTTTGACTCGTGCAGCTGAAGTGGTGGCTGCTGGCCTGGTGGGCATGCGCGGTACGACAGCTCCTCGCCTTCAAGTGGAGCTCATGTGTGCACGCATCCTGCTACCTGGGGCAGATGTTGGGGATCGCGGGATTCATGCGCGGTTGGAGAAACTAGAGAAATCACTGTCAGGATCATCTGCTGGCACTGTGGCGTCTCCCGTGCGGGCAACCGAGGAACCTTCCACCGAGGGGCCTACAGCTGCGCCCATGGATCCACCCACGACCACGGTGACCAGTATTGAGACCACTCCAGTGAAGCAAGCGGGGGAGACCCCTCCAGCGAAGCATGATCTGGAGCATCAGGAAGCCGCCCAGACGGTGGCTTCTCCACAGAAATCCTCTCCAGGCGAACCTGCTGAAACTCCAGCTCCTGAACCTCCTCGTACCCCACCCCAGGTTAGTGAACCGTTCACTGGTGAGTTAACCACGGATGTTATTCACACTCATTGGCCCCAGATTCTTACCTGTGTGACATCCATGCGGCGCTTCATTTGGACCCTGCTCAACCAGCATGTGACTGACACAGAGTTGCGCGGAGATGTCTTGTGGGTGACGTTCAGTGAATCGGGTCCTCGTGATCATTTCAATCGTTCCAATGGGGAAGAACTGCTCAGCCAGGCTATTGCCACCACGATGGGGCATACTGTTGCGATCAGGGCCCGACTTGGTTCTGAACCGATTCCTTCTGAGGGTACGGCTATCCTCTCCCTGGCAACTCCAGCGTCCTCATCGGCGACCACTCCTGCAGCTCCAACTCCTCCACCTCCGGTTGCTACCAGCAGTGTTGCTCCACCAAAAGGGGCCACCCTCAAATCCGTACAACGTACGGGCGAATCCTCGATCAGAACCGAAGCATCCTCCGCGGCTGAATCTTCACCCACACCAACAGAGCAACCCACCAGCGAGGACGAAACTAGTGAGTTTGATGACATTGTCGAGAATGTGGAAGACGAGGTTTCCGAACTCGTCATGGAACTCTTCGACGCTGAACTGGTCAGTGAAGAAAAAACAAAACCATCGTCAAGAAAGAAGAACTGATGTACGACGGCCCTATTCAGGAACTCATTTCTGAACTGAGTCACCTGCCTGGGATCGGACCAAAATCTGCCCAGCGCATCGCTTTCTATCTTCTTGACTCTCCACTCGAAGACGTCAAGGCCCTCAGTGACGCCATCGTACATGCCAAAGAAACAGTGAAATTCTGCAACCAATGCTTCAACGCAACCCAGGATGAAACCTGCAGAATCTGCCAAGATCCTAGGCGGGATTCCACACAAATCTGTGTCGTGGAAGAATCCAAAGACATCATTGCCATTGAGCGTACGCGAGAATTCCGTGGCACCTACCATGTGCTCGGTGGTTCCATTTCACCAATCGACAACCGGGGACCAGCTGACCTGCACATTCGCGAACTCGTCCAGCGGCTCAGTGATGGGGTCGTCACAGAAATCATCCTGGCCACCAATCCCAATACTGAAGGTGAAGTCACTTCCACCTATATTGCTCGCCTCCTGGCCCCGCTGGGTGTGAAAGTATCCAGGCTAGCTTCTGGACTTCCTGTGGGAGGAGATTTAGAGTACGCCGATGAAATCACCCTCGGGCGAGCCTTCGAGGGACGCCGAGTGGTTGATTCCTAACTGGTAGGCTCAGACTATGGCTGAATTTCGTCCGTTTCCTGCCCTGAGGTACGCCCCTGGTGCCGACCTTGATTCTGTTCTCGCACCTCCCTATGACGTACTGTCCGATCAGGAGGCTGAGGATCTGCGTGAGTCGCATCCCCACAACATCACTCATGTGGATGTACCAAAAGATCAAGACTATGCGGGGGCCTCGAAGAAACTGTGGGGGTGGGTACGCGAAGGGATCCTCACCGCTGACAAAGACGATACCTTTTCTATTTACCGGATGGCGTTCACTGACGACACTGGTGCTGCACGCGAGATCTCTGGGGTGCTCGGTGGACTCCAAGTTGTCGATGACCCTCTCAGTGAGGATGCTCCTCCACCAGGTCAGCGTCCACCCACCGTACTTCCCCACGAGCGCACCACAGCTAAAGCTGTCACTGACCGTCTCGATTTGATGAAAGCTACTGCAACCAACTCTTCACCCGTGTGGGGGCTCTCCCTCGCCCATGGCCTTACTGAGGCCATTGCTGAACGAGGAAAGATCCTGGCAGAGGTCGACTTTGATGGAGCAACCCACACGATCGAGCGTGTCAGCGATCCGGAACGTATCAATGCGATTCGCGCCGCTGTGGAGTCCGATGACGTACTTATTGCGGATGGCCATCACCGTTATTCCGTGTCCCGAAGCTACCGCGATCTTGTTCGAGCAAAAACTAAGCGAAACAATACTCGCGCGGAGCGCACTCTCACTTTTATCAATGAACTCATTGACGAACAGCTCTCTATTGCAGCCATTCATCGCCTCTACAGTGGGGTGTCCGCGCAAGAATTACGCTCAGGGTTGGAAACCTGCTTCAACCTCACTCCTGCATCCTTGAGTGATTCGACTCTGAGCGAGATGGTCGAATCTGGGCGATTAGTGGTGTTGTGGGGGGAAGGGAAAGCTGAATGGCTGGCACCGAAACCGGGAGTCTTCGAGTCAGTACGATCACTCGACGGGCTCTGGTTGGAACAGGCACTCACAGGGGTGTCTGGCGAACTGTCCTACCAACATGGGTTTGCCAACATGAAAGAAGCGGTCTCAACTGGGGACTACACCGCTGGGATACTCATTCGTCCCACATCGATTGAGGAGATCCGCCGAACAGCTAGAGAAGGTCTACTCATGCCACCAAAGTCGACCTTCTTCACCCCGAAACTTCTCACAGGATGGGTGCTTCGCGCTACAGAACCACTTAAAACGAAGTAGCCTGGCACATGTTTCCCCTCTTCCTCATTGCTCTCTTTGCCGGAAAGCTCAGCGCGTTGGCTTGCCGCATCCTTGCCCCAACCCGGGGCAGCAACCTTCCCGGAGTGGTAGCTCTCAAGTTTGATCGGAACTTTCTGAGCCACGTACGAGGAGTGCAACCAGGAAAAACTATTTTCATCACAGGGACGAACGGGAAATCGACAGCAACCACCATGGTTGTCCATGCCCTGCGTGAGGCAGGATTGACTGTCGCCACCAATACCGAGGGTGCCAACATGATGCCTGGTGTTGCGACCGTCCTCATACGTTCAACAAAGATCACACGCGGATTCACCAGTGATTTTCTCGTTTTAGAGATCGATGAGCGTAGCCTCGCCACCATCAGTCAACAGATCCCCCCCGGTCACTTGGGTGTACTCAATATTCAAAAAGACCAAGTCCAACGCAATGGGGAACCTGACTATATCTATCAAAAAATCAAGACTGTCGTGGACTCACTACCAGAGGTGAAGCTCTATCTCAACGATGATGAGCCGCGATCACGTTCACTAGGGCTTCCACCTAACGCCCTCACACAGGGTGAACCACCCAGCGCTGGGTCAACCTTCTCAGTCACCGCCTGGGATGAACAATCACATCACGACCAGTGGGAGGTGACCATGCCCTGCCCGCGTTGTGCCGCAGAGATCGACTTCCACACTCGTACCATTGCAGGGATGGGAGAATTTCTGTGCCACCGGTGCAACTTCGGTTCACGCCAAGGTTCATCGACCGTGATCGATACTGTGGACTTTTTGGCACAATCGTTCACTTGTGGTGGGGAAACCTATCACCTCGGTTATTTGGCACCCTACTTCCTCTACAATTACGCCTTCTGTTTATGCCTGTGTACCCAGCTGGGCATAGACGGCGCAACCTTGGTGAGAGCACTAGAGTCTTTCACCAATATTTCGGGACGAATGGAGTCCTTCACCCACCAAGGCAAAACCATCAACTATATGCGCATTAAACAAGAGAACCCTGAGACCTTGCAAAGCGCTCTCGATACTCTCGCCCGAGATTCCTCACCGAAAGTGTTCGTGCTAGGGCCCGCAGTGATCGACGATTTCATTCCGCACTATTCCAATACTTTCTATACCTTCGACTGCGATTTTGGGCCACTGGTCGATTCGGGCCTGGATCGCTGTATTTGTTTTGGGGACACTATTGCTTGGGATACAGCCAATCGTCTGATCTATGCCGGTGTGCCCCGAGAGAAGATCGACATCATTGATTCTGACCATGATCAACAGATTCTCAATGCTATTGCTGCTTGTGAAGCAACAAACGTCTATCTGATCACTTGGATCAAAAAATTCCAGAAACTCAAGGAGCAGGCATCATGACCAGGCCTCTCAACATCCTGTGGCCGTGGTACCACACGTTGAATCTCCATGGGGATCGCGGCAACCTCATGGCGTTGGTACGAATCTGTGAGCTGTACGGAATCGACACCCAGATTCACCGTATACCCAGCATTCTCGAACCCCTCGACCTATCCAACATTGACATCGTGGTCTTGAATGCTGGAGAGATCACCGTACTGCCGGTGATAGAGCAGAGCCTCTCCCTCACCCATCCTTCTTTTGCCCAATGGTGCCTGGATGGTGGAGTGGTCCTAGCCACGGGTACGAGCGCAGCGATTCTTGGCCATGAGGTTCGACGTCTTGATGGTACGGTCATTGCTGGGGTCGGTCTACTTGACATGGTGGCCCATGAACGAACCCCTATTCTCGGTGATGATCTCATGTGGAAGATGGCTAAGCCCGCACTCGATGTGGCCTCCCAACCTTACGACATGACCGGTAGCCAGATCCAGATGGTCGACATCACCTTGGGAACCGACCAGCAACCTCTCGGCACTGTGACCTACGGTTACGGAAACAACAACTCCGGGGTTGAGGGGGCTGTGGCCAACAATGTGATCTTCACTAATACTCTGGGTCCAGTGCTGGTGAAGAATCCGTGGTTTGCCCTGGAGATTATCAACCGCGCCCTCGCAAGCCAGGGAGCCGATATTCTAGAGTTCAACCCAGCTCTGTTTACTGTCGAACTCAACTCTGCCAAGGCGATTGCGCAGTTCAACCAGAAGAAAAGAAAGCCACCATGGGCGCAACCTTAACCATTGATACTCAAGGATTGCTCGACAACCTTCGTACTGTTCATAGACTTGCCCATGATCGCGGGGTTGACATTTCTGTCGTGACAAAGGCTCTGACCGGTCACCGTGACCTTGTCGAATTGCTGGTCAACTCAGGGGCCACCAGCATCTGCGAATCCCATCTGGAGAATCTCAAAAAGTGGGAGTCTCTTACCTGCGAGAAATGGCTCATCCGCTCTGCCCTGCCTGGGGAAGCCGAAGATACTGTACGTCTAGCCGATGTGAGTCTTGTTTCTGAGAGTATGACGCTGTCCCATCTTTCGCAGCAGGCAGTACGCCAGGATCGTACTCACAAGGTCGTGATCATGGTCGAATTAGGAGAATTACGTGAAGGGTGCCTGGGGGATGAATTGGGGCACCTCGCTACCTGGTGCCACGAACTGCCCGGGATCGAGCTGTACGGTATTGGGGCCAACCTCTCCTGCTTGCACGACATTGTTCCTGATGTAGTCAACATGAATCTCCTCGCCACGTACGCTGAAAGCATTGAAACCCACCTGGGGATATCCCTACCGGTGATCTCGGGAGGATCTAGTAGCGCTTTGAGGATGCTCGTGGATGGAACCCTGCCCAAACGTATCAACCATCTTCGACTTGGTGAGGCAATCTTGTTGGGGAACATTGTCTGCTATGACGAGCCGTACCCTTCAGCTCGCCAAGACATTTTCACCTTGAGTGCAGGAATCATTGAGGTGAAAGACAAGCCCTCCCTCCCGTACGGCCAACGTGCCCCAGGACGGGTGGCAGTGGGCGAGGACCCCACTCTCAGCGATCAGGGTATTCGCCGACGGGCTCTAGTGGGAATCGGGAAACAGGATGTCCGCAGTGAATATCTCGTGGCACTGGATCCACAGATCACTATCCTGGGTGACACTAGTGATTGTCTCGTTGCGGATGTGACTGATTGTGACAGGGATTACGCCGTGGGAGACCGGGTGGATTTTCGACTGAAATATTCTGGCCTGGTGACAGCAATGGCGTCAGTGTATGTCACCAAGGAACTGGTCTAGTACGACTGCAATCATTGGGGGAAGAGAGTGTCCCCCGGTGGAGCATTGCCCAACATTTCGGGGTTGTACACATACAGCGCTGAAAGGTATTGCAGGGTCAGTGATTTCGCTTCCTGACCACGCATAAAAGACACTCCCGATCGCGGGAGCCCATCGACAACACCTTGGGTTGTCTGGGTGACGCCGTTGTCGACAAGAATCTGGGCAGCCTCCGCAGGTGAATCGTGCAGGTACTGTGAGGATCGTTGACTTGCTTCGAGGAAAGCCTCCACAACTCGAGGATGGGATGCATCAAAGTCTTTATTGATGACGGTGACTGTTGAGACGACAGAAACACCAGTGATCTTTTCGAATTCTGCAGCAAGATCAATGGCAATGGAATAACTCGGGTCGAGTGCGAGCAGGTCTGAAACGTACGGTTCGGGCAAGACCACGATGACATCATCATCTAAGGCTGCCAATCCGGGGACGAGATCATCAGGATAGGGTGCGTATCTCACTTCAACCTTGTCGGTGAGGCCATAATTGTCCATAATGACATCCATCAGTACGTTGGGTGTTTCTCCTGGCCCTCCAGAGTTAACCGTTTTCCCAGCTAAATCTTCAACCCCGGTGATGGTAACGCCCTTCGAGACCACATAGTACCCACCCACTGAGTTGACTGCAGCGATGCGTAGGCGGCCACCACTGGCGACAGACATGGCAGCAACATTAGGAGGAATGATGGCAATATCAAATTCACCATGGGCGAGGTTCGCCACAAGAGAACCCGTATCCCACGAGGCCACATAGGTGACTTCTTGGGAACCGAGGTATTCATCAAAGTTCTTCGGCCCAACCAGGGCCATGTCACCAAGTCCAGGAGTCAACCCGACCTGGAGTATGACTGGAGTTTCTTCCACGGGCTCCTTGCCCCCACATCCAGTGAGCAAGAGCACTGATGCCAGGGCGAGTCCGATGAGCCGGGGTAAATGTGTCGTACTCATGAAGAGATTTTCTTTGCAGCTTTGGCTTCAGCTTTCGCCTTCTTAGCGGCAGCTTTAGCTGCTTTCTTGGGGTTGCCCACATCGAGGTCTTCACTAGGTGAGCTCAGGGTGTCTGTGTCATCGCCATGACGGGACTTCCTGGATTTTCCAATGAGCATGATGAAACCGATGAGCATCAAGAGCATTCCCAGTCCACCAATGCCATAGAGCACATAGGTGTAGATGCCGTGAACTGCCTTGCCTTTTCCTTCTATATTCGTCAAAGACTTGTCAACCCTCAAGGCACCAGTGAAGAACCCTCTTCCGTCGGTCCATTCCACTAGTGACACCCCCATGGTATCGCTGGTGACTTCACCTGTGGACTCATTGATCGCTGCACTGCCAGGCCCGATTACCCATGTGGTTTTTGCGGTGTCCGACTCAGCAAGGACAAGCTCAGGAAGGGTTGTCTTTTCATCTTTGGTGAGTTCTCGGGTCACCACCTGATTGGCGACAGTGTACGACGAAAAACCAAACACATCATCGGTCTGTGCCATCCACACTTGTTCAATAAGAGCAGGATCAAGCATGGAGATATCGGTGATGGCATTTCCTTCGAGTGTCCATACCAAACATGGAGCACCACTAGCGCCTACACAGTTCAGATTTTCAGCGATCGGAGTGAGATCTTCAATGGCATTGTTGTGGAGCCGCAGTTCCCCAGCTTTCATCATCTTCGCCAAGACTGTGACATCGGCGATGTTGTTGCCGGACAGATCCAGGAAATGCAAGTCTTTCATTCCAGCCAGAGGAGTGATGTCAACAATCTTGTTGTTCGCTAGATCCAAGTCCCCGATTTTGGTCAGTTTGGTCACAGCCGATAAATCATCAATGCCGGATTGGGCAAGGCCAAGGACCTGAAGATTAGGCAGCGAAGCCAGTGGGGTGAAATCAGTCACAGCATTCGCACCGAGATCAAGATCATAGATGTTCGTCAGCTTGCTCAGAGGTGAGATATCGGTGACGTTGTTCCCGTAAAGATCCAGTTCAACCAGGAGTTTAAGCTCCGCCAGAGGTGTGATATCGCTGATCTGGTTCTTGTATGCATCGAGGGAAGTGAGCTTGGTCATCCCGGCTAAACTCGAGATGTCTTCAACCATGTTCTCAGTAATATCGAGTTTTGCCAGCTTGGTCAGCCCAGCTATAGGCCCCAGATCATCAACGACATTCCCAGCGATATCGAGCTCTGTGAGGGCAGTCAATTCTGCGAGGGGAGCAACAGTCGAGATTCGATGCTCTCTCAGTGACAGGTCAGTGAGCTTGGTCAGACCAGCAATGGGTTCCAGATTCTTGATATTCCCTTTATCGATGTGGAGAATGGTCAACGAAGGATCAGGAATATGCTGTAACCCTTCCAGTGAATCAACACCTTCCGCGCATGCGAGGCGCTGTGCCTTCGACAAGGCTTGAAGATGCTCCTGGGTTACCTCAGCAGCAACTTGGTCAAAAGCCGGGGTTCCTTGAGCATAATCAGGGTTCATTGCACCGAGAGTGTGGGCAATGCACAACCGCAATTCCTGGTCGGGAACCAAACCTGCGCCTTGAGCAGGTACGGGAGTGAAGCCGATACAGGTGGTTATCGTCATGGTGATCGTCGTGGCGAAAGCCAGGACAATACCGCGCGCAGATTTGAACACATTCCTCCAACCGGGCGTACTGTGGCTGATGCTGGGAGCACCATTCAACTCTTTCCCATTCGTGCAGACTTATCCGCACCAGGTTTCATCTTACCCCGGTAAGATAGTGGGCTTCCCGACACAGGGTGGCCCAGGAGTCCTTCACCGGGCAAACCATGAGAAGATAGTTGGGCTTACCAGCATAGCGCGTGAGCTATGGTTTGCAGAAAGGATTCCCATGTCTGACCATGATCTTGTCATCATTGGGTCTGGCCCTTCAGGATATACAGCAGCCATTTACGCTGCTCGAGCAGGGTTCAAACCTGTGGTTCTCACAGGCTCTATGCTTGCTGGTGGGGCACTGATGACAACAACAGAGGTGGAGAATTTCCCTGGATTCCCTCAAGGCATTCAGGGTCCTGACCTCATGGACAACATGAAAGCCCAAGCAGAAAGGTTCGGCGCTCAGCTGATAGCCGAAGACGCTGTCTTGGCTGAACTGTCCACATCTAGAAAGATCATCACAGACTCCAACAATGACACGTACCAAGCGAAAGCAGTCATTGTGGCTATGGGATCGTCCTATCGCAAGCTTGGCCTCGATGACGAGGTACGGCTCGGTGGGCGCGGGGTGTCCTGGTGTGCGACCTGTGATGGGTTCTTTTTCCGCGACAAAGACATCGCTGTCGTAGGTGGTGGGGATTCTGCCCTAGAGGAGGCAACCTTCCTGACCCGTTTTGCTCGACAAGTGACTATTGTTCACCGTCGAGACGAATTGAGGGCTTCCCACATCATGGCAGAGCGTGCTCGAAACAACGACAAGATTGTTTTCGCATGGAATTCTGAAGTCGCCGCCATTAACGGGGACACCTCTGTTGAGGGGCTCACATTGAGAGATACTGTGAGCGGGGAAACTCGAGATATCGCTGTCGAGGGTGTCTTTATCGCTATCGGCCATGAGCCACGCAACGAGCTAGTGTTGGGCCAACTAGATTGTGACGAGCAAGGGTATGTACGTGTGGAGGAGCCAACAACCCGTACGAACATCCCTGGAGTGTTTGCCTGTGGGGATCTCGTCGACCATTCCTATCGCCAAGCCATCACTGCTGCTGCTTCGGGGTGCCGAGCAGCTTTGGACGTGGAGCACTACCTCGCTGACAACTGAAGGAGAAAATATGACTGTCACTGCTGTTACTGATGCAACTTTTACCGCTGAGGTTCTGGAAAGCCCCATTCCTGTTGTTGTGGATTTCTGGGCTGACTGGTGCGTACCATGCAAGCAGCTCACTCCCATCTTGGAGGAGTTGTCAGAAACCTACGCTGGCCAAGTGAAATTCGTGTCCGTGGATACGAACGAGAATCTTGAAGCGATGGCGGCCAACGACATTCGTACCCTGCCTACGGTGTATATCTTTTCCCAGGGGCAACTCGTAGAGTCCTTCCTGGGTGCCGTACCAAAATCGAAACTTCGTAGTGTTCTTGACAGTCTCTAAGCCGACTCGAGGGCTTAACCAACTAGGCATCCTAGACCTTGGTAAGGCAGAGTAGAGCCTATGACTGTCCCCGAGAAGCGAGTATCCACCCGCCTCGACCCTTACGTTGAGGCGTACGCTGAGCGTACCCAGGGACTCAAAGTGTCAGCAGTACGTGCTCTGTTCGCTGTTGCGAACAGGCCCGAAGTGGTGTCTCTCGCTGGTGGAATGCCCAATATTTCTGATCTTCCCCTCAACGCTCTTGGTGCGGCTATCGGCGACCTGATTAAAGCCCGTGGCCCACAAATCATGAATTATGGCAGTGGGCAAGGCGAGCAGCAGTTGCGACAGCAGATCTGCGAGGTCATGGCTCTGGAAATGATTGATGCCAGTGATGAGAACATCCTGATCAGTTGCGGATCCCAGCAGGGCCTTGATTTGGTGACGCGTACGTTCATAGATCCGGGGGATGTGATCCTTGCTGAGGCCCCCACCTATGTGGGTGCCTTGGGTACTTTCTCCAGTTATCAAGCCAGGGTTGTCCATGTGGATACTGACGAGTTTGGGATCATTCCGAGTGCTTTCCGCGCTGCGGTGGCAGCGGTGCGCGCAGCCGGGGGCCGGGTCAAATTCCTCTACACGATCCCGAACTTCAACAACCCTTCGGGGGTGTTGTTGTCTGTGGAGCGTCGCCGTGAACTCGTGGAAGCCGCCGAAGAGCTTGGTGTGCTCCTGGTGGAGGACAACCCTTACGGGTTGCTTACTTTCGATCATCAACCCAAACCTGCCTTGCGCTCCTATAGCGACCAAGTGATCTATTTGGGGTCTTTCTCTAAAACTTTCGCACCAGGTTTCCGCGTGGGTTGGGTGCTTGCTCCACCAGCGGTGATGAAGAAGCTCGTTCTCGCTCAAGAATCAGCAACCTTATGCCCACCTGTTTTCTCCCAATTTGCGATTAGCGAATATCTAGCAACCTGCGATTGGAAAGCCCAGATCGTCAACTTTCGTACAATGTACCAAGAGCGCCGGGACTCACTATTACGCGGTCTCGAGGATCACATGCCTGAGGGTACGACCTGGACACACCCGTTGGGTGGTTTCTTCGTTTGGTTGACCCTGCCCGAGGGCTTCGATGCCGATCAACTCAGTGCACGAGCAACCTCACATAGGGTTGCTTATGTGCCGGGGACCGGGTTCTATGCTGATGGTTTGGGGTCACGAAACATGAGGTTGAGTTATTGCTTCCCTACCCCGGAGCGCATCTATGAGGGTACTCGACGCCTTGGCGAGGCCATTGCAGAGGAAGCAGGGTTGAGGGCCACCTTTGGCCTCGTAGAGCCCGCTACGGCTGGTTCTCAGCCCATAGGGCCAACCCGTACACAATCATCGTCCGGTGAGCCGGACCCACACCTGGAGGTGACCTGATGGTACAAGAAGTCATTGTCGTTGCGGGGGGTCTCTCCCATGAACGCGAAGTCTCCCTCGAATCAGGGGGAAGAATAACCCAAGAACTCACCCATAGTGGATTCCATGTGACCCGATCTGACATTGAGCCGTCTTTAATCGATTTGATCACGTCCATGGATTCGCCAGTGGTCTTCCCGATTCTCCATGGTGGAGCTGGTGAAGATGGGGCAGTACGCGAGGTGCTGGAGCTCTTGGGCGTACCTTATGTTGGTACGACAGCTGATGCCTGCCGGGCCAGCTTTGATAAGGCGCTCGCGATCCCGAGGGTGGAAAGGGCTGGGCTGAGTGTTCCTCGCAGGGTCATTCTTCCCCACGACATGTTCCGTGACCTGGGGGCTGCACCGTTGATGACCCTCATCGAAGACAAACTGGGGTTGCCTTTGTTTGTGAAACCGTCCACGTCAGGTTCATCACTGGGAGCCTCAAAAGTGTCCCAGATTGAGGATCTTCCTGCCGCGATGGTGAACGCGTACTCGTACGGGAATGTGGCTGTGGTTGAGGAGTTCATTGAAGGTACGGAGATCGCTGTTCCTGTCTTCGATTTAGGCCAGGGCCCTGTCGCGTTCCCACCGGTAGAAATCCATCCGGATTCTGGGGTGTACGATTTTGAGGCCCGCTACACTGCCGGGGCAACAACCTATATTTGCCCAGCGAATCTTGATCAGAAGGTTCTCGACGAGGCGATGAATGTCGCTGTGAAAGCCCACACGAGCTTGGGACTTCGGGATTTCTCTCGGGCAGACATCATTGTTCGCGATCAAGTTCCAGTGTTTATCGAATCAAGTGTTGCTCCCGGAATGACCGAGACTTCTGTCGTACCACTGTCTCTCGAAACCCAAGGCGAGTCCCTGGGTCACATGTTGGCACAGTTAGTGAACTTGGCGGCCAAACGCGGGTAATTTCACTACTGGATTGTGGAGAATTGAACCCTCATGGTGGGTATGGGGATTATTCCCCATAGCACGGGTTTTTTCCTTCGCATAGTCTCGAGGTAACGCAAAGGCATCAGCCTTTCACCACACATAAGGAGACCCTTCCATGGCGAACATTAACGTATCGTACGAAGAGATGAAAACAGCTGCTGGTCAGCTCAACAGCGGCAAGGATGATATTACTTCCAAGCTGGAAAGCCTCAAAGGCTACATTTCGACATTGGTGTCTAGTGGATTCATCACTGACAGAGCTTCCAAAGCTTTCGAAGAAACCTACGATCAGTACGACCGGGGTGCCAAGGACGTTATTGCTTCCTTGGAAGATCTGGCCAAGTACCTCACCAGCGCAGCTGATGAAATGCAGGCCACCGACGAGCGTCTCGCAGCACCACTGGGCTGACATGACCTCGATAACCGGATTGCGTGGAACCGCGGGCGAAGGATGGATTACTTGGCCCGTGGGTTCCCCGTCCTCTGTCATCACTGAATTAACTGCGGTGATGGAGGACGACCCCGAAGGGGTCACCAGTCTCACCACACTCATCGACGAATGCGATAAAGCTGGTGAAGGGCGAGGTGCACTCCTTGCTGGACTCTGGGTCCCTGGACAAGTGTTGGCCCAAATGTGGATCGGCGTCATCGTAGAACCAACTGATGAGATCTACCGCTCGGCCCGCAGGTACGAACGCATCGTCACTGGTCGTACTGACGAAGGCGATGCCACTATCTATCGCCAAAGTGTGTCGTCACTTTTCGCTGGCGACACTGAAGCGATCATGACTGTGGAGAATCGTGCCCATGGGGACGAAGGAGAAGGTTACACTCTGGCTCGGATCGTGTATTTCCCGCTCAGTACGAAAGACCGCGTCATCATCGAAGCGGTGACTCCAGAGTTTGTTGTTTTTGACGAACTGGAAGAAAACGTGACCCAGATGGCTTCACACCTGATTATTGAATCGACAGAAATTGAGAAGGATTGACATGTCTCGACGTTTTTCTTTTGTACTCCCCGAGATGTGGTGGAGGATTCCTCTGCAAAATGAGCAGGCTCGCACAGCTGGTATTGATCGGTTGATTGACCACCATTTCGCACAAAGAGATGACTTGGCACAGGTACGCCACGAGACCCGCCAAGAACTGCTCGCACAAGCAGAGAAAGCTGCGCAGTTCTCTGGGCTCATGCAGGGTTTTTTCTTGGCAGGGACAGAGGAACACTCGGTTGCTGCCACCATGACCTGCTATGACATGTCTGGAATGACTAGTCTTCCAGCTGACCTTGACTGGGCAAAGATCCTTCAAGGATATGTTGATCCTGCGCAAAAAGACCTTGCAGTGTCTGCTATTGAAGAGTCCTACATCACAGAAGAGCAACGAGAAGCTTTCCAGCAAGAAGCGGAAACGTCACCAGAGGATGAGGATTCCACATCCAAGGAGTATCCTGACGCATTTTTCGAAGGACTTGCGTCACTAGAAGCTGATTATGCAGATCGTCCTGATGTCTTGAAAATGCTTGAAGATCTCCGCGACCAGGAAACACCTTCTCCCGAATCCGATTGGGAACATGTGGACATCGAGTCCATGATTGCCTACCGCCGTGACAGTGTTGAAGAAGGAACAGACCACTTTGGCGAAGAAGCGAAAGTACCAACACTTCACGTGCAATACATGCAGGTTGTTCCCGATTTCGGACTCGTCCAAACCACGTTCTCGACAGCTTACTATGCCATGCGAGATGACTGGGTGCGAATGTTTGATGCACTCATTTCCACTTACCGGAATGCTTCCACACCAAGCACTTCCACGTCACAGGAGAATACCGATGAATCTTAAAGTTGACACACCGACCCTGTTTAGGGCTGGTGAAACCTTAAGCCAGATCCACGATGACTTTGCTGCTGCAGGTGCTCGGGCAAAGGACATCGCTTCCTACCTGGGCAAAAACGGCGAAAACGCTAGTGGGGTGATACAGCTCTCTTCCGCAGTAACAGAATTCGCTAATAACTGGGAAAAGCGCCGTAAAGATCTCAACGAAGGGATCAAGGCGCTGAGCGAGCACACCATCAAAGTTGCCAAGGAATTTGAGCAAGCAGACATAGACGCTGCAAAAGCTATTACTCCCGACCCTGAAGACAGAGGTGGCGGGCCCGGCTCAGGTGGTAGGCAAACCTCCCCTGGAGACGAAGCTAACGTCGGTGGTACCACCTATCCCGGCAGTGGACGTAGCGCAGGAGTGGGTAGCACCACCTACCCCGGTGGTGGTAGTGCGCCAGGTACAGACACCAGTGGATCAGGCACAACCGACCCGGGTAATGCTGGCACAACAACACCTGCTGACAACACCACCAACCTTGGAGACACTGACGCTGGAAACCTAGGGGACACCGCGGATGGAAACACCCCTGGTAGTGGCACAGACACCACTGATGCCACACAGCCGACCCATGATCGTGGTGGGCACCACCACCATCATGGTGATTCACGAGACGAGAGTGGTCATGGGCACGAAACCCATCATGGGCATGGTTCCCACACCGAGGGTGAGCATGGTCATCGTCACAGTGACCACGGTGAAGATGGTGGTTCTGCTCATCATCACTCTAGCCGCGACAAACACCATGGTCGTCACCATCACGGCAAACACCCTGGCGGTGACCATCATGATCATGGCTCCCAAAAGCAAGCTGATTTTCACAGCAGCGAGGGACCGCACAAGCACCACGGTGGACACGATCACCATGAACATCCAGGTTCCCCAAGTGAATCCAGTGCCACAAGCACCAGTGACACCGGACACTCACATTCCCGAGAACATCACAGCCATGACCGACACAGTCGACAGGACGCTCACCATGGTCATAGGTCATCGAATCCTGCAACAAGCGACCCCGCAGGAGCGAGTGGCATGGAGACCCCTGACAGCGGTTCATCTTCTCCCACCACCCAGCGAGCTCACTCCAAACATGGCACCCGCAGCGAGCATCCAGCTCCTCGTGAAAGTAAGCCCACCACTACCGGCAAACATCACAGCAGCCGTCAAGTCCGCTCTGATCACCAACCGCACACTGGTCACGACAAGACCAAAAAGTCCTAACCCCCACTAACTCGCTAAGGAGAAGAACATGGCACCCGACTGGAGAGTTTTAAGACCACACGATCCCATTCCTGGGAATCCGCAAAGGGTTCTCGATGGAGCTCAGGATTATCAACGTGTCAAGGAGGCTATCGACACTGCAACAGAGGATCTGCACGCAGTGATCAATGGGAAATTAACCCATGAGATGCTTGCAGAATCGGTGGATGCTCTTCGGGAATCTGCGGTGGAAGTACGCATTGGTCTCACCCAGGTGGCTGGGCGATATGAGGTCGCAGCTCAAGCGATTGGGGAATATGGAAACTCTCTCCTCCAAGAGCAGAAGAATGCCTATGCACTCGAAGTCGAAGCCCAAGCAGCACAGCAAAAAGCCGAGCGCTACAAGCAGGATGAAACAAATGCTCAAAATGATGGGAAGAGCTGCGCAGACGAACTCTCGTGGTACAACATACGGATCACCGAGCTCAAGTTGAAATTGCTCAATCCTCTTCTTTCTGAAGCCGACAAATTGGACATTCAACGAGCGCTGAGGGAACTTGACAACAACGCCGCAGGTGCACGAAAACGTCTAGAAAACGCACAAGTGAAACAAGACAGCGCCAGGAAACTCAAGAATCTGCAACACGAGCAGATCGCGGACCTCAAGATCAAACTCCAAGAAGCTCTGAAAAGGCGAGACGAAGTCGCAAAGAAGGCTGCGAAACAGCTCACTGATCATATCCGCTGCGATGGGCTGAAAGACTCTTGGTGGGATAGATTCCTTGAGGTCATCGCGAACATCATCAAGGCTGTTGTCGAATGGGCGGTCGAAGCTGTTGTCAATGTTGTCGAAGGCATTAAGAAATGTATACAGGGTCTCATCGCCATGTGTGCTGCTGGCTTGCATATGCTTGCTTATGCCCTCGAGGGTGACTTGGAGGGCTTCAAAAGATCCGCCTCTCAATGGGTGGAAGGGTTCTTCACATGTATCGAGGGGCTCAATTCTCTCGCTAAAGGAGTGGGATCAATTCTGTCTGTTGTTTCGGTAGTGCTCATGTTCGTTCCTGGGATGCAACCAGTAGCTGTAGCCGTCATGACTGCAACAAGGGTTGCCACCATCACCAAGCATGTCACTGAAGGAATTCTGATCGCTGGCGGTCGCTCTGAGATGGGGTGGGGAGAATTCGCTGTTGGTGTCGGGACCGACATCATTATGTCCTATGCAGGACATAAGCTTGGCAAGATAGCCGAGACCAAAGCGGCAACAGCGACCGCAACTAAGGCGGGCCAAACTGCGCTTTCTGGAACAGTATCTGCTTCGGGGGCGGTTTCTGGTGCGGATAAAGCTATGCAGTCTGCAGCCCGCTGGGGGAAGGCGCGCGACATGTTTGATGGCGGGCAAAAACTGCTTTCGCCGGCAAAGGGTATCGCCAAGCATTATGACGGACCACCACTCAGTAGCCTCACCCCAAACTGGTCCACCTCGTGCAACCTTGCAAACCCCTATCAGCCTTTTGGAATAACTAAAATGGTAGGGGTGGCACCTCGCTCACCAATTCCAATGACAGCAACAAACCGCCTGACCCCAGGTATTGTTCAAACTGTATGTGAAGGATTCAGTCGATAAGGCTATATAAATGAAAATTAAACTCACCCTGGCTACCTCCCAGGGTCCACGGGATATTGCCATTACCGCCGATGCCACCGCCACTGTTGGTGATGTTGCGGCTACAATCGAGAGAAGCCTTGCCTTTCAGGCAGGGCTTCCTCCGATTTCTCCACAACCAAAAACCCTGACTCTTCAGACCCTGACAGAGAGCAACAAGGTTGCTCGTACTCTCCTGTCAGAATCGAGCCTCACTGATGCCGGTCTGCTCTCTGGTGCTCGGGTCAGGGTGGAGAAAGCCAAGGAGCACAAGGACGACAAAGCCTCAGCAGCAGCCTTCCTCCACGTGGAGTCCAAGTTTGTTAAAGACCGTACTTTCCCGTTGCGTTCAGGCCCGAACACTATTGGCCGAAGCCCAGCAGCTGATGTCTGCATTGACGACCCATTCATCTCGGGTGTACATGCTCGGATCGTGGTCTCTGACCATGTGGAAATCATTGATATGAACTCTGCCAATGGTATCGGGATCGGTGATGGGTTAGTGGAGAGAGCAAACCTTGAACCCCACGATCTGGTCACCATCGGTGACACTAGATTCCGAGTGGAGAGAAACCTATCAGCTGGAGCCGCATCGGCGTGGAGTACGGCTATCGAGTTCAATCGGTCCCCACAGGTGTGGCCATCGTACGAGGGGAAAACTTTCGCCATCCCCCAACCACCGGGGATAACAAAGAAGGGAAAATTCCCTCTCATAGCCATGGTCGCGCCCCTGCTCATGGGTGGGGTGATGTATCTCTTCACTCACAGCATCATGAGCCTCATTTTCGTCGCTCTCAGCCCCCTCATTGCTGTTGGCACATGGTTGGACTCCAAACTCACCGACAAAAAGGAACACAAACAGAGGGTCGCTGACTTCCAAAATGAAATCAACACCCTGAACTCAGAGATCTACAACGAGCTTGTCACCGAACATAGTGTCCGACGCCTTGAAGTGCCCTCCCTAGCGACACTGGTCACCTCAGTTTCCCAACTCACCTCAACACTGTGGCATCGACGCCCCGAGACAGAAAACTTTCTCTCTTTATGCATCGGGTATGGCACAACACCGTCGCGATCGAAGGTGACCCTCCCGGCCCGTAACGATGCAACAGCAGAGCTGTGGAGACTCGCGACTGCCTGTGAAGAATCTGGACGCACTGTCGGTGATGTTCCCCTACTTGTTTCACTTCGAAACAGCAAAAACCTGGGGATCGCTGGCACATCATCCTGGCTAGATTCGGTTTCCTGCGCCCTCATGACACAGCTTGCCTGTCTGCATTCCCCCTCAGAAGTCACCATTGCTTCCATTGCATCACAGACATCCAGCAATCGTTGGGATTGGTTAATGTGGCTTCCCCATGTCGGTTCAACCCATTCACCCATCGATGGTCCCCATTTAGCCTCGACTGCCCCAGCTGTCTCTTCCCTAGTGTCTAAACTGGAGGAACTGGTCGCTAAGAGAAGTACGTCCTCGCGTGATGCTGATCAAGAACTGCCAGCTGTGGTGCTCCTGGTAGAAAACGATGCCCCTATAGAACGTGGCCGACTCGTCACGCTAGCAGAGAAGGGTCCCAGTGCTGGTGTTCATCTGATCTGGATCGCGCCCGAACAATGCGACCTGCCCGCAGCCTGCCACGCGTATTTTGTGGAGGATCATGGCGAGAAATCTATGAAACTTGGTTTCACTCAAGACAACACTGAGATCCTGGTCAAGGCATGTGAAACACTGACCCCCCAACAGGCCCTTGCTGTTGCGCGAAAGATGTCACCAGTGCAAGACGCGGGAGCTCCCGTACTCGACCAATCTGATCTGCCTCGATCCATCTCCTATCTTGCCTTGGCTGGTACCCCTTTTGCTGACGACCCGAATTTCACTTTGGAGCGTTGGCGTGAAAACGGTTCACTGCTCAAACCTGGTGAGCTTCCGCCCTCCTCAGGATCAAACCTGCGAGGTTTGGTTGGCCAAGGGTCCCACGGAGAGTTCGTCCTCGATTTGAGAGTTCACGGGCCTCACGCTCTTGTCGGTGGTACAACAGGTGCAGGAAAATCCGAATTCCTTCAAGCCTGGGTGCTGGGTATGGCCGGGGCAAACAGCCCACGGCGCCTGACCTTCCTCTTTGTCGACTACAAGGGTGGGGCTGCCTTCGCAGACTGCGTACAGCTCCCACACTGCGTGGGTCTGGTGACCGACCTCTCCACCCATCTCGTACGCCGAGCGCTCACCTCCCTGAAGGCAGAGCTGCGCTATCGAGAGCACCTTCTCAACGACAAAAAGGCCAAAGACTTGGTTTCGTTAGAGGCTACCGGTGACCCTGAGTGTCCACCATCATTGATCATTATTGTGGATGAATTCGCTGCTTTGGCCAAAGAGATCCCTGAATTCGTGGATGGTGTTGTTGATGTTGCTCAGCGTGGACGATCCCTGGGTATGCACCTCATTATGGCTACCCAGCGACCAGCGGGTGTGATCAAGGACAATCTGCGGGCCAATACCAACTTGAGGATTGCCCTGCGCATGGCTGATGAATCCGATTCATCAGATGTGATTGGTACACCCTTGGCTTCAGAATTTGATTCCCGCACTCCTGGTCGTGGGGCAGTGCGCACCGGGCCTGGCAGGATTGCTCTCTTCCAATCTGGGTACGCGGGTGGTCGCACCACGAGCGAACCAGAACCCTCACGGGTAGACATCGAATCATTGACCTTTGGCCCAGGTGTGGCCTGGGAGATCCCACCAGCAACGGCAACCAAGGAGAAACCAACCGGGCCAAAAGATATCACCAGGATTGTGGAGAGTATTTGCGCAGCATCATCCATTGCCCAGATTGCTGAACCACGAAAACCCTGGCTCCCCGATTTGGAAACCACCTATGACCTTGATGACCTGCTGAGTTTGACCTTGGAGCAGGCCAAGAAGGAATCCAAGACAGACCTGGTTTTAGGGGTCATGGATGATCCGGCCCACCAGTCGCAACATCCGGTGTTCTGGAATCCAGATGTCGATGGCAATTTAGCGATCTATGGTGCCTCTGGTTCAGGAAAGTCCGCAACCTTGCGTACGATTGCCGTCTCCGCCTCGGCGCTAGCCAAGACAGCCCGCATTGATGTATACGGTATCGACTGTGGTTCTGGAGGTCTGGCGATGCTGGAACCTCTGCCCACCGTCGGTGCGATCATCGACTGTCAGGATCAGGAACGTGTCGGAAGGCTACTGCGGAAACTCATAGCTACCCTCGACGAGCGGGCAACTAAATTTTCTGCAGTACGCGCCGGGTCGCTGCCCGATTACCGGCGCTTGGCTAAAGAGCCAGATATCCCCAGAATCTTGGTCTTGGTCGATGGATTCGCTGCTTTCAAGGAATATTACGAATCCACTTCAGGGCTTTCGCAACTCTATTCCATGCTCTCCAGGCTCCTAGCGGAAGGCAGATCCATGGGTATCCATGTTGTGCTTTCTGCTGAGCGGCCTAATGCAATTTCAACCTCGCTAGGGTCAAGTATTCAGCGCCGTCTGATTCTGCGTCAGGCTGAAGAGGGTGGCTATATGACTTTGAACATAGCTAAGGATGTTCTCAATTCTGGTAGTCCAGCAGGCCGAGGTGTGTTCGCCGAAGAGACAAACGAGATCCAAATTGCTGTCCTGAGTGGAACCCCAGATACTGAACGGCAGGCAACATCAATCGACAAATTCGCCAAGGGTATGACCCAAGCAAAGATCAAAGCTACTGAAGGTGTGGAGCGCTTGTCCAATTTCATTCCAATGGCAGACATTCCTACATCGTTGAAGTCCTTGCCCATCATGGGTGTTGCTCAAGACAGCCTCGAACCTTTCGGGTTCCGCCCGACGGGGACCTTCATGGTCGCTGGAATGCCCGGGTCTGGTCGTACCACAGCCCTGCGTTGGGTGGCTCATTCGCTGCATCGATGGAATCCAAAGATTCCTAAATACTTTGTCGGGCCTGGTCGTTCCCTTCTTCACAATGAAGGAATCTGGGCTGATTCTGGCAAGCAGGAAGATGAGATCAAAGCAATGTGCGAAGACATTATGCCCATTTTTGAACGTCCTGCACCTAGTGATGATCCCAGTGCGGTCTTCATCATGGAATCACTTAGTGAATTCCTCGGCTCCGAGGTGGAAAACCTTCTCGTTTCTGTGATTCGTGCCGCCCGACGTAATGGCCACTTTGTCATTGGTGAAACTGAAACGACAGGTTGGTCATCTGCTTGGCCTCTTCTCAGTGAGATCCGCAATGGTCGACGTGGCGTCGTCCTGCAACCCGACCAAGGAGATGGGGACACCTTGTTTAGAGTCGACTTCCCTCGCGTACAACGCGCAGACTTCCCACTCGGACGCGGAATCTTTGTCGACGCAGGAAAGTACAGAACCGTGCAAATCCCTGTGCCTGAGTGAGGTTCAGCTGTAGAACTCTGATACCTAGTCGTCGACGTCTGCTGTGGAGCTTTCATCAAGGAGGGCCAGGTCACGCACGGAGACAAAACCAGTTGAGATCGCCCATTCCACCAGACGAGCTCTGCGCCCACTCGCATGATTCAGCACACCACCGCGCATGCCATCTACTCCCAGTTTGTCCAGTTTAGAGCAGACATTGTCAATCTTCTTTTCAAACTTTTTCACCTGCCAACCCAACCTTGCTGCAACATCAGCATTGGAAGGGATATGGACAACACCGACCCCTTTACGCTGCAGCATCGGTTCAGCCAAAGCTAATATTGCCAGACGCTGGCTCTCCGTCCACATGATCTCAGCGACCGTTGTTTCTCCGTCGATATCGACTTCAATGGAACTCTCTTTCCATTTAGGTTCCTCATTGAACATAGTCAAGCTATAGGTGCATGGTCCTGCACTGAAAACGACATTGACTTCGGAAAAGACTAAAGGAAGCCGTGACGACGGCCCAAGCCATGCTTGCAAACGGGTAGCCTCGTCGTACACGGTCACACCCAGGCCTTTACCAATGTTGGAAATCCACCAATAGTCGTTCTCATAGGAGATTCTCAAGAACCGCCGATGGAGGTACGGATTATGGTCAAGACAAAGATCAGCCTCACGCCCGATATCAAAGACTTCATCCTTCGTCAGCACGAATTGCTGATCCTCGTACTCAAGGAAGAGCCGGGATGAGGTGTCTGTTTTGGTAATTGTCATGGCGTGGCACATCCTATAGTCTCTGGTGATCCTTGCCCTTGGCGTATAACGCGAATCTTAATACACACAGAGTTCGCCCCTGGAGGTATGTCAACAATCGCTTTCGCTATATCGGTAGTCTCTGGAGTCACCGGGGCGCCTTCGGCGTAAGTCCAACGATATTTGTCACCATCACGCGGTTCCGGATTGGTCCAGGTAAATGTTGCCACTGACTTCGCGGGGTCGATGACTCCCACAACGTCTTGGGGGGCTTGTGGGAGCGGGTCTCGAAGAGGATCTTGAACATGGACAGATTCAGTGGGACTTTCATTGATACCAGTCGGTACGAGAGGATTCCCTGACGCCATGATCCATCCGATGGCTGCACCAATGACGGCGAGAACGATCAGACCAATGATGACAGGCCACGGTTTCTTCTTGGGTTCCTTCCCTGTGGGCACAGGTGGAAGGTCTTGAGCGGAGGCTGGGGTAGGCGGTGGCGCAGGAGGAGGTATGACCTCAGGTTCCTTCGCCCGCCATTGGGTTTCTTCTACGACTACTTCACCAGGGCGCTTCATTTGTGTCTGGTCAATGGCGGCAACCGGTTCACTGCGTACGACCGACGGCGGTTGGCCCACCATCGAAGGAGGACTTCCAATGCTCGAGGTTGACGGTGTCTTGCTTGGGGAACTTCCGGTGGTCCAGCCTCCCGGGGCGGTGGGTGGAACAGGCTGAGATGGATCAATCATGGTGATCGGTCGCAGGCTCGTACCCACCGGGTCTTCGTCGTCTCCTTCACTGTCATCCCACTGGGAGTCATCGAGAATATCCATCTGTGTCGGTGGAAGATGAAGCTCCATTTCCACCTCACGAAGAGCCATACCAAAGGCCTTCATGGAGATATATCGAGATTCGGGTGCCTTAGCCATAGCCGTACTGAGAACAGCATCCAAAGACGCAGGGGCGTCGACGCGTCCGAGTGGCAAATACGGTTCATTCCTGATGCGATTAATCATGGAATGGGTTTTGTTATCACCGCCTAGGAGTTCGAAGGGGGCACGACCAGTCAAGAGAGCATAAATCGTGGCTGCGAGGCTCCAAATATCCGACTGTGGAGTGGGGCGAGGATTTCTATCGAAGGATTCCGGTGGGCTCCAAGGAATCGACATTCCCTGGGCTCCCCCACGTTCCGCTTCGGCATTGGTCATCGCAATGCCAAAGTCGCCCAAGACAGGGCGATCCGACCGATCAACAAGAATATTTGCAGGCTTAATATCACGGTGGAGGATTCCTGTCGATGAAGATTCAGATCCAGGAACGGTGATGCGATGGGCAGATTCCAAGGCACCGGCCAGCTGAATTCCGATCTTCAACGAGCTAGCCAGGGATCGTTGAGTCTGGCGTAAACCCTTCGACAAGGCTGGCTTTGGATAGTATTCCATCACCAAATAGGGACGCCCATCAGAGGCCGTACCGGATTGAAAAACTGTGACAATATTCTGGTGTTGAGACAGACCCGCCATAGCATCAGCCTCTTTGTTGAGACGAACGGCAGCCTCAGAACCGGCCACATTGGAGTGGAGGACTTTCACCGCCACTTTTCTGCGGGGCGTCATCTGGGAGTACAGATAGACATCAGCGAACCCGCCGCGTCCAATCTCCTGGACGAAAGTAAAGCCAGGGATTCGCGGGGCTGAAGGGGATGTCTGGCTCATGCAAGCTCCACAATGGTCACGTTCAATTCTGAACTCAGACAATACACGTCGCCAACCTGGGCAATGACCTGTTCTTGATCCGTGAAACGCCGATCCGGTTCACCTGGGCGACGAAGCAACGTGCCGTTACGGCCCTGATTAGTCACCACGACACTCCAATCCTCAAGATCGACTCGCAGATGAGTGGCAGAAACATGAGGATCATCGACCCTAATCAATTGGGGCATATCCTCCTTCGAAAATCTCACAGCCTCGGGGCGTCGCCCAATCACAAAAGGCTGATCAATAGCTACGATTTCACCCTCGGGGAGTCTTATCTTTCCCAGAGTTGGCCGAGGGATTTGTACGGCATCACCGCTGATCGCATTCTGACATCCTCGACACACCACTCTCCTCGTGGAGTTGGGGGTTTGGCACACTGTGCAGACACGCGCGAGAACCATGGGTTGATGAGGTTCCGGTGCAGTCACCGGTGGCCGTGGGGGAGGTGAGTCTAGTGAAGGGGCGCCCATGACCGTCAACCCATCATGATCATCGTCGTCATCAACGGATGCAACCGTACGTCCATCGTGGTCATCATCGACGCTGTCTGGTGTATCCTCCACTGGGTTTCCCATCACGGTCAGCCCATCGTGGTCATCAATGCCTTGCGGCTCATTGTCTAGGGGTGCTCCCATGACTGTCAATCCATCATGATCCTCCACCTCTTGGCTGGCTGCCTCTACTTGGATGGGTGACTCATCGCTGAGGGCGGCATCATCTCCATCGAAAAATCCACGATAGAAAGTAGTGGATCGAAGTTCAGGGTCATCATCGATTGAGGAGGGCCCATCCTCTATGGCTCCCAGGTCGATATCGCCTGGCATCAGAGTTGTTTGCCCTGGTTGTGCATCGAAGTGGATGGGCTGACTATCGGTCGAAGGGTGGGGGTTGAAAGCAATAACTTCTTCATTGAGATCGTCAAAGCGTACGATTTCTTCATCCTCACCGACCTCAAAGGGGGCAATCACTCTCACCTGAGCAGGTTCGTCCTCGTTGTTGTTCTCCTCATCGCCAAGAACTGTTAACCCTTGCTCGGGCTCGGCAACCTCGGGTTCCCCCACCTGACCTCCTGGTTGTTCTTCCTCATCGTATAAGCGCAAGGCACCCACCCGAGCAATCCCACGATGCAAAGGCCACCACAATTCAGCTAAGTCTGTTTCTTCGACAACAATATCGACCGATTGCGGGCCGATGATGATCTCCTCACTCCAGTCACCCGTTGGGTTTTCCTTGATGATGATTCGGCCTTCAGCGGTTTCCGCTGAGACAGCCAGTGGACCTCGGAAAGCCACATGAACACCTTCTGAGTTTCTGGCCATGACACCAAAATCTGATAGGTCGTCGCCAGGAGTCTCCCCCACATCCGTTAGCCAATCAACTATCGACGATAGACCTTCGCCATCACAAAGAAGCCTCCACAGTTCATGAATCAGTGGTGGGGCCACGCTTGGTGGCAGAATGACACAAGACTGGTCCACAACCAGACCCCACCATTGACCAGGAATGTGCCTCATCACACCTCGATTCCTGACAGGTCTGGCCACAAAACACTACCTATGGTCACCTCATCGTCATCCGCACCAGCTACATCAATCACAATAACCGAAATATTGTCGTGCCCTCCAGCTGTGAGAGCAGAATCTACCAGAGCGTTGGCAGCATCGTGAGCCGTTGGTGAACTCGTCAGGATCTCCGTGATGAACTCGTCACTGACTTCCTCAGTCAAACCATCTGAACATACCAACCAACGTTCGCCATTATGGACAGGAATCAACCAGTAGTCTGGGCGTTCAACCGTACGCGCCCCAAGAACTCGAGTGACAACGTGGCGGCGATCATAGGCAAGAGCAGATTCTGCATCTAAATCACCTGCCTCAATGAGCTCTTGGACCTCAGAATGGTCAACAGAGATCTGATGCACAACTCCATTGGTGACTCGATAGGTTCGGGAATCGCCAAGATTGAGCACGAGCCAGTAGGGCTGATCGGCTTGTTCCACCAGGACAAGCCCGCTAATAGTCGTCCCTGCAGATCGGGTTATGTCCCTGGCGACAAGTTCATCTATTTCTATTCGAGCGCTGGTCAAAGCTTCGTGAACCTCTTCAACACTGGGATAGTCAGGCAATTGGCTCATCTTAGCCACAGCAATAGCACTTGCTCGATCTCCAGCATCGTGTCCACCCATTCCATCGGCCACGACGAAGACTGGGGACCTGGCGAGAACTGCATCCTCGTTGAGTGCGCGCTTTTGCCCAGCGCTAGACCCATGGGCAACAGTCAAGGTAGGTGGATTTGAGGTCACAGGTCTTCTACCTCCTCGATGACAAAGCGGCATGATCCAATGAGAACAGCATCGCCGACATTCACATGAGTACGCTTGCGCGCTTTCAAAGGGGTCTTCTTGGCTCCGCGCACGAGCTTCGAACCATTGGTCGATCCACGATCCTTCACCCACAGGCCCTCATCATCAAGACCATATTCCAGATGATTTTTCGAGATTGATGTGTCAGAAATACCCGTACAGGTCAGAGATGAGTCCTTTGATTGTGGGTTTCGACCTATCAAACCGGGACCTGTGACTCTGATTCGTTCACCTTGATCGAAGACCAACTCAACACTTCCCGCGACAATAGGCGAAGGGACATCCTGTGCGTCGGCTTCAGGTGCTACTGCTGGCGGCACAGGTTCAGGGGCAGCAACCGCTTGAGAAACAACCGATGGAACACCGGTAATCATCGGCGGTGTGGTCGGTTGTGCGGTTGCTGAGGATGGGGGAGGTGGTGGTGGAGTGATCATGGGGCGATTCGCAGCAGTTTCCTCTGGCAGTACCGGTTTCGATGTGGGTACCGCAGCAATAGTCGGAGCTGATGGGACAGGTTCTGTGGGCATGACCTGCTGTGGTGGTGGAGTTATTTGCATCAGTGGCGCTGTCTCAGGAGGTTGCTCTGCTGGGGGTGGCGACGGTGGGGGTCCAACCATTTCTACCTCAGGTGTGCGAGAGTCTTCTTCCATCAGTGATGCAGCAGAGGTTTCTGGGACTGAGGTAATCGGTTCGATGACCTCTGGTGGCTGGGGTGGGTTTGGTGGTTCTGGTTCACCCATAGGCTCGGGAGTATCCATAGAGTCTGCAACCACTGGATGGTCTGAGTCTGCGGGTTGATCGAGCTCAACAGGTTGATCTGATTCACTTAAGGGTTCTTCTTGGGCTGGTGTGTTCACCACGTCGACAGGTACTGGTGGAGGTGGCGGCGCGGCAGGAACCACCTGTCCACATGCTGTGCAGAAATTGAAGTCAGCATCGACCACTGTAGAACAATGGGGACATATCTTGGTACGGTCATTCATGTCACTCCTGAATCTCGACATTCGGTTTGGGGTGCGGTAATAAGGATGTTAACGACACACGAGACAGAAGCCGTTGCTTGGTGGGGAAACCCTGTGCCAGTGCTTCAGTGTTCGTGTCCACAGTTGCCCAGAATTCGGCTGCTTCCTGTGGAGTTGGGGGATTCGGGGCAAACGTACCACGATCGGCGAGAACAGCTAAGCGGTCAAGTCCTTTGATCCCATGGTTTCTTCTCAATGCAGTACTGATCTGCACGCGTGTGGCTGTTGGGGGAACAACAAAACCATAATCAGCTGCATGATCCATCATTTCCTGCCAGCCTTGAGCTACCGACACACTCAGGTCCGGGGTTGTCCGTCGCCTCTTGGTACGGGCGGTCTTGACTAAGATAATGGCCGCAATAGGAGCAATCAAGATAGCTAGTGGGATGGTGACCATGGCTACGATCCTCAAGATCCCGGCCCAGTTGATCCCTTTTTTCTTGTCATCTTCGTCGTCGCGAGGGTCAAGGGCAGTACGAGAAGGCTCCATGTCATTGGTGTCAGCAGGAGGCGGTGGTTGCAGAACCTGTGGTTTTGGCTTTGCTCGAGCACGTTGCTCTTGCTCCATAGGTTCATCATCTTTATCTGGAGTGGGGAAGAACGGATACCATCCCACACCTTCAAAGGGCACCTCAACCCATGCGTGAGCATCCGACCCAGTGACCGTCCACGTTGATCCGTCCAATTGCGATTCATCATCGGCAATGAAACCCATGACAACCCGAGCAGGAATTCCAGCTTCGGTGAGCATGAGGGCTGCTGCAACCGCGTACTGCTCATCATCACCAATCATTCGCTCTGGTCGATCGAGCAGTTGTGCAATTCGATAAGAAGAATGCCCTGGATTAGAGGGTTCTTCTGTGTCAAGACCGTGGGAAAAGTATCCTGTGCTCTGGAAAGTGGAGGTGATAGCTTCAACTCTGGTCAGCACAGACTTTTCCGTACCCGCCCATTGAGTGGCCAGGGAACCCACCTTGTCAGGAACCCAGGCGGGCTTGGGCATGGTCTGGGGAATCACCGGTGTTTCAACAGTTGGCTTAGCATCACTGACCGTAGACGTGATCGTATAGCTCACTCCCGACCCTAATGCGGCGGTATTAATGAGTGCATCAGCCTTCGGGTTGTAATAGAGCTCTTCACTGAGATTGGTTGCTCGCTTCCCAGTGAATTCTAAAGAATCCATCGTGGCAACGCTGGGAACCCAAACACCTGTGTAATTATCGACTGTGATGGTGATGTCAACCTGCTTGCCTATCGCAGAGGAATTCTTTCCCCCTAGGCTTGGCCCGACACGATCATAACGCGAGGCACCAGATGCTTCACCCACGTTGTACACCATTCCATCATAGGAATCCATCACAGCCAGTCGTAGGTAGTAGTCCTTCTCCCAACCTTCCACCACAAAGAGAGTATCCTCTGCGCGCTCATCGACGAGGTATCTGAAAGACACAAGAGGACTTGATAGTGAATGAGTATCCAACGGAGGTGGAACATACTTTCTCAACACCTGGCGTTCGAAGTTCATTGGCAACATAAAAGAGACGAGCCCAACCACGACAGCAGCGACAAGGAATTGAAAACCTGCTTTGGCTACTCGCGATCTCTTCATCGCCGCAGCTGACGTTTGAGACACGACAGTTGCTGTGGCGGATACGCGCCATGTTATCCACCCCAGGGTCACACCAGCAATAACCGAACCAATGACAACAGGATAGAAGGATTGGGATGTACCCAAAGCGATGGTGCCAATCATCAGGATAGATACAGGTAGCAGTACGAGCGCAGGGCGACGTGTTCTCCACATGGTGGTTCCCAAAACAACTGCTCCCACTAACGAAATCATGAAGGGGACAAGAGTCATTCCAGTGAAATTTCCTAAAGGTATTGACACAGTGATGAACTGCTTCCATACCCCTACAGAACCGAAGGTGAGAACACGCAAAGTTTCTACATTGGGGATGATTCCCCCATAAGGCCTGTTCTTCCATAGGGCAGCCACACTTCCTAAGAGGAAGTACGCACCTATTGTGGCACCACCGACAATGATCGTGGGCCAACGTTTCCAAGCTCCCAACCACGCAATCATCAGTCCGGCAATGAGGCCCACAACTGCTGGGCGAATGAATTGCGATCCACCAAAGACAGGCCAGAACCCCATCATGGCTGCAGCCATCACCACGACAATTACCGCGATATCTATCAATACCGAAGCTGATAAGGCCCGGGGTTTGGTTTCCATCCTCACACCTCCAATGATCGTAGGGCTCGGGGTAGATCTTCAAGATTGCCGAGAGTGAACACCGGGGAGTTCCCGATCATGCTATAGGAAAGCTTGGCACCTGTGTCGCATCGAAGCACGACGCACAAAACATCAACGCTGAATCGAGATATCGCTGCATGAAGTCGCGTTGAGTTCACACTAGTGCCCACAGCAATCACAGCAATAGACGCATCTGGTGCTGCTGTGGAAGCATCGAGTGCAATAGTTTCTATTCGCTTGTCACGTGGGTGAGGGTACTCCAGTCGAGAGAAGTCATCGAGCATTCTGGTCGACGTCTGAACGCAAAGGCGTTGATGGGGAACCTGAATCGTGAGGTCTTTCTCTTCACGGATAGATTGGTCTGCGAGGGAGGCACATGCGGACACTGCTAGTTCGAAATCAGCGGCTACCCCATAATCCCCTGCTGACATGGACAGGCAGAGAACCATGTGTGACCTTCTGGTCTCCTCAAATTGCCGAACCAAGAGTTTGCCAGTTCGAGCAGTGGACTTCCAGTGCACATGCCTGAGATCATCGCCTACCACGTAGTCTCTCAATGCGTGGAAAGCAATGTCCGAGGAGGAAAGAGTGTCTGTCGGGCGCCCTTCCAGATCTTTGATGAACCCTGCTGAGGAGTCAGCTAAAGAGATAGTACGCGGATGAATGAACATTTCAACGCACTGCGTCCATACCACATCTCGACGCAAGAGCCCGAGCCCGTCTCCGCGAGATGAGCGTACTGGCCCAACCGGGACTACTGCGCGCTGTGAGGTGTCCACCTGGAAAGACTCATCGAAGGTGGCACCTCCTACCAAACGCGGCACTTGAAAGGAGCTCATGGCCTTGCCCACTGGCATGAGGAAGGTGGAAGCCATCACTGAGCGAGCTGAGGTGTTCGCTACACTCACCCCACCGAAAGCATCAGATCCTGCTTGCACGCGTAGCTTCGTCAGATCGAGCGACACTTGATAGGTGGAACGCCCGATGATGAAAAGGAGGGCAACAAGGAGCAAGACGAGGAGAATGATAGCAATGAATAGAAGCTCTGCCCATCCAAAGATCAAGCCAACACCAGTGCAAGCACCAGCGATCATGAGAGTCAACCACCCCGGGATCTGCACGAAAGATAATGCAGATTTGATCCGATTCACCAACGATTGCCCTACAGTGAGCGCTGGATTCAAGAAATTCCGCAAGTGCGCGGCCCCTTGACGCACTGTGGCCCATAGAGGTCCAAGGGTACGAACCAATCTGGCGCTCCAGGTTTCCTTGGGAGCGGAAAGAAACACAGGGCTGTGGGTCTTGGGCGGTTTCGGCACCTTAGCCGGTTTGGGTGCCTTCGGAGCCCTGGGCATCATGGGAGTTCCATATCCGGGAACACCCATGGGTGGTTGGCCCGGCGTAGGCTCCCCTTGGCTGACAATCAACCCGGGTTCCACATTTGCCTGAGCAACCGTTGGAGACGAACTCATTTAGAGATTCCCCATTGCTGGTACGGGGACTTCGCCAAGGACCCTACTAATAACCTGCTGAGGAGTCATTCCTGAGAATTCTGCTTCTGGGTCGAGGACCAGGCGGTGAGCCCACACCGGTTCTGCAAGTTCCTTAATATCATCTGGGGTGACATATTCTCGGCCCTGAGTGGCAGCCCAGACTTTGGCCGTACGAGTCATTGACAAGGCCCCACGTACTGAGACACCGATACGAGTCTGGTTCGTGGCTCTGGTCTCTTCAGAGATCCAAGAAATGTAGTCCAAGATAGCATCTGGCACATGGACGGTGGTTGCTAGGTCGGCCATTTGGCAGACAGCATCCGTGGTGATGATGGGCTGAATATTCGCAGCACGATTTTTCACTGCTGCCCCTGAGAGAATCTCAACCGTACTGGCACGATCGGGGTAACCGATTGAAGTTTTCATCAAGAAGCGATCAAGTTGTGCCTCTGGCAGCCGATAGGTGCCAGCTTGTTCGATAGGATTTTGGGTAGCAAGCACCATGAAGGGGCGACCTACCGGGCGAGTCACACCATCAACAGTTACTTGCCCCTCTTCCATGACTTCCAACAGGGCTGACTGTGTTTTGGGCGATGCTCTATTGATCTCATCGGCGAGAAGGATGTTGGTGAAGATAGGGCCCGGTTTGAACTCAAAATCTCCTTTGCGCTGATCGAAGACTGTCACACCAGTGACATCAGTGGGCAAAAGGTCTGGAGTGAACTGTATTCTGTTATCGGCTCCATCTACTGAGGCTGCCAGCGCCCGAGCGAGGGAGGTCTTTCCTGTACCAGGTGCATCCTCTAAAAGGATATGTCCTTCGGCGAGCATGGAGGTCACTGCAAGGCGAACCACATAGTCTTTTCCCAACAGTGCTTGGCCCACACTAGAGACGATTTGGCCAAAAGCATTGGAGAACCATTGAGCGTCTTCGCGGGTCATGGTCATAGGTCTGTTCCTTTCATGAGACTCCGTCACTGCGCCCAGGGAGCGCAGGGATCGTTATCTTTTTGTGCATTGAGGGCCGCCTTCGACCTGGAAGCTAATATTATTCTGGTTAACGTTCACCTGCCATCCCCCCACATTAGGGTCTCGACCTGATCCCTCATAGGTCTGGCATGTCTGCGTGCCCTGTATCATGATACAACCAGTCGTATTCACTGTCCAGAGAAGCTTGGAATTGGGTGGGAGATTGGTCCACGAAATATCAACCACTCGAGGAGCAGTCACCGCAAAGGAACAACTGCACCCTCCGGCAGCCACCGCAGAGGACCAATTACTGGCACGACCCTCTGAATCGATGGCTCTCGCTTGAATCGTGTGGCTTTGAGTGCAGTCCGTACCAAATTTCTGGTTTCCCGAGGATGTCTTCTGTGTGGCAGCTCCACCGTCAATTCTCACTTCAAGATAGTTGATTGTTCGACCGTTTTGGCTCGCACTAGGATTAGGCCAATTCAAGGTGATCCCTTGCAGGGAGTTGACAGCGGTGACAGCAGGGACCTTAGGGTTGCCAAAGGGTCGACACACAGCTCCAGTAGATACCTTTTCGCTATCTTGAGAATTTCCTTGGACAGTTGTCCTGGCCCAGACATCAATGGTGTAAGCCTCCGGCGAATTAGGCAGGGTTGCTGTGCCAGAAGTGTTTGACCCAAAATCCCCAGTGTAGGTCTTGTTTTCACTAGGACGTGTTGCAGACCACATGTATTTCAACTCTGAGGTTTTTGCACCATTGAGGGATGCTGGTGAGAAGGTGAGTCGGCATCCGCCATCCTGATCTGCCGAGGTGAGATTCGACACCGGCCCTGGTTTCACTACTGACCGGAATTCTGGGGAAGCTGGGGAGAATGCACCCTGGCCCGCTTTATTCGTCGCTGCAACACTAAAGGTGTACCCTGTTTCTGAGGTGGGCAAGGTAGTTGACTGGCAGGTTGTCGCTCCTTGGGGTGTCACTGTATAGGTGGCACCCGAGGAACTTCTCACCGTGTAATGTGCAATGCTATCCCCATTGTCGTTAGGTTGATTCCAACACACTTTCACTTGACCTTCACTACCAACCGGGTCAAGTCTGAACACTTCTGGTTGGGCTGGAGGGTCAGGCGCAGCCGCAGGAGCCATCGACTGGGACCAGGGAGACCAATGTTCAATGACATCACATACTCCCTCAGCGCGGTTACGAGCGCAGACAATCACCTGGTATGCCGTACCATTCGTCAGGCCCTCCCACTGATAGGAAGTACCCGTGGCTCCCTGCACTCTGGAAACCCCCGACGTTGGTGTTGGAGAGATTTCCAAATCATAGGAAGTCACTGGTGACGCTTTATTCGGCACACCCTTAGGAGTCCAACTCACGGTCAAAGATCGGTCACCAAAAGCCAAGGTTGGGGCATCAAGGCGATTGGGGAAAGTATCAGGCCGTGCCTGATCTGAAATCATGGAGTGGTCGGAGTCGCCCACCTCATTAGTTGCTGTCACAGTAAATGTATAGGTGGTGTTATTCGTTAACCCTGTCAGGGTACAGGTTGTTGTCTGACACAGTTTGGGATAACCCGCAGCACCAGGTGACGAGTGAACGGTGTAATGGGTGATGCGTGAACCTCTGTTATCGGGGGGTTGCCAGCTTAGCTCCACGTGGGAATCCCCCACCTTGTCAATATGTAAACCAGCTGGTGGGGCTGGGCGGCCGCGTACTGTCAGATAAACCCGCCCTGTAGCCTGACGCTTGGGATCTCCGGTTGCATCTTCAATGACGTACGCAACAACCATCGAACCGAAGAAGTTAGATGGAGGAGTGATGGAGACACCCTGTCCGCCATCGCAACCTGCCTCCACTCTTCCCCCCGACTTAGTTTCAACACGTGCACTGACGACCTTCAAGGGTGTATCAGGGAAGGGATTCACATCATTCGCAGTGACAGGGACACATACTGTTTGACCTTCGTTAGCATTAGGAATCACATCATCAACAGCTTGTGGGAGTGGCCTCTTGGTCGCCACAACCTTAATAGTCACTTTGGATTCCACCTCAATGGCATCAACCTTCACTGAGACTCGCATCACTGTCTCACTGCCAGCAGGCACATTTGCTTCTGCACTGGCGGAGAGCACCGTGCCTGACAGTGACACATCTACCCCAGAGATGGAAGGTTGCTCAATAATGGAATAAGCCAACTCTCCTGGGTCATCAACGTTGGAAACCATGAGAGCAAGATCCAAGGTTGCAGATTCTTTAACCTCCACTTCCAGCAGAGTGTCTCTCATGGCAGGCCTATTAGCCGATTCGTCTACTACTTTGACCGGTATTGTCACTACAGCAGAAAGTCCACTGTCATCTTCTAATGTGGAACCGTCACTCACCTCGGTAAAGATCGCCGCACGGCCGTTGTAGTTTTCCGGGGCAATGAAAGAAAGCTGGGTCTGACTCGGAGCTGTGGCGGTGCCATTCCATGCGCTGACCCCGTCAGCGACAAATACGCGCGGTTGGCGACCTGGACGTACCAAGACATAATCTGCTAGAGAAAAGGTGACAGTTTGCCCAGCTAGAACTTCTAATTCCTGAGCTGAAAAATCGAACTGTGGGGGAATCTGGCTCCGCCCAGGAACTGTAATAAAACCATGTCCAACCATTTTGTCCGTGTCAGTGACAGAGTAATCAAAAATCTGAAGCTCGTTGGTGATGGGAACAGTCACCATATTATTACTGACGACCACGCGTGGGTCATCGACTCGGACAGTCGCCCGAGTAATATCCCCATCGAGGTCATAGTCATTGGCCAAGACATCAACAATTGCTGAGGAATTACTCAAGGCTTCCTGCAACGACACGAAATCATCGACAACAACGGGTTTCTTAGGAAGAATATCGATATCAACTGTGAGGATAATCACCCCCGTCGACTCATTGTAAAACTCATCGGTGATCCGGTACGTGCCCCAATAGGATCCAGGCTCCTGAGGTGCCGTGATGACGACATTCTGGCCTTCAGTTGTTCCGGTGAAAAACTCTGACTCAACAGAGTTCTGTGTGAGATAGCAACACAGGTCACCGTCAGGATCAAAATCATTAAGGGTCACTGGAACAGTCACCCTTCCACCAGGAAGAGACTCTGCGTAGTCGGTCACAGCAATCGGTGGCATATTCATTTCCGCCGCTGGTGCGATCCCGATGCGCACGCGTCCAATCGCTTCAGCTCCTAGACGGTCGCGAACAAGGTACGTGAACTCATCGCCACCAGTGGTGTTGTCCCCTGGGAAATAACCAAAAGAGTCAGCACTCATCGAAGTGATGATCCCATAACTCGGTGGTGAAGCTAACCCTACTAAGGACACTTGATCACCATCAGGGTCTATCCCCTCCAAAGGAATATTGATGCTAATAGGGCTGCCCACTTTGGTTCTCACCTCAACATCGCGTGGTTTAGGCGGTTGATTGGTGTTCCCATCATCGGTTGGGGTGACATGGATAGTGAGGCGTCCAGTGTCTGGTTCAGCTGTTCCCTTGACTACTTCGACCTGATAGAGGACAGTGTAGGTGCCTGGATTGCGGGCATGGATTCGTACTGTATTTCCCATGGTAAAGACAAGGGCTTCCTTATCGGGATCAGGGGTCTCAAAAAGGTCAGGAAGAAGCCTCAAAGCTATACCATTTGGTTGAGTATCATTAGCAAGCACGTTCACAGTAGCGATGTCGCCTGCTCGTACTGTCACCGTGTCATCAACAGCCGTGGGAGGAAGAATTTTATCCAAAGCTGGAAGCGGCACGATCGTGATCTTGCTCGATGCTTCCTTTTTCCCATTAGACACAGTGTAAGAAATCGTGATTGGGGAAGCGGCTTCCTCCTCAGCACGAATCTGTTTCTGAGTGATCTTCACCACTTCACAGTCAATGACGGACACGCTGACAGGAAGATTCTCATCTGCGTCCACTTTGGTGATCACTAATGGATGACCCAAGGGGTTGATATCATTGTCAAGTGGAAACACATAGGCATCCTGACCAGGGGTAAGTAGGACAGTGTCAGGAACTGCAATAGGTGCCTCATCACCGGTTGCTACAGAGTTCACAAGGATGCGAATCCAGGATTCGGTGTTAGCCGATAAACCATTGGTCACTGTGTAGGTGAGATAGTAAGACCCGGGTTCAGAACATGTCGCTGTGATCAGACCTTCGCTGAGCTCCTTGACCAGCACGCATTTCGTGGAGTCAGTCTCCATTTCGACTCCAGTGAGCCGCAAAGTAGAACCATTGGGATCCGTATCGTTGTCTAGTGGATGAATTTCTATGGGTATCCCCACTGTGCCAGACACGAGATCCGGAACGGGAACCGGTGGTCGATGGCCAGCTGGAAGAACAGTGACCGTGATGTCTTCAGTGGTGGATTTGGAACCATCAGAAACCGTGATGCTCACCGTTTTCACACCAGTAGTTTTCCCACCATCTTGGAAAGTGAGAGTCCCATCTTGGGTGATAGTCACCAGATCCTCTTTGGGGCTTTCGGCATCAACAAGGAAGATCGTATCGCCATCCGGGTCACGCCAATTAGTAAGGACATTATGTGTGACCGATTTCCCAGCAGAGACAGTGAGTGCGGTTTTACGTACGGAAACAGGCGCACTATTTTCATTATCCTTGCTGATGCGGACTTTCACCGTGGCCTTATCCTGGCCACCACGGCCATCGTAGACAGCATAGGGAAAACTTATGACACCTGAAGCCGATTCCGGGACGCTAAGTTGGATAACAGATTCAGAATAAACCAGGTTTGCTTCGTATCCTGCTGGCAAGCCACCAAGAATTTTGACAGTCAGAAGATCCCCATCCTCATCAATATCATTTTCAACAACTGGAAGAAGGACGCTGTGACCAGGGCGTGCACCGAATTCATCATCATAGGCAACCGGCGGGTGGTTAATCCCGCTTCGATCAATCTTTTCATTTCGATCAATCTCTTCAGATGATTCTTCCTCATCGTCACCTTGATCATTTTCAAGAGCCTTATCCCAATTGTCGACTTTTTGAATGTCTCCGGAAACCAGCCATATTCCACCGGATTCAACATCATTGAGCACAATGTTTCCCCAGTTAACCCGGAATCGCAGCTTCACACTAGCGTCAAGGTCAGGAATAGTGACAAAGGAATCATTGTCTTCCCCCAGACAGTCTCGAATAAACTCGCCAGAACCGGACCATACGCCATAGGTGCACCCACCCACATGAACTGGCTGCGCAGGTGCCCCACTGGCTTCATGGATCGTTGCCTTACCACCACTAAGCGGTTGAATGACCAGAGCTGATGAAGTGGCATACGCCACATTCGTACCACCCTCACTGACCGCTTGGAGGACAATGGGCCCGGTTTCTTCATCTACTTCCAGCGCCGTTACCATTTTCGATGAGCCCAGGTGAATCATGTTGTTGTCATGGTTCACTACAACAGGGGTTCTGCCCACAATCGTCATGGAATAGTGGGCATCAGGCAACAACCCCGAGAACGACGTCTTATCGACTGTATGCCTTTGGTCTTCTGATGTCGCCAACCCGCGTACGGTTTTCATAGATCGAGTGCCTGGATCAATCACATAGGCCACACCATCAGTGCCCACTATGGCCACTGCATTGGATGATAGCCCATCAACAGCTGGAGGATATGCTTCACTATCTGGGCTGAACCCAGGAACCGCTGACTCCGGCATCATCCAGAAGTTGCCTTGATCTGGAAGTAGAATTCCCACCATGGAATTGCCTTGGCTGACTTGCGCTGAGGCACCAAGGTTTTGTGGAACTCCCATAGCTAAAGTCGATGGATTGACCTGGACGAGCTCACCAGCCACAGTTCCTTCAACAAACACAGAACCCTGGTCTTGTTGCACATCGAAGGCTGCCACATCCATGACGTGAGACACTCCATCGATTTGACCAGCATCGTAATTGAAACGCCCGATGTGTTGCATAGCTCCGTTGGTGACCCATACCCCGGAATCATTCATATCCACCTGCGCAACAGGCATTCCCTCACTAGCAACTGCTAAGCCCACGAATCCACAGGCAAGGCTCACGACAACCCCCACAGAGACAATCGATCTCCTGTTGATTTTGGGTTTCACCGCTGACCTCCCCGGCTTCTCATGTCCATGGAATAGCGTAAGTAAAACACCACTATCCCACTCCTATTCTTAGCTACTGCTCCTCATCGCTCTGATACGGCTCATGCAATCTCGCAGACGAATGACTTGCTCATCCTACCAAGGGTTGAACTGAGGTTTCTTTCTCGATTTCCAGGGAAACTACTCAGAGGCACCTATGGCTGACTTAATTTTTCTGAACAAGATCTTCAGCGTCTATGGGGATAAATCCCCATCGGATTCCGGCGAGGGGAATTTCTGACTCATGTGAGCTCGATGATGGAAACACTCAATTCTGAACTCAAGTAGAACACATCGCCTACCTGGGCAACGACATGTTCCTGATCAGTAAAACGCCGATCCGGTTCGCCAGGTCGGCGAAGCACCGTACCGTTGCGCCCCTGATTAGTGATAATCACATTCCAATCACGAAAATCGATTCTCAAATGTGTTGCTGACACATGAGGATCATCTACTTTGATCATGAGTGGTTCGTCGTCTTTTGAGTAGCCAAAAGCTTCTGGTTTGCGCCCAATACGCAAAGGGTGTTCAAGAGAGTAAACATCACCATTGGAAATCTGAATCTTTCCCAGTGATGGTCGTGGGATATGTACACCATCACCCTCAAGAGCGCTCTGGCACCCTCGGCAAACCTCCAGCCTCGTGGAATTAGGTGTCTGGCAAACGGTGCATACTCGCGCCCACACCATGGGTTGTGGAGCACCAGGGGGTGAAGAAGGCGGTTCTTTGTTGAAGGGGATGGGCTGACTGTCAGTTGAAGGAACTGGGCTAAAAGGTATGACTTCTTCATCGGACTCATCGAAGTGGACAATTTCTTCATCCGAAGCGACCTCAAAAGGCTCAGGAGCTCTCTGGGCATCTTCCACAGAGGCACCTATGACATGAATGCCGCTATCAACAAGGTCGCTCACATGGTCAGAGTATGGTTCCTCATCACCTCCGATACGCAAGCCGCATACCCCAGCAATCCCAATATACAAAGGCAACAACGGTGTGAAGGGCTCAGAGCCTTCCACATAAACATCAATAGACGACGTGTCCATAATGCCTTCTTGGCTCCACGTTGCCATGGGTCCCGGTGTACGAGTCATCTCACCATCGGCAGTCACCACTTTGACAGTGATTCGGCCCCGAATAGAAATATCAACCCTATTATTGTCGGTAATTATGACAGCAAATTCTGGCACTGTTTCACTGCCACTACTCTTCCCCATTAGGATATCAACAATGGGAGAGAGTCCTTCACCGTTGCACAGTCGCCTCCACAGAGTGTGTACGAGTTGGATGTCAACCTCTGGTTCAAGGATGACGCACGATTGATCCACTGCAAGACCCCACCAGCCGCCAGGTAAATACCTCATATCATCTCGCTCCTTGAATCATCCAACCAATGGATGTAATCCATGGTCGTGACATCACTGTCGTGATCCCTTTGGTCATTGCGACCCCAACGAATGAATAATATCACGACAACCACGCGATAGCCGTACGCCTTCAAACACACCTTCCCTCAGATCGTTGACATGACCTGCTCAACCGCAGAAACTTGGAGCAATCGAAGGGAATTTCAACATCGATTAGTGGTATTCAAATTGGGGCCCAAGGGGGACCCGCCCCCACTGTGTCGTCTATCGGTACAACTGACTGTGAGTTCCCACACTCTGGAGAATCGCCACGAGCTCGCCGTCTTCTTTAACCAACCGGCAGTGAATTCTCAAGTCACCTCCAGCAGAAAATGACACGGTTCCAGCGAAGTCACCCTTGAGGAGATGCATCCGCAATTGTGGGTCTCTGATATCGTCGCAAGCTTTCTTGAGAGCCTCTTTCACTCTTGCTTGTTTGCCAGAAGGCAGCTCCAGTAAACGCTTGTTGAACTGCTTGGTGATGCGAAGGTGGTCGATTTTCACATGTGGCTCTTACTGAGGTCATCAAAATAAGAATCAATATCCTTTGGAGAGACAGTATCGAAATCGCCCAGCGAATGCTCACTATCAGCTATAGCAATATCTTGACGAAGGAGTTCAGATGGTACAAAAGAATCACCATCGATGATGACTGGGTGTCCATTGATGAATCGACGCAACTCATTCTCAACAACTGTGCTCAGAGTAACACCGAGCTGCTCAGCTCTTTGACGTGCGGCATTCTTGATGTCGCTATCCAATCTAATGGTCAGTGTCGCCGATGAACTCATACTGCAAGTGTAACACGAAACGAGTGCATCCCTGGGAAACACACCTTCCCTCAGCTCGTTGACATGACCTGGTCAAGTACGGAGACTCGTCGTGTGGTGAAGGAAAAACAGACACTATGTGTCGACATATTTATATATCTCTACATCGATATATCGATGAGAGGCTGGGAGGTGTGGCACACTACAGCAGTACGTCGAGGATACGATCCAGGTCCTCCTCCCCGGCGAACTCGATCACGATCTTGCCCCTCTTTGCGATGGTCACCAACACTCTCGTGTCGTACCTCTCAGACAGAGCAGCCGCAATCGTGGCAGCTCTCGGGTGCTCCACCTTCGGTGATGTACCACGTGCTTTCTTTGATGAATTCAACGAGCCATCCCACAGCGCGACAGCTTCCTCCGTAGCTCGTACTGACATCCCCTCAGCCACCACCTTGGCCGCCAATGATTCCATGGAGGCTGTGTCCTCAAGGCTGAGTAGGGCCCGAGCATGTCCAGCAGACAATACGCCAGCTGCAACTTTCTTTTGTACGGAAGTGGGGAGTTTCAACAACCGGATAGTGTTGGAAATCTGTGGGCGGGACTTCTTGATTCTTTCCGCCAAATCCTCTTGGGTGCAACCGAAGTCTTCCAGGAGTTGCTGATAGGCAGCCGCCTCTTCGAGAGGATTGAGCTGAACGCGCTGGATATTCTCCAGCAGAGCATCGCGCAAGAGATCCTCTTGCTCTGTGGGGCGAATGATGGCAGGGATGGTGGTCAGCCCAGCCTGTTTGGAAGCCCGCAACCTCCGCTCCCCCATGACCAATTCATATCGCCCAGCTGACAACGGTCGTACCACAATAGGTTGGAGCAGCCCCACATCCTTGATGGATTCCGCCAATTCGCTCAAGCGCTCAGGATCAAAAATTGTTCGTGGTTGTTGAGGATTAGCTCTGATCGATCGAATCGGGATCTCTTCAAATGATGAGCCCTCAGGTACCCAGGTGTTCTTCTCCTGGGATTCCGCGCTCACGGTAGTCTGCTGGAAGAGTTCTCCCAAACCTCGCCCAAGCCCTGGCTTCTGTGCGGCCATGTTGTTCTCCTTTATGATCAATCCTAGTTGGCTCGTTCAGCGATTTCTTTGGTCGCTGCCATGTACGCTCGCCCACCGGCAGATCCACGATGGTAGGTGATGACCGTCTGTCCATAACTGGGAGCCTCAGAAATACGAACCGAGCGTGGAATAACGGCATCGAGAGTTTGGTGGGGGAAGTGCTTGCGAACCTCATCAGCCACCTGGGACGACAAGCGAGTACGTCCATCGAACATGGTGAGCAGTACGGTCGACAAGGCGAGTGTGTCGTTGAGATTACCTTTCACCAAGTCAATAGTACGCAGCAGCTGGCTCACCCCTTCGAGTGCATAGTATTCACACTGGATAGGGATGAGAATTTCTTTGGCAGCCACTAAAGCATTGAGAGTCAATAATCCCAGAGAAGGTGGGCAATCAAAGATGACGTAGTCCATCTCGTGGGTCTTCAGGTAGGCATCGAGGGCTTCTTTGAGTTTTCGTTCACGTCCTTGAACATTGACCAATTCAAGTTCTGCCCCTGCGAGATCAATCGTTGCTGGGAGTACAAAGAGATTCGGGGCCTCGGAGCTTTCAACGACATGCCACTGGATTTCTGCATCATCGAGCAAGACTTCATAGGTGCCTCTGATTCCTTGACGATGATCGATACCGAGGGCTGTGGAGGCATTACCTTGGGGATCCATATCGATGAGAAGAACCTTGAGACCTCCAAATCCCAAGGCAGCAGCGAGGTTCACAGCCGTAGTTGTCTTCCCCACTCCACCTTTCTGGTTGGCAATGACGATCACCCGAGTACGCGAGGGACGCTTCAAAGCAACGTGTGAAACATCGCCTGCAGCGTCGTCCATGGGCTCAGCCTCCACGAGTGGTGGGACCTCTGGGCCATCAAAGAGTTCCGAACGAGGATTGGGGAACAAGGACATGTCGCAGCCTTTCAACAATGTAGCCCACCTATCATAACCACTGGAAGCTGTGAGACGTTATTCTTTCCATCTCTGCATCGGCGCAGGCTGTCCCTGCTGGAAAAAGACAAGTGAGCTTTAGCTGAGCTTTAGCTCTCTTCAGCGTCGTTGGACTGCCGAGGGGGCACAGGAGGCCAATCGTCTGGCAGAAGGATAGGGAGTGTTAGCGCACTATCTGACTGATGGACTCTCTGTGAATTTCCACCACTGTGCCGAAATGTTCCACGTGAAACGTCCGCGCTTCTAGGCCATGCTCACGAAGAGTATCCCTCGCAGCCACGATTTCTTCCTCCGCCCTACCACCCTTGATGGCGAGCAGTGGGGCCTCCTCCAAGAGCGGACCCATCATCGTTACCAGTTTGGCCACAGACGCCAAGGCACGGCAGGTGAAGACATCCACACTGCCACGAGCATGGAATTCTTCGAGACGTGATCTCACCACCTTGACGCGCTGATCCAAGGATTCGCCTTCAGATGTTTCCCCATGGTGTTCAACCTGGGACAACTCTTCGATGCACACTTCGAGGAACTTCACCCGCCTTTCCATAGGTTCCACGAGTGTGAGGTGAAGGTCCTGGCGATAGATGGCCAAGGGAATCCCAGGAAGACCAGCCCCTGTTCCCAGGTCAGCAACTCGGCTCCCTACTGGAATGAACTCGGCCACGCAGAGGCTGTTGAGGATGTGTCTTTCCCAGAGTCGCTCAGCCTCTCTAGGCCCAATCAAACCCCAGATGGTTCCCTCATTTTTGAGAAGTTCCTCATATCGCTGGGCAAGAAGAAAACGATCACCGAAGATGTCCTGAGCTCGATCTCGTCCAGGGATCATCGATTCAGCCATCTCTCAACTCTCGGCGTGTGAGGCTCGATCTTACTCGCTCGCAGTTGCAGGACTAATGACCACATGACGTTTGTGGCCTTCACCTTCAGACTCTGAGGTGAGTCCAGCTTCAGCTACTGCATCATGAACAATCTTGCGTTCGAACGGATTCATCGCAGCCATGGGCATCGGTTCGCCTTTGTCCTTGACCTCCTCCACTGCTGCAGCAACAATGTCTTTCAGCTCTTGGCGGCGGCGTTCCCTATGCCCAGAAATATCCAACATCAGACGAGAATGGCGACCCAACTTGGTCAGAACAGCCAACCGGGACAGATCTTGAAGGGCCTCAAGCACCTCGCCCTTAGCCCCCACGAGAGTATCAACAGGGGCATCAATAGACACATGGGGACGACCAGCTTCAGCATAGGTATCGATGTCACCATCAAGGTCAGCAATATCGAGCAGTTCTTCAAGGTAATCTGCTGCGGTTTCTCCTTCTTGTGTCAGAGGATCCATCTGATCTTCTTTGGTGGAGGGTTCTTCAGTTGCCTCTTTGGCCTTCGTCTGTTTGGCTGCCCCAGAGTTTTCCTCCGAGGAACCCTGGGTTTCTTCAGTGTCCTGGGTGGCTTCCTCCACATCGGTGGGTTCGATCACATCATCAGATGTCTTGGTGCCCTGTGCATCATCATTGGTCTTCGGATTCATCTGTCTTCCTTCTTACTGGTGGGAGACCTATCTCCCCTACGATTATTTCTTCTTCTTGGGTGTCACCCTGGTTGCCCTGGATTGGCGAGCCGGTTGTTGGCGCTGGATCTGTTGACGCTGGATTCCAGTGGCAGGAGCATCCGACTCAGAAGTTTCAGCGGTTGCCTGCGTGCTGCTAACGCCAGTGACTGTCCTTGATGTTGGGCTTGTGGCAACAGGAGCTTTCGTTCTTTTTGCCCGACGTTCTTCAGCGATCTGCTTGGGGTCTCGCCCTTTCTTAATCATCCGCTCTTCCCATTCAATATAGGCGGGGGTGCCCGGTGTGGGGTTGTTGCGAATAAGAAGCCATTGTTGTGCCAAGGTCCACAGGTTATTGGTTACCCAATACACCAGCACGCCCACAGCAATCCACAAACCTATAACAAGATACATGATAGGGAAGATATATAGCATCATTTTCTGCTGCTGAGCCATCATTCCCTCTTGGGATTGGGGGGTCGCATTCTTTCCCATGAGCTGCTTTTGAGTAACGAAAAACAATCCTGTCATCATCAACACCAAGATGATTGCCGCTACCTGTGTCGGCCCAAACACAAACTTCGACCCATCTTGAGGCAAGAAATTGCCAGCCAGACGTGCACCGAAAAACTTCGCGTTGTACAACGAATCCACCACGTCAGGATTCTTCTTGAAGAAGTATCCGATGGGTCGATCAACGGCGGCGTACCTCAGAACTTGGAAGAGCGCGAAGAAAATCGGCATCTGAAGAAGCAGAGGGAAACAGGAAGCCATGGGGTTGACCCCTTCAGCTTTCATCAGTTTCTGCTGCTCAATGCCCATTCTTTGGCGATCAGCACCGTACTTCTCTTGAAGAGCTTTCATCTTCGGTTGAATGAGCTGCATATTGCGAGCAGAATTAATTTGCTTGACGAATAAAGGAATGAGCAAGGTACGCACGATAACCGTCAAGGTCATGATAGCTAGAACCCAGGTGATGCCCTTGTCGGGGCCAGTCACCAGCGACCATCCTTTGTAGGCATACATCAGGAGGAAGGACACGGCAGACCACAGTGGATCCATGATGGTGGAGAAGAAACTCTTGATGCTGAAGAAAGCCAAGATGGTCACAGGTGTACTCCTTCGTGAGATGGGCAGGGCTGCCCTGATTGTTCAAGCTCCCATTCATAGGCGGCCTGAGTACCGGGAACAGGGTCGTAGCCTCCACGTGACCATGGATTGCACCGCACAATTCTCCAGATGGCCAAAGCTAAACCCTTGAGTGCTCCATGGGTCTGCACAGCACCCAACCCATACTCAGAACACGAGGGGAAGTATTTGCAGCGGGGAGCGTACATTGGCGAAATGAAACGCCGGTACCCTTTCAGAGCTTTCACCAGGAGAAACTTCATGAGCCACATCCTTGTGCTGCTTGCTTCCAGGCCGACTCGAGGTCTTGGCGGAGATTTCCTTCATGGGGAAGAGCTCTCACCACGACATCCATCGCAGGATAGTTCCCCATTAATTCCGCAGCTCTATGGCGCAGGATTCTCTTGGTGCGATTTCTTTGAACTGCCCCCCCGACCTTCTTGCTCACTATGACACCAAATCGAGCGGTATCCGCCTGGCGTGCATGAAGTATCAGGGTTGGACGACGATATGTTCGACCGCTTTTCATCACCGACGAAAAGTCAGCACTCGAACGCAGCCGAGACTGCTGCGGCAACATGGCCTAGACGGTGAGCTCTGCGCGCCCCTTGGCCCTGCGGGCAGACAAGATAGCGCGGCCAGCACGAGTCCGCATACGGGTACGGAACCCATGCACTCGGGTTCGACGCCGATTACTCGGCTGATAGGTACGCTTAGTCACGAGAAGCTCCACTTTTCTAGATCCTGCTGATGGTCAGCAGGGGATGATCGCCACTGTTAACGACTCAGCTACGATACGCTGAATTTGTTGACAAGGCAAATTATCTCCGCAGTTCTTGAACGTGAGATAAGTCGCTCACGCCAAGTTTCTTGGGGTAGTGTGGAGCGCCTAACGTAGGTTAACTCGCTGTCCACACAATGTGGACAAGTGTGTGGACAGTGTCACGATGGTCAAAAAGATTGGAGGCATGGTGAACGCACCTCAGTCCTCCGAATTACTTCGCCCCATGTGGGATCATCTCCTGGGGTCAGTGGATCAAGGTACTCGTTCATTATTAGTGAGCTGCTCTCCAGCTGCCTTTGATGGTACGACCGTCCACCTGCTGGTCCCCAACGAATTTACTCGCTCGAGGATTGATAATCGCCTCAAAGGGAGACTAGAAGAAATAGCAACAAATTTCTTCGAGACTGATGTGAAGATCGATACCCTTGTTGACGAATCACTGCCCACCCCTGAACCGACCACAACTGCAAGCCCCGATTATCGCGACACTTTTGATACTCGAGCCCGTGAACAGCAACTGGAACGACTCAATCCTCGCTACACTTTTGAAACTTTTGTGATCGGTCCCTCTAATCGTTTCGCTCATGCGACAGCCGCAGCCGTGGCAGAGAGTCCAGGGAAGTCTTATAACCCGCTGATGATCTATGGTGATTCTGGTCTGGGAAAAACCCACCTCCTGCATGCCATCGGGCACTACATTCACAATTATCATCCCCATTTGAAAGTGAAGTACGTTTCCACTGAAGAGATGACCAACGACTTCATCAATGCCATCGCTGACACTCGTACTGTTCATTTCCGTGCCATGTATCGCGAAGTTGACGTCCTGCTCATTGATGACATCCATTTCTTGGAGTCTAAGATCCAAACCCAGGAAGAGTTCTTTCACACTTTCAATACCTTGCACAATGCACAAAAGCAGATCGTCATGACCTCCGATCGCCCCCCGAAAAAACTGGAGGCTCTTGAACCGAGATTACGTTCACGGTTCGCCTCAGGGCTTCAAGCAGATATCCAACCTGCGGATTTGGAGACGAGAATCGCTATCTTGAGGAAGAAAGCTGCTGCTGAGCGTCTTGATGTGGATACAGGTGTTTTGGAATTCATCGCCGACAAGAGCCAGTCGTCTATTCGTGAGCTGGAGGGAGCACTCATTCGTGTGACGGCCTTTGCATCGCTCAATCGCCAACCTGTCACTTTGGCAACAGCGGAAATAGTGTTAAAAGATCTTATTCCTGACGACTTTGAGCGCCCCATCACTGCACCTATCATCATGACAACAACAGCCACCTATTTCAGTCTGACCTTGGAAGACCTCACCGGTACGAATCGTACGGCTAATGTTGCCCTTGCTCGACAGATCGCCATGTACCTGTGTCGCGAGAAGACTGATCTCTCGCTACCAAAAATTGCCGCCCTGTTTGGACGGGATCACACTACGGTGATGCATGCCCACCGCAAGATCACGGACATGATGGCAAAGGATCGCGGGATTTACAATGCTATCCAAGAGATCACCTCTCGGATCACCCAATCTGGGTAAGCAACCCACAACTTCTTCCTCCAAGCTTTCTTGTTCTTCCCATGACACCATGTCGACTTATCCACAGAAGCAGTGTCGAGTTGTGAATAACTAGCAGGAATCCTCTGGATTCTTCTGTGGACAATTCAATTCCGCATCAGCACCCGTGAGTTTGTTCACAGGCTATCCACAGAATCCACAGGTTTATCCACAGGAATCCCATGAATGTCATTTAGTCCCGTCTACGGTGGATGATAGTTATCCACACAATCCACAAACGTTACTACTACGACTAAAAGATAAACACACCATATTCTTCATATCCACCTGGGCATGGAACTGTGGACAAAGCAGGCTTCCAGTTTTGTGCCCAGATGGGTAGGTTTTCCACAGTAGTAGACTCAAAGATGAATCCCGAGGTGAGACTAGTGAACTACTACACCTTTCTGAGCAGGTATGATGCTGGAAGCAAGGAGTTTCTATGAAGATTCAAATCGACAAAGACAAACTGGCTGACGCAGTCTCTTGGGCGGCACGAAGCCTCCCGACTCGACCTAGTGTTCCCATCCTCGCCGGCCTGATGATCAAGGCAGAGGCAGGAATGGTCACTATGTCGAGCTTCGACTATGAGACTTCTGCTCAAGTCTCCACACAAGCAGAAGTGGAAACCCCTGGTGTGGTTTTGGTGTCAGGAAAGCTCCTGGCAGATATCACTAAGAGCCTGCCGCAGAAACCAGTCACTTTGTCGAGTACGGACACAGAGTTGGAAGTTTTGTGCGGATCAGCTCGGTTTGCTCTTCAAACTCTGCCTGCGATGGATTATCCCGACTTGCCGCACATGCCTCAAGCCTCCGGATGGATTGATGCCGAAGAAATGCTCAAGGGAGTATCACAGGTTGTTGTTGCTGCAGGAAGAGATGAACTCCTCCCGGTGTTTACAGGAGTCAAAATAGAGTTCGATGGAAAAAATCTTTCCCTTCTAGGAACAGATCGCTACCGCATGGCTCTCAAAGAAATGACCTGGAACCCATCCACCTCTGCGCAGGGAGAAACCTCCGTACTCGTACCTGGAAAAGTTCTTCTCGAAACAGCAAAGTCCATGGTCACCTCGCCACGTATCACGATTTCTTTGGCAGACACCGCAGCAGGGGAAGGGCTTATTGGTTTCCAGGCCGAATCCAATGATGGAGTACGACAGATCACGACCCGTCTTCTTGATGGGGAATTCCCTCAGCTTCGCCACCTGATGAGTGTCTCTGATGATCTCAGTGTGTGCACAGATACCCAGGATCTCATTTCGGCGGTACGCCGTGTGGCGCTCGTCGCAGAAAAGAACACTAGTTTGAGAATGAAAATCGGCGACGATCATGTGACCTTGGAAGCAGCTCGCGGTGACCAAGCGCAAGCATCAGAAGCGGTAAAAGCGATAGTGGTCCACAATACTGCCGAGCCTGCCCTCGTTGATGCAGGATTCAATCCAAATTATCTTCTTGATGCCCTTCAAGCCCTTGATACCCCAGCTGTTCATTTTTCTTTCACTGGTTCAGGTAAACCCTGCTTGCTCACCGGGTTGGAAAAAATTGATGGTGAACCAGATCAGGACTACCGCCATGTCATCATGTTGATGAGGCTGACACCCTAGATTGTGTATCTTTCAACATTTACCCTCAGCGACTATCGTTCCTATGAGCGTCTCGACCTTGAATTCTCTCCAGGGACGACCGTGTTGTTGGGGTCGAATGGTTTTGGCAAAACTAATCTCGTAGAAGCCATCAACTACCTGTCCACCTTGAATTCTCACCGGGTTGGTCACGATCAGCCCCTGGTTCGTTTCGGATGCGAGTCGGCCACAATTAGTGCACGAGTACATGCCGGTCACGGTGATGATCGCTGCTTGAGTATTGCCGTCGAGATCCAGCAACGAGGAGCAAACAAGGCAGTACTAGGTGGTTCACAGGTGCGGCCCAAAGAGATTTTGGGTGCTGTGAGAACTGTGTTGTTCTCTCCAGAAGATCTGGACATTGTTCAAGGGGAGCCAGCAAGTCGGCGTCGGTTCCTCGATGATCTGCTCGTGGGGCGCTGGCCTCGGCTGGCAGCCACACGCGCCGAGTACGAGCGTACGGTGAAACAAAAAACAACACTGTTGAAAGCATTGTCGGGTCGTAGTGTTCGTCAAGCAGGGACAGATGCAGGGCAATCCTTGGAGGCCTGGAATGACATATTGATTCACCATGGTGGGGAACTTCTTGCTGCACGACTGAGAACACTGGGAGATATCGAATCTATGGTCAGTGATCATTATCGCCGAATTGCGCCCAAGAGTTCACCTGCATGTTTGGCCTACCATTCGACTGTGTGTGACCCCACTCGGGATGTTGATGTGGAATCCTTGAAAGAAAAAATGCAGGAAGTCATGGAGAGAAGAAAAGATGACGAACTCACTCGCGGAATGTGTTTAGTGGGCCCCCACCGCGATGACGTTGGTCTCTATCTTGGGGAGATGCCTGTGCGAGGCTATGCTAGCCATGGGGAATCCTGGTCGTATGGGCTAGCACTCAAATTGGCGAGCTTGGATCTTTTACGTGACGACGGAATCGAGCCGATTCTCATCCTGGATGATGTTTTTGCTGAACTTGATTCCCATCGTCGTGCTGAAGTTGTTCAGGCAATAGAATCAACAGAACAAGCCTTTGTGACAGTGGCAGTACGAGAGGATATTCCCACAACTCTATCTGGGAGTCTTCTTCACGTCACTCCTGGAGCTGTGTCAGTCAGTGAGGTTTCATGAGCGAGGATCACCGACCCCACGACCCGACAGGAACAGAGGTGGCCCAGCGTATTGCGGCCACAGCGCGTGGTGTTGCCCCAGCAAAAAGACGGCGAAGGACAAGGGATGAACCTCGCCAATCTGCTTGGTCAGAATCTGGCCCGTCACGCCGTGACCCTCAACAAGCAGGGATCATTCTCGACCATGTGCTCACCAAGCGCGGATGGAAGAAACAGATTTCCATCAGTGCATTGATGCCTCGTTGGGCGGAATTTGTTGGGGAAGTCAATGCTGCCCATACGACACCAGAAAAATGGGAATCAGGTGTGTTGACTATTCGAACAGATTCAACCACCTGGGCTACGTCTATGAGAGCTATGGAACCGCAAATTCTTGCCAAGCTCAACGAGATCCTCGGCGATAAAACAGTGACCAAATTGCGACTTGTTGGTCCGCAAGCTCCCTCCTGGAAGAAGGGACGGCGTTCAGTTCCTGGTCGCGGACCGAGAGATACCTATGGGTGAGCGGTCACTGAAAAAGTGAAAAGCAAGATGGTTTTAGCTGAGTTGATGGCCAGGGCCCACGTTGAGGGTCAACTTCATGACCAGTTGACCCGCAGCTTGTTCAGGATTGGAGGGTAGAGACGTGGCGAAGTCTTTGACTGCGCTAGATTCCACCCATCCACACACGACCTCTTCGTTGACTTCCTCACACCAGGTGGAGTCAAGGGCTTCACACACGTGTGCGTAACTCGACAATTGGTGGATATTGATAGCCACATCGACCCCGTCGCAATGGAGGACAACATTTTCACTGACTCGGATATGGGGGTACAGCTGCTGAGCGGCAATTTCTGGCAGGAGAGACACGAGTTCCAATCCGAGCGAACGATCGTGACTACGCTCGATGACTAGGCGCTCGTACTCTGCCTTATCGTATTTATCTCCTGGAGAGATCCACATGTCCTGAAAGACTTTGGCGCACACAATGAGCTGTTTTTTCACATCAGAGTATCGACGATCAGTGGGAAGGTAAGTGTCTTCGTCTTGTTTGATCCAGATGAGTTGCTTGTGAATAACCTCGGCATAGTCTGGCCAGGTCGCAGCAATATGGGCAGAGAGAAGGTCGGACATTTCTGGAGAAATGATGTTGTTCATCCGTACTTCGGCAACGATCTGGTTACCTTGGCGACCGGCTGTGATCTTGACGTGAGCGACCTTCTGGTTGCCTAAGCGCGCGAGGATCTCTGGACGCAACAAGGTGTAATACGGGGCACCATCGCTGGGGATATCAGGAACAGATTCTCCTGAGGTGGTGATGTATCCACACCACAGTGACCAAGCATGACGGTTCCCAGCAAAAGTGGTAGCGACTCGCTCATCAGGGGTGGATGTACCCAAGTGGTCGATGAGTTGGAAGACTCGCAAATAGGTGTTGAGAATGGTCTGACTGATCGCTTCTTCTTCAGTGAAACCGTAGGCACTCGCTGTTTCAAAAAACGTACGATCCCAGTCAGGATGATCCAACCAGAGATATATCGTGGCACGACCATAGGAGCCATCATCACCCAGAACAGCCCGGACAGAGACCCCAGAATTGGGAAGAATCACCCGCCCATCAACGAGTTGACCATCAGAAATCATGTCAGCAATGCGTTGATTAATTTCGATATGCGACGCATCGGTGACAGTAGGGCCGTCTGTTGGCACCTGATCCCATGAGGTCATGAGTGAATGCTACCTCGGCACATCAATGACCCCGGAACGATGTCTTTCACAGTGGGAGAGTAAATAACGGCTAGGGGAAACTGTCGCCGCAGCTGCGTTTCAGATCGGCGAAAGCATCCATCCACGCAAGACAATACCTGCGACTACTGTGATAAAAATCAGGCCCACAGCGATGACTGGCATGGACTCTTTTCTAGGAGAAGAGGTAGACCGTGACCATATCAAACCGAGCAGGGCTCCACCAACGAGACCACCAAGATGGCCCTGCCAGGAAATATTCGCAGCTGTAAAAGTGATCACGATGTTGATTCCGAGCCACATCGCGATTTGACGTACATCAGATTTTCTCAGCAGGAGCATGACGAGTAAGGCACCCATCAAACCAAACAAAGAACCTGACCCTCCCACAGTGGAAGACTGGGGAGGACTCAACCACATGACTGCGAGTCCTCCGCAGGTTCCTGCCAGAAGATAGGTCATCAAGAATCTCGTGCGCCCAATCATGGACTCCAAGGGAGGCCCGAGAAACCACAACGTCAAGCACGTCATAGCTAAATGCATGAGAGAGATATGAGTGAACATGGATGTCAAGATTTGCCACCATCCTCCCTCAGCGACCCCGCTCGCCCATTGACCATCTGGATAGGACGCGCACTGGCTTTGGTAGAGGTCAGGGTACCAATGGTCTTGGGAACTTTCAGAAAGACACTGCCCCTGTGGTGAGAGTGCGAGAAAAGAAATGACTTTACGCTGAAGATGAACGAATCCGCTGGTTTGAATAATGCCCCAGATAACGACGTTGATCACTATCAATACGATCGATGTCGCTGTCGGGTTCATCGACGGGCCACTCGTGAAGAACCCTCGGGACCTCCGCGTTGCAGCACTGTGTGCATTGACACATTCCACGCACTGGAAACCCACCGGTGCAGCAATCATGCATTGACTACAGATCGGGCGAGAACAGCGTCGACAAGCAATATGGGTGAAACGCTGGGGATGGTTGTAGCAATGCGTGGTCGAGGATTCATTCACACCCCCTATTCTAGGGTGGATCGTTGATCCTCCTTGGTACTGTGGATGATCGTGATCCTCGCAATGGTGAACTCATGCGTACAATGTGTGTGAGAAAGGATCACAATGGAAGGGTTCGAAACTTATGCGCAAGTCGATCTTGGCGCGCTCGAACGTAACCTGGACGCTATTCGCTCCCATGTGGAATATCGCAAGATCCTCCTTCCGATCAAAGCCAATGCCTATGGTCATGGTCTGATAGAACACTCTTCGACCACCGTGACTGCCCCCTTGGCTCTCTTCCTCCAGGAACGCAACGCGATTGATTGGCTCGGTGTGGCGACAGTGGAGGAGGGCGTACGTTTGCGCGCAGCTGGGGTCAATCTGCCGATATTGAAATTTTCGTACACCCAAAATCATGAACTGCGTCGAGCTATCGAAGCTGGGCTCACCTTGACTGTCGGGGATCCGGTATCGATTTGGGCTGCTAGTGCCGCTGGTGAAACGGCCAACATTGTTGCTCACGTCCACTTGAAGGTGGATACTGGAATGCGCCGCCTCGGCTGCCCGGTTCATATGGCAGCCCGCTTAGCTCATCTCATTGAGGAAACCCCCTACCTCGATCTTGAAGGGGTTTATACCCATTTCGCTGCAGCAGAAAAACCAGAAGAAGACGATTTTACTTCACGCCAAATTGATCAGTTTGATGAAGCCCTCGATGATATTCACCGCAGTTTGGGTCGGGAATTAGAATTCAAACATGCGGCAAATTCAGCCGCTGTGGAACGTCACCGTGATTCCTGGTATGACATGGTTCGACCAGGAATCTTGTCGTACGGTTATCCCCAATCCGCGGATAGCCCTGTGAGAGTACGCCCGATACTCTCAGTGATCAGCCATGTGTCCTATGTGAAAAATGTTCATGCTGGTGAATCAGTTAGTTATGGACGAACATGGGTGGCCCCGCGCGATACACGAATCGCGACCGTATCGATCGGGTATGGTGATGGCTATATGCGTGCCTTGTCAAACAAGGCAGAAGTGTTGATCCGGGGACGGTTGTTCCCTCAAGTTGGTACGGTCTGCATGGACCACATCATGGTTGATATTGGTGCCAGCTCTGATATTGAAGTCGGTGAACAAGTGACCCTCATGGGCAGGGATCGCTCAGAGGTCATTGGTGCTGATGATCTGGGCAAACTTGCGGGAACAATCAGTTACGAAGTGCTGTGTGGGTTAACTGATCGATTGTCGAGAATGTATATCGGCTAGGACTTAGCGATCTGGTTGAACCGGAGACAGCGGCGCAATGGGTGTTGTGGCCATTGGTGCCGTGGGAGCGTCCTGTTTCTTGGACTGATCGTGTTTCTTGGACAAATCGTGATCACTCGCAGCAGAGGTTTCGGTAGCCATCTTCAGTCTCTGCTTTAAGGTCTGCCTGGGAATTCCCAATCCGAGACCCAACAGGAAGGCGCCAACCAGGGAGAGTACTGCTGCAGCAGCAAGGAAAACCCAATACAGGGGCTTCCAGGTGAAATGCAGTTCTGCTTTATTGAGTTCCCCAACAATGTAGTTAATGTTGATGTACCCCACCACCATGAAAGCGATTGCTCCACCAATGAGAACAATGCCCGTGGCAATAATGAAATTCTTGAGGAATTTAAGCATGAATCAACCTCCGTGACAGTAACCTAATCGACCTGTGTCACTTTAGTGCTTTGATCAAAGCGACGTCATCTTTTTCTTTCAGTGCGGGACGCGCAGTGAATTTTCACCCGCGTACGTCAGTGACTGAAGTCCTCTTCATAGTGAACATCGACATAGTCGTGGGATATATCGACATCGACGGGGCGACGGATGTGCAAATACTTGCGTGCACAACGACTCACCCGTGAGGTGTAATGCCAGTCAGCTACTCCACCAACCCCACCACCAATGATCGGTGTCTTTCTCCCAACTGTTTTCACCACGCCCTTACCAGCGGCCTCAGAAATCAAATGGGCCAAAACATGGTCGGCCACCTGTGCGTGAAAATCTGGGTCAAACACTGGAGAGGTAGCTACAGCAGCGGGAGTGGTGGGAAGTTTCTGGGAAGCAATATGGCGTTCCAATTCTCTCTCTCCAAGCAAGCACATGACGAGTGCCGTACGTACGCGGGGATCCTCCAGATCATAGCCATACAAGTGAGCGATACAGGCAACCATGCGTACCTGGATGACAATTAGTCCTGTGATATTGATAGGAGTGCCTACCACCATCGATGCGATACCACCGATATTGGTCACTACTCCTTGAACCCCAGCCATGACCGTGTGTTGGCGAATAACCGACGAGACAGCCTTGTGAACATCACCTTGGCGTTGCAGATGTTTGGCTGCGGTCTCTCGAGCACTGGGGAAGGCAGCCAATCCATCAATAGCGGTGTCCATGAGTTTCACCATGGCAGAGTTGAGGTACGGCGCAGCGACATGGGGCAGTCTAGACAGAGCGTACTCGGTCGCTATCGTTACCATTTTCTGCGGTACCGGGCCTAGCTTAGCCATGGCCATCCCCCTTTCTGGTGGACACCAACTATTGTCTCACGGTTGATGGTTTTCTCGCCTGGGGGATATCAAGGAATTAACCCTGGCTCTTTCCTGGGAGCTGGAACTGGTGAAGATACACTTAGTGGGGTGTCGAGTATGCCAGTGAAGGGTTATCAGGTCCGCCATGAAACGGAGATCAAAAAATCACGTTTCCTCACCTCGATTGGGCGCACAGATACCGAAACTGAGGCGAGGGCTTTCATTGCACGCGTACGCGCCCAGTTTCCTGATGCTCGCCACCATTGCACGGCTTATATTGTGGAGGATCACGGCGTACGGCTAGCACGAAGTTCTGATGATGGAGAACCAGCAGGTACAGCCGGAATGCCCATGTTGAACTGCCTAGTCAAAGAGGATGTCATCAATGTCACTGCTGTCGTCACCCGATATTTTGGTGGGATCAAACTTGGGGCCAGTGGATTGACCAGGGCCTATAGCGGTTGTGTGGCTGCGGTCATACGTACCATGGAACGAGTCGTCCCCCAGACCCGCCAGATCTGGGCAGTGACCCTCGGGCTTGAAGAAATGGGGAGAATCGAGGAAACCCTTCTGAGATCTGGGGTGAGGATTCTGTCACGAAACTACACCGAGGTGGGGGTGGATGTGAGGTTGACTAGTGACACAGATCCGGGGTCACTCTTTGCCAGAATTTTCCCATCGCATGTGAGGCCAGTTCACGATGGTGAAGAAATTGTGGAGGTTCGGTTCCCCCACGTTTAAGGTCAAGGCGAGTAGACTCACGTACGGATAATCCTGGGTCATGCATCCATAGAAAGTGTCCAGCTCGTGAGAGGGCATCACCTAGAGGTGCAGTTTTCGGGATTATTATTCCATTGATCAATCACAGGAGTCCCATGTCTCGAACAGTCATTTCAATGCGCGGTATTACCAAGGATTTCGGAAAAGTCCATGCCCTTTCGGGTGTGGATCTCAGTGTTGACGCTGGAGAAATCTATGGGTTCATTGGTCCTAATGGTGCAGGAAAATCCACCACGATCCGCATCCTTCTCGGCATTCTTAGTGCAGATTCTGGTCGAGCGCGTATCTTTGGTAAAGATGTGTGGCATGACGCTGTCGATATCCATAGACGAGTGTCCTATGTCCCTGGTGATGTGAATCTTTGGCCGAGTTTGACCGGTGGTGAAGTGATTGACATGTTTGTCAGATTGAAGAAGTCGGGCGACAAGAATTACCGCAAGGAACTCATTGAGCGTTTCGATTTTGATCCGACCAAAAAGTGTGGAACCTATTCCAAAGGTAACCGCCAGAAGGTTGCACTGATTGCCGCTTTTTCTACGGATGCTGATTTGTACATTCTCGATGAACCAACCTCCGGGTTGGATCCTCTGATGGAAATGGTTTTCCGTGACTGTGTTCGCCGGGAAACGCAGCGAGGCAAAACAGTGTTCTTGTCCTCACACATTTTGTCGGAAGTTGAACAGTTGTGTACGCGGCTGTCGATCATCCGCCAAGGAAAAATCGTTGACACTGGCAGTTTGCGTGATCTTCAACATTTGACCAGAAACCAAGTCCATGTTGAAGCCGATGGGGATCTGGGAGGGTTGAGCAGTCTCGATGGTGTTCATGATCTCGTACTCAAACCTGGTGAAGCAGAATTTCATCTCGACAATGCTCACACCGCTGCAGTGTTGGCCTATCTTGCTGGACATAGGGCAACCAGATTTGTCTCCGCACCTCCGACTCTCGAAGAGTTGTTTATGAGCCATTACGCTCTGGAAGAGGAGCAGGAAACTGAAGCCCTAGATGCTCCAGATCAAGACCAGGAAACTGAAGCTCAAACCCCCCAAGATGTGGAGTTGGACGATTTAGAGTCTGAAGCTCAGGAGATACAAGCTCTAGAACAGGAGCAGGAATGAGGAGCACCGCGTTAAACAATTCGACGGTTGCGTGGAGTGACCTGCTGCAAGTGATTGGGAAACGAGACCGATGGGTTCTCCCTGCTTGGATTCTTGGGGTGGTTTTCTTCTGCGTTGCATTCGTTCCAGCCATGCCCTCTTTTGTTGGTGGCGAAGAGTCCATGGTTCTCAGCGAAATGATGAAGAACCCTGCCATGGTCGCGATGTGTGGGATCCTTTACGGTGATGAACCGTCGATGGGTATTCTCTACACCCAGCTCATGATGGTGTGGTCCGCACTCCTGGTTGGTGTGATGAACATCCTCATCGTTGTTCGCCACACGCGCAGTGATGAGGACGAAGGGCGTCTTGAAGTTATTCGTGCACTCCCGACTGGCCGCCAAGCCAGCATGTCCGCCGTGGTTGTCCTCATGGTCTATCTCAATGTGCTGGTTGCTGCAGCCATAGCATTCTTCATGGCAATGTTTCACGTGGAATCCATTGATCCTGCCGGATGTGTGGTGTATGGAGCAGCATTGGGGGTCTGCGGATTGTTCTTTGCTACCCTGACACTGGTCGTGGTGCAGCTTGTTCACTCTGCTCGCGGTGCTATTGGTCTTTCGCTGGGACTGCTTGGATTCTTCTATCTTCTTCGCGCGTATGGCGATGTCTCTTCCGAGGCAGCTGCCCGCTTGTCGCCTTTGGGTTTGATCCTTCGTACTTATCCTTTCTTCGAGAACAAGTGGGGGCCGATTTTTATTCTTCTGATTGTCAGTGTTCTCCTCGTTGTGGTGGCTTTTGTTTTGGGTAGGGTCAGGGATCTTGGAGCTGGACTCTTGCCAGTGATGGGAAGAAAACGCGCTCATGCACCAGGGTCATTGTCTGGTGAATGGGGTCTGACCTGGAGATTGACCCGGGGAATGATCATTGCGTGGGCAGTCACGGTCTTCATTTTCTCTGCTGGGTACGCATCGGTCATGGGTGACATGGAGACGTTCGTACGGGAGAGCCCTCTCTATCAACAACTCATGGGTGTAGGTGCTGATGCGGAGGAGATCACCCAACCTGTGGTGGTCATGTTGATGCTGATCATGAGTATCATTGGCGCGATCCCGGTCCTTGCTGTTGCCTTCAAACTTCGTTCAGAGGAACAAAAAGGCCGCCTGGACTATGTGCTGGGCAAGACGGTCTCCCGCTGGCGACTGTTTGGGGGGTACGGAGGTCTTGTTGTTCTGGTTGCTCTACTCATGCAGATATTGACAGGCATAGGTTTTTATGGCGTGGCTTTGACGGTCATGGACGAACCTTTTGGTTTCGGGTTTGTCATGAAGGTCGCCCTCAACTATTTCCCTGCTCTGGTCTTTTTCGGCGGCCTGGGTTTGGCTTTGGTGGGATGGTGCAAGAATGCCACCTGGATCGGTTGGGCCTATTTGGGTGGTGGATTCTTGATCACCTTCCTGGGTGGAATGCTGGATCTTCCCGCTTGGGTCGGCAAACTCACGCCTTTCGGGCTCATTCCTCGATGGCCAACCGAAGAGTTCTCTTTCCATATTTGGGCGTTCGTGTTGGTTGCTGGACTCGGCTTGATATGGTTCGGTTCCCTCGGATTCAGACAAAGAGACATCACCGCCTGAGCAGGATAGCCACTCAATGAGCATGGATTGCAGTTCCTGCTCACTGTGGGCGAGGAGATCCTACCTGCCTAAACGTGGGCACCTCTCCCAGGATCCGATTTTGTTGCTTCGCGCCTGGTCAGCAAGTTTTTTGTAGGATTCGAAACGCTGTGGTTTGGCATCACTCTTGGGGTACCATGCACCAACTAGTCCTCGTTCAAGGAGCTGCTGGCCAACATCGTGACCATCGACTTCAACATATCGAAGAAGACGATCGAACCTATCCCTATCTGAGGAGCGTGGATCCGCGATGAGGGTGACTGTCGTACCGCGAGGAATTAAAGAGCGCAATTCTTGGGTGGCATCATAGGCTCCGCACTCATTGCGGCTCCCATCATGACCCATTTCGGGGGCATCAATCCCCAAGAAACGAACAGACTCTTTCTTGTCCCCCATGCTCACCTCGATCGTGTCACCATCGAACACATAGGTGAGTGTTGCCATAGTGCCAACTCCAGTGCCCGATGTCGTGCTCGGTGAGTCCACGGGTGCAGGTTCATCACCCAATTCGAGTACTGGGGTGAGGAAACTCAACCCTACTGCACAGACAATGAACAAGATGATCCATGGGATTCTTGATTTCAATGTTCGTTGCGGCTTTCGCCGAGTCGGGGATCTCCTGGTGGCTGAGGTTCTCCTGTTAGCTGTCGTTCGGGTGTTGGTCCTCCCCCGAGCGGTGGTTCTCCTGCGCGTCGCCATATCGCCATCCCCCAACTACAAAGCCGAGACTCCCCAAATTCGAGAAATATAGTCGGCCATGGAACGATCCGATGAAAAATACCCAGTACGGGCCACGTTGAGAATCGCTGACTGTACCCACGCCTGAGAATCAGCATATTTCTCATCGACGAGTGCTTGGGTAGCCATGTAGGACTCATAGTCAGCCAAAGCCATGAAGCGATCCTCGTACAACAGGTTTGATACCACCGATTCAAAAGCAGTCGGATCGCCCCCCGAGAAGGCACCCGAAGCAATGAGCTCCATGGCGGCTTTGAGATCCTCATTGGATTCATAGAATGCTGAAGGTTCGTACCCACTAGACGCAAGGTGTTCAACTTCTGGTTCAGTCATCCCGAAAAGGAAAAAGTTGTCATCACCGACCAGTTGGCGAATCTCCACATTCGCTCCATCATCAGTACCAATCGTCAATGCCCCATTGAGAGCAAACTTCATGTTCCCGGTTCCGGAGGCTTCCTTGCCTGCCAAAGAAATCTGCTCAGAGAGATCAGCTGCAGGAATCAGGAACTCAGCGAGTGTCACATTGTAGTTCGGTGGGAAAATCACCCTCAACATGTCAGCGACACGAGGATCATTATTGATCGTGTCACCAACTGCGTTAATCAAGCGAATGATCTCTTTCGCCATGTGATATCCCGGTGCGGCTTTAGCGCCGAAAACAAAAGTACGAGGAATCACGTCTGTGATCTTGCCCGAGGTGAGCTTCTCGTACAAGGTAACAATGTGCAGAAGCTTCAGCGTCTGGCGCTTGTATTCATGCAAGCGTTTCACCATGGCATCGAGCATGTGCCCTTCAGCGAAAATGATCCCATCACGGTGAGCGAGCACCTCAGCAAATCTAGTCTTGTTGAAGGTTTTCATTTCTTGAAAAGAGGTACGAAAACCCTCGTCGTACGCAAAAGGCTCCAAGTCACGAAGTCGTTCAAGATCGGTCAACCAACCCACGCCGATAGCCTGTGTGATGAGGTCCGCCAATCGAGGATTGGCCAATTGGAGAAAACGCCGTGGAGTGACACCGTTGGTGACATTCATGAACTTTTCTGGCCACATGTCCGCAAACTCAGGAAGAACCTTCTCACGGAGAAGTTGTGAATGAAGCTCGGCAACCCCATTAACCTTCCCGGCAGCCGCCGTGGCAAGGTGAGCCATTCGTACTGCCCGAACAGGATAATCAGAAATGATCGACATCGCCCGTACCATCATTTCATCACCTGCGAAACGTTCCCGAACCATCGCACAAAAGTGGGTGTTGATCTGGTCAATGATCTCCATGTGGCGGGGAAGCAACCGTGACAGAAGATCGACTTCCCAGGTTTCGAGAGCCTCCGGGAGCAGAGTGTGGCAGGTGTAGTTGAAACACGAACAAGTGATCTCCCAGGCAGACTCGAAACTCAAGTGGTAGGTGTCAAGAAGGATCCTCATCAATTCAGGGATAGCAATCACTGGATGGGTGTCGTTGAGCTGGAAGGAGATGCGCTGCCCCAGGTGAGAGATGTCGAAATCCTCTTCGAGATGGTCGATGAAATCAGCAAGAGAACAAGCCACAAAAAAATACTGTTGTTGGAGTCGTAGTTCTTTACCTTGAGGTGTTGAATCCTCAGGATAGAGAACCTTGGTGATGTTTTCAGCGAAAGTCTGTGCACGGACGGCTTCGGCATAGTCACCAGAGTTGAAGATGCCCAAATCGAAAGCATGGGTTGCTTGGGCACTCCACAATCGAAGAGTGTTCACCCAGCCGTTGCCATAACCTGGAACCATGTAGTTATAGGGCACGCCGATGACATTCCAACCAGGAACCCACCGTGATCTGGTCGCACCCTCCTCATCAGTGAAAGTCTCGGTATGCCCCCCGAAATCGACTTGAACCGAATGCTCAGGGTGAGGGAATTCCCACGGGTTACCCAAGGTCAGCCAGGTGTCGGGCTGCTCCACTTGTGCACCATCAACAAAGGTTTGGCGAAAAATACCGTACTCGTAACGAATTCCATACCCGATGGATGCAATACGCATCGTTGCTAGAGAATCCACGAAACAGGCGGCTAAGCGACCTAAACCACCATTACCTAAACCAGGTTCGACCTCTTGGGAACGCAGAGTATCTAAAGAGATCCCACAACTAGCGAGAGCCTGCTCAGCGATAGAGGCCAGGTCTGTGGCGAGCAGATTATTATCGAGTTGGCGTCCGAGAAGATATTCCGCCGACAGGTAGCCCACCATTTTGGGGCGATGATCGAAGACTTGGCGATTTGATTCCAACCAACGGGCCATCAGGTAATGGCGGACTGTGCGTGCCATGGCAAGATACTGGTCGTTGACAGTGGAGCGGGCCAAGGTCACTCCTTGACCCATGTTGAGCTCTTGAAGGAATCTGGTGAGGAATCCTTCCACCGTGTGCGCAGGGGATTCCACCGGACCTAAAACACTAGGGTCTTTTACTTCAAATTCTGGCCCAGTACGAGCACCCAAGACTTGGGCCTCCACACCCAAGGCAACAGGTTGTACTTCGGGGATATCACGTTCACTTACCACATTAGTCACCGTACAAACGTACCGACTCAATCAAGGCATTGCACACCACAGTGCAAATGATGAGACCTTCATGGTTGTTTTGCGATCCTCAGGTAATGGAACCCCTGCAGGAGGTCTGCGGTTGTGCCTCCCTGGTTTCAACGGAGAACATAGGGGTCAACATCGGTTGTGAAGGTCTCATTAATATGGATCTGACCAGGTAGCCCAGGGATGGATAAGTCACCTAGGGTGAGGGTGCAATCAAGAGTCACTCGTACGGCTCCAGGCTGCCCAGGGGGAAGGTCCAGTGCCGAAGCATCAATATCTATGTCGAGTTGTCGACATAACGACTTGGCGGACTTCAAGTGTTCGTTGACGAGGCGTTCAGCTTGGAGCTTCGCTTGTGACGAATCAGAAGCCAGGGAGGCTACTCGAGAACCACCCACGCTAGCACCATGAAGTTCATCGCGGACCATAGCGATACGTCCAATACCGACAACCAAGACCAAGAACACGACGAAGGCGGGAATAATCAACACTGCTTCCATCGAGACCGAACCCACGGTGTATTGACGAGTGTTAGCCCTCGTCATGACGGTGCGATTTCTCGTGGAAGGGTCACGTGGGACTCTACCCTCCAGTGACATCCAGGAATCGCAGAGGTGGCTATCCCCGTGATGGTCACACTCACAGTTTCTTCGTTGAGCGATACTGTGACCTGCCAGTCATCGCCAACCTCACGTTGGTGGAGGATAGACCTTGCAATGTGCTGAGGTTCCTGGTCTACTTCCGCCCAAGCGGTTGCACTTCGAGCAGCGTCCAGGCAAGCAGCGTGGGCAACCCCCTGGGCATAGACCCACAATGAAGTATGGACAATCAGCAAGACAGTGCCCAGGAATAGCGGAATCAGTACGATCGCCTCGATGGACACTGAGCCACGAGACCGGGACGACATATCGTGGGTCATAACCCGAGAAGCTGGTTGGAATGGTTCATGACATAGGTGGTGATGGCACTGACCACCACAGCAGCGATACCAATGACAGCGAGAGCCCAAATGACGTTCTCCATAGTCACTGATCCGCGTTCAGTCAAATGATCAGGTTGGTGGTGTAATAACATGTTATTTCTCTTTCTTTTAGGGCAGTGTGCCCATCATGGTCAATAGTGCTGGCCCGATCACGATCGCAAGGAAGATAATCCCCAACAGCGATACCGGCAGACTCATTTTTTCGTTCGCTTCATGGGACGATGTCAATTCGCTCAGCAGCAGTCTTTCCTGAATACTTCTGGCTTTAGCTCGAAGGAGTCGATAGATTCCAGCACCCTCCCCACTCGAGAGGTTGATGATGTCGGCAATCTCTATCAGGTCAGTGATTCCCAGTTTCTCACCGAGTGCTTTCAGCCCATCGCCAGGAGTGAGACCAGCCCAGGATGCCTCATCCAGAGCTTCTTTGAGCAGAGAAAAAACCCAAGAATCTCCCACACTGGCTGCAGAGACAAGTCCTTGGCGCGTTCCCACTCCACAGGAACGTTCCAGTGCAACAAGATTCACGAAACATCCCAACGTGAAAGAAAATTCGGTACGTAAACTGGTGGCCTTGCGCCGTACGAGACTGTCAGGAAGCAGGAAACCGACAACACCCAACCCACATCCGACAACACCTGGGACAACACCGAGAAAGTGAACCCCAGCAATCATCAGGCACCCGAAGAGAGCTCCCGGTGCCAACAGCCCCACCAGCGCGTATCCCACTTTCCGTGACAGAAACCCACTAGCAGACATCCCAACCAAAGCAAGATCGTAGTGGGGAAGAGGGCGAAGTCTGCTCGGGAGCTTACTGATGATCCACCCACTCATGGACTCCCACGACAACCCATTACTCTTGTGAAAAGGTTCGGCCGTACCCACCAATTGGTCGAGACTTTGGGAAAGATCAGCATGGACAGGGATCAGGGGGCGAACAACTAACCACACACCCGTGGACGCCACCACCCCAGCGAAGATGATTACTTGAAGAGATGACATCAGACCCTCCTGGAGGCTTGAGAACCGAGCAGTCTCATGTCCGCATCGATGGTGGTGATCCTCCTCATCCACACCACCACCACGGCATATCCAATGAGAAGCCCCATGACGATCACCTGGCCAGGACCTGTTTTGTACGCAGACATGTACTGTCCACCAAGGAATAACCCCAGCAGGACGAGGCCTGTTATGATCGTCACCCACCGAGCGGTCGCCCGAGGTTTAGCAGCATCAGCCTCAACCTGTCGTCGTCCACGAAGATCCAACCCCACCCCTTCACAGAGATCATTCAACATGGTGGTCAGTCCCTCACCTCGATGTTGGGAACCCAACAAGAGACTTGCCACAATGTGGTCGCCAGTGGAATGACCAAGATCTGCTGCGAATTCTCGTAGAGCCGCATCAGTGGTCCATCTGGCGCTCAAACGTGACGCCAATGTCGTGACAGGAACTTTCACTGCTTCAGGGCAGGACCCAGCTGAAGCAATAAGTCCCTGCTCCAGACCCGCTCCAGCACTCAAGATTCCAGCTAGCCCACGAGTCCACTCCTCCAAAGCCTCCACCTGGGCAAGGCGGATTTGTGCAGGTGTTCTCCCTAAGAGGTACGGCGCAGCCAACCCTGCAAGAGGAAGCACAGGGATGAAGAAAAGCCAACCAGTCAACAATGCCAGCAGACCACCAAGGCAGGCGAGTCCTCCGCCCACAACGATCGGCGAATTCAGTGATAGTTGAGGAAATTGAACAGGAGCATCACCATGTTCACGGCGACCCACGCCGTACACGAACAAAAGGATTCCACTCATGGTCACACAACCCAACACAGCAAAGATGATGATCATAGGCCCACCTCACAGCCGGTGTCGTACAGATGGGCGTACGCTTCAGGAAGCCAGACTAAGGAGGCTAATTGCTCACCGTCACTGGCATAGAACACCCGCGACGTGGAATAGCCGGTAGCACAATCACTAGCTTGGAGACTAATAATCTCTTTAACCCAACGATGTCGGCGGAATCCTCCCCCAGGTTCTACAGTGGTCGTCATCTCCAGGTGGACAACAAAATCAATATCTTGGCTGACTGCTCGGGAAGCATAGTCACTGGTGATGTATGGGCCAGCTTCCATAGCGCATGTGATGAGTTTTCGTACCGCACCTTCTGCACTACGAGCATGAGTTGTTGACAAAGAACCAGACCCAGATTGCATGGCTTTCACCATGGCGAGAATCTCACCCCCGCGAACCTCACCGACAATCTGCCTCGACAAATTGAATCGGAAAGAATCATAAAGAGCATCATCCAAAAGATATTCCCCCACTCGACGCCCTGCCCCATCCTTTTCACCTGACCCAGGCCGAGCCTCCCAGGCATGGACGAGGGGGTGGCGATCAGTCATCTGGTGAAGATGAAGTTCGTACTCGGTTTCGAAAGTCCCAATAGTTTCGTGGGAAGGTATTTCGGCGCACAATGCCCGCATCATTGTGGTTTTCCCCGCTCCCTGGGCTCCACACACGACGATCGAGGCCCGCTGCCGTACTGCCTGGGCAAGGAAGCGAGCACATGTTGAGGTGAGCGAACCTTGTGACACCAAATCGTGAAGAGTGATGTCTTTGAGGCGGTGGCGTCGAATGACCACCGAAGGACGAGGAGTCACCCACGCTGTTGCCGCTAGCCGGGCTCCGTTATCAAGGCGAAGGTGCAAGCGTGGTTCAGCAGGTGAGAAACTGCGTTCATTGACTTCAGATCTTGAGGCAATGAAACTCAAAAAATCGATGAGTTCATCGTCAGAATCTGCCACCGGATCGCTACGGTGAAGGGAACCATCACAGGTTTCAGTCCACACATTGTCGGCCCCACAGATGATGATGTTTTCAATATCTTGGTTGTCTACAAGGCTTTGGAGTCGACCCAGACGGAAAAGAGAATCGAAGAGTGCTTGACCCATGCGTGCCTGGTGGGAGAGACTCCAAGGATCCTGCCCTGCAGTCATGGCTAGGTTGGCTTGTTCTTCAAGAAGGTCGGCAATGATCACTCGTCCCACATCCTGGTGATGAGTGATGTCGATACCATCGGTTCCTACCCGGGCACTCAACCTGTGAGAAGCTTCGACTCTCATCTGTGCAATAACACCCCAGTCAATGACTACGTCAGGCACCGAGTCGAACCTTGAGGATTCCCAGACGGGGATGTTGCAGTGTGTCGGATGGATCGGGGCACGAGTGATAGCTGTGGAATCGACAGCACAAGTGTGAGGATTGATACCGTCGAGGGGACTAGTGGTGTCCTTGTGTTGGCGGGTAGTCAATGGAGGGCAGACACCAGGATGATCCCAGGTATGAATGAGTGCTGGGGTTTCTAGTGTGGGTGCGTACTGCGCCGTGGTCATGAAGCGATCTCCTGATAGTGGTGGGCAGTGTGCTCACGCAGCATTTCTTGGATTCGCCCGGCGCATCGATCAAGATCCGCATCGAAGCCGGTCTTACGTTTCTGGGGTGAACCGTGGGAATAGTGTCGGGCACCTGAAGGATCATGTCGCAAAGAACCCACATGATCGAGGCGCAGAACCCGTGTGACTTCTTTCTCGGTGTAAGGATTTCCCTCATTGATCAACAATGTTGCCCATCGTGGAACCCCTGGGTTGCGTAGTGCCTGGTCGTGGGCTAGGTCAGCCCATTGTTTGGCGCTGGCCAAGGAGGGAAGGTCACAGTGTGTGAGCAGAAGTACGAGGTCCACTCTCGGCAGGAGGTTGACCGGATAGGATTCCATCCCCAACCGTCCAGCGTCAATAAACACATCCACGTGGTCTGCCCACGTGGACCACACTGAAGCTACAGGCTCCCACAATTCGAGGGCATTTCGCGCTTGGGCATGAGTACGCGGGCCAGGCAGGATCGACGTATCCTTGTTGATGGCGATCAGTGAACGCGACAATTGTGACTCGATATCTCCACTTCTGTGTGCCATGAGTAAGTCGACAATCGATGGCGGGCACTCGCGGAATCCTTGAAAGAAACCAGCCATCATTGATGAACCTCCCCCAGGATCGGCCTCAATGGCGATAGCTGGGCGAGACCATCGAAGAGACAACCCTAGGGTTGTGGTGGTGACACCCGGTGATCCGCAAGCAGAGGTGAGAAGGATGAGAGCCATTAGTACTCCTGCGCAAGCAGAACTAATGCCACTTTGTTGGAGGCAGACAGCACAGCAATCAGGGGGGCATCGTCGGCTTGGACGAAAACCGTGATCACTGTCATGGAGTTTCCTTGCCCAGAGGTGATCGTTCCCACAGTGCCAGGGAAAGAAGCAGGTGCGAGATCTGTGTCAATACGGTCAGGAATCTCGACTAAAAGCACACGGTCCCCAACAGTGAGTTTCTGGTCAGGATATTCGCCTGGTTTCAAAGACACGCCGATGGCAGCACCACCTAACCCTGGTTGGGGTTGACCGCCCACGTCATCAGCAACAAGCAGGGATCCTGGTTTCAGATCAGTTGTAGCGTACTGGCCAACAACCTGTGTCAACTGTGAACTCTTTAAAGGTTTGAGGGTTGGATCTGTGCTGACGGCGACTATTGCCAGATCTGTACGCTCAATCTTTTGTCCACGGGGAATCTCGGCGCGTACAGCGATCACTTCCTGGGTGTTGCTGAGGTGTGCATGGATTCCGACTGAGGCCAAAGACCCGATCAGTACCAAGGCAATACCGGCCACCATTGACAGTGGGCTTCGACGAATCCGTGGGTGGATAGTGTTCATCTCGTACTCCTGAGGTTACCGACTAGTGACAATGTCGACAGACCCCTGCCCTCTGGTTGGCAAAGTGTTGACCCCTATCAGGCTGAGCAGGCGTGTGGCATACTCTCCTTCCACTTCCACCAGCAGTGTTGACCCGGTGATGGTCACTGTTCCTGGAACCTGATGGTGGTTGAGGCAGCGCTCAGCCTGGTCGACTGCTTGCTGGTCTGAGCGTGCGGAGACAGTGGTGACGTGTGCTCCTTCGCGTGCACAATGATGGGCGATGTCACGAATGTCTTGTTCACTGTGGGTGTGACCGGAGAAATCTACTGCGATCCCCACACTCAGAAGTACCGCCAAGGATGCTAAAGGAACCATCGCAGTGATTCGCCCACATTCACCTATTCGAGTGTTGGTTGTTCGTACCATGTCTCAAGCTTTGCGTCTGGACACAGGTGTCTGGGGGGTTATCCACAGACTTTTTGTCACCGCTCAGACTCCGTTGCAAGATCCATGAGTCCGGTGATCGCTCGATAGTGCAAAACTTCACGGTGTAGGGTATTTCTTGCACAGCTTAACTGGGGAGAACACCATGTTTGACATGCTTGGGCGCTCGGTCACTCGCCATCCTGTACGCGCAGTCATCGTGTGGCTTTTTGCTTTTATTCTTGCTTGCGCGGGAGCGTTTTGGGGGTTTGGCCACGACGGTCTCTTTGCACGACTTCACACACCAGTGTCCTTTGTTCAAGGTACGGAATCAGATGAGGTCAATACTCTCGCTTCGCGCGATGCTGATGGTGTGACGATTCTTGCTGTTGTGGAGGGACTCGATTTCCCTGCTGATGCTCCGCAGGTCATGGCGTTGATGGATACTCATCGGCACCTGCTCAGCGATGTTGCTCGCGTACAATCAGTGTTCGATCCTTTCCAACTCCCCGATCTTTCCATGCCCCAGGCACAAGGCCTCATGTCAGACAAGAGTGATGGTTTCATCATCTCCATAACGGTTGACAAGGACCTGACAGAAAAAGAACTCAAAGAAGTCGAGGCACACCTCGAAGATGCTGTGGCCCTTCTAGCCCAGGAACTGAACAAAGACTTCACCCAAACTCAGATCCACATCATGTCCACCACCGCCCTCTCGAACTCCATCATGGCCCAAGCTAGAGATGATCTCATTCGTGGTGAAGCCATCGGGTTACCAGTAGCCCTGCTGTTGCTCATCGTCATCTTTGGTGGTTTCATCGCTGCAGGAATGCCCATTCTTGGTGCACTAGTCGCCATCGCCATAGGGTTAGGCTCATTGTGGGGAATGACCTTCATTACTGATGTGGAATCTTTCACCCTCAACATTGCCTCGATCATCGGGCTAGCTCTCTCTGTGGATTATGGGTTGCTCATCGTGTCCAGGTACCGCGAAGAGTTGGCACGTCTGTTGGGTGAACGTGGATATGCCTCCGATGGTACGCAGATGCCACCCAAAGATATTGGGCGACTCATTGTCCGAGATGCTATGGAAGCAACACTTCGTACTGCTGGACGGACAGTCTTCTTTTCGGCTGTGACCATTGCCTGCGCCTTGAGCGCACTGCTCATCATGCAGGCACAAATGCTGCGCATCATCGCAGCTAGCGGGATGATCGTGACTCTACTGGCTGTGCTCACCGCAACCACATTAGTGCCAGCGATCATCGTGTTGATGGGGCGAACGATGATCAAACCTTCAGTCATCACCCGTATCCCCGTACTCAAAACTTTGGTACGAGCAGTCGGAGATCACACCTCAGACACTGGTTTCTTTTCCACGTTAGCCAAGGGGGTCCACCGCCATCCCTGGCTCATCTTGGGAGCTGTTGGTTTGATCCTCGTTGTGATGGCTTCACCACTGCGAGGATTGGAAGTACGAACCACATTCACCGATTTCCTTCCCGAGGGTCGACCAGAAACCACGGCGTACTTCATTATCCAAGACAACTATCCTGCGTTGGTGAACCCGTCGATCACGGTCGTGGGTGACATCCCTGTGGACAAAGCTGGTGAACTTGTTGAGCACTTGGAGCAGATCGATGCTGTGGTGTTCGTGTCCCAACCGGTCAGTGTTCCTGGAGACGACCAGCGTACGGTGGTGTCAATCCGGTTGGATGTCGACAATCAAGTCGGGGCACAAGTCACTCAAGTGGTGAAAGATTTACGAAGTGACAACCTGGGGTACACCCTGCAGGTTGGTGGCCCCGCAGCGATACAAATGGATTTCATTGATTCCATCATTGTGCGAGCCCCTGGCGCGCTGGCGATCATGGGGTGTGCTGTCTTCCTGCTCATGTTCTTGATGACTGGTTCAGTGATCGTACCTCTCAAAGCCATTATCATTAATTCCTTATCGCTCTTGGCGTCTTTAGGGGTAGCGACGCTCATCTTCATGAATGGTTTACTCGGGATGCCGCAAGTGATGGGGATGGAGACCTTCATCTTGGTGTGCTTCTTGTGCTTCGGTTTTGGGTTAGCTATGGATTACGAGGTGTTCCTTATTGCTCGCATCAAAGAGTTCTATAACCAGGGTTTGGCTAATGACCAAGCAGTAGAACGCGGCCTCCAACGTTCAGGACGAATCATCACCTCAGCTGCGGCCATCATTGTCGCAGTGTTTATTGGATTCACTTTCGGAGACATGATCGCCATTAAACAAATTGGTGTCGTCTTAGCGATCACCGTTATTACCGATGCGACCCTGGTGAGAATGCTGCTCGTACCAGCAACTATGACTATTTTGGGCCGCTGGAATTGGTACGCACCCAAACCTTTGGCACGGATGTACGAGCGGCTGGGAATAGTTCACTAATTGGTATCACCCTGCGGAGCACTGCGAGTCGCCCTAGCGGGCTCCGCAGCACCACGACGCAGGTTGAGCGGAGAGTGCGCTTGCGCACTATCCCGAAACCAAGGAAGTGGTTGACGAACGAAGTGTGGAACACCACGACG
>Ga0082212_10000231_pt1 | contig 82262 bp, 74 predicted proteins | sample TergutNt197P3_FD_71548 | JGI IMG/M metagenome (GOLD analysis project Ga0082212, IMG submission 71548) | Neocapritermes taracua P3 segment gut microbial communities from Petit-Saut dam, French Guiana - Nt197 P3 | ecosystem: Host-associated > Arthropoda: Insects > Digestive system > Gut ...
AGCCAAAATCCAACTGAAAACTGATAACTGAAAACTGATAACTGACCACTGAACCGGCCACTAGCCACTAACTGCAAACTACCATTCACTATGACTACCATGCCAAAATCCAATTGAAAACTGATAACTGAAAACTGATAACTGACCACTGAACCGGCCACTAGCCACTAACTGCAAACTACCATTCACTATGACTACCATGCCAAAATCCAATTGAAAACTGATAACTGAAAGCTGTGAACTGGTATAAACTCATAACTGGAGGCACTGCTTGGCAACTGTGACGTTAGAAGTAGTAAATGACGGCAATATAGAGCCTTGCAGGCATCTATGCAATGAACTGATGGCCTACCAACAGAGTAAGGCCAAATTACTGCCTGAGATTTTTGACCAGATGAACTTTGACACACGCATGGTGCTCAGCTACAAACAGGCCATAGCCAGCCATGTAGTAGTTGCTAGAGATAAAAACAATGTGCCGGTTGGATATGTTTTTTCTACTATCGAAAATGTTTTTTACAAGGATTCACACATTCCGGAATGGGCATCGTCAATTTCTTCCGGCGAAATTCTTGGTTTCTATCCCAAATGGGATAACCTTCCTGCAAAGACGGGCTGTGTGAACAACCTATACCTTAGGAAAGCATACCAAAGGATGGGTTTGGGGAAAAAACTCATGGATATGTCTATGGAGTGGTTTAGTACCTTTTCTGACATCAACCTAGTCTTTGTCTATATCTCAAACGGAAACGATTCTGCAATTAATTTTTACAAAAAATATGGCTTTTCCAACAGCCATGAGGTATTTGGCGGCTTCATACACGCGCTTTACAAGCGATTTAAGTAATTTCACAGCTAATACCAGTTCACAGTTCACAGTTTTCAGTTTTCAGTTTTCAGATGGAAAGCCTTACCCGGCGTATCTTTACAGCATGTATTATAGCAACACTACTTTGGGTAGTTCATAATTGCCACGGCTTTTTGTGTTTACGGTAAGTGTCCCAGAACACAAGTGGTCAGTGACAAGTGATCAGTGGCCAAAAGCTGACTATAAACTTGCTGGAATTTACACTGAATTACCATAGATTATTTTTTGGTTCCATCAGGATATTCCAAATAGGCTTCCTTGGTGTCGGTATGGAGGTGTTACTATAGCAAATACAAGGAGGCAACATGTTCCAATTGATTGCACCAGCACTCTTACGATCCGAGAATGCCCTTGCGGCCGGATTGCTTGGAGGTGTCTGCGTTCTTTATGCAGTTATCATAATAGCGGTGGTAGTGTTTCCCATCTATTGTTTTTGGCGGATTTGTGTCAAGGCAGGTTATCCAGGGCCAATGGCACTTCTCAGCCTTATTCCAATGGTTGGCATGCTCATCTTAATGTGCATACTTGCATTTGGAACATGGCCAAACCAGAGATAATGTGGATTAATACCAGTTCACAGTTTTCAGTTATCAGTTTTCAGATGGAAAGCCTGACCCGGCGTATCTTTACAGCAGGTATTACTTGCAGTGGAAAGGTGAAATAATATAATTTTTCCAGTTTTAGAATCAACCCAAAGGTTTTTCTCAAAACCCTTCCGGCAACTTCATACCCAAATTTTTTACCAAAAATGCCCACATGTCTGCCCGTTCTGCAATGACTTTTGAAGTGGGTTTGCCTGCTCCATGCCCTGCATCGGTTTCAATTCTTGTGAGAATGGGGGCGGTGCCGCCTTGGGCAACTTGGAGTGTGGCGGTAAATTTATGGCTATGAGCCGGAACAACCCTGTCGTCATGATCGCCCGTGGTGATGAGGGTGGCGGGATACTTGGTACCAGCAACGGTATTGTGCAATGGCGAATACTTGATTAGATTTTCAAACCCGTCCTTAGTATCTGAGCACATGTAATCACTCTGCCAAGCCCAGCCGATAGTGAATTTGTGATAGCGCAACATATCCAGAACACCTACGGCTGGTAATGCGGCTCCAAAGAGTTCGGGTCGCTGAGTCAGGCACGCGCCTACCAACAAACCGCCGTTAGAACCACCATGAATAGCTAGTTTAGGGGTACTCGTATACTTTTGCCTGATCAGCCATTCGCCTGCGGCAATAAAGTCGTCAAAACAGTTCTGCTTAGTTTCGCGCTTGCCCTGTTCCCACCACTCTTTTCCGTATTCGTCTCCCCCTCTAATGCAGGCCACAGCATATACTCCACCCATTTCCATCCATACGAGATTTGCAGGGCTAAAGCCCGGTGTTGCGGCAGAATTAAAACCACCATACCCATATAAAAGGGTTGGATTGGTTCCATCCAATTTGATGCCCTTTTTGTAGGCAATAAAAATAGGAATCTTTGTGCCATCTTTGCTATTGTAAAAATCCTGCTTAACTTCATAGTCGCTGGGATTCATGTCCACCTGTGGCTTGCGAAATAATGTTTCTTTGCCCGACTTGATGTCGTAACGATAGATTGTGGGTGGCTCGTTATATGATGTAAATGTAAAAAATACTTCGGTATCACTTCTCTTGCCACTAAAGCCTGTAAGCGTTCCGACATTTGACCGTTGGATATGCCTCTGAAGTTTGCCACTCTTTAAGTCATATATTTTTACTTGGTTTAGTACGTCAATTTTCCATGTAACGGCAAGCCTATTCCCAAATAGTGAGGCACCTGCCAGAACATCTCGCCCCTGTGCCTGTGGAATTATTTCTTTCCAGTTTGCTGGCTCTGGTTGGTTGGCTTCGACAGCAATTATGCGCCCTCTTGGGGCGTTGTGGTCTGTGAGAATGTAAAAGGTACTACCGTCGTTGCCTAAAAAACCATAGCTTGCATCAAAAGCATTAAAGAGTGGTAAAAAATCGCTGTCTGGTTTATTTAAGTCTTTGACAAAAAGGCGATTCTTGCGCTCCGTGCCCTCTGTTTGATTGATGAACAGCCATCTGCCATCTTCAGAAACAAAAGCTCCAAAACTCCAATCCGACTGATCTTTGCGCTCGAAGACCAACTCATCAGATGTTTGTGGCGTGCCAATCTTATGGAAAAAGACTTTTTGAAATTTATTTACGCCCGTTAGGGCATCGCCACTGCTGGGTGCGTCGTATCTGGAATAATAAAATCCGGAGCCATCCTTAACCCAGGACGCACCGCTAAACTTGCTCCACTGTATTTCATCTGCTAAATCCTTCCCTGTAGCCACGTCCCTTACCTTCCATACAACCCAATCACTGCCAGCATTGCTAAGTGAATATGCCAAGTATTTGCCATCGTTACTAAAGCTCATCCCACTCAGGGCAATAGTACCGCTTTGACTTAAAGTATTAGGGTCTAATAGTACCCTTCCCTTTTCGGCCAACTTGTCGGTTACATAAATCACAGATTGGTTTTGTAACCCTGAATTGTAAGAGTAAAAATAGTATTCCCCATATTTTGAAGGCGCGCTAAAACGCTCGTAATTCCATATTTTTGTCATTCGTTCCTGAATGCGCCCCCTCTCTGGAATACTCGCCAGATATTCATAGGTCGCATCGTTTTGCGCCTTTACCCAAGCCTTTGTGTCGAGGCTATTATCATCCTCCAACCAGCGATATGGATCAGGAACCTGGACACCAAAATAAGTGTCTACTACATCGAGCTTACGAGAAACAGGAGTCTTCACAGGTGTTTGCCCCACTAAAATTAATGATGCACAGCATGTCGCTATGATGAAATGAACAAGTCGCATTAGTAGCCTCCAATAGCAGTTGACAAAATTTTCGCACAGAAAAAGCCTTTTGAAAATTAGGCAAATTGGAAAACATGTATTGCATGTGCCAATAAGCTATACTAAAGCTGTGAAGATGATTGTAGTTATTATTACACTGATACTAGGGCTTGCATGTACATACATGGCGCTCAGGAGTATGGCATTTAGCCCTCTACTCAGAAGTCATCCGTGGTGCACATGGGGTACATTTGTAACGTTGGTATTAACTATTTTTTTGATTCCAGTTTTATCCAGGTATGGTGGCCTGCACATGTTGGTGCTTGCTTGGATTAGCTATACTTTGTTTGGACTTGTTAGCACCTACATAGTTTATTTAGGATTAGCTGATCTAACTCAATTTCTATTGCGCCGGTTTTTAAATGCCCCAGAAGTAGCAAGCCTTTGGGCATTAAGGGTTGCCATAATCTCAACGGTTATTTCTGTGATTATTGGCCACATACAGGCAATACTGCCTCCTAAGATAAAAAAGGTAGAAGTTCCTATTCTTGGATTAACCAAGGGTTTGGAAGGCTTTACAATCGTCCAAATCTCTGATCTGCATATCAATTCCATGACATCTATGGCCAGCTTGGAACTGTTGACAAATCAGATAAATGAACTCAACCCAAATCTTGTTGCCATCACCGGAGATTTTGTAGATGGAACAGTAGCGGACTTGCTACCCAAAGTTTCGGTGATGGAAAAATTAAACCCAAAAAACTGTGTTTGTTTTGTGACAGGCAATCACGAATACTATTCGGGCGATTTGCAGAATTGGCTTGATGAATTTAACAAAATGAACTGGTGTGTACTAATGAACGACAATGTATTTATTCAGCGCAACGAAGCCAAACTTGCTGTTGTCGGTATTCCTGATTCAACTAGCATCAGTGGCAGGGGGTCTGGCATCGAGCCAAATCTTGAAAAAGCCCTTACTGACATCCCAAAAGATACCCCAAAAATTTTGCTACACCATAAACCCACCAATTTTTTTGAAGCTGACATGGTGGGCATCGCCCTCCAATTGTCGGGACACACCCACGGCGGACAATATTTTCCCTGGAGCGCAATAGTTCCTCTCTTCCATGACTTTCCTTTAGGGTTAAAGCGATATAAAAGACTGTGGATGTACACAAGTGCCGGAACAGGCTATTGGGGGCCACCCAACCGTTTTCTGCGACCCAAAGAACTAACCTTGTTGGTACTTACGAGAACATGAGTTAGATGTTTTCACGACGCCAATAGTCGAGCTACCCTAAGGCGTGAAGGCTTGTGCCAGCGATAAAGGATTTTATTGATGGCACTACGCCGTCTTTTTCTGTCGGCAATTCATGTAGTTTGAGATGGACATCAAATCCATGTGAAGAAATTTCATTTTGCATTTGGTCTAATTCGGCTTCGATTGGATATGGATGTTCTGCCCAAATATTTATCCACAGACGTTTGCCTGAAGACTCCATGCCAACACGCGTTTGACCCAAAACGGAAAAATCCAAAGCTAATAACACGCGATAAATCCCTTTTTCCATTTTTTCAGAATTAGTATCGTCTGCTTCTACCCACATTTCCATAAAACGATTTGGCATCCACGGCAAGGGCAGATGAAAGTAGTTCACATCCTCTTTAGCTAATATGTTGTGAAATAATGCCTCTTTGGATGAAATGGATGGGTCTACGAGTGCCTTAATACTATTTTTCATCCACATCTCCCAAGTCTGCGTCTTTTCCCCAGGAGTAGTATTGTTTTGGCGAAGTAGTTGCTCTGCCATCGAGTTTGAAAATTTAGGGTCTCTTAGATGAGAGCTATGCTTTGATGTCTGAGAATGTTCTGTAATCCCTGATTTAGCAGATTTTGCCATTATTAACTGATCAATGATGGAACGAAACCAAGATGAAAGAGTATTTTGATTTTCGACGGAGTGGCCGTGCTGAGAGGCGAGATTTTCAAACTGAAGTAAGTAGCCTAGTCTGTCAGAAAATGATACAGAAAATTTAACTGCCTTTTCGAGTGCATCAAGATTACTCTTTTCGGTATCAAGCATAGATGTTTTTTGATTTTTTTGGTCTGCCATGGCAACATCTCTGTTTCCCGCACCAAGTCGCACCACTTCCTCACTTTCAAGTTCATGGGCAATGAGAGCTTTTGCAATATCATAAATATGTTTTTCTCCACTAACTAAGGCTTGGGCAATTTGCTGTGGTTGTGCATCTAAGGGCAATTTGGCAATAGCCGCAATGACTTGACGCAATAATGGCGATGTTTTTTCTAATATTGAAAAAAATTTGTCACCTATAATTGAATTATTACTTTTTTGAAGTATTATTGTTACAATGTCACTATTATTGGTTTCAGGAGAATGTGTAATTGCTAAAGCGATAGCTCTTTTTAATGAGGTTGGTAAATTTTCTAATATTTGAGCAATTTTTTGTGTTTCAACATTGTTTATCTTACTATTAATATCAGATTGATTTATTCGAGATAATTCTTGCAGAAGGCTAATTATTTGGCGGAGTGACGGTTCAGCATTTACTAATTTTGAAGCAATACCTCTCTCCGTGTTTGTATCAGTATTTAAATTATTAATTGCATTTGCAATATCATGTATTTTTGTTTCAGAGCTACCAGTTATAACAGAGGCAATTGCCATTCCGATTGATGAAGGCATTTTTTCAATTACAGATATTAATTTATTATTATCTGGTTTTCCTGAAATACCATTTATTTGAGCTTGCCCTTGGTTGGCCATTATTGGATTTTTATTCTCTACAATTGATAGCCCTATTTCTCGCAAAAGAGCTATAATCTGGCGGGTTGATGGCACTGCTATCAGCCCTTTGGCATCCGAGTCGCCATCAGTATTTGCAATAAAACCACTACGAAATAGATAATTAGCAATTTCCGATGGTTCTACCTTTGGCGATCCCAGCAATGCTAAAGAAATATCCTTAATGACAGAGCTAGGCATTTTTTCAATTAATTGAGTTAATTTAAGAATCGTTGCGTTATCAGTATTGTTAGCAATACCCGTGGTAGTCATTCCCAGTTTTTCTACGATAGAATTCGCAATTGACTCTATATTATTTGTGGAATGGACTGCGAAGTGGGCAGAGATATTATTGCGAATATTTTCTGGCAATTGCTTTAATGCGATAACAATTTTTTCTATATTTTTAGACAAGTCGCTCGCAGAATCCATGCCCAATGATGAAAATTGAGGTAGCAATTCTATTTTGAGTGCATTGCTAATTTGATCAATTATTGTTCCATTTTTTAGAATGTTAAATTCTTGTATGCTTGGGTCAAAAAATTTTGAAAAAATATTTTTTAAATTATTGATAGATAATTCTTTGGCTTGTTGTAGTTGCTGATCCACCGCATTTTTTTCTGGGCGCAAATTACCATATTTTTCCGAGAAAAATTCTTCAATTTCTGCAAGCATTTTTATTGGTTCAAATTGCTCTAACAATGCCTGCGAAATAGCGGCAGAACTGCTTTCTCGTAAACCAAGTATCTGCGATAGCAACTGGCGGCTGGGATTTGAGAGCGCAGAAATAGATTGCTGTAGTGCTACCTCATTTGATGGAGTCAGTAATGCAAATAGCTTTGCAAGGGGAAGTAACGCTGTGGAAATATCTGAGGATTGTAATTGTTGGATCAATCCTTGAGCCTCTCCACGTATTAGTGGTGCAAGAATTGAAGCTGGTGATGGCGGAAAAGCCTCAGTAGTATGCAACCGTAAAACACCATCTTGAACCTCCACTCTCACCTGTAGCTTAGTCATTTCAGAAAAAGGAAGATTCCCTTGTGCAGAAATGATCTGGCCGGAAGGCATTTTCAACTTTATTCCATCTGCCCCATTTTCAACCAATACCAGGGATAATGTTTTTCCAACAGACTTTAGCACCTGCTCATATCCCGCTGATGCGGTTATTGTTGATAGCACAATATTGGTGTTGGGGGCAGATATGACAGGGGTAGAACTACCAGTCATATCACACTCTCACTATACCCTATAGCTGGAAATGGTGCTTTAGGAGGCCGGCCATTTCCTGTATGGGAGCAACAACGTCAACACATCCCAACTCAAATGCGGCCTTTGGCATTCCGTATACTACGCAACTCGATTCTGCTTCTGCCAAAGTATATGCACCTTTGGATTTTAGTTTTTTCATGCCCTGAGCACCATCTGCCCCCATTCCAGTCAATATTATGGCCATCAGTTGTGAATTGAATGAATCAAAGGTACTTTGGAACAAAATGTCTACGCTCGGCCTATGCAATGTGGAGGATGGTTCGGGATTCAATTCAATTACACAATGCCCTAGCTGGCTACGTACGTGCATATGAATACCACCAGGCGCGATGTATATGTGTCCTGGCTGTGGTATATCCCCATTAGATGCCTCTTTAACTTCAAGTTGACAAATCCCATTAAGCCTATCGGCAAACGGCTTTGTAAAACTCGATGGCATGTGTTGAACAATTAGCATTGGTACAGGAAGATTTTTTGGCAGGTATGGTAGGAAATCTTGAAGAGCTTTTGGCCCTCCAGTAGAGCAACCTAGCACAATTAATTCTGCACGAGGATGGGTTGGTAGCGAACTTGCACCTATTTTGGCAGGTGCTACATAAGCCGGAGGGGCAACAGGTAGAGCTTTCGCAGGGCGAATGGGTATACCTGCCGTGGAAGGCTGTGAGTGCCCATAGGTTCTAAATTTTGGGCTATGCGCTAATTTTCTAACTTTCTCCAGCAAGTCATTTCTAAAGCTCTGGGCATCTCCATCCGTTCCATCCAGTTTTTTGTCTTTTGGAATAAAGTCTAAGGCTCCTAATGCCAGCGCATCCAATGTTGCCTTGGCACCCTCATGAGTCAGACTGGACACCATCAATACTGGCATTGGACATTCGGCCATAATTCTCTTGAGGCATGTTAGCCCGTCCATTTTGGGCATTTCTATGTCGAGGGTCAATAAATCTGGTTTAAGTAATTTGATTTTTTCCAGCGCATCCACTCCATCACGAGCTGTGCCCACAACTTTAATATCATCAGCCGTCAGCATTCGTTCTATCGACTTTCTCATAAAAGAGCTGTCGTCTACTATCATCACTCGAATTGGTCCGTCCATAGTCATCAATCCTGGAAAGCTTGCTGTACAAATGCAATTGCGTGGTCAACTTCATCATCAATTCTAAAGGTCAGGTACTCTACATCTGGAATATTTCCAGAAATTCCGGTAATCATCCCATTGAAGCTGGTTTCACCGCTTAAGTTTAAAACCAATTTATCATCCGATGGACCATAGGGAAGCCTCGTGCGAACCAATAAATCGCAGTAGTGAATTATGTTAGGAAGAAAAGCACCATGCTTTGGATCATGGTGGTCGCGAATTGCTTCGGTAATGCTTTCATGAAATTTCCACAGCACAGCCACCTGGGCACCGACTTCTACATGAGTTGTATTGAGATATTTTTTTTCTGCTTCCAATTCATCCTCGCCCTCTCTAATTGCCTCGAGTACCGGGCGATACTCCTCCGGGAAGCACCTGTCCAGGGCGATCTTTCCAATATCATGCAATAGCCCCGCTAAAAAAGCTGTTTCTGCCAGTGCAAAGCTCTTAAGGTACCCACAAACTGCCTTTGCAGTTAGACCAACCGCGGTGGAGTGTTGCCAAAGATGCACAACATTTAGCGATTCACTTGCCTTGTAATTTCGTATTACTGCAACGCCTCTACTCAGGTTGATTATCGCATCCATCCCAAGGCGTTGAATAGCCATCCGCAAGTCGGAAGCATAGTTGTCGGCGGCTAGTAGAGTAGAATTTGCAAGCCTTAAAATACATGAAGAAAGAGCAGGGTCTTTAACTAGAATCCGATAGACATCGTCTAAAGTGCTACGTTCATCCAAAGCAATCTCGCCCAATGCAAACACCGAGGTTGGAAGGCTCGGAAGCCTATTTATACGCTGTTGGATGAGATCAGAAGTAATCATCAATTAAAAACCTGTAATGAGAATATTATCCTGCTCTATACATTCAAAAATGACATCTGTTTGGGAAGCCAAGGCATCCTCGGATATGCCGGCACATTTCAGTGCTTCTGCTTTTGCTTCATCAAATTTTCTCGGTGTTTTTATACCTTTTCCCATCTCCAGAGCAAATAAGTTCCCCAATGCAACAAATCCTGCAAGCGTAACACAGTCTGCATCTGCACTACTAGGATTGTGGTGGTAACGGACGCATTGGGTGATTTCTTTCGGTAGATTCCAATGCAGTAATAGTGCCTCTCCTACCATTGCATGGTCAAAGCCAAACACTTCAGACTCAAGTTGAAGAGCATTTGTCGTTTCTCCATTGTAAAAGGATTTAATTACTTTTTCATATTCCGCAGGGAATTTTAAGTCTAAGACTGATTTTCCGAGATCGTGTAGTAGGCCACCCAAAAACACTTCATCGCGATCGTGAAAACGGAATATTTTTGCAAGGGCACTTCCGGCTAGCGCGGAAACAAGTGAGTGCTCCCATGCTATCATTTTGTAAAATCCCATAGAACTCTTCATGTACAGGTCTTTAGAGATGGAAGCTATCACTGTATTTTTTACGGAATTAAGACCTAGTGTTAAGATTGCCTGAGGTAGAGTCCGAATTGCTCGCATTGAACCAAACATAGCAGAATTAGCAATTTTTAGGATTTGTGCCGCGAGTGCTTGGTCAGAAGCTATTACCTGTTGAAGTTCGTTAAGAGAACAGTCTGGATCAGAAGTTAGCTTAAGAACCTGAGTTGCAATATGAGGAATAGGGGGAAGTTTCCCCAAATCCTCAACCAGTTTGTTCACGTTAGTCGACATAACAGAAAACTCCATTTAGCATTTGGTCATCCGTTCTTTCTGTAGCCGGTAGCCAAGCTAAAGTGCACTAGCTCGAACCCAGAGGCATAGGCACTTATTGACTCACTGTGTCCTACCATCAAGTAAGTTTTGGGGTGTAGCTGTTCATAAAATCCATTGATAACTTTTGCCTTCACAGCGTCGTCAAAATAGATCAGCACGTTACGGCAAAATATCACATCAAACACACCTAAGGATCGGTAATTCTGGTAATCCACTAAATTAAAATTTTTATAGGTGACAAGTTTTTTTAGCTCTGGCTTGACTTCAAAAATGTCTGTGCCCTTTTGATCAAAATGAAGTTTTAGCCTAGCCGGTGTCAGGTTTCTAAGGGTATAGCTTCCATACTGACCAATGGCGGCCAAATTTAATACTCGCTCGCTAATATCAGTCGCAACAATTTCAACAGACAAACCACGTAGCACAGAATCTTTTGCCTCAATGCAAACCATGGCCAAAGTATATGGTTCTTCCCCTGACGAACATGCCGCAGACCACAATCTGAATTTATTAGCACCCCTTTTTCGAGCAATGGCCACGACCTCTGGAAGAACCAATTTTTGAAATGCTTCAATCTGTGGCGGGTTCCTCCAAAAGCTGGTTTCGTTTGTCGTCACCTCGTTGAAAAGAAACTTAAGTTCTTCTAGCCCCATACTGCCTTGCAGTAACTTCAAATATTCGCTATAAGATGCGAGGGAAAGTTCGGAAATTCTTCTGTTTACGCGAGTTTCCAAAAAATATTTTTTTGTCTCTCGGAAGTAAATACCAGACCTGTTATATACAAAATCTCTTAAGGCCACAAAGTCCTGAGCACTCATCTGCACATTGGAACCAAACCCAATCATTATTCACCCACAAACCAAACAACATTCCCTTACCATTATTGAGGGTAGCAAATTGTAACCACCATGGCAAGTACTACAGTTGCCCCCCATAGCCAATTATCTCATCACATGCCAACAACAAACTTTGAACAAAGTCACTTGCTAGATGCGTTTCACATGCAAATAGCTGTAAACTCATTGAGGATTAAAGAAAATTTTTGATAAAATATAAATTATAAATATTAATTGTTCAAGCATGCTTGAATATTACAGTCCTGTAACCTTGTGACCCGTTGCACAGAATTTGAGTTTGATACTCACACACACTATACTATACTGGTCAGAAGGCAGTAAGCGTTGTCTACCAGTCTGCTATCTCATTTAGGAGTGCCCATGTCACTTACGAAGGAACGCCTAAAACCCTACCTTGTAAAAGAGTACTGTAAAGGTTGTGGGCGCTGTATAAGCGTTTGCAAAAGAGGGTGTATTGTTTTCAGCAAAGAAATAAACCACTTGACTGGGATTGCCCCGGTAGACCTTGATCTTGAGAAATGTAATTCCTGTGGCCTTTGTATCGATGCTTGCCCAGAGCCGTATGGCCTCTTGGCAATGGAGTTAGATGAAAAATTTGAATTGGCCGACCCATCAAAACTTTTTGGAAAAAAGAAAAACGATACAATTGAGCCTGTAACAATAGCTGATCAAAAACTGCCAATGCCAAAAACTGAACCGATGGTAATTAAGGGAAACTATGCGGCGGCAATTGGTGCGATGCTGGCAGGTTGCAGACACATGTATGGATACCCAATAACACCATCCACTGAAGGTGCCGAGTTGATGGCAAAAATCCTTCCAAAGATGAATGGGTGGTATCTCCAGGCAGTTTCCGAAGTCGCCACAATCAATCACATGTACGGAACCGCGGGTGCAGGTCTCCCGACAATGACCTTCACTTCAAGCCCAGGGTTTTCGCTCATGGTTGAAGGTATTAGCTATATGGTTGGGGCCGAACTCCCATCTGTCATTGTAAACGTCATGCGGGGCGGGCCTGGTCTTGGTAATATTGCTCCTGAGCAATCTGACATCAAGTTTGCATGTAGGGGGCTTGGTCACGGAAATACTCATGCGATTTGCCTAGCTCCCAGTACTCCTCAGGAAGTGCTCGATCTTTCCATGGAAGCCTTTGAACTGGCGTTTAAGTATCGAAACCCTGTGATTGTTTTGCTAGATGGCTACCTAGGTCAAATGACAGGAAGGGTAAACTTACCTGCACACTTGGTCAAACCCGGTATCCCAAAATGGGCTGTATACGGCGATAAAGGACACCGAGGCAATTTAATTAGCTCTATTGATTTAGCAGAACCTGACCTTGAAAAACACAATGAAGTTATTTGTGCCAAATACGACTCCATGAAGTCTGAAGCAAGGTCAGACAATTTTATGACTGATGGTGCCGAAATTCTGCTAGTCGCATGTAACACTCCTGCGCGCATTTCAAAAGGTGCTGTTCAAGACCTTAGAAACGCCGGTATTAAAGCAGGATTATTTAGACCCATAACGGTTTGGCCATTCCCAGCTAAACAGTTATTGGCTTTGATGCCTCAGACAAAACATATCGTAGTTATTGAAGCAAGTGCCGGCCAACTCGAAGATGAGCTACGGCTAGAACTCAATAAGGCCGGCTTAGAAAAACTCCCAAAAATGAGTCATATCCGTCGCATGGGAGGTATGCTACCACAACAGGCTGATGTTGTTGCCCACGTTAAATCTATCGCCAAGTGAGGAGAATTTTAATGTCAACATCCTTTTACAACAAGTTTGAAAGACATGCACACGGCGAAGGCCTAAAAGGTAACAGTACACACTACTGCGCTGGATGTGGTCATGGATTAGCCCACAAGTATCTATCCGATGCCATTTCAGAGCTTGGGATTCAGGATGACACAGTATTAGTCAGTCCTGTTGGCTGTTCGGTTTTTGCGTACTACTATTTTGATACAGGCAACACTCAAGCGGCTCACGGTCGAGCACCCGCCGTTGCCCTAGGCCACAAACTGGCCAACCCTAATGCCACGGTAATTAGTTATCAGGGCGATGGGGACCTTGCATCAATTGGACTTGCAGAAACAATTGCGATTGCACAACTCGGCAACCCAATAACTGTCATCTTCATCAATAATGCAATATATGGAATGACCGGTGGCCAGATGGCTCCTACGACTTTGATGGGACAACCCACTTCAACAAGTCCTGACGGTAGAAAGCAAATCAATGGCCAGCCAATCAAAATTGCAGAACAAATCGCCCAGCTTGACGGGCCGGTATATGTTGAACGAGTAGCTTTGTTCAGCCCTGCCGAAAGAAGTAGGGCCAGAAAGGCCATCAAAAAGGCTGTTCAACTTCAAAAAGAAGGTCGCGGATATGCTTTTATTGAAGTACTCGCAGAATGTCCGACACACTTAAAAATCTCGCCTGACAAATCTGAGGCATGGGTCAAGGAAAACATGGTGCCTATTTTCCCGCTTGGAGTCAAAAAGGATTTGACAGTTGAGCCTTGGTGGAACATCGAACCCCCGTTGTTCGATGGAGGCAAATTCGTGGGCATTATTGGTGCCACAACTGACAAAACAGAACGTAATTGCAAGGAGTTTCCAGCCCACCTGCACCCATCGGACATAAGCCTAAAACTTGCCGGCTCTGGGGGTGACGGAGCACAAACAGCCGCCATTTTAATCGCCACTGCCGCTATTAATGAGGGCTTTGACGGCACACACATTCCCTCCTACGGACCGGAAAGTCGTGGAGGAACCTCGTACGCTGACGTGCATGTTGCAAAAACCGAAGTTCTCAACCCAGCCAGTCCCAGTCCAGATATCCTTATAGCTTTCAACGCCCCAAGCCTGTCAAAATTTGGCTCTACTGTTGCAAAAAATGGATTCATCGTCTTTGATAGTTCGGTTTCAAAGGAAATTGAGCCATCTGATTCTAGCATAAAGGTAATAGGTGTGCCATTTACTGAAATAGCCGCCGGACTTGGAAAAATGGTTGTCAAAAATATTGTTGGCCTAGGTGCTTTAGCGGCGGCTACAAACATTTTCCCCCGTGAAACCTTTCTGGTTGCTATAAAGCAAGCCCTAAAGGATAAAGTTGCCTTGATACCACTTAACGAAAAAGCATTCGACTTAGGGTACGATGCCGCAAAAGAAAATATGAAGGCAAAAAGATATTGATTTCTGCTTGATGATATTTTTATTTCGCTATTGTTTTACAGCATAATTCTGACTTTATTTTATAATTCGTTGGAAAAAAGAGCGACTCTATTTCTCCCTTGGTTTTTAGCAAGATAAAGAGCTTTGTCTGCCCTGTCGATTATTTCATCAATAGATTGGGTAGAAACGTCGCTTGTTCCCGCGGCACATTCAAAATTATATATTCCAAGACTTGCAGTAACGCTTATCGACCCATTATCTATAATTATTTTATTGTTTTCAATGCTACACCTTATTCTTTCTGCCACCAATTCAGCTTCGTAAATTGCTGTCTCTGGCAGTAAAACAATAAATTCTTCTCCACCATATCGGCCAGGAAAATCCGTTTCTCTCAACGATTTTTGTATTTGTTCTGCTACAGTCTGAAGAACTCGATCACCGACATAGTGACCGTAACTATCGTTAATTTTTTTGAAAAAGTCGATGTCTAGCATTATCACTGAGAAGGTTTTAGTATATCGCTTAGCTCGTGAAAACTCTGCCATTGCAACTTCAAAAAAGTGGTGTCTGTTTGGCAAACCAGTCAAAGAATCTGTTATTGCTAGTAAGCGATATTTCTTTTCACTCTCAATCAGTCCCTTGCGCGTACTATCAAGTTGTTCAACCATAGCATTAAAACTGGAAGCAAACACCCCCATAAAATGGACGCGCTGGGTAAAATCACCTCGTGAAACCATTTCAGTTTGCCATGTCAAATGCTTAAGGTTTGCATGAAATGTCTTTAATACGCCTGCAAAATATCCCTTTAGAATCAATTTTTGAGTTAAATCACCGTTTGCCAGTGAAAGCATGAAACTTCGAATGTTTTTAATATCCTCAAACAGGCTGATATATTTTTTATCCAGCGAAACTAATTCTGGGAGTTGCTCTTGAATATTCTCAGCTAGCAACAAATCATGGATGGGCTTAACAATATCTCCGATTATTGATGGACTATCGGCAATAGTAGAATATGTGCTCAAAATTTGTAGAAGACATTCGTAGACATCTCCAACAACATCCCTGCCAACAGCTACTTTCAGCCTATCTATCTTTTCAAATAGAGATTCTTTTGTGCTAACGTCAGTCAATTAATTATTCCATCAGCTAGTTGGAAATATTTGCCTCAAACCTGCAAGTTCTATCACCAGTACACCAACAGTCGATTTCCTTTACATCGAAACCTTTTCCAGTAAAGCACTCAAGTAGACCAGCAATAAAACCTTCATCGTATGTGCAAATCTCGTAATCTAGCTCCGGAAGCCCCGAACAGTCAAGGTCTTCAGAAATTGTAAATACAAAGGAACCCTTTTCTACATCTGACTCCTCTACACGAAGAACCCCGATGCCCATAGTAAGTAGGGCTTCTTGGAGCGCTTTGATGAGTTGTTCGTAATTGGATATGTCTCCTAACACGTTTTGGTAAAAGCATTGTCCAGCCATCTTTCCACTCTCGTAGAAAATCTCGTCAGTTGCTTCTGTTCCAAATCTTTGCTCCAACACATCTCGGAAAGTTCCTTGCATCAAGCGATACACTTCAATCCGAGTTGTCGGCCCCAAATTCGGTCTGCCAAGGTCAATGTTCCCCAAGAGATCCCAAGAAAACTTGTATTTTCTGTCCAACATAGATCACCTTCCAAACAATTTATCCCCATGATACCAAATTTTTTTCAAAATCTAATGTTTTTTAGACCTTTTCAACAAAAAAAAATGATTTTGAATTTAACAAGACCTAATGGCACCCAATTATTGACCCCACACACATATTTGTGCAAAGGCTATGTAATTTAGCTGTATTCTAATAAATTCAATCTGTATTGGTCGTATTCAAATTGTAGCCTTACCAAGTTTGAGTAGGTTCCCTTCATCTGAATCAATTCTTCGTGATTGCCTCGCTCTACAATTCTTCCTTTGTCCATCACCCATATTTCATCAGCGTTTTGAATGGTTGAAAGACGGTGCGCGATAGTAAATGTCGTAAAATTGCGACTCACATGCTCAAAAACGTTTTGTATGCTATATTCTGTCTCTGTATCTATATTTGAAGTAGCCTCATCCAGCAATAATATTGCAGGATTTCCGTACAACATTCTTGCAAAAGCCACCAATTGCCTTTCGCCTGCAGATAGGCGTTGTCCCCTTTCTCCCACTTGTGTATTTAACCCAGCAGGCAACCTACCCATTACCGATGTCAATTGGCTTTGTTCCAAGACAGTAGCCATGCGGTTTGCATCCCTTGGGCGACCAAGTAAAATGTTGTCTTCTAAACTTCCGCTAAAAATAAATACATCTTGGAGTACTAGCCCAAAAAGACTCCTGTATTGGACTATATCCAACTCTTTTATATCAACTCCATCCATTAAAAGATGGCCTTCAATGGGGTCATAAAAGCGCATGATCAAGTTTATCAGTGTGCTCTTGCCAGCCCCAGTATGCCCAACCACAGCAATCCTTTTTCCCTTAGCAATAACACCGCACAACTTATTAACCACACTCCGTTCGCCCGAACCATAAGCAAAAGAAATATCACTGAAACGTATCTCTTTTTCAAAGACTGGGTTTTTAGCACTTGGTATTTCTACAATTTCGTCTTTATTATCGAGCAGAAAGAAGATGCGTTCACTCGAAGCCATGGCTGTTTGCATTACATTATATCGCTCGGCGAGCTCCCTTATTGGTCTAAAGAATCGACCCGATTGTTGGACAAATGCAAGTAGCAATCCCAAGGTAACAGTACCAATTTCAACCTTGTATCCTGCATAAAAAATAATTGCCGCCAGAGTAACGGATGTCAGAAACTCCACCACTGGAAAAAAAACCGAATAAGCTAGTACTGTTCTTAAAAATGCCTCTAAATAGCTTTGGAGTAACCCCTCAAAATCGCCCCGACTCTTTTTTTCATGAGCATTTAATTGAACAATGCTCATATTTGAAAGGCGTTCCTGTAGAAATGATTGAATGGTAGCGTAGCGTCCTTGAGTTTCCCTAAATGCCTCACCGGCTTTTCGCCTGAAAATTTCTGTCGAAAAAAACAGGAAAGGCATAATAAAAACTGCAATTGTTGCCATTCCAGGATGTCGCAAATACATCCAAACTACAATTGCCACCAAGGACAGGGCATCCCCAATGATCGCTACAAAGCCAGAGCTAAACATTTCATTTAAGTTTTGGACATCTGTTGTAACTCGCGTCATCAAACGACCAACCGGATTATGCTGAAAAAATGATGTGGAACGTCGTAGCAAATGCCCGAAAAGCTGTAACCGCAAATCCAACATGGCTTTTTGGCCAACCCAGCCGAGCAAAATCGATCTTGACAACATCACAACAAAGGACAGGCAAACAAAACTGACAAAAGTTGCCAGTAATGTCCCAGCACCATCGAAACTTCCCTGCGTCAAATGGTGATCTATTAACCTTCTAACAAATTCGGAAGGCATTACCTCCAGAACTGCCCCGCCTCCCATCAATAGCAATAGAATCAACAGATGCCAAATATATGGCTTCAAATACTTCAGTAACCTGAAGATCAAAACATGGCGCAAGGGTTTTTGTTCTATTTGGTCACTATGAAAAAATGAAGAACTGCTGGCAGATGACATAAAATCATAATTCCTGAGCTAATTTCAAAACTGGAATTTTTCCAGTTTTGAAATCCAACGGAGTTGGCTAGGCTGTGCCATAATAAAGCCGGACACGACTTTGACGTGGACGGCGATATGGAGGCACAGACGTAACAACGGGTTTTGCAATTACCTCTCCAAATATCAATCCTAGTCACGAAAGTGACAGGTCTTGGGCAAAGTTTATTTTAATTCGATATTGGGTTCAAATGCTCTCATTTCTTAAGGATTACAAATATGATGCGATGTGCGGTTTTCATTGATGGCAACAATCTCTTTCATTCTGCCCGCAATCTTGGCTTTGAGGTTGACTATTCAAAATTACTCGAAATGTTGACTGGAAAAGATCGATTACTAATACGCGCCTCCTTCTACACAGGTGTTGATGAGAGTGCTGACAAGCAACGAAATTTCCTCCGATGGATGCGCCGAAATGGCTTCATGGTCGTACAAAAGCCCGTAAAGGCTGATAGGGACGGATTGCGAAGGGCAAACTTAGAAGTTGAAATTTCAACTGATATGATGGCGTTTGCTGAAAAAGTTGATACAATCATCCTTGTTTCTGGTAACGAGGACTTTGCCTACCCATTATCCGTACTAGCTCAACGGGGAACAAGAATCGAAGTCGCTGGCTTTCGCAGTGCCATGGCAAGCAAGATACTAGATTGTGCGGATCGATACATAGATTTGGATTCCTTGTCGGAAAAGTTTCGTAAAGAAAACCCCTATGAGGATCACGACCCATATGACTTTAGTGAGCGACTATGACGTTACGAATTGTATACTGTGATTAATAGATTTGGTAACTTTCTCTGTTCGAGGAATAAATGCGGCAACTAATTATATTGTTTTTTTCACTAGTACTTTCAGCTCAAACATCTGTTGAATACCAATTTGCCAAGGATATTAACTACCTAGTAAGCCCAAAATTGGAAGGAAGGGGAAACGGTAGCAAGGGGCTAAATAAGGCCGCGGATTTTGTCCAAAAAAGATATAAATCACTTGGCTTGAAAGTTGACAGACAGACTTATCCTTTTGTAAACAAAGTCGAAAGAGCATTTGGATCGTGCAAATTATCAGGCGTGAAGCTAGTTTTTGGAAAAGATGTTGAAACTCTGGGATCAAGCGGGAACGGTAGTTTCCAAAATGCTCCCATCCTCTTTGCCGGAGTTGGAATAAAAACATCAACAAGGGATGATTATCTAGGCATAGACCCCATAGGGGCAGTAGTTGCCATTTCTCGCACGATTCCAGAAATCCCAGCTATGAGAGGAATTGCTAGATCAGAGCTAGAACTGCACGCTAGGATTCGACGAGCGGCCAATCTGGGCGCAGTAGCAGTGATAGTGCTAGAAGAAAAATTAGCTCCGGAAAAAATCAAGCGCGAAGAAGGCCCCTTGACTCAACCTGTGCCTGTTCTTAGCATTCCGATGACCAGACTTGGTATCACAAAAGAAATGATAGATTCAAGTGCAGAAAATCCTTCCCCGCGTTTTCTTCCACGCATGGAAATGGATTTGACAATCAACATGCGTCCAGTAGCGGCAAAATTGCCGAATGTGACGGCGATTATGCCTGGTTCAGACCCATTGCTTTCTAATGAATACATAGTTGTTGGTGCACACCTAGATCATCTGGGAATGGGCGAACGCAATAGTCGCGGTGAATCTGGTAAGTTGCACCCTGGCGCAGATGACAACGCCAGTGGCACTGTAATGTTGCTGGAACTTGCACGGCGACTAAAAACAAACTCACCAAAGCGTTCTGTTGTGTTTGTTCATTTTTCTGGAGAAGAAGAAGGCTTGCTAGGTAGTTCCCACTGGGTTCAACATCCGACTGTTCCCATCCCATCCATAAAATTTATGATCAATTTTGATATGGTCGGGCGATTGGATAAAGCCAACCCTGTCCTCCATCTAGGTGGGCTGGGGGCAACAAAGGCTATCCTAGAACAAAGCTACAGCTTCGCTCCCGAAGATATCGCCATTGGGAGCGATTTGGGCTTTGCGATGGGTGGTTCAGATCACATGAGTTTTGCAACAGCTAGAATACCATCGTATTTCTTTTTTACTGGCATCCACACTGATTACCACACCCCTCAAGATACAATTGAACGCCTCAACATTCCGGGAATGGTTCAAATAGCTGATTACGCATTCAAAGTAATACAAGACCTTGCAAACGTTCCCGAATTGCCACCGTTTGACACAACAACCGGCCAAATAAATTCTCGCCAAACTCCAACCCCTGGTCGCCGAATCGCCTTCGGAACTGTACCAGATTTTTCTAGCAGTACCGGCGGCTTCCGTATTTCTGGAACAACCCAAGGTTCAACAGCGGCATTGATTGGTCTTATGGCAGGAGATACCATAATTTCATTTGGCGGTAGATCGATAGCCGATATTTATGACTTTATGGAAGCTCTGGGCGCGTTCAAAGGTGGTGATAAAATCGTTGTCAAGTGGCTTCGGAGTGGACAAGAGCATCAATCCGAAGCAGTTCTCAGGGAGCGATGAGTGTGTATCTAGAAGTACCAAGCGGATTCGCCACCCAGATAGTTATTCCAGAATCGCCTAGTACTGAGCATCTGCCACAAACTCCTTGGCTCCTGCTTGGGGATGAAGCTGTAAGGCCAGTTTGGCATTCATTCAAATTACCTGAACCGCCAGTATGCAGTTGGGTAAAGACCAGCGAGGCATCTAAGCGAATGGAAGTCATGTTGCCTTGGTTTGAACAATGGTCAAAAAGTAACATCAACAGAAATCACACCTTGGTAGTAGTCGGTGGTGGCCTGATGACAGACATGGGGGGATTAGCCGCGAGCCTATACATGAGGGGAATCAAATGGCACGCATGGCCAACATCACTTTTGGGACAAATTGATGCGAGCATTGGCGGCAAAACGGCAGTAAATCTGGATTCCGGAAAAAACATGGTTGGCACTTTTCATCATCCAGAGCACGTAGTAATAATTAGTGAGTTTCTAGAAAGCCTCCCAAAGAGGCATTTGATGGCTGGAAAGTGGGAATTGATCAAAATGGCACTGATAGAAGGAGACTTAAATTGGGCAGAAGCACTACTCGACGGCGTTTTCCCAAATATTAAGGATGTTGAGAGAGCTATAAAATTAAAGATAAATATTGTTCACCAAGATTTCAGAGAAGAAGGCAATAGGCGTTTACTAAATCTTGGTCATACCTTTGGACATGCCTTTGAATCTGCTTCAAACCATACTATCCTGCACGGAGAAGCGGTCGGCCTGGGTGTATTAGCCGCCTGTTATTATTCGGAAAGAATGAATTTTGGGGTATTCCCTCCTACTCTCATAGAAAAAATGGCAAAACAACTAGCTCCCCTTTCATTCCACATTCCAGAATGGGACAAATGCCTCCAATTTATAATGAAGGACAAAAAAAAGAAAAATGAAGTTGATACCTATTTTATTGTTCCCATTCCAGGTTCTCCACCTATCCAACAGACAATATCCCCAGTAGTCTTGGAATCAATTCATGCAAGACTATTAAAGTTAGTAAGTCTTTGTTAGGGTTTCAAAATGAAAAATCAGACTATCTCAGTTATTGTTCTTGTAGGGTTGTTTTTCCCTGTGCTACATGCCCAAGAAGATCCTAAGCAATTGTTTCTGCGTGCAAGGGAGATGCAACAAATCAACGGTGGTAACGATTCTGCAGGAGCAGTGGAGCTATATAAAAAAGTCATTGCTATACTTCCAGGCAGTTCGGAAGCTCATTTGCGCCTCTCTGAAGCACTAATGGAAACAAAAGATGTAGATGGCGCATTACAGGCCGCTAGAAAAGCCGCAGAACTTGCACCAAAAAACGCTGAGGCCGTAGCTAACCTAGCATTGATTGAGTATGAAATCGTTGCCAAACAACCAAGAAGAAGTGCTACTACAGCAAAAGAGGCAATGCTGGCGGCAACGAAATTATCCCCAGATGATGCCGAACTCTGGTTTAGACTTGCCAATCTTTGCGAGATGTCTAGTGACGGTCATGGCGCATTAAACGCATGGCTACATTTAGCAAGACTTCGTCCCCCGATGTTGCTGGGCGATCAACCTGTCTTTCTTGTAGCCTATGAGCGAGCGGCATTTCTTGCCTTTGATCTTGATCAATACCATGGATTAAGGGAAGCCTGTCTGGCACTAGCCCAAGAGCCACAGGCAAAGGAACAACATTTCAGAATGTTAGAAGAATTGGCCAGAGACCAAGTCGAAAAAGGATATTTGGGACATGCAGAAGAATCTTTCGCAATACTCGCAAAGCAGTTTCCAGAAGAGCCATCTGTTTGGCAAAACATCGCACTAGTACAGCGGCAGACAGAACGTTATCAAGAAGCCATCCTAAACCTCCAAAAAGCTCAGACCATTCGACATGATCCACAAAACATAGTCCAACAGGCGTATTGCATGATGTGCCTAGGGCAATTGCGGGAAGCATCAACTCTCCTTCAGGAGTTTATCAGTCAGCCTCATACAAATAAACATGAAGTGTTTTTAGATCATGCACGTGGCTTATTGACATCCTCCCTACTCATGCAGAAAAGGCCAAACGACCTTTTACAGACTTTGGAATCATGGGGCAAAATTCCCGATCAACCCATTTTGGCAGGCCATCATTCCCATGCACTTTTACAAGCAGATAAAATGGAATCAGCGCGTATCAAACTCAAAGAAGGAATGACGCTATTCCCCAATTTCTTGATTTTTCATCTTGCATCGACAATCCCGAAAAACATTTTAAACGGCGATCTAGTTCCGAATAGCGAAAGCCGCATGGCACTAGAACTACTAGCCCTAAAATCATCTGCATACTTGTTTGCCGAATTTGGTCTATGGGAAAAATGTCAAAACGAAATCATTACAGCTAGGAGCCTACTACCGATTCATGATCCAGAGCTCCTGCTACTCCAATCCAACGCACTGAGTTCGATTGGTAGCATGGATGAAGCATTGACCGTCCTGCGCCTATGCCAGCAGTTAGCTCCAAACAGTGCTATAATTCAAAACAACTTGGGCTATCATTTACTCGAAAACGGCGGTGATATTGAGGAAGCCGCCTTACTCATAAAGGCCGCCTTAGCACAGGAACCGGATAACTCATCATATTTAGACAGTTGGGGATGGGTGCTATATAAACAAGCCAAATTTGTTGAGGCCGAGACCTTTCTAAGAAAAGCTATAGAAATAAATCCGCTAAGTCCTGAGACACTTAAGCACCTCGGAGAAACATTGCTAATTCTGGATCGCCCTGAGGAAGCTCTCGAACAGTGGGAAAGAGCACTAGCTTTTGCCTTTCCTGACAGGAAAAAACTGGAGGAGCAACTAAACCAATTGAAAACAGATTTAGCCAAAAAAAAACTTGAGGAAAGCGAAGCTGATAGTGATTCAACAGATGATGACGACGGCTGGCTACAGTGATTTTTTTACTCCCCCCAATAATCGAATATGAACAACCTAAAGCTCCTCAAGCATTCCGAGCGCAGTACGATTGGGGCTTTGCTTCTCCTTCAGGCGAAGGTAAAGGAACTCTTTCTGTGCTAGTAGACGTGTCTGATGGAAGGGTGGTTATTGAATTACACGCCCTGAGCGAAAGGTTGATGTTGTTAGATGGAAATATTGAAAATGGCTACAGGGTACAGATACCAAGAAATAAAATTGATGAACATTCACCTTCATTAAGCACGTTGCCAGTACCATTTTTGCCAAACCTCACAGATGCTCATGGGGTGGTTCGTCTACTGATAGAAGGAAACGGCCAAGGTGTCAAAGCAAGTCGCAAAGATAAAAATGGCCCCCGTCAACTGCGCTGGGACGGCAAAGACGACCGGAACGAATCCTGTACAGTTTGGCTTAAACGAACACGATTCGAGCAAATCAATCACAGTATCATTAATGAAAAGCCAGGTTAATCAATTTCACCAATTTTTCTCAATTCCGCACCGATTCACTGGAGATACCGAAATGTTCATTGCCACTACCGCCCTGAAAAAATCCAAAATAATAAACTTACTTTGCATAGCCATGATGATGATTGGTATATGTCTCAAGGCACAAGCCCCTGAACAGCAACACCTTGCCCAGCTTAACCGCTTTCCTGGCAATAAATTGTTGTTACTCGGTAAATGGACAGCTACCGAGAGAGCTGTATGGAATGTATTGCTGGACAGCGAGGGAATATTTGAATTTGATATTAAAATTTTAGAAACATCTGGCGATGAAATGCAATCAGCTTTTTCCCGCACTGATTCCTCTGAATTTGACAGATGGCTTTCCGCCAAGTATGTCCTCAGAGGCTCACGCTGGTTAGTATTGGACTCATTTAACCAAGCTATTGCCCATGATGCAAAACTACTTGCTAAAGACGAATTTATTTCAAGACTCGAAAGTGCTGGACTGAAAAATCCTGTAAAGCTGTTGAGAGATTTTTTGAGGATATATCCTAACCACTTAGAAGCAAAAACAGACCTCCTAAAACAGTTAAGGCGCAGAGCAATAAAACTGCAATCAACATATAGGGATAAAAACGAGGGTAACAAACAGCTCGACCCTGAGGCAGACCTCCTCACATGGGCATCTCTAGCTCAGGCAGTCGATGATTTGTTCAAAGGCAACTGGCAGGGAATAGAAATACCCTTCTTTAGAGCCGAAGAAGAAGACCAGCCTGAACAATATAGCTCAACAATGAAAGCCGTTTTTGCCCGACATATAGCAAAAGTTGAAGCCGCCCTCCAAGTATCACCAAACATACAATCCCTATGGGATGTCTGGGCATGGATGGCAAGGAGCATGGAAAACAGGGATTGGAAAAAATTTTTATTAAGTCTGGATGCCTTTACTTACACAGGGAGTCTGCACTGCCCTGCTCCAAACGTAGCAGTGTGGCTCCTAAAAGAAGCCAAAGCAATCGGAGATTGGGAAAATGTAGTGGAATTAGGCAAGATTGGTAGAAATAGATGGAGTTATCATGGTGAAGAAGAAACAATATGGATACCAGGTGGCTGGGGAATGTCTAGCAGACGAATGCCCTTAGAAGGCTACCCAATAGATACATCTTTCATACCAATGCTGGAAGGGTTGTTGAAACTTGACCGAGTGGAGGAAGCAAATACAATCTTTGAAGACATATTGTTGTTGGAGGGAGAAGCCAAGCGAGAAATAATGCTAAAGCTGGCTCAAAGCTCAGGGCAATCAAGTCTGGTACAGGCATGGCAAACAAAAGTGCTGGATAATTCTATCCCTCGACTAGGTGGCCTTTGGAATGCCGGTGGACCAACCATCATCGGATTCGGAATTGTTTGGAGGGGACCAATTCAATTCTCGAAAATTCACTTTCAATTTGTCGGGAGAGAGGACGCAAATAAACTTGGATGGCCAAAGGATGGAAAGCGATGGGCACTGCTAGACGATAACAATCGCCTAGTAATTGAAGGAGAGGACGAACTTAAAGAAGAACCCATTTTTGAGGCGTTAGCAAAGATCGGTTATAAGACTCCCGGTGAGCTGGCTCGTATGTATTTGCGTGAACATCCCTCAAATACATACGCACAATATGTTCTGGCATCAGAACTCAGCATCGATGCAGTGCTCAAAATGAGCCAATTAGATATGGATGATAATGAAACACTGAGTGATGACTTAGACTATGACCTGTATAGTGAATGTGCAAAAATCTGGAGGACATACTACGAAAACGAACTGGTATTAAACAGTCAAATACAAGCAAGCAACCGATTGTATCAGACCACAAATAGCAATTTGATGAGAGAGGTTGCCAAAGTAGTACTGCCCAGATTGGAAACAGCTTTGCAACAGCAACCCATGTCAGATTACCTTTGGGGGACATGGAGTACTTGGCGCAAAATAGGTGGAAATACACGCTCCTTTGCCTCTTTGCTGGAAAACCTTGTGCCAAGTCCACTAGTTGCTTCAGGCACCTTTCCACCTGCTAAAGTCATGCATGATTACTACACGGAGTGTGTCGCTCAGGAACGCTGGGCAGATGCCGCAAAATTATTGCTACAACCCTGGGAGCGCGAGCTTGCACGCATAGATGCAATCAATCTTAACAAGGGTGCCGATTTTAGCTATTCCATACCATTGGCACAAGCATGGAGAATTGGCAAATTGCTCATCACCGCCCTATTGAAAGACGGGAGGATATATGAAGCTGAAGATGTCGTTGAAGCTTGGACTTCGCGGGGTGGCAAGTTTGAGAATGCTACAGACATTATCGAGCTTGCAAAAAAATTAGAATATATGAGTTTAGCCGTGAAGTGGGAACGATTGGCTGAAAAAAACTCCGACAAATCCGCTGGTCGAGTAGCTTAGCCATCACTAACTACATTCATCTGATAATCAACAAACGATACTATCGCCTCCAAGTTTTCGCATATGCAGGGTAGTTGTATTTTTCTGCCAGGGCAGAAGCCAAATTAAAAGCCCCGGCCCACCCCTCACATACCTTCCAATAGTCCAAAATATCCTCGGCCATGTGCAGGTTTCCTTTGGCCAAGTATGCCTCTAACAAAGGCTCTATAACAGTTTTCCAGATATGTTCATTCAATACGGGCATTGCGAGTTGCGGCTTTTCTTTCTTGGGTTCTCCTCCGCCAAACATCATTTCCAACAACAAGTTCCATCTCTCACCTCCATATTTGATGATGTAGTCCCAGTTTTCATCGGTGATAGCCCTCTTGAATAACGCTTCCTGCAAAAGGTGTGGAGGCCAGTCGAAAGCTGTCCAAGGCAATGGATGAAGGTCTTCCATCAATCTGTCAGATTCCCTTATGAGGTCATTTCCAACTGCATTCGTCATGGCAATCCAAACTTGCCAGGCAACACCATGACTCGGAAATTTTCTCAAAAAATCTTCTACCCTCGGTAATAATCTTTTATAAGCCGATTTGACCATTGGGCTGTAATTAGCCAATGGCGATAAAAAACTGAATCGGCCAGGAGCTTTGTAAAACCCGTTGTGCGAAATTGCTACCCATTGGTCAGTTTGCAACAGTTTTGATAGCTCTGATGAATATTCTCCCCAGATAGAATAGTCCTGTTGGGCGTTAAGCTCGGTTCCATCAGGCGCATGTTGATAATCCTCTTCGGTAGGAAAATTAGAAAAACTAAGCCCCTTGTCGTCGCCAAAGGATAACATTTCTGCGTCGTAATCCTGAGAAACTTTATTATTAATTCCTAGCACTATGGCGGTGCGCCTGCTTGCAATTTGAGCCAATTTCGATACCAGCACTCTTCTAGCATCAACGTTATCTGGATTTTGAAAAACAAAATCCCTTAGTCTCTGTATTGATGTTTTTATGTTGGTGGAATCTAAGGAATCGGCTATTTCTTTTGCCGTTGGTATGGAATTGCCACTGACATGAACTTCTGAATCCCAGTCTATCAACGCCCATCTTTGGCCAGATGGCCATTTTTCTCTAGCGTAGAGTTCGTTTGCTACACCTTTACCAGCCATCCTAAACACGATGGGCAATTCACATATTTTTTCCTCAGTCGCCAGTCTCTGAAAAATATCTCTCCATTTTTCATCGGCTGAATCGAACACAACTAATGAAATTGTGTCGCGGGTCAGATGAAAGCCGAAGTCGCGCAACGTCTCCTGACTCAATGGGCGTGAAAAAGATCCCCATGATTGACCAGCCAAAGGAGCAAAGAAAAAAACCATCAGGAAGCAGGCTTTAAATAGCTGTGTAATCATAAGTTTATCCAAGACGTGCTAAGGTCATCTCTATTAAGGCGTTTTGCCAAATTTTTTAGACGAGTTTCCATGTTAGGAATTGTGCCCCTCTTGGTTTTGAAGCGATAGAGAACATCTAAAACCAATCTTTCTTGCCTGGATTGGACAAGAGTCTCTATCAACGGTTCAATAAAACTTTGAAATATGGAGTTTGAATCTGCTCTTTCCACCAAGTCGCGGCGTTCATTTTTTTCTTTGTCGCCTTCATGGGTTTGTTGGATGTCTGGAGGAAATTCAATGTTGAAACGTGACCATAACAGTTCTCGGACAAAATCCCAATCACCATATTTTCGGGCATCTTCAATCAATAGGTTTACTACCCTTGGGTCCAAAATGTCATTCCCACCACCCAACTCCCTTGGCAACGGTTTTATTTCATTCAAAAACCCGGCCAGAGGCTTGTCCGGAATTGCAGATTTGAAACGCACCCAGAGTTGCCAAAAATGGTAATTTGAAGATGCCTTTGCCAGAGCATCCTGAATCCTACCCAATTGTCTTCTATATACTACCTGTAATAGCGGACTGTGGGCCTCCGCCAGATAGCCTCCAAGTGCCAATGGTGCGACCATCCACGAATCATCGGCAAACAAATTTTCCAACTCCTGGCCATACACAGACCAAATAGATAAATCGCTTTCTCTGTCCAGCATTTCAGTAGCAGATGCAGGCTTTTGGAGAGGGTCCCCAGACCACACAGTTGCTGTGTAATCTGCTTCGATTTCCTTTTCTTTTTTTTCTGGAACGATGCCAAGTTTTCTGATAGTGAGATTAACCGCTTTTTTGTGTATCAAATTAAGCAATTCTGCACGTGCTTCGTGGTTGCCATGGTTTTCTTTCAGAAATCGTTTGAGATAGGACTCGGCAGTCATTACCCCGCCTTCAACCAGTTTCTGATGCAAACCTGCTGATGTAGGTAGTGAGCCACCTTTTGCAACCAACTTCCCATTTATATTTACAACGAGCCAGGCATCTTCTGCTCCCAGCATAGATTGTGCCCAGGCTCTGTTTTCAGGGTTAGCTTCAAAAATTTTTGGAGGGACTATTTTAAGATCAAAATCAGCGAGTTCAGAGCTTATTACTACTGAATTAAACCCATTCGTCAAACCCTCTCTTAGAAGGACTATGGTCGCGGACTTGGAGTCCAAATTTCTAATAGCCCTGGCAACGCCACTCGGCATTTGCACTTGGGCACAAACGATTTGTGCGGATGTGGCAACCAATAGTGAAATAGCACATCTAAAAGATGCGAGCTGGAACATTAACACTCCTATTCATTTTTGATTCCCATTCCTTAGCCATTGTCTCACTTGCCAGGTTTGTTGCAAGTTCTATCAAGCGTGCTGGACTGGAAAAGGAGCCACCAAGAGCCAGCCAAACATTAATAATACCATCTGCGTCTTGACGATTTCCAATGTTCAGCAATGCCTCTATCAGCGGAACCCCTACATTGTCGCCGAGTGGCGGAAATAGAAGTTTTGGTTTTTCATTAATTTTTTCTTTAGTTTCATTTTCAACGTTTTGCTTGCTGATTTCCCTATCCCATACCTCGCTTAGTAGTTTGATTATCTTTTTCCACTCCTTTTTTTCGCCACATTCCAGGAAATATGTGTTGAGCACATGTGGGGGTGGCCAAGTACCCTTGGAAGCGGTGGGGCTAGGTTTAACACTTTCGAGGATAGATTCAAAATCTCTTTCAGCGTCTCCAGCATTCCTCCAAAATAGCCACAGATTCCAAAGAGCCTCCGAGCTGGGTATTCGGTGCAGAGCCACCTCGATCTTTGGCAAAAAGCGTAAGGAGAGGGATTTCATCAGAGGACTGTATAGCTTTTTTCCATCACTCAAAACACCTGAAATTGCAAATATCGCATATTCATGGTTTATGAGTTTGTTCCAAGGTAAAGATAATTTTCCCCATAGAAGGTCATCCTGACTTAGTTCCAATTCGCCATTGATGTTGATTGTTTTTGCCTCTTGAACGGCATCTGAGAGGAGCAGTAAACAGTTCTCTATCTGAGCTTCGACTTGGTCAGGATAAATTCTCAAAAACGCATCAATCACTTCATTTTTTGTTTTGATTTCATTTTTCTTAATTATCTCTTTCAATTCATCCAGGGTCGGCACTTTATCCCCTTCATCTATTACAAGGCCATTGCCATCAAGTATCGCCCACCTAAAATCATCCCCATCCCAACTGAGAGATTTGTTTTGGTCGCCCCACGTTGAAGTAACTACTTCTGGCCATTTTGATAACGTAACAACTGATCGAAGTTGCTGGTATTCGACACTATCCCATCCGAAATTCGTTACAATTGCCGGTTGCCCCCACTTAGGTGGCTTACAAAAAGGAATTAATTTTGTTGGGATGCCTTTTGACCATATTTCAGCCAACTCCTCGAACCCGTTGGTGCGGGCGAGTTCGGAAGCATGTTGAGCCCTGTCTGCTCCTCGAGTTCTGACTAATTCGTCAAAAATATCATTGGCTTCATCGACTCTTCCCAACTTAAGCAAGGCCTCGATATGCGGGTAATATGAGGAGTTTTCAGGGTACCCATAAATGTTAATACTTACCAGCCGTTGGCTATACCAGTTTGGAGTCCATCCATCCCGCTGTATTTGCATATAGCGGTTAAATTCACGACTGAGCTTTGCAAGCTGGATAACAGACTCCCAATCTTCCTTGGATTTCGCAAGGCCAGTCAACCATGCCGACACCCTTGGAGATGGACATGGTTCGAAGGATTCAATGCTCTGGATGAATTGAAACACAGGATGGTCATCAAGCCCTCTCGCCATCCATCCCCACATATCCCACAATTCTATGTTGGAAGGCAACTCCCTCAACAGTTCTTCGACCCTACCAATATATTTGGTAAAGGTTTTTTTCATCAAAGGACTGTGCCTCTCAGGTAGTGGTGCCTCTGGCCTAAAAAACTCCAGATTGAAGCCAATCCAGCCTGTATTCATCGCAGAATCAAATTCTCTGGCAAACACTCCCCAGGTTCGCAGGTCACTAAATCCGTCGAGATCATCTTCCATGTCTTTGGGCATAGCCAACACCGCTCTCCTACGGACTTCCTTCAACAAGTCGGTTCGTGCATCTATGTGGTCTGGGTACTCCTGAAGAAAGTTGCGCAGTTGTTTCAAAGTACTGGTAATGCCAAAGCGTGTCATTGCAGTAGCTAGTGCCTTGCCTTCGGGAATATCAATCCCAGAAACTATCACCCTGCCCAACTCATCAAGAGCAACCCAGCGAGAGGTATGTGAACCATACTGGCTACGAACCCATGCTTCAAATGCACTTAAATCACTTTCTCGATTTGGATTTCGCTGGGAATCCTTTAAGTTGAAATCTATCATCCACATCGCGTTATTGCGACTGAGTAGTTTTATGTCATATCCAGCCAAATCATCAGATTCAAGAATTTTATTCCATCTAGAAATATCATCAGCATTCCATCCTCCAAGGAGAATTATTTTGTTGCCACCAAAGCGATTTAGTCGTTCGAGATACGCTAGGTTACTATCTTGGGCATGCACAAAATAGGGGGATAGGAAGAAGACGAATGGTGCAAGGATGGGCAATATTTTCATTCTCAGACCTCCAAATGATATTATGATTGTCAGCAAGCAAATGTTCCATATGTTCTGGATAATTAAGTTTCTTTTCATTTGAGGTTTTGCAACTGGCTCATTATGACAGGTAACTCGATAGCCCAAATTTGAATTTTTGAAGCCAAAGCGATTGACTTATACTTGATGAAGTGGTTTTTTGGAGTATAGGAGTATCATGTTCAAGACAACGCACTCTGTTAAGACCTTAGCTGAACCAGAAGAAGTTTGGGTTTGGGTAAAGGATGTATCCAGATGGAAAAATTGGTTGCTTGGCATAGATATGATTCAACTTCAAGGACCACTTGTTTCTGGAGTACAGGGTCTGATGTTTCTTGATGACGGCAAAATCAATCACATGGTAATCCAAAAACATGAATTGGGGCACATGGAAGTATTTGTCTCCTTGCGCTTTGGAGTCAAAATGCACCTGTTGATTGATGTTTCCAAATTGCCCAATGGTAGCCATGTTAAATTGAAGGGGGAATTGTTGGGTTCGATGGCGATTCTTCACGCATGGGGGTGGGGGCGCAACCTCCGAACAGGGCTTGTCCCAACAACTCGCCGACTTGGCATGCTGGCCCAGGGAGTGCAATTCTAGCCTGCTGGGTTTAGTTCCAAACCCCTCATTAGTTTTTCGATAGCTACAAAAAATTTGTTTGGCTCTAGCAAAAGGCTCGCTACTAGGAACCCATTTTTATTAATATCAAAAAAATGGCCGGGGTAAATTAACAGGTGATATTCAGATAATAGCCTTGTTGCACACTCTTCATCAGGTTCTATGTCAGGTCTCCGAATCAGGACACACCATCCCCCATATACTGGACACCGGCTTAAATGCGGATGCTCTAGGAGAAGATTATTCAAAATGCTAAGGTTGTCTCTGACGCGGCTGATAACTTTGTGTTGAATTGTCGGAGCCATTTCCAGCAATGCAGGTACAGCACTTGCGACTGGCGAAGAAACAGAAAGATATTGGTCTGCAATAAAAGCAAGGTGTTCAGCGGCAGTGATAGCGGGGCCTAGCATGGCGATCCAAGCCAGCTTAAGCTGTGGTGAAGCCACCAACTTACTCAATCCAGATAGCACAAATACCGGACAGGAGGGCATTGATCCATTAATTACTGTATGCAGAGCATCACCTTGGTATTCGATAGGGTAACTAGCAAACACCTCATCCACAATTATTGAAAGGTGCTTTTTATTAGCTACTTCCATCAAATCGTTCCAGTCAGATTCTGAAATAAACTGACCGGTAGGGTTATTGGGGTTTACCACAACAATGGCTCTTGTGTTTGCGTCACATGCACTTTCTATTGCCTCTATATCAAGTTTCCACCCACCAAAAAACATCATTGGGATTGCCTTACTGATAACACCCTCCAAGCGTGCCAGCCACTCAAATAATGGATAGCTGGGGCACGGCACGATGATGTTGTCACCAGGATTACACAACAACTTAAACAAATAGCTGTACGCCTCTGATGTGGAAGCTGTCAATTGAATGTTATCTGGGCAGAGAACGCCTCCAAGCATCATCGAAATCGCTCTTCTGGCTACTAGAGAGCCTTTTGTTTCAGGTCGATAGATAGAAATCCCACCGCTTGAAAGAGCAGTGATAATTTCCCCCTCTGGGATGGTGATTCCACATTCTGTTGGGTTAGAAATTGTCAAATCCGAAAACGGTATCTTCGACATTATTAGCTGGTCAACCAATTTGGTCAGCGAATTTGGAAGAAAATTCTCAGGAAGGCGGTTTGAAAAATACATTTATAGAGGATAATAAACTTTTGACAAGATTTGAATCAATGAGGTAAATATGTCAATATCACCAAAAGTTGCAGTTTTGTTGGCAGGCTGTGGGCATCTCGATGGTGCCGAAATCAGGGAATCAGTTTTTGCACTGCTGGCCTTAGACCAGCATGGGGCAACCTTTCAGTGTATAGCTCCAAATGCTACACAGCATCATGTAATTGATCACACTACCGGCCAGGTCGCTACTGGACAAACCCGCAACATCTTGGAGGAATCCAGTAGAATTGCAAGAGTTGGGCAATGTATGGACATCTCGCAGGCCAATCCAGATGAATTTTCTGCCCTTGTGATTCCAGGGGGGTTTGGGGTAGCAAAAAACCATTGCTCATACGCTTTCGATGGGCCAACGGCCTCAGTGCGCCAGGATGTCTCTGAGTTTGTTAAGGCATTTTTTATCGCAAAAAAGCCAGTCGGAGCCATTTGCATTAGCCCTGCACTCATTGCCCTGATACTTGCAGGGGCCGGACTGCACGGAAAACTCACGCTGGGGTCAGGTCAGAGTGATAATCAGGCCATGGAAACCTTGGAGCATGAACACGTAAACGTGCCAAGTGCAAGAGAAATAGTGGTAGACAATAACCTGAAACTTGTGACAACACCAGCCTATATGATTGATAATGCTAGGCTTGCAGACATATTCATCGGTATCGAGCGTTGTGTTTCCGAAGTATTAAGGATGGTTTGATTTGGTTTGTTGTATTACCATATAATTTGTATTAGTGGCCTTGGTTATGGAGATCCAGTGATGCAAGTACCAAAAAAGGATAGGAAATTTTCCAGAGTTAATTTTAAGATCGTTGCAAATGTAAAGACGGGCGATAAGGAATTTGAAGGCGCGATTAGAAATCTCAGCATGGGTGGCTTATATCTGCTAACAGACGAGAAACTTGCGGTTGGGGATGAAGCAGGGATTTCAATTGCTTTAGATGACCAACCGGAAAACGGACTGGAAATAGATGTCAGGGTTGCAAGAGTAACAGACGATGGAATTGCATTTGCCTTCGACAAAATCGACTTCGATTCATATATTCACTTAAAGAACCTGATAGCTCTCAACACAGGTGATGTACAAAAGCTACAGGACGAGATGGTATCTTTTCTGATTGATTCACACACTCAATCATCTGAGTGATTCTAGTAGCTCAAGTAAGGCTTCTGCCATCGTCTGATCAATCTTTGGTGGATTTTCCACAATTTTTCCCACCAGTTTTGTCCCACTGCCACCAGCAGGCGTAAATAGCCAGAAAGTCGGCACCTTTTCAACTATTTGCATTTCAGTTTGCTCAGGCCAGTGATTTTGTTTTGTCGTCTTGTCCCTATAAGTTCCAACCCAGTGAACTGAAATGAAGGGGTTTGGCATTTCAGAAAGTTTGATTAAATCAGGAACCCAGTTATGGCTGTCTCCGCACCAGCTACCAAAGACAACCACAATAGTGCAAGGGATGGCTATTTTTTTCCAGCGACTACATAATTCTGGTGAAATCTGAACTTTCTCATAGGCGTTACGAAATTCACGACGATGCTCCAAAATAATGTTACTAGTTGTCTGCCCAATTATTACAGGAAGATTATCCTTACTATCTAGTGGCAAACTTCCCTTTTCTGACTGGATAAGCCCATACTTTATAGACTCCTGTGGTACAGGGGCTTCCTGTGGAGACCCAAACAGACCAAAGAGAAATAGCATTTGTAGCATGATAGTTTCGGATGTAATGTAATCTAAATAAGTAAGATTCAAGAGCGACATTTCGCACATTGAAAGTATCTATTTTACATCAAAGCATTTTTTAGGTAATTCGTGTTGGAGACAAAAGAAAAATTTATTAATCGCCATTTTTCTCAAATACAGAGGCGGCTGAGGAGAAAATTGGGCACAGCCATAGCCGATTACAGGTTATTTGAGGACGGAGACAATGTATTGGTTGCTCTTTCAGGCGGTAAGGATAGCTGGGCACTGCTAGATCTTTTGCTCAATCTCAGTCGACATGCCCCCATCCGTTTTACAATCCGCACCGCCACCGTCGATGGCGGATTCCCTGCGTTTGATCCAAGGCCAATTATTGAGAAATGTGCCGAGCTAGGCGTTCCACACATTGTATTGTCTGCGCCCATCAAACCAGTGCTCGAAGCTAAACCAGAATATAGTCCATGCGCCATGTGTTCAAGGTTGAGGAGGGGTGTGCTCTATTCCCACATGCGAGAAATAGGTGTAAGCAAGTTAGCCTTGGGGCATAGTTTGGATGATATTTTAGAGACGCTACTAATGAACCTATTTTTTGAAGGCAGGCTAAGTACTATGCCTTTGAAGTATCTCAGCAATGATGGAGCCATAACAGTTATCAGGCCAATAGGCACTTGTGATGAATCAGACATCATCCAATATACAAATATCCGAAATTACCCTATAGTACCGAGCGGTTGCCCCTTGGGTCTGTGCTCTGCCCCGACTTCCAAGAGACACCAAATGAAAAAGCTCATCAGCGACCTCAACGCTGATGCGCCAGACCTAAAAAGGTGCATGTTGAGGGCAATGATGAATGTTAAGACAAGCCACTTGCTGGATAGAGATTTACTCAATCTGCCAAAAGAATGGGTAAAATGAGTTTATACTTAGTTTGCCTCATCTGCTTTGATGAAGCTATTTAATTGGAGATTTCTATGCGAAGCATTGTTTTTACTTTAGCTCTGCCATTTTGCGTTGTGTTGTCTGCCCAAACGGGTACCAATCCAGAATCTGCGCAACTATTGGTGACAAATACAGTAAAAAAAGCAAGTACGGAGCAAAAGAGTGCGTTTGTTGCCTTCCATGCTTCATGGTGCTCATGGTGCAAAAGACTAGAAAATTTTCTTGACCTGCCCGAAGTTAAACCAATTATTGGACGCTACTTTTCCGTCCTGTGGCTCACTGTCAATGAGAGAGGGGAGAATAAATCTCTTGAAAATCCTGGAGCAAGCGATTTTTTAAAGGAATGGACAAATGGGGTTAGCTCCGGTATACCATTTTTTGTACTTCTTGATTCTAACGAAAAGGTAGTGGCCTCTTCAATCAGAGCAATTAATCCAGGGGATAAACCAGGGAACATTGGGTTTCCTGGAAATGAAGTTGAAAGAAAATCATTTGTAGACTTTTTGAAGGTCGGCGCACCAAATATGAGTGCTACAGAAGAAAGTGTGATCATCAAAGGGCTAGAATCGATTATGGCCAAGTGATTTTCAAAGAACTAAGAGTTGATAGCTTGGTTTGTTATGACCATTAGGCCAATGCGTTTTTATCCAAAGAAGATTGCTTCAGTTTTGGCGGGATGGGCGATGTCCATCGCCTTCCCAAAACCAATCCAAAAGGTGCTTATCAAAACATTTGCTGACCATTATGACATTGATTTAGATGAAGCCGAAAAGCCACTCGAAGAATATAGGAGCCTTCAAGAGTTCTTTACACGCAGGCTAAAGCCCGGACTTCGCCCCCAAGAGCAATTGACCCCAGGGGCTATTAACTGTCCCGTGGACGGAAAACTCCTTGCTATCGGCCGGATCGAGCATGGCACTTTATTCCAAGCAAAAGGGATGCTCTATAGTTTAGGGGACCTGCTAAAGCATACTCCAGATGTTGAGCAGTTTGAGGGGGGGCATTTCCTCACAATTTACTTAAGTCCAAAGAATTATCATCGTATACATGTTCCCCTCAAAGGCACTGTACAGGCTGTTTGCCGAGTAGAGGGGGAACTTTGGCCTGTCAACGACTCAAGTGTAAAACATACACCAAAGCTATATGAGCGAAACCGCCGTGCAACATGGCTAGCCAAAGGTACTGGTCAGGATAGCGGAATATCGGTAGCATGTGTATTGGTAGGGGCTACACACGTTGGTGGCTGTATTATTGATGAACAATGGCTTTTTGGCAGTAAGTTGCCAAAGGATGGTGGCCTGCTAGTAAACAATTTACCTTGTACTCCAGGGCAAGACTTAGGAATGTTTCAGTTTGGATCAACGGTAGTTCTGCTTATCGGTGGGACAATGGCCGACAAATGGAACCCTTTGAGAACAGAAGGCTATGTAGAGGTTGGCCAGCGTTTGGGCGAGTATCAATGACAGAAACAATTTTTTATCAGGAACCGAAGTGGCAAGATGGCGGAAATCTCCTTGGTGCCCTAGAGGCTCTTTTCTCTGCTACAGGCGAAATCCTCACGATGGATCGATTGCGTGAATTGACGGGTCTGGGTGAAGGAGTTATTCGTCAAGGGATCGAAGCTCTACAGGAACGATACCAACCACCAAAAGGTGTTCGACTGTTGGAAGTCGGAGGAGGATGGCGACTATCCATAGCAATCGAATACACTGACTTGGTATCAAAATTGGTGACAACCCTCCGCAAAGGTCGCCTGACATCTGCCCAAAGGGATATTTTGGCACTCATAGCCTACAGACAGCCAATAACGATACCTGAAATAAATGAATTTAGAGGTGTTACCTCCACATCTCATCAAATAAAGAGTCTTCTCGATAGAGAACTAATAATGCCAGTTGGACGCAAACATGTTGTTGGTAGGCCGATGATGTATGCAACCACAACAGGATTTTTGTTGCGTTTTGGGCTTAGGGATTTACAAGATCTACCAAAGTTAGCAGATTTCGGAGAAAGCAACTTAGAGGCTAACGCACTAACTCAGATAGAAAAAACCCTGCCAAATGATGGATTGTTCACTGGCAACTCCTAAATTTTGAGTGATTTAAGAACTCTGTGGGGATTTTGAAAATGGCTCACCATTACGTCCAAAAAATCCATTAATGCGCCATTTTTTATCTGTCCTTAACCATTCGCCGGGAAAGGATTGACAAAAACTCTTGTGGCAAGCTCATTATCAAAAGTTAAGAGATCTCCTCTATTTTCGCGAATCAGCCTTAGTTTATCTAAAATGTCATTAACATTGGCCTCTTCTTCAACCTGCTCATTTGCAAACCACATTACAAACTGATAGCATGCATGGTCGGATTCCTGCAAAGCTTGTGTAGCTATGGCATTAATGCTTTTTGTGATTTTTTGCTCATGGTCAAGAACCATCTCAAAAAGCCCATAAACGCCATCGAAGGTCTTAGGAGGTTGCGCAATATCTGTAAATGATGGACTAGACCCGCGCTCAATAATGTACTCATATATATGAGTACCATGGGCCAATTCTTCCTGTGCCTGCACGAAAAGCCAATGGGCTGTTCCTTTCAGACCCAATCTGGTGGCGAAAGCAGACATGCCAAGATATAGGTATGCCGAATAATACTCAGCATTTACTTGATTGCTTAATTCTTTTGCTAACTCAACACTCAGCATGGTTAGTCACTCCCTCTCAATAGTTTATTTGAAACACTGCCCCAACAATCCATAAAAAACTTTATCACATGGCTCTTCGTTCTGCATCACTAGGTATAGCAAAAATTAAATCGCCTTTCAGCTAGAAGTGATTTCAAAAACCTTTGTTTCATCTGAGTCTTTTCAAGAACCTCATCTGGTATTGAAATTACTTGTTGTCAAACTATAAAAAGCTAATTGCAATATTATCGAAGTCCCTAGCGTGATAGCGTAAACTTAATTAAGGGCAACCTAGTCTTGCTTTTAGTCATCACATTTTTTTACCCACCGAGATGAGCATGACCTCAACCAGAAACCACGCGATTGAAATTACGGCTTACATAGCCGAGCTAAATCGCCAGTATGCATCCCCAAAGCCAACCGAGCACTCCTACCGCCCTGCACTGGCGCAGTTGCTCAAAGAATTGCTACCACAAGTGAACCCATCCAACGAACAGGGGCGAACAGAGTGTGGAGCCCCAGATTATGTATTACTTCGTCTCAAAGACAATATCCCCATAGCGTATATTGAGGCAAAAGACATAGGCGACCCAGACCTTAATGGGCAAAACAAAAACAAAGAGCAGTTTGACCGCTACAAGAACGCCCTAGACAGCATAATTTTCACCGACTACCTAGACTTCATATTCTGCAAACAGGGCAGTGTCGTTGAATCTGTCCGAGTTGGAGAAATTAATAACGGAAGGATTGCCCCCATCAGGAATGCCTTCGACAAGTTTCAAAGCCTCATCGAAGCATTTGCCGAATCGAGCCCGCAGACAATCAAATCACCGGCCAGCCTCGCTAACATCATGGCCAACAAAGCCCGCTTGATGGCCAATGTCTTCGAGGAATCTCTTACAAAACTGAATGGTGACAGTACCCTAACAGGACAGATGACAGCTTTCAAAAGCTATCTAATTCACGACATTTCAGCCAAGGAATTTGCAGACCTATACGCCCAGACTATTGCCTATGGCCTGTTTGCCGCCCGTATCCATGACACATCAATAGACGCATTCAGCCGAAAGAGTGCCGCCGAACTCATACCCAAAACAAACCCCTTTTTGAGGAATCTTTTTCAGACAATCGCAGGTTTCGACCTTGACAGGAGTATAAGCTGGATTGTTGACGACCTCGCACAAGCATTCAGGGCAACAGACATTAGTGCAGTGTTAGAAGGCATTGGACAAACATCAAAACATACCGACCCCCTAATCCATTTCTATGAAGACTTCTTGACAGCCTATGACCCAATGCTTAGAAAGAGTCGAGGGGTTTGGTACACCCCAAAGCCCGTGGTCAAGTTCATCGTTTCAGCAGTGGATGAAATACTTAAAACTGAATTCAAATTACCAAAAGGGCTTGCCGACAGCTCAAAAATCAGAATCAAACCTGACAAAAACACACAACTTGAAGTCCACAAAGTCCAAATACTAGACCCCGCCACGGGAACTGGGACATTCTTGGCCGAAACAGTAAGGCAAATTAATGAACAGTACAAAGACCAGGCTGGTGCATGGCAATCATATGTAGAGCAGAACCTCATTCCGCGACTAAATGCCTTCGAAATACTCATGGCACCATACGCTATGGCACACCTTAAATTGGATAGGCTTTTGGCAGAAACAGGATACATACATAAGGGGAATCAACGCCTGCGGATATTTCTGACAAATTCCTTGGAAGAACACCACCCAGACACAGGAACCCTCTTTGCTCAATTCCTTGCCAACGAAGCCAGGGAAGCCAACAGTGTAAAAAAGAACTGCCCAGTGATGGTCATCATGGGTAACCCGCCGTATTCAATTAGTACTAGCAACAAAGGGGAATGGATAAATAACCAATTACAGGATTACAAAAAAGGACTAAACGAAAAGAACATCCAGCCCCTTTCTGACGATTTCATCAAATTTATACGTTTGGGGCAATATTACATAGAAAAGAACGGCGAAGGAATATTGGCTTACATCTCCAACAATAGCTTTATTGATGGGCTGATCCACCGCCAGATGCGGAAGAGCCTGCTCGAAGTATTCGATAAAATCTATATCCTTGACCTGCATGGCAACGCAAAGAGAAAAGAAACCTCCCCTGATGGTAGTAAAGACGAAAACGTATTTGACATACAGCAGGGTGTTTCGATTAACATTTTTGTTAAGACCAACACAAAAACCAACAAGAAAGCCCATTCTGCCCGCGTCTTTCACTATGACTTGTTCGGCAAGCGTGACGAAAAATACAGTTTTTTGAGCAACACATCCCTTGATAAAGTACCTTGGTCTGAACTTGCCTTAAAGGATGACAGGTACTTTTTTGTGCCAAAAGATTTTGAACTGAAAGATGAATATGAAGCGGGATTCAAGATTGATGAATTGTTCCCTGTCAATTCAAGTGGAGTTACTACGCATGATGATTCTAATTTAGTAAACTTTGATCCTTTTGACAAAAACAATCACCAATACGCATACCGGCCATTTGACATTCGCAATATCAACTATGACCTGAAAAAAGTCGTGAGGCATAGGTACTCTGTAATGAAAAACTTTATCCTTGGCTCAAATATTGGGTTAGTGATTTCAAGGCAAACGACTACGAATACTTGGTCGCATGTTCAAATAATCAAAGAAATAAACGATAGAAGAATCCACTATAGCAACAAAGGCGCACCAGTATCATGCCCGTTATTTCTGTATTCTGACCATAATGTTGGATTCCGCATACCTAACCTAAACATAGAGATAGTCAACAAAATAGCTCAAATCATCAAACTCGGATTTGAACCCGAAAAGAGTAGCAACAAAAACAAATTTGCCCCAATAGACATACTGGACTACGTCTACGCAGTGTTGCACTCCCCAAGCTACCGCAATAAATACAAAGAGTTTCTTAAAATTGACTTCCCCCGCGTGCCATATCCCACTTCTGCAACCCAGTTCCACCACTTGGCAAAATTTGGTTCTGAACTGCGCCTGTTGCATTTAATGGATCATCCAGAACTTCAAAAAATCATTCGCGACTATCCATTCCCCATGTCTGGCGATAACATGGTTGACAGACTGCGTTGGGAAGCATCAATAGACAGTTCTACTGGCAAAGTCTGGATAAACAACACCCAGTACTTCGACAAAGTACCATTGACAGTTTGGGAGTTCTACATTGGTGGCTACCGACCAGCCCAGAAATGGCTAAAAGACCGCAAAGGGCGCAGGCTTGCCTTTGAGGATATAGAACACTACCAGAAAATAATTACAGCTCTGGAAAAGACTGATGAAATAATGAGAAAAATTGACGAGTAAACATAGCAATATTATTCGACATGGGCTATGATTCTACCCAAAGATGGGAACAAATGTAGTATACTATCCTAAAGAGTGTCAAGGAGATACGATGAAATTTACAATAAAGCCGATAATACTCGCTCTTCTCCTGTTTCCATTATCCATCGTGGCCCAGGAGTCACAGCTAGTTGTTACCCACGGTCCTTACCTGCAGGAGCTTTCTGTTGATGGAGTCACCGTGCTTTGGACTACCAACAGTCCCTGCGTTGGCCGGGTGGAGTATGGCTCGGGCGAATCGTTCCAGATGGCTCAATCCGTGCGCCATGGACTGGTCAATGCAAATACTACCAATCACGCTGTGAGGATCACAGGGCTAAAGCCAGGGCAAAAATATCAGTACCGCTTGGTCAGTACAGATATAGTCAAATTCGGCGCATATAATACAACCCTAGGGAAAACAGATACTAGTCCGACCTACTCCTTTTCCACCTTGAATCCAATACCTTCAGAATTTTCATTTGTTGTCACGCAGGATATTCATAGTCAGGCCGAAAAATATACGTCATTGCTGGACAAAGTGAATGTTGAGACTGCAGAGTTTGTAGTACTGAACGGAGACATAGACAACGACCCAATAGAAGAATCACAAATATATTCAGGTCATTTAGATATTTCTGTCCAGAGATTCGCAAAGGAAAAGCCATTTTTGTTAGTTACAGGAAACCATGAAACCCGTGGGGCCTTTGCGCGCAAGTTGTTCGATCTATACCCCCACACATCTGGTCGCCAGTATTACAGCTTTGTCCATGGCGGAGTGTATTTCATGATATTGGCCTCCGGCGAGGACAAACCAGATGACCATCCTGTATATGCAGGATTAAATGCCTTCGATGATTATCGTGCAGAGCAGGCCGCATGGATAGCACAGGAACTGCAAAGCAGAGCGGCGATGTCAGCGCGCTATCGCATAGTTTTCACTCACATTCCGGCCTATATTGACTTCAAAGAAGCAGAGGGGAGAACAAGCCAAGGCTATACAGTGGCCAAATTGCGTGAAATCTGGGCACCACTCTTTATAAGCGGCAAGGTCGATTTAGTCATATCTGGCCATAACCATCGTCATTCTTGGGGTGCACCAAATCCAGACAAAGGTGACTATGCCTTATTGATTGGTTCCAATCAGGAAATCGAAACTATCAAAATTAAAGAAAATGCTATAGAAATTGAAGTCCAAAGCCTAGCAGGCGACAGCAAAAATTATCAGGTACCTAGACGGATACAATAGTATTCATGTTGGAAGTAAAGGAGCAACTGGAGTGAGCAAAGCATCATACCGAGTGCGATCTTTTGTTCGCTACTCGGTATGAGTCAATTTCAGCACCCTGAGGGTTTAGGAAATGACAAAATATTTAGCTACAATAAACTAATAGTCCGATTTGACGTATCCTAGTACTAAAGGTGGACTCATGCGAACCATTTGGATAGTGCTTCTACTTTCCGTTGCAATAGTTAGTTGCAGGGACATGCAACCCAAAGCTCAGGACTGGGTGGTTTCTGCACCAGAGAAAACTGCCGTTGGCGTTTCGTGCCATCTGGGATGGATTTTGGAAAGGCCAGACCTACGCAAATTGATTGCAAACCATCCTCTTTTCGACCAAGCACTAGAGCTATTTTTAGATAGAGCGCAAATTGATCCTTCTTCTGAAACTGGTAGGGTTTCAGCTTATGTGATAAAAATTCCAGACATTAATAGCACCAACCAGTCGGCTGATTCGTTGCGTGATATGGCACTGATACAAATAGCAGGCTTTAGAGACCCAAAGGCGATTCAGCGAGTAGTAGTGGAATCATTTCCACCGGAAGGAAGTTTGAAGATAGGAAATCGCGAATATCCATTATTTGTTGTATTAGATTTCAACCGCGTTCAGGCTCGCATTTTTTCGGACAGTGATGGCAGATTGTGGATAGGAGACCTTTCTGGCCTTCAAGAGCTTGCCAGAAGGCGAAACCTTGGAGAAGGCAGTTCAATTTCACAAGCATTCGAGTGGGTAGCACCTGCAGGGGTGTTGCAGGGGTTTGTGCAACCAGAGCTAATACCACGGGACACCTTTTCAGGTTTTTCTGATTTTGCACTGGAGGGAATACATGGACTTGCATGGGCAGTCTCTCCTTCGAAAAAGGATGAAAAATTAATTGACCTAGATTTAGTGGTTACAGGCACAGGAGAGTCAATTTCAAAACTAAAGCCCTGGATGCAACGGCTTATTGCTTTGGCTTCCTCTCTCTCAGGTAATGGCGCAAGGCAACCAGATACAATTCAGGAAAATAATCGGTTGGGCATTAGATGCCAATTTCAGCAAGATCAGCTAGGCAATGCTCTGAGTCTGATAAATTTACAGGAAATTGTTCGTATTCCGATAGATGGGGCTTTTTCGGCTCCTCCTAAATCTAAATGAACTCAGAACGATTTGAGCCACTTTCCAGCGCAAGCCCTGAATTTTGGATGGAACAACTAAAAGAGGGCAAAGAGGAGGCTCTTGCCCACCTGATGACTCGTTTTGAACGCCCGGTTTTTTCTTTTTTACACAAAAAGCTGAGAGGTGAGATCGGCGTAGTGCAAGAACTTACTCAGGAAGTATTTTTGAAGTGCCTCCAAAATTGCCACCGCTTTGAATCAGGACGTCCAGTTGCGGCATGGCTTTTTACATTGGCGGCTAATACAGCGACTGACCACTTGCGTAAAAGAGGTAGGGAGTTACAAACCCCTGAGACCTTTGACTTACCAGATCCCATTCAGGTCTCACCTTGGGATCAAATAGACCAGCATCGCAAGCTCGACTCCCTTCGTGCAAGCCTGGAGGAGTTGACACATCGGCAACGTGCTATGGTGGTGGCCTATTACATAAATGAGCGCCCCATCAGAAATATTGCTGAGGATTTTGGATGCGCAGAAGGGACTGTAAAAGCTACACTTTTTCAAAGCCTTGTTAAACTTCGCAAATCGTTAGGGTATAGCCATGAACCCCAAACATAACCACATAGAAACCGACGGTAGCCAGTCTAGTAGCTTCATGGCTTCTGGGGATACTGTCCAGCACCATGAATTGGATGATTCCATTGCATTCGATCTATTAGAAAGTCCCCAAAATTGGCCAAATGACCCTGTTTTACAGGCAGAGTATGCTGAGTTGTTGGAAATCCACTTAGCCATCCAGGCACATGCTGATGACTTGACAACTGCTTTGGTGAACGCAAAAGGGTTTAAGCGATTCATTTCTGGGTGGCTTTTGGCTGTAGCGGCCATTGCAGTTGCTATTTTACCTGCCACATTTGCTGTTAATCATGTAAAAGAAAATCGTCGTATGCAGGCTAGGGGGGGTGTGGTAGAGGTTTCAATTCAAAAGCGTCTCCAAGCAAAACTCTGGTCAGATTTCTTTGGTGATTCTTTGGATTTATTGAGACAAGTCAAAATTCCAGCAAAGTATTGTGACCCATCCCATGAGGATCGAAGTTTTGAAGTTGAGCAGGCAAGAAAACTTTATGCAATAGGACGCTCGTTGTCATTTGATAGTTTAGATGACCCCGAAGTATTGGAAGCAGGAAGAAACTTGCAAAACTGGCTAACGGAAGTTTCTGCTAACGATAGTTGCATCACTCTTGAACGCAGTATCGAATTATTAGACCTTGCCCAGCGAATGGATCTGGAAGTAAAAACTACCAAACTCAGCTATAGATTAAAGGAGATTGAGTCATGAGGCCCGTCACCCTTGTATCTATCTATCTCTTGTTAGCATGTGGAACTGCGTTTTCGCTACACTCTGCAGAGGTGAAATCATACTCTGATGCATGGTTTTTGACCAAAAAAGCACTAATGAAAACCAAGCAACAAGCAAATCAGCAGACCAGAGAATCTACATTGCTATCCACCGCACGTAGACTACGATTACAGGGCAAGTATTCAGATGCGGCGGGTGTATACAGTACTTTTATTAAGGATTTTCCTAATAGTTCAAAGCTATACGAGGCAAGGTTTTGGTGTGCAAAATCCCTTTTCGCTGACGAAAAATGGGACGAGGCGGCCAGTGCTTTTTCAGTTTTTCTCAGTAACCACTCCGACCAGCGCACCTATTCGCAACAAGCCAAAGAGGATAGAATCTATTGCTGGAAAACACTATACAACAAAAACCCCAAAGCAGTTATTGGTTTGGTAGAAGCACTAAAAGACCCAAATGAAGACATTCGCATCTTTGCCGCCCTTGCATTGGCAGAAAATCAAAATGGTGCAGGCCGGCAAGTGCTGGAACAGGGCACTGAGCATGCAAGGTTTAGCGATCAATGCAATCTTGGGCTTTGGAAGCTGGGATTAGGGAGAAAACCAGGCGATAGGTCTTCAAATGTGGCTCGCATTATAGTTATCAAGGTCAAAACTGAAGAGGACAGTTTTGTGAGCAGAATACCCTTAAATTTCATCACTTTCATTGAAAAAAATCTACCAAAGGAGGCGCGGGAACAAATGGCTCAAAATGGAATATCTGACATCTCTGAATTAACAAAACTGGCAACCAACGCTACAAAAGGCACAGTGTTGTTCAAATATATAGGAGACAAAGGAAAAACCAGCGTGATCATCTCAGTCGAATAAAATTTCTTTAGCAAGATTCCCATTTGTGGGTGAGGTAAATGAGAACCGCTATATTATTGAGTTAATTTCAAAACTGGATTTTTTTTCAGTTTTGAAGTCCAACGGAGTTGACTAGGCTGTGCCATAATAAAGCCGTACACGGCTTTGACGTGGACGGCCCAATGGAGGCACAGACGTAACAACGGGCTTTGCAATTACCCTTATTGAACAAAAAATGCCAAACTCTATAGGAATTGAAATAATCGGCGTAGCCAAAGACAGCCTTTCAGAAGGAGGGGGTATTGTTGTCGGCGACAAATTGATAGAAATTAATGGAGAAGTTGTAATTGATCACCTGAATTATCAATTCCTAGTAAGCCAGCGGGATTTCACAGACGTTTTGGTAAGAAAAAAAAACGGAGCCTTAGAACAAATCAAACTCGAAAATGGAGGAGGTGCGTTAGGGCTGGAATTAGCCCCAGAAAAAATAAAAACTTGCCGACAAAACTGTGTTTTTTGCTTTGTACAGCAGATGCCGCATGGTTTTAGAAAAAGCCTATACTTAAAGGACGAAGACATTCGTCTATCATTCTTATATGGTCATTTCACTACCCTTTCCAACTCGGATAATGCTGAATTAGACCGAATAATCAGGGAAAAACTAAGCCCTATTCATGTTTCTGTCCATGCAACGGTTCCGGAAGCACGGGCAAAGATGGTTGGCAATCCAAGCCAAGGCACTATCCTAGAAAAAATCGACCGCCTTATCAGTGGAGGTATCGAAATACATACCCAAGTTGTAATTGTGCCTAACTACAACGATGGGAGTATCTGGGTGCGCACATTATCAGACCTTTGGGAGCGAAGGGCATATCAAAAAACTAGTAGTAAAGGGGGGATTCTTTCGCTTTCCTGTATTCCTGTTGGCATCACCGAACATCGTCAAAATTTGCCTCATTTGGAAGGGATTGATACTCGTTTTGCCATCAACTGGCTCAATCGGTGGAAGAGGGAGGCTAGAAAGTACGCTAAGAATTGGTTTGGTGAACCTTGGCTACTTTTGGCAGATGAATGGTTTACAAAGTCCAGTCAGGGGCTACCCAGCCGAAGGTTCTATCCCTCCAACTGGAACCAAATTGAAAACGGCATTGGTTTAGTTCGCCGTTTTCAGGATCATAGTAAGCGATTTATTAAATCAGATAGAGCCATGGATTTTAATGGACTCCGGCTACTGTTATTGACTGGTTCCAGCTTTGCCCCCTACCTGTCGCAAACCATCGAATCATTGAACATCCGCGCTAATTCGGACTTACAAGTTGCAGAGGTTGATAACACCATTTTTGGCAAGTCTGTATCGGTGGCGGGCTTGCTTTGCGGTAAAGACTTGTTGGATGTAGCAACTTGTCATTTACTGAACTCAAGTAGCTCCAAATTTGATGCTGTGGTTGTTCCTAGTTCGTCTGTCCGTATAGATACTGAGCAATACACCAACAGTAGTTCGGCGGCACCCGTATGGCAATTCCTTGATGATATGACAATCGCTGAAATGCAATCTCGGCTAAAAATTCCAATCATTTCTAGCGGTGAAAATCTTTCTCAACTGCTAATCAACATAAAAAAAGCCGCTAAATAGCGGCTCAGTTTGAAAAAAGCTAGCAATTATTCCCCAGGTCGCCTCTTTTGCTTTACGATAATTTTTGTTTCTCCACCGTCATAGCCATCAGAAAAAATACCTAAGGCAAGTGTCTCCCGCTTAACCCTATCTGATGTCACACGGAGCTGATCCATCACTTGAACAACCCACTTGTAAGGAACATCGCGATCTACGTTGAGAAAAATTTTTCTCATGTTCACACCAGCGGGTTGCAGTAATACCAAGGGTGTCAGAATATCAGGAATTTCAGAAAATTCTAATGGAGACTGGTTAATTGCAAGCGAATTATCTTGGTTAATATCCAAAACAAGTGGGGGATTATCTTTATCAATTACTGGTTTCTTATCTGGTGTCACTTGGGGAACCACTGTCGGAAGGGACTTTTGCATACCCGGCACCATAATGATAAAAATAATCAAAAGCACCAAAACGATGTCGATGAGTGGCGTAACGTTAATATCAGTTTTTGCGCTCATGTTTTATCCTTTCCGCTTTTATCTTCGGCAGTCACGACATTTGCCTCGTCAGCTCCTGCCTCGCGACATATCTGAAAAAGCTCGTTGACATATCCGTAGGGCAACTCAGAATCTGCTTTGATAAAAATCCGCTTGTCGGAGAGTAAGTCGATATTCTTTTTGACGTATCCCAGCAATTTGTCACGCTCTTCAAGATTATCAAAACGGAAGGTCAAAGGATTTCCACGTGCGTCTTTGGCATCTCTATCATCCACCAAGACAAAACCCATTGTATACAACTGTGTGTCAGGATCCCTTTGCTGAGACCGAGTGAGAATCAAACTCAGGTATTTTGCAGATGGGTCCATATCTTGTTTGATTGATTGCTTGGACGGGGGCAATGCCACCGCGTCGTTGACTGCAGGTGTGATAACGATGAAAATAATCAGCAAAACAAGAACAATGTCAACTAGGGGCGTGACGTTAATGTCAGCCTTTACCCCACCCTTGGAGCCTACATCCATACCCATAGGCATTCCTCCTTTATTTGTTAATAGCAGTGATGTGAAAGAGGCCGTCTAAAAGAAGAACTCATTTCACGCAGGTCTAGTTTTGACTACCCCTTCGAATGAACTCGTCAATCATCTGGGATGCCGCGTTGTTGATATTCGAAATAGTCTTGTCCTGCTTGTTGGTGAGGATATTGTAAAACCACACAGCCGGAATGGCCACAATCAAACCAAGTGCGGTGGCACCAAGTGCCTCACCGATGGAGCCTGCTAATGCGTTAATGTCGCCCGCCCCATGTTCTTTAAGAGCAGAAAACACTGCGATGATGCCCCACACAGTACCGAGAAGACCAATGAAGGGGGAAGCGGCGGCAATGGTTCCCATCGAACTCATACCCTTCTTGAGAAGTTCTGTAACTTCGGAAGTGCCACGAATAATTGCCCGTTCAACAGCCTGAACGACATTATGGTCTGCCTTGCTGGCTTTGATCTGGCTTTCGTACTGATAAATATCCAAACCATGTTTTAGGACTAGTGCAACGTGGCTTTTGTTGTGAGTGGTTGCGGCACGTTTGGCGGCCTCAAAGTCACCTCGTCTCAATGTATCCATAAAGAGTTTCAAGAACTTTTTGGAGGCAGTACCGCTCTGCCAATACATAAAGCCGCGTTCAATAATGATGTAAACCTCAAGGGCTAACAGAAACAGCAATATTAAAATAATGCCTTTATTGAAAGGAGTTGCCGCTTCCCAAATTTCTTTTGGGCCAAAAGCACTGCCACTTGACAAAAGTGCAAAGTTGAAGGTTGAAGCAAGAAAGGTCATATGATTCCTCTAGTTAATTAGGGTGAATAGGGGCAAAAATACACATTTAGGTGTTGAAAGAAGATACCAAGAAAAAATGAAAAACTGGAGAGAACAAAAGTCTACGGTTCTTTAACGTAGGGCCCAGTTCATCGTGATACGAAATCTTGCCTGAACGGGGTGGCCGTCCATGAGGGCAGGCTTAAATCTCCACTTCATCGCCCAGTTGGCAGAATGTTCCAAGAGAAGATTGTGGCCACTAATAGCCTTTGCCGATACTGGCACACCATCTGTTCCAATCACCAACTCCACTGTTACAGCACCCTTAGCTTTTGCCGCTCTGGCAAGCGGTGGATAGGGCGGCTGGCCGGGCTGGAATGTAACGGCAAGCTGGTTAAATGAAAACTCGTGCACTGTAGTTGCAGAAGTGGTTTGATGGCCGGTATCACCTGGGCCGGTTAAGGTACCTGGCGGTGCAGTACCTACTTCGCCTACTCGACTAGTTTGGCTCTCTGGTACTGCATATGCGGCAATAAGATCTTTTTTTGGCATTTCAGGCGGAGCGTCTTCGGGCACCTGTTCCTGATTTGTGAGGGGTGGCGGCGGGGGCTGTTCCTTTACCTCAACCTTTAGCGGGGGGGCGGCGGCCTGGGCTGGCGGAGGCGGGGGAGGAGGTTCATGGTCCTCAATTTTTTCTTCCTGTTCTTCCTCCAGGATAAATTTCTTTGTCTCCTCTATCACCTTTCTCCCCATCTCTGTCCTCGTAGCAACGAAGAAGATGAGTAGCGCAACACATGTATAGGTAACAATCGTCAGTGGAACAGCTATCAAGGGATTTGTACCTTTCATGGCGCTGTTATTCCCCGACAATGTTGGCTTGTAAATAGCATCCTCGAGCGTCTCAGGAGGTGCCTTAGACGTAGGTGTTTGCGAGGACTTGGGGTCTTTTGTACTCATGTGGACTCCCGAAAAAAATTACCAAGCACACCTACTTAAGGCGTACTGGGTTCAATTTGTGGCATAGCAAAGAGACTTGGGAATAACCCAAAAAGATATTTTAATATGATTTCAGAGCTTTGAAATGTCAAGTCAAAATATTTTTGTAAATGACTTGCTTCAAGAACAGTCATGTATATCAAACGTCGTTATATTACAATAGCTTTTGGATAAACCATCAAGAAGGTTTGCAATGCAAATATTTAAGTTTTGCCAAGATAACAATTTTGTAACGAGTTCGCTTTCGGCTAGGGCTGGCCGGTTTATGACTCAACACGGCGAGGTAATAACCCCGGCCTTTATGCCTGTGGGAACTTTGGGAACCGTCAAAGGTGTCAGTCCGCAACAACTATCTGAAATCAAACCACAGGTAATTTTGGGGAATACCTACCACCTGAGCTTGCGGCCTGGCGATGCAATAATTAAGTCGCTAGGGGGACTTCACCGATTTATGGCTTGGGATGGCCCTATTCTTACAGATTCAGGTGGTTTTCAAGTTTTCAGCCTAGCGTCTCTGAGAAAGATTTCAGATGAGGGGATATCTTTCCGCAACCACATTGATGGCTCGGAATGCTTTCTGAGTCCGGAACGTAGCATGGAGATACAAAAAAATTTAGGCTCAGACATAGTAATGGCCTTGGATGAATGTCCCTCCGGGCAGACAGAACGCTCATTGCTTGAAAAAAGCGTGTCTAGAACTACCGATTGGCTTAAACGCTGTAGAAATTATCAGTTAGATGGGCATCAAGGGCTATTTGCAATTAATCAGGGTGGGACTTTTCTAGATTTGCGGCTGAGGCATCTCGATGAAATATTAGATATAGACGCAAAATCCCCTTTTCAGGGCTTTGCCATTGGTGGCCTTAGTGTAGGCGAGCCTAAAGAAAAAATGAATGCCATTCTTGCCGAGCTTGTAAAAGAATTGCCTGCAGACCGCCCCCGCTATCTAATGGGAGTTGGCACGCCAGAAGATATATTGTTGGGAATCGAACAAGGGGTTGACCTATTTGACTGTGTTTCCCCTACCAGAGAAGCTCGTCATGGCCGATTGCTGACGCATTTGGGTAGGATTAACATAAAAAATGCCCGCCATCGCTCATCTGAAGAGCCAATAGACCCTGATTGTTGTTGCTATACCTGTCGCACTTTTTCCAGAGCCTACCTAAATCATCTATTCAGAGCTGGCGAAATTTTAGGATTAACGCTAAACACGATCCATAATTTGAGTTACACTGTAGGGCTAGCCCGCACCGCACGCGAGGCTTTGTTAAACGAATCGTTGCCGAAATTCGCTAAAGAAACCCGTCAACGCTGGCAAATGGAGGATTTGTAAATGTTTGTTACCCTAGCACTACTTCTGAATGAAGCACAAGTAGGCCCAAGCCCGGTTATGATGAATTTCGTCCTAATAGGTGGCATGATTGCTCTTTTTTATTTTTTGCTTATCAGACCGCAAAATAAAGCTAGAAGAGCTTTGGAGGATAAGCTATCAAAATTAAAATCTGGGGACGAAGTCTTGCTTACCTCCGGGCTTTACGCAACAGTCGACCGGGTGGTTGATAATTTGCTTTATCTAAAGCTAGGCAATAATGTTGTTAAGGCTCGAAAAAATGCGGTAGCCGCTATGGCAACAGAATTAGAGGACTCAAGAGCAAAAAATCAAAGTGTAATTAGTTAGCCTAGAGTTTTAGGAAGCCTGAATTTTTTCTTTTTTTTGGAGCAAGTTTGTGAGCAAGCGTACCATTTGGCGATTAGCACTGACAATCATTACTTGTATTGGCTGTTCCTACTTTTTTCTGCCGGTAAACAAAATCCGTTTGGGGCTTGATTTAGCTGGTGGCGTGGAATTTACTATGGAAGTACAGGGGCATGAGGCTCTTGTCAATGACCTTACTGATACACGAGACAAGTTATATGATCGTTTTAGAGAAAAGAGCATACCAGCGTCGGCAAGGCTAGAGGAAGATAGGATTGTAGTTACATTTTCTTCCGAACACAGACCTGGCATCGAAGGATTGCTCAAGGAATTTTATGGCTACCAGACATCCTTTGATGACACTGGCGTAGTATTGGTACAGAGGGCTTCTTATCAGACAGAGCTAAAAAACGATGCAAATAAGCGAGCACTGCAAATCATAGAAAACCGAGTAAACGCAACGGGAGTAGCCGAACCAGAAATAAAGCAAGCGGGTGAGGAGGGCAACCGGATAATTGTCGAACTGCCAGGTTTGGCAGAGTCTGAAATTGATAGGATCAAAGCCTTGCTACAGACTCCTGGAAAACTTGAGCAACGTCTAATAGCAACACAAAATAGCCGGGTGGGGTGGCCTACAATTGAGGAAGCACTAGCACATTTCAACGGCCAACTACCTGAAGGGACCGAACTGATTCCTGAGCTTGAATCAGATAGAGACTTGAGGAGAAGCGGTCAGACTCCTGTCAAATCGACAAAAGGTCAACAAAAACCGGAAGTTATCAAGGCATGGCACTTAGTGGAGCTTAAGTCCTTTGTAGATGGTGCTGATATCACAAGGGCAATGCCGGGTTTAGACCCCCTGTCAGAAAGCCATGAAATTCATTTTTCTCTCAACAGCAAAGGAGCTGATGATTTTCACCAGCTAACAAAGATAGCCTCTTCTGAAAATCGTCAGATCGCCATCTTACTAGACAAAAAATTGGTTTCTGCCCTTGGTTGTTCGAATCCGATCATAGGAGGAAGCGTTAGAATTACAGGCTCTTTCTCCAAAGAAGATGCTGAAGATTTTGCCTTAAAGCTCAAGTCAGGTTCGATGCGAGCTTCGATGAAATACCTGGAGGAGCGCTCAATGGGAGCCTCCTTAGGTGCAGACTCTATACGCGCAGGTGTAAGGGCAAGTTTGTTTGGCTTTGCCACAATCGTAGCTTTTATGCTCTTCTTCTATCACTGGTCTGGCATCAATGCTATCGTTGCATTGACCGTAAACCTAATAATAATGATGGGGCTGATGGGTAGCTTTAATGCGGTTATCACTCTCCCTGGCATTGCTGGTTTTGCATTAACATTAGGTATGGCCATTGATGCCAATATTTTGATTTTCGAGCGCATCAAAGAGGAGCTTTCACTAGGCAAGAGTGTGGCCGGAGCAATACAGGCTGGATTCGACAGGGTTTTTTGGACAATTGTGGACAGTCACGTAACACAGTTATTTGCTTCATTGTTGTTATTCATTTTTGGTACTGGGCCCGTGAAAGGTTTTGCGGTAGCCTTAACAGTGGGTGTCACAGCCTCGTTGTTTACGAGCATCTATATCAGTCGCTGGATTTACGATTGGATATTAGAGCGCAGGCCCAATACCAAAGAGATTTCTGTTGGAACACATAAATTTTTCGCAGAAACCAAAATTGATTTCATGAAGTATAAAAATTGGGCTTTTGCGATTTCTTGGGGGATTATTTTTGTGTGCTTGTTTGTGGCTCAACCATGGAAAGGCCATGACAGCCGAGTAAAACTGGGAATGCAGTTTGTCGGTGGGCTGGACATGGTTGTGAGATACAAGGGGGATATTACAGCCGAGAGCATCCGAGCCAAGTTGACTGAAGGCGGCTTTGCCGATGCGAATGTAGTAAATTACAAAGGATCAGAACTTTTCCATGACTACTCTGTGAAGGTGCCAGCCAGAAAAGGTCAGGATGAAAAGGATGCTGTGGAGATTAAAAAACAAGTCATCGTGACACTTCGAAACGTCGACCCAGATTCGCAGAAAGATTCTCGTCCTGACCTTAACTCAGAAGAAACAAAAGACATGCTTGATTTCTTAGTCGAGAAAGATCCATTGAATTTGCAGGGTGATGACGCGCAAAAACTACTCGCCTATACTGAACACATCGGAAGCAATCTGGCAGACATAAAGGCAAAGGGGCAGGGTTTCGTTGTCGATTGGAATGACCTAGAAAATTTACCAAAGGAAATTAAAGATTTCCTGATAGAAAATTACAGGCTAGGCAATTTGAGTGTACAGAGTTCGCAGAGTTTTTCTCCTTCTGTAGCCGGTGAATGGACAAAGAAAACCCTTACAGCTGTTGCATGGGCATTGGGAGCGATCCTAGCCTATGTCATGTTCCGCTTTTCCTTTAGTTTCTCTGTCAGTACCATTATCGGTCTTGTCCACGATATGTTACTTGGCGTTGGGCTGTTTACTCTTTTTGGGTATGAATACTCCGTTGCCGTTGTAGCTAGTTTCCTGATTCTGCTTGGGTACTCAACATCTGACACCATCGTTGTCTTTGACCGAGTAAGGGAAAACATCAAAAAGCCAGAGTACAGGCGGGTTAAGGTAGGAAAGCTCATTAACGATTCAATCAATCAAACATTGAGTAGAACAATCCTAACAAGTGCTTCCACATTAACTGTTGCTCTCTGTCTCTTTTTATTGGGAGGGCCAGCTCTTCATGACCTCAGTTTCCCAATTGTCTTAGGCGTAATAATTGGTCCATTTTCTACCATCTACATCGCCGCACCTATTGTTGTTTATATCGACAAGTTGTTTGGTGGCAAAGACAAGATCAAACAACACGCATGACATATCGACACTGATGTATATTCAGCGGAAGCCGTATTTATGGCAATTTCGAGAAATCTATCATCGGAGCTATACCAATAGCCCTGCGTTCAAAAATAGTGTTGATTGGGGTGGTCTCATTAAAGAAACCACAATTTTTTAGAAAAAAGCGATTATCGAATACCCCTCCCTGGTAGTCTGTCCTCGCACCAGCGCGAGCTGTAGCATCTGCGGTAAACCTAGCCTTTGTAACCTCTATCCATTCTCCTTCTTTTGTCCTTATCCATTGATTCCCATAAAGGCCACGACGCTCAAATTGTCCCTGATTGGGCACAAAGTTTTCCAAAAAGGAATATGCTCCCTTGTACCAAGTTGAAGTTTGTGGGCGAATGAATGAAGCTACCAACCTCCATGAATCCTTCTCTGGGTCATAAAAATATGCTGTATACATGGTGTGGGTTTCATCTATCGGACGCACTCGGTTCAAAAACCGGTAGGTTATCCCGGCCTTCCAAGGGAATATCAGGTAGCTTTGGCCTCCGGAACCTTCTCCACCAAATTCGCCTGCTTTTACATCTAGGCCACGTCTGAGCAACAGAACACGCTTATCTTCAGGTATTTCTCTCGGATTGTCGGTCGTAAAAGGACTCCAAACAGAAAAGAGTATGCGCCGTTCTGTTTCGGAATTAACCTGTATCCCAAAATAACCCTGCGCAAATCCATTGGCCATGAAGTAGCTCCCAATTACATCTTGGCCTTCCTCTATTGTCACCTCATTATAAAACCATTCAATATCTTTGTCTGCTGGCAATTCAAAGTTTAGGTGGTCTGATGGGCCACGCCTCCCGAAATAAAAAGAAAAATCATTTTTTATGTAATTAATATCCCCGCTGACCACTGTTCCTGAAACACCTAAACTGGCTATTGATGGAAATGTCCCTGATTTTTTGCTTATGCCTTCCAGCGATACCTTTATGTATCCTGGTGGTTTTTTAGGAAATTTTCCAATACTGATAAATTGGTTGTCGCCTTTTGAAATTATTACATCGGTCGATTTATTGAATACGCTTACCCGAATCACAGCATCAGATTCTGCACTGAGTTCCAACGCCAGTTGAATGGTTCCCTCTTTGTTGGTACGAAAAAATATGTCAATTATATTTTCAGAATTATCCCAATTTTCGATGCCGTTTTGAGTAAGTAATCTGTTGGTTCTTGTTACATTTGCAATGCCTACACCTGATCTGACATACGCATTGCCACCTATCGGAATCAATACAAAGCCATCCCTTTTCAATGGAGCTGAATTCGGCGCGAGACTTGAAAAGAGCATACAGAAAAACATGACCGTTTTGACCAAAAAATGTCTGCTCCAACCTATCTGTAGGAACTGCATGATTCTCTCCAAACAATAATTTCCAACTTGCGATCAAAAGATTTTTTTTCATCAGCGTCCACAAAATCTTCACTGTGGCGAAAGGAGCATCAACAATTATTCTAGTCACTTGGCACTATTCACTAACCACTGGAATGTGCAATACCACGATTGCACATTCCAGTATTATATTCTATACTCACTGGCCAAGATGTTTTTTAAGAAAGTCATACATTCTTATCCTAGCCTTCCGCGCAAAGGTCGTATCTATCCTGTCCCAGCTATGACCACCAGGTGCATCTTTTTCGATATGGGATTCAAAATTTTTGCCTGCGGCCTTTAGGTGTGTGATTAATTGTTCCACCTCCACTACATTTACGTCTCGGTCATTGGTGCTACTAGTTACCATGAGGGGTATTTTGAGTTTATGCACATTCCAAATTGGGCTACGCCGTCGATACTCGTCAACTGCATCTACAGGAGGTTTCCCAATGTGATACCTAGCCGCGAACTCCGCCGTATAGCTCTGTTCATGGTAGCCAAGCCGTGTTAGCAAGTCAGAAACAGGCACACCAGCATAAATGCAAGCAAACTTTTCAGGATGGTCAAACCCGATCATCAGCGAAATCATCCCCCCATGACTCCATCCTACAGCGGCAACTTTTTTGGGATCTATCGGGAGTTCTGCAACCGCCCAATCTCTGCAAGTAACCACATCGTCATTTTCAAGACCGCCGTAGTCAATGTTTTCGTACATACCCCTGCCATAGCCTGTAGAGCCGCGGTACTCAGGAGCGATTACTATATATCCGCGCTCCATCATTTCACGTACCATGTGAACATGATAAGTTCCAAAATCTCCGTGGACGCCACCATGGGTTAGCACTACAGCCGGATGTTTTTTGTTTTTGTCAATTTTTTTTGGGACAAAAGTATAGCAATAAATTCTTATTGGATGCCTATCATTGCTAATACCATATCGTTCCCTTTCTCTGGGATTTGGCTTGCCCGTGAGGATCACCTTGTCAACTTCGGCAACGTCAGAAAGCCTCAGAAAAAATTGATTGTCGTCTGCAATCTTTCTGACTTGGTCTAACTGCCATCTGAGTGTATCCACTTGGGATTGGAGCCTCCTGATTTGCTCTTCGGGCGTTGTTTCTTGGCCGATAAGGGGCATGCACAGTGCTAACCCAAAAACCATTGCCGCTGAAAATAGTTTTGGCATTTTTCCTCCTGTTGAGTTTCGCCTTCAATAATAGAGTACAACAAAATATTTCTAATTGCCTCCAATGGATTAATAACACAAATTTTGGTATAATTACGACATGTATTTATAGGAGTTTAAGATGTTTCTACTTGCACTTCCCCTGATTGCTTCTGCACTAGTTGCTCAGGATACCAATATCAATACCCAAGATGCCTCTGCCAGGGTGGTAAATATTGCTCAGGACAAGCAAGAGACTTCAAGTGTCATCAAGTTACCTGCCCCTTCATTGGGTTCTTTTACGCTTGAAAAAGCATTACGGGAACGTCAGAGTATTCGCAACCTTACTGGCCCCGCGCTTAACTTGGCTACTCTCTCACAACTACTCTGGAGTGCCCAAGGTGAAAACCGAGCAGGTACAGGCAGACGAACAGTCCCAAGTGCAAGTGCCAGATACCCACTGGAGCTATATGTAATAGTTGCCAAGAGTGAATCTCTACCCGAAGGCGTTTATAAATATTCATCTAAAGATCACACCCTAACAAAGACAAAAGACGGCAATCCAGAGACATTATTAGGCTCAATAGAACGTATGCAACCTTGGATTCCTAAGAGTCCAGCAGTATTCATCTTTGCTGGTGTTTCTTCCAGATTCCCAGGCAGTGATGCCATGCGAAAGGAAACTGACACAGCTTGGGAATCCGGTGCCGCCGCCCAAGCCATGTTGCTGGCTGTAGTAGCTAATGGCCTTGGTGCGACCGTAGCCAATGGAGTCAACCTAGATGCCATCCATACTGCAACTGGGCTTTTGGCAGAGGAAAAGATTTCTGTAATCATTCCTGTCGGCAGAATTGCCAAGTAGTATTGCTAATCAGCTAAATCAAGGCTTCGCCCACCTTCGAGAGCCTCTAGCGGTCTTACCACAAAATCTCTGTAAAAGGCTCTTGGATGGGGAAGTATCAAGCTAAGTATTTGGCCAATTTGTAATAAATCGCTAGGTGAGTTCCATTCCCATTTGCCACGCATACCCTCAACTAAAATCAGGTCTAGGTCTAGCGTCCTCGGCGAATTTGGGGGAAGGCTACGATCACGCCCACAAGTAAGCTCTATCCGCAGACATTCCTCAAGTAACAGACAGGGATTGACTATTGTAGTTTCCAATTTAACCACCGTATTCAGATAGGGGGGCCCAACGCCTGATTCATCATCGGTTTCGATTATCAGTGGTGAAGGAATTATCAAACCCAATTTGCCTAATTCAGCCTTACCCCTACAGATATTTTCCGAACGGTTTCCTAAATTCGAGCCAAGAGCAATAAATGCAGGCAAACAACCTCCCAATACTAGGTTGCGTTTAATCGGGATTAAACGCGAAGCGCAAAAGTTTTTGCAAACACGAGCAAAGCCCGTATTTTCAAAAACTTGCGGGCACTGCTTTCGCATTGCCGTTATACCAAGATGCTCCCGTATGGGTACAACTTGGTATAAGAATAATAACTGACGGTTGCAGTAATTTCATAACCTCCACTTAATTTTTGCATATTGTTAGTAGCAAAAGAGTCATAAACCTGTGGCTGTGGCAACAAGTTAGCAAGTGTTTCGAGCATGCACTATTTTTTGGGCAAATTTTTGGTTTTTCCTGTTTTTCTATGGGAGGTGTTGCGACTAGGTTTTAGGCCATCTCCGACATCCAAAATTTTTCTTACTCTAGCTTTTGTTTGAGCAATTTCATCGCCCTTCCGAGCCTTTTGCACAGAAATGCGAAGAGGCGTTCCTGTAAAACCGAATTCATTTCTGAGGCGATTTTCTAGATAGCGAAGGTAGCTGAAATGAATGCTATTGCTCGAATTAGATTTAATAACAAAACTTGGTGGTCGGATTCCTACCTGAGTCATAAAGAGCAATTTGGGAAGTTTTCCATTGGATGCAGGTGGACTCATTACTGCTACTGAATCTCGCAAAAACCGATTTAGTTCTCCAGTGGAAATCCTACGCGAATGTGAATCTGCAACTTCATTAATTAGGCTATACAACTTGGACACCCGTTGGCCGGTGAGTGCTGAAATAAATATCAATGGTGCATGTTGGAGAAAACCCAGATTATTTCTGAAGTCCAGCTCCATTTGTACAGCAGTGAAACTGTCTTTTTCTACAGCATCCCACTTGTTTACTGCAAGAACTACTGCCGCTCCGGCTTCTTGGGCATAACCAGCAATAACTGCATCTTGGTGTGTGACACCCTCTGTAGCATCAATTAGTAGTAGGCTTACATCAGCTCGCGCCATTGCCTGTTTTGCCTTTAGAATAGACAATATCTCGGCACCCTCAGTTGTCTTTCCCTTTCGCCTGATCCCAGCAGTATCTATCAGACGATAAACAACCCCATCTCTATGGAAAATTGTGTCGACTGAGTCCCTCGTGGTTCCTGGAACATCGCTTACAAAACTACGCTCAAACCCCAGCAAGAAATTAGTTAAACTAGACTTGCCAACGTTTGGCCGCCCAATAATGGCAAAACGCAATTCGTCTGCCTTGCTGTGATCTTCGGCCTCTTCTGGTGAGCGATGAAAAGGTAATGCCCTCCTGACAGACTCTAATAGTTCAGTTACTCCATCTCCATGTGCAGAGCTAACCAAGTATATTTCATCAAAGCCAAGTTCATAAAAGGCTCCATCAGGTACTCCACCCTTCATTCCGTCAAGTTTATTTACGGCAAGTATAAATGGTTTGCCAAGTCGCTTAACCTTTTGTGCAATCTCGGCATCTCCTACCGTAAAGCCCTCATGGCCATCAACCATCAAAATTATTACATGAGCCTCATCCAGAGCACTTTCAGCAATGCGGGTAATGCCCTGAGTAATTACATCGGCACCTTCAAAATCCAGACCGCCAGTATCAATTAAGTCAAATACCTCACATGGGTGGCCTAAATCACTTAGGCAAGTCACTCGCCCGTACGCCCTGTCCCGAGTCATCCCGGGCAAGTCATGGACTAAGGCGGCCCTGCTACGAGTAATCCTATTAAACAGGGTTGACTTGCCCACATTTGGGCGACCACAAATAGCTACAAGTGGAAGTTTCATTTGCTAATTTCGTTAAAAGGATTTACGGCTCTTGGGAGGCATACAGAGTATTTGGCGAAATGGAAAGTGTAGACATGCAACATAGTTTTGAAAACACCTTGTTATTTTTGATGGCTCATTATCATTTGGGATACAACTGGATGGTTTTGTTTACTTTTTTTTCACGGCCATACATATTTCAAACGGAGAGGATGGTTGCCAGTTGGTTTGGTATAGTTCAAAGGAATTTGCTTCGTAATTTGCTACATATTCAGACTGACCTTGAAGCCAAGTTGAAAAGATGTATGTGTAAGCCTCTCCAAGTCTTTCAATGGTCGGGACAGTGCAACAAGCATAAGTGCCCGATTTAATACTCACCATTTCCAAACCTTCTGGCATGGGTAATTGTGGATTCATTTCTACTGCCGCCCAGTACTCAAAATCATTTTCGTTGAGCATGACCGAAACACCGAAACTTTCCTGTGGACTACTACAAACTTCAGTCATCCTAGGCATAAAGTTTTGCCATGCTTTTGGGCAATCTTCGATAGCTGTTTTCATGTTGGTAAGCACCTTCACGCCAACTAACTGCTTGGCAGGATAATCAACAATTACTATTTTGAAATCCATCAAAATCTCCTTAGCTCAAAATATCAGTATGATTTATTTTGATAGCAAAAGAACTAGTTTCAACTATTACAGCCTATTCGGGTTCACAATAAATTACAGCCCCCCTCTTGTTAAATTCATCTGCCCTCTCTTTCAAACCTTCCTTGATCGCACTCAACGGAGCAATTGTTTCTAATGAAGCATTTTCTCTCACTTCTTCATTGATTTTCATTGCGCAAAATCGAGGGCCACACATAGAGCAGAAATGGGCAGATTTAATGCCTTCATCTGCACTTGGCAAGCTACCAATTAGCCCTGTGTTAGCTTCAGTATGAAATGAAATAGCTGTTTCTGGATCTATTGCTAAATTTATTTGGTCACTCCAGCGAAATTCAAAACGCGCCTTACTCATAGCATCGTCCCAAGCCCTTGCGCCTGGATGCCCCTTAGCTAGGTCGGCGGCGTGTGCGGCTATCTTATATGCAATGACTCCATCTTTTACATCTTTTTTGTTTGGTAGCCCAAGGTGCTCTTTTGGAGTGACGTAGCAAAGCATCGCAGTACCCATCCACCCTATCATCGCGGCTCCAATGGCAGATGTAATGTGGTCATATCCAGGTGCAACATCTGTAGTTAATGGCCCCAATGTATAAAAAGGTGCTCCATGGCAGGTTTGTAACTGTTTATCCATATTTTTCTGAATCAAGTGCATTGGTACATGGCCAGGCCCTTCGATGAAAACCTGACAGTCGCGCTCCCAAGCTCGCAGGGTTAATTCGCCCAATGTCTCCAATTCGGCAAATTGAGCTGTATCATTGGCATCAGCAATGGAACCTGGTCGCAGACCATCTCCGAGGCTTATCGCCACGTCATAAGCCGTCAACAATTCACATATTTCATCAAAGTGTGAAAAAAGGAAATTTTCCTCATGGTGTGCTAGACACCACTTTGTCAGAATGGAGCCTCCGCGGCTAACGATCCCAGTCATCCTACTTGCGGTCAGCGGAATGTGCGCCAGTCTGAGACCCGCATGAATGGTAAAGTAATCTACACCTTGTTCGCATTGCTCTATGAGGGTATCACGAAATATCTTCCAAGTGAGTTCTTCAACCCTGCCCTCTACTTTTTCTAGTGCTTGGTAAATTGGAACAGTGCCTATTGGAACTGGCGAATTTCTCAAAATCCATTCTCTGGTTTCATGAATATTGGCTCCAGTGCTTAAATCCATTACAGTATCTGCTCCCCATCTCACCGACCATGCCATTTTTTCAACTTCTTCTTCAATGGATGAAGCGATAGCGGAATTGCCAATATTTGCATTAATTTTTACCAAAAAAGAGCGACCAATTATCATCGGCTCCGCCTCTGGGTGGTTGATATTTGCACATATCACACCACGCCCACTCGCCACTTCCTGCCTCACAAAATCAGGGGTTATATGGCTACCACCATGTCGTCCAAGGTTCTCGCGTATGGCCACAAATTCCATTTCAGGAGTAATAATTCCTCTGCGTGCATAGTGCATTTGGGTTATATTTCTCCCATGCTTTGCCCTTAGCGGTTTGCGAGCTACAGGAAAACGAATAGTATTCAAAGAAGTGTCGGCTTCCCGCAATTGTCTATAGCGACTGGAAGGCGTGCTAAGTTCTTCCACGTCCCCCCTTTCCAAAACCCACTGAAGCCTGCATGGAGGCAATCCACTTTCTAGGTTGATGGCAACTGCATGATCTGTATATGGCCCTGTAGTGTCGTAAAGTGTCACAGTGCTATTGGACACAACTTCGCCGTCCTTACCCCTTGTGTTGCTCAATTTAACTTGTCGAAAAGGTACCCTAAGATCGTGCCTTGACCCTGCAATGTATATTTTTTCGGAAGCAGGAAACGGCTTCCAGCAATCTGCTAACTGACTTGCAACTTTAGACATCCAAACTCCTGCCCGATGGTTTTTGATGTAGGCAAACATGGCTACCGAAATATATGTGCTACCAACCTAATTTTCAATTACCATCTCGCCCAAGTTTCATTTTACAATAATATGCCTTGTTGGAACTATAAATCACCTGTTGACCTTTGTCTCAACCCATACCACTCCATGAATACCTTGTCGCGATTCTTCAAAGAGCATTTACGCCCAAACCTTGGGTTGATTATTGCTGGGTCTGCACTTGCAGTGCTGGCCGGGTTGCTACAAACCCTTTTGGTAGGTAGCTTGAAATGGGTGTTCGAGGGGTTTGCCCCCACAAATATCCCAGCAGGCACATCTATTCCTGATGCCCTACCAGCATTTACAGCGGCAAAGGCATGGCTAACTTCACACTTGCCAGAAAGCTCGGCTCTGCGTACCAGTGCTTTTGTCCCCACCCTAGTCATAGTTATATTCGCCCTAAAGGGTCTTTGTTCTTTTTCCGCAACAATGCTCATGGTCAGAAGTGGGATAAAAGCCACGCAGAGGCTCCGCGAGAGGCTCTTTGGTCATCTACTGAAGCAAGAATCAGCTTTTTTTCAGCAGAACCCCGTTGGCGAATTAATAACACGTTGCATTAGTGATGTTGGAGCGGTTCAGGGTATCGCCTCCAACCAATTTGCAGAATCCATTCGAGAGGCCGCAACTGCCATCGCTGGCATAGCATTTGTTTTGTACCTAGACTGGCAACGCAGTTTGGTGCTGTTTTTGGTTGCGCCTCTAATAATTTTGCCCCTAAAAAAGCTCAGTAAAAAAATCAGAAAGATAAATCATAGAAATCAAGAAGCCATAGCCCAGCTACTTCAAAGACTGAAGGAAGTTTTCAGCAATGTCCGCGTGGTTAAAGGATTTGCCAGAGAAGAGTATGAGGCAGAGCGGCTTAAAGGACAAAACATTGAATTGTTTAGGATTGGCATGAAGAGCGCGAGAGCTATAGCTATGAGTCATCCAATAATGGAGATGGCAGGTGGCTTAATGCTTGCGGGGCTAATATTTTGGGTGAGTTCAGATATTCAAGCAGGCAAATTGGCAACCAGCGACTTTATGACTTATCTAGTGGCAGTTTTTGCAATGTATGACCCAATGAGACGGCTAACCAGAATTAATAATGAGGTCCAGGTTGCCAGAGCCAGCCTAGACCGAATCTATACAATGCTAGATCGTGAACCAAAGATGATTTCTCCTGTCAATCCAGCAATGATGCCTACAAAACCACGAAATCTGGCATTTGAAGACGTTTGGTTTGCTTATGAGCCTGACCATCCGGTTTTAAGCGGAATAAACATCGATGTCAATTCCGGTGAAACCATTGCCTTAGTTGGAGGCTCAGGTGGTGGCAAGACTACCATTGTGAATTTAGTCCCAAGGTTTTACGACCCTACACAAGGAAGGGTGACGATCGACAACATAGACATAAAAGATTTCGAAGTCGCAGAATTAAGGCAACAGATTGGAATCGTTACTCAGGAAACACTATTATTTATGGATTCAGTCCATGACAACATCGCCTATGGAAAAACCATTTCACGAGAAGCAGTTATTGAGGTAGCAAAAAAAGCTCATGCCCATGACTTCATTGTGAACTTGCCCAAGGGATATGATACTCACTTGGCAGAAACAGGCTCCAGTCTTAGTGGCGGGCAACGTCAAAGAATCTCCATTGCAAGAGCCTTACTGCATGATCCCCCAATTTTGATATTGGATGAAGCCACATCTGCACTGGATACAGAAAGCGAAAGAGCAGTTCAAGAGGCTCTTGAAGCTCTGATGAAAAACAGGACTACCCTTGTGATAGCACATAGGCTTTCTACTATTCAAAGGGCAAACCGAATATATGTGTTAAAACAAGGACATATTGTAGAGGTTGGTCGCCACGAAGATCTTCTAACATTGCAAGGCGAATATGCCCGCCTGCATCAATTGCAGTTTGGACAGTAGTATGCGTTTGCTTTTGGTTGAAGATAAAGACAATTTTCGTAGATTATTGCTAAAGGCGTTGAAAGAGGCTGGATGGGATGTGATAGAGGCACCTAACCCAACAAAAGCAATAGAAATATTGGAATCTGAGACTGTCGAAATCCTAGTAACAGATTTGCGTATGCCGGTTTTTTCCGGAATTGAACTGCTAAAGCGGGCAAAGCGCCTGAACCCAACTATGGGAATCTTATTAATGAGTGCTTTTGGAGAACCAAAAGATATAGTTGAAGCAATGCAATCTGGTGCTGATGACTTTCTTCCCAAGCCATTTGATCTTGATTTTTTTCTTGAGCGTCTTAATAAACTCCGCCTCCTTGTAATGTCTCCCCCACCAAACCCAAACGAACCTTGGGTGGTAGCATCATCAGCGATGCAGGGTGTAGAAAAATGTTTGAGAACGATGTCAGATACCTCACAGCCAGTTCTGTTTGTTGGACAGGTAGGCTCCGGAAGAAGCCGTGCCGCCAGAAGACTTCATGTACTCAGACACCCCACTGCCATGTTTCATTCCATGTCATCCCGCGATCTAACCCCTGAATCATTGTCCGAAACATTTTTGAAGAATCATACAGGTGGCAGTCTACTCATCAAGGATTTAGACTACCTACCCTCTGCAACTCTATCAACACTAATTCAGTGCATGGAGCACAACCAAGGGATATGTTGGATGGGTACATGCAAAGAACCAGCAGATTTACCAGAATCCTTAAAGTCACATATTGGAGTTATTAGCATCACACTAGCACCTCTGGCGGATCGCAGAGACGATATCTTACCCATTTTTCATACATATATTGCAGAAACCTGCAATCGAGAAGGAAGGTTAATTCCGGCAGTCGACAGAATGATTGAAAGAGAGCTATATAACAACAAATGGCATGGAAATGTGGCCGAATTGATCTGGGTCGCATCCGAAACCATCAGAAGATGTATGACTGGCCTAATACAAGACTTACCTATTTGGCTAACACCTGAAAAGCAATCCATATTGTTGCCAATGCCTCCAAAGGATAAATTAGATAAAATGTTAGGTGGCATTAAAGAGAGCGCAGAACGGTATTTCTTGGAAAAATATCTCCATGAGGCAAATGACGATTTATCAGTAGCGGCAAACAGATTAGGACTTACTACAAAAAGCTTTATTCAAAAATTAAAGGAATACGGAATATCTTTAAAGGATGTATGACTTGACTCAACAAACATCAACTATTCGAGACCAAGTGCTCATTGCACTCGATTCAATTATAAAAGTGGTAGTAGGAAAAAATGCCCAAGTAAAGAGGGCATTGGCCGTACTTTTGAGTGGTGGACATTTGCTATTAGAGGACTTGCCTGGAGTTGGCAAGACAACTCTCGCTCGCGCACTTTCATCCGTGCTTGGTGGTCGCTTTCAACGCATCCAAGGCACTAATGACTTGCTCCCATCAGACTTACTTGGTGTTCAGCTATGGGAGCCAACTACACAGACATTTCGGTTTCAGCCAGGCCCGGTATTTGCCAATGTCGTCCTTTTGGATGAATTGAACCGGATAGGCCCAAAGACTCAAAGCGCTCTACTCGAAGTTATGGTAGAAGGGCAGGTCACGATGGATCACTCCACACATCCTCTGCCCGATCCTTTCTTTGTTATTGCAACACAAAACCCAACAGATCGGACTGGCACATTTCCGTTGCCTGAAAGCCAGATTGACCGATTTGCGGCAGTACTACACCTAGGCTATCCCCCTCCTGAAGCAGAACGTAGAATCCTAATGGGCGAGGCAGGAATATCTGTTTTGGGTTGCCTAGAGATGTCCATGTCTCTCAATGATTGGATAACCGCAAAAGCTATGGTGGGAAATATATCTGTTTCAGCTTCTGTAATAGAATACATGCAAAGGATAGTCGCACAAATTAGAAAAGAAGGCGGATTTTGTTCTACTAGGGCTGTTGGACAGTGGCTGGCCATAGCCAAAGCTGAAGCATGGATTCAGGGGCAGGATTTTGTCACCCCCGACCACCTGCAAGATACCTTATCGGACACAATGGCGCATCGGGGTAGGATGGATGATAAAAAGTTGAACAGAGAGGACAGACGGCATATTCTAGAAAGGGTACTAAAGGAAGTTCCAGTGGGTTGGAAACCTTGATATTTTATTGAAAACTATTTGCATTTCGGCATACTGCGATGGTCTCTTCTGCACTCAAAAATCTCTGTGTTGCCTTGCACAATAAGCGCGTGGCACTGGGGCTTGATTTAGAAAAAATGTCTAAAGAGATCAATATTTCCTCCAAGATTCTCAATGCAATTGAGAAATGTGACTGGTCAGAAATTCCATCTGGCCTTGAGTTTTCGTTATTAGAACAGATAGCTAGTAGGTTGGAAATAGACCTAAAAAATCACTCAGTAGGCGTATCGTCATTCTCAAGTAGCATCGCAGTTGAAAACGCTCATCCAGGCGATCTTAGACGCGAGCGAGTCGCCATGTTTGGGATAATGATTGCTACCGTTGTAATGTTGGCGTGGCTATTGGTTCCAGCAACAGATTTAAGTCAGCCGCCCACAAGCAATCCGCAACCACCATCAACTCAACGCTCTTTTTGGCAAAAACCTGATAGCGAACTACCCTACCCCGTGCTTGGTGAGGTTTTTCCAGAGAGTCCAATAACGGAAGATGGCGTTCTCATAAGTTTAAGGGCCACAGACACATGTACAGCTACCATCAAAATCGAACATGGGCCAGTTCAAAAACAAGTTCTTCGCATGTCTGAACCTTGGAAACTAAGAATTAAGGGGGCCTTTGTCCTTACCCTAGATAATGCAGGCGTAGTTGCGGTCGAAATACTCGGTCACAAAATTCAACATGGAGCAGTAGTTGGACAGCAATGGTCTGGATCGTTTGATGCTCAGGGGAATTGGCTCCGCCCATTGCCTCGTCCCGCACTTAACAGAGTTAAATTAATTGACGAAGACATTAATGATGTAGTAGAGCCATTCTGATTTTGTCCGTATTATAAAGCAATGTAGAGGTATACAAACTACCTTGCGAATCTGATAAGTAGGAGGGGACATGCACCAGATAGTACAAAAATTCATCAACAACGAATTACCTGCATCGATGGCAAACACCCTTATTGGGGGGGGGCTTCCGTTACCGGCTATTGATTTACTATATGCTCTGTCCCATGCTGTCAACACTGAATCAGAGCTTTCAACAAAAGCACTGGAGACACTGAGTGGCCTGCCAAGCTCCATCGTTTTGGGTGCAATATCTACAGAAATTGAGACATCAGACGTTCTGGGGCTAGTTCTCCTACATCGCTCGGAAACAGATCTGTTGGAAGCGGCACTATTGAATAACGTCCTGACTGCTGAATGGATGGAGCGCGCCATTCCGGCACTTCCCGAAAAACTCCTTGATATAGCATTAAATAACCAGGTTCTCTGGATTCAGCGTCCCACCATTTTAGATGCACTAGAAACTCATCCAGATGGAACTACCAACCTTAAGAGAAGAATCACTGAATTTAGAAAGGACATACTTGGTCAACTAGATAGTGCTCTAGCCCAAGAACGCATTGATGTATTAGAAGATGTCGAATCAGGTGCCCTAGACAAAGCATGGGGGGCTTTGCCCTTACCAAAAGAAGATGACGAAGCCATAACAGCGGCTTTCGATGCCAACCTAGTTCCACATGAAACTCCAGAAGAAGTAGCAAAAGAAGTTATACAGCCACGCTCTGTCTCGCAGAGAATTATGAAATTAGCTACAAATCAAAAAATAATTTTGGCTCTAAAAGGTGGCAAGGAAGAGCGGACGATATTGATGCGAGAAGCAAATCGCTTGATTCAGGTCAACGTCGTACTTAATGGACGCATAACTGAGGGGGAGATTACTTATATTGCCCAGATGCGAACAGTGCATGAAGAAGTGATTAGGATAATATCCAACAACCGCGAATGGATGCGGAAGTATCAAGTCCTTAAAGCCATTGTCACCAACCCAAGGACCCCACTACCTATCGCCATGAACTTGCTAAAGCGCATTAACGAGTTTGACCTGAAGCTGATGTCGAAGGATCGCAACGTTGCAGAAGTATTGCGCAGGGAAGCCAAGAGGATTGTCGAAAAGAAAGCTTAGTAAGGCTATTATTGTTCCTTGTATTTACTGTAGTTCTGGAGAAGCGATGATCTCACGAGATGTAGCATGGGGGTTAGTCCAAGAATGGACGGAGTCAGACAGGCTGAGGATTCATGCGCTTGCAGTTGAGGCTGTCATGCGCGATTTTGCGATCCAGTATGAGCAGGAAGATGAAATCTTCGGAATAACAGGCCTCCTGCATGATGCTGATTACGACCGCTGGCCAAACGAACATCCAACACGAATAATTAGTTGGCTAAACGAGCGTGGAGAAATAGAAATTGCAAGGGCAGTTCAAGCTCACTACCCAGGATTTAACGAATTACGAGATACAATATTGGCAAAGGCATTAGTGGCCTCTGATGAAATATCTGGGTTTGTAATAGCTTGTGCCCTAGTTAGACCAGAGCGCACGGTTGGCTTGTTGCCTAAAAGCGTAAATAAAAAACTAAAGTCTCCTGCTTTTGCGGCAGGAGTAGATAGAAATGAAGTAGCCGAAGGTTTTCGCCTTATCACAGAAACAGTAGGAGGTACAGCAGATGAGCACTTACAAAGAATAATCAATACTATCCATAACCACAGAAACGAGTTGGGGCTTTTACCATAAAAAACAAGTCCCTTGGTATTTTTTTACAATTTTGTAATTTTTTATAAATTAGTTTTGAAATTATTCATTGAAAAACAAGCCTGCACATAAAGTGTAGCATTCTGGAGCCTGTATGATGTTCAATGGTTTTTTAGAATTGAAGGCTAGTTCTCAGCACTTTTTGCGGATTTCTACTCTTTTTCTGCATATTGTTTTTACTTCCACAATGCCATTTATTTTTATTGAGCATATTGCCTATGTCTGATACAATGCTAAACCGAACAATGAGGCTAAGAATTGCCGTTCGGCATCCTCTTACAGAATGTCGCCCTCCGGTTTTGTTAAATAGACTTTTATCTGTTTTTGAAAGTGCGGGCATACCGTTGGCGGTAGTAAAAGATAAACGACCAAAGCCAATTGCTGAACTTGCATATCCATTGCCATTAGGTATAGAAGGTTTGGAAGAATGGGCAGATGTAACCCTTGCGAATGGTATAGCTGAATCATTGAATAGTCTAAAAGAGCAACTCATACCCTTTCTCCCAAAGGGGATGGAAATACTCGGTATCGAACAGATACCAAACCATTCATCATCAGTAGCCGAACTGTGTAAAACAGCCTATTGGCAATGGTTTTGCCCTGATGAGTACATTTCATTGGCCAAACAAAAGATTGCAGAATTTATTGGTTCCGAAAGTTTCCAAATCAACAAATCAGGCAAGGTCGAAGGTAGAAAATGTACAAAATCCATCGAAATTCGACACCTAATGCAGGAGCTGATGTGGGGTGAAAATGTTCTAAGTTTCTCAACACCTATTACTAAGGGACAAGCAACCAATCCCCAAAAGATTATTGCGGCCATATTAGGAGTAGATGTCGAATGTTTGGGAAAAATCATTAGGCAAAGCGTCACTCTAAAACAAGACCCCAAACTAGACAGGCACGACAAATACGCACAAAAACTTCGCAACATATATGAGGATGCAATACTATTGGAGACTAGCCCAAATTTCAAGGTATATGACGATGATGATGATATATTGAGCTTGTAATACCAGAGTGTATTTCAATGCCCTTACCTCCTACTAGCAGTATTCAGTAACTTTCTAGGAAGCCCCAATTGCCAACCCCAAAAAGTAATAGTCGCCAAACTGCTATTGCACTTCGTTACAAGCCCCAGCATCCATTTATGGATGCCGCCCCGCGCCTTGTTGCAAAAGGGCAGGGAAAAATGGCAGAACGCATCCTTGAGTTGGCCAAAGAGCATGGAGTACCAATCGAACACGACCCAGACCTAGCCGCCGCCCTTCAACCACTAGATGTAGACACACTAATACCGCCAGAGTTGTTCCAGGCAGTTGCCATAGTTTTAGCTACTCTGTATAAGGCAAATAAACCTTCCCATGATTGACCTGCATTGTCACTCCAACTGCTCCGATGGAACAGACTCTCCAAAAGAGATTGCGAGCCTAGCTGAGCAGGCAGGTCTAAAGGCAGTAGCACTTACAGACCACGACACAATTGCAGGACTGGGAGATTTTACCGCGCAACAAAAATATGTTTCCACCCAACTTCTAACCGGAATTGAATTGAGTTGCGAATTTTCAGGGCAGGAAATACATATCCTGGGTCTGCTCATTAATCACAACGACCCCACTTTTCAAGAGCGGGTAAATGGACTTGGTCTGCGTCGCCAAAGGCGCAATGCAAAGATTATTCAGAAATTGGCAAATATTGGTATTGATATTTGTCCCGAAAGTTTTTTTGAAGAAAAACGCTTGGGTGTCCTTACTAGAGCACATATAGCACAAAAGATAATTCAGGACGGCTACGCATTTTCAAAAGCCGAAGTATTTCACAAATATCTTGGAATTGATGGGATAGCCTATGTTCCATTTGAAACATTATCGCCAGAGATAGCTTTTTCGTGGATCAGAGAGTCAGGCGGAGTTTCGATAATTGCCCATCCCGCACGCTATGGCCAACTTGCAAAGGGTCAATTTATCTGGGATCGAGCCATGGCAGACTTGAAGGATATGGGTGCTCAGGGAATCGAAGCATACTATTCAGACCATTCAGATACTGAAACAGCCTATTTTTTGAGACTATGCGATACCTTGGATATGATCCCCTCCGGTGGTAGTGATTACCACGGAAGGGTAAAGCAAGGTTGTCACTTGGGCACAGGCTGGGGAAAACTAAACGTACCTGATGAAGTTTTGGATAGGTTAAGGTTCTGTTCTTTTCAAAGCCCGTCGGGGTTTTGAAACAACGGAGTTCTTATACCAAGTTGCGATCAACAGATCGCACCTTGGTATGAGGGGGACGCGACAGCGGCACTCGCAAGTTTTTGGAAATACGGGCTTTGCTCGTGTTTTCAAAAACTCTCTCGGCATCCTTCGCTTTGCTCGGATACACGAGGCAGTCACGTTGCCCTTTCTTGCAATTTGGTATTTCAAATCGCTGTTTGTTTGGTTGCTGGGTTACGTTCATTATGGCGTTTCGCGTTCAAAGTCATTTGAACGCAACCTGGTATTAGGCTATGCTCGAATGTAGCCGGAACCTGCGTAACATTGTATTATTTCACAATTTACAGCGACTGATACCAAGTTGCACCCAACCGGGAGCAACCTGGTATAGTGCCAACGCGGATGAGGTGCCCGCAGGATAAACAACTAACACCACTCCAATGTGCAATACCTGATTGCACATTGGTATGAGAGCCTATATAATTCTAGAGGCAGTAAATGCCAAAACTGGTGAAAAGCGGATGGCACATAGCATACTCATCGTTGAAGATGACCCCCTTAATGTAAAGTTCATGTCTGTTGTATTAAAGCGCAAGGGTGGATATGAGGTACGTGCATCCGAAGATGTAGAAGAAATTATTAAGATAGCAAAAGAATGTAATATTAGTGCCATTTTAATGGACATTAGCCTAGCTAATTCAACTCATAATGGACAAAAAGTTGATGGACTCTACATCACCAAATTATTAAAGTCCGACCCAGAGACATCAGCGATCCCAATAATTTTAGCAACTGCACATGCCATGATAGGTGATAGGGAACGCTTTTTGGAAAGCACAAAAGCCGAACACTATATCTCAAAGCCATTTGTCGACCCCGACCAATTTTTACGAGAAGTAGCAAGCGTGATAAAAACTTAAGCTTTCGGCTTTGCAACAATTTTTGTGTAAATACGTTTTCACAGAAGCCCCTTTGAGCCTGTAAGTTTTGGTGCATACGCCAGAGACAACAGGCTCATGGGCGGCTTCCCTGTCCCCATAGATTTTTGCAAACTGGTTCAGAACTGCACCCCAATTTTTGAAGGGCATAGTCCACTTTTTGGAAATGTTCCTTTTACCAAGTTGACCCAACAGGTAGCAATTTGGTAAAAGGGCAACAGAACACTGTCGCTCGCAGAAGGAAGGTGAATAAAACAAGATACCGGCAAGCGTGTCCGAAATCTCAAGTTCCCAAAAGTGCTTGGCGTGACTGCCTCTCGTATCCGAAGGATACCGAGGCAGTCACGTTGCCCTTTCTTGCAATTTGGCATTTCTAATCGCTGTTTGTCTGGTTGCCGGGTTACGTTCATTATGGCGTTCTATGCGTTCAACAGGTTGAACGCCCCACTCATTGATGCTGTAGAACTCGTGATACGAGATACTGCTATTATTCCGTTACGACAGTCTATGTCTGAGACATAGGAGTAAACTAGTTTTTGGGAAGGAAAATACAGCTTAACCCGCAACTTGAACTTGATAGTGTTATCTATCAGGGTGAGCATCAGAAAACTCTATTTCCCGAAAATCCTGCTCAGGAGGCTTTTCTTTGGCTCTGGTTTTTTTGACGATTTAACAAGTGAGCTGTTGGTTGTTGATGGTGCTGGTGTAGTAGCTTGGGGTTCTGGTTCCTCATCATCTGCAAATTCAAGAACATAGTCGCTTGGGTTGGGTGCCCATAGGGCTACGCCAGGGGCGTGGGGTGGGGTTGGATCTTTACTGCAAACAACAATTACTAAGCTAGGATTATTTGCTATATCATCGCTGATAATGAAAGAGTTTGTTTGATAATCGAAATTTTTTACCAATTGCCATGTTTTTGCCCGATCAATGGAAAAAAACCTGCTGGCCGGGTTTGAAAGCGTAAAAGTATTTTCCGCGGCCCTTACGATAGTAGGGGTGTACATCGGTACATATTCAAATGTATCCTCAAAAAACTTATTGCCATCATTATCAAAAAACTCTATTTTTTTTATTGAGCGTAGCGCGGGGAAACGAGCGAGTAAGCCAGGTGGTGAGCTTGTTGCATCACCGGCCACCCGAAAAGTAATCACATAATTCCCATCCACTATCTTTCCAGAATAGGATTCGACTCTTACAGTACCCTCACCACCTGTATCTTTGCCACCAGTATAAAACTTGTCTGAAACAAGCCTGAAATCTGGAACAGGGCTTTTACTATTCCTATTTTTATATTCAATATACCTTACCAACTCGATCTTCGTTTGGGAAAATAAGGTTACAGGTGTTATTGCTAGTGCTAGTGCAATTATTGTTTTCATGGCATTACCTCACTGAGTGTTTTTGGGGTTAAGTTTTTGATTTGGATATATTCGCTTTCCGATAGGCAAATGTCGATATTCTTGGTTTGATTGACTATTCCACCACTGAGCAAAATTAAAATCGCTTACCCATTTGTTGTCATAACTCCGATTACCCGAATCATCTAGCAAAATTCCATAGCCCATAATGTCTGTCTCTTCATCGGGCATAAGATTACCTATCCTATCGTCGGGCTTCCACCACGGCTTAATTGTTGGACTAGAATTAATTCTAAAAAGATAGCCGGGAACACCAATGTTTTCGGGAGTATATGGACTATTAGTTGGTTGATTCATCCAAAAACTGGCAACATCTACTATCCCGGAAGGCGCATGCAGGCTCCCGAGGTTATGGCCAATTTCATGTATCGAATTGAAATAATGAAATTTTTTCTGGTTTGGGGTTGGATAGACGTAGATGACAGCCATTCGAGGACTTGCTATATATCCTCTGGGGGCATCATCAACGCCATTGTGTTTTTCAGGGTAATAAATACCAAACTCAGCACTACCATTTATTAGTAGTAGTTTGAATATGTTAGAATTGTTTGAATCTTCTACATCATTGTAAGGAGCGTCAGCATTTGTAATCAGTTTCCCCTCCCATGTATCGAATTTTTCGCTTAATTTATCTCTCGTAGGGACTACTAAATTTGTGCCTTCCAGGGGCCCCCACTTTTCTTTCCACGTTAGTTTGTCAAATTCTTTGCCTGAGTGGCTTGCGATTAATTTGCTGTTATCAACTACGTCCTCGTCATTTTCATTTTTTTTGTAAGGACTTTTCAGGACGTTGATTTTTAGTCTCTCTTCCCCCTTATCGTCACAGAGGGTTATAGGCATTATTGCCCGTAGATTTTCAGAGAATCTTTGTTTGAATTCTTCAATCTGGGCATCCTCCATCTTAATTGTTTCATCGGTGATTGTGATATATTCCACCGGTATCAAGTCAATAACCATTTCCTCTGAGTATTCAAACCTAACAGTTTTAGGATTTTGATATGGATTACCAACCGTTATGCTCTGGTCTGTATTGCCGTTTTCACTCTGTGGCTCAACTATCACCTTGATTTTTGTTTCTTCGCCTAAGAGTATAAAGTCTTCTTTATTTGTCAGCTCAAAGGTAAATACCGTAAAGCCGTTTGGATTCTCAGGAACTATGTCCCCGAACTTTCCTTTGTTCTCGCTCAATGCTACGGCTTCCCCACTGTTTTCCTTTGCCAGGAATATTGCCGTTTTCAGCTCAGGTGAGCCACCCTCGCTATATGTTTTTGAATTCGTTACCTCTAGACTTATCTTTACCGGCGGTATGTCCTCCCCTGCCTTTTTACTTGCATAAACTCTGAATATTGCCGGTCTTCCGCCTACTCTCGGTACATCTTTCTTCCACTCAAAGTCTTTGTAGAGCTGTGTCTCTTTTCCTATATAGTCTGGTCGTTGAAGTAGTTTTTCTTTGAACTCAGGTGAAATATTCTTTAAGTCATCATCCAGATACCTCTCTACTCCCTGATTGATAGTCACCAGGTCGATAGTGATCTTGTAATTGGGGGCTGGCGCACAATCAAACAGGTTGGCTTGGTTATTCTGGTTTGAGTTTTTGACAATGGAGGCGATTCTGGTTTTGGCCTCAAAGCCTGAAACAGGGTTTAGAGCAGAGCTTTGGTTACTTACAACATCCTGTTGTTGAATCTGTGGAACTACAATTTGATTCAGGTCTACAGAGGCAAGTTTGCCATAGCCAGACGTATAAAGAATCCCACACGACATAGACCCCCACCGACCTAAGTTCGGTATCTCGGCTATTACACCTGGATTACTTGTGTTTCTAATATCAATGATAAACCACGTAGTTGAGTTTGCCGTGCCTGTCTTTGCCACTGGAACTGCTACTAAACCTGTAGAACTATCTACACATGGGTCAGGGTTTAGTATTTGGCCCGGAGCTATCCACTTGCCTAACTCCCTTGGATTCTCAGGGTCGCCCTGGTCTACTAGTTGTAAATACCTAGCACTATCTCCCTGAGCGGTATTTCTGTGTCCCACTGTGACATTTGTTGTATATGTTATCTGATTGCCTATACTGTCTGTCTCTGTGATTGTTATGCCTTCTATTAAATTCTGCCTGCGTAACCATAGACCGCTTTCTAGGGGTAGATGTGCTACTCGATTGTCCATCATTGGGTTTGTTTGGCTTTGGATAAATGTCGGCTGGGGATACCAGGTGTTTGGGTTATTGCTCTTTAATATCATGTTTGTTATTCCGCCTATGTAGGCGTGGGCTACTCCCTGTGATAGGGCTATGGCCATCCCATTCTCTGGGGATTGTATGGGTAGTAGGTTTATTCCGTAGTAGGAGGGTATGAAGGTGGCGTTTGGGTCGCCTATGTGGTACGTCTGAAATATTGCTTGCTGGTTTGCGCCTTCTGGGCGAATGGCTTGGCTTGGATCGTCTGCCCAGTTTATCCATCCTTGTATTGCTGTGTTTATGTCTATCAGGGCTGTGGAACTCGTGATACGAGATACTGCTATTATTCCGTTACGACAGTCTATGTCTGAGACATAGGAGTAAACTCCTGGGCCCAGGCTTACTGCAAATAGGAGACGTGGAATGTCTTTGCATATGCTGAATGCCCATAGTGCTCCCTGATGGGATTCGTTTGGGTCTATTATCATGGGTGTTGTTGCTACCAGGAGTACCGGTAGCATTGCTGGTCTGCCGTCTGTGCCTATTCCGGGCAATGCACTCTCAAAGGCTTTTAGCTTTGTTATTCGCTGGCCATAGAAGTGACCAAGTCCGTCTGGGCTTATTATGCCTTGGGGTGTCCATTGGTTGGTATTGTATGTCCAGTGATGGACTTGATGGATGTCTGTGTCCTCTGTGCCTGCACGGATATATAGGTTGGTGCCTATTGTTGTTATTTCTGATAATTGATCTGCTATTCCTGATGGTATATAACTTTCTGTCTGGTAGTCGGCTGTGCTGAAGTCTATTGTGTCTGGTGTGACTTTGAGGCCTTCAGAGTCCTCTATGTTTTGGCCGAGGGCGATTCTGTAGTCTGTCGTGAGGGGGCTTTGGAATAGAAGTTGTACCCGTATCCGGAAAACGGCTAGGCCATCACTCGCTTTAGGATGGGTAGCCATTTTGGGCTGTAGGAGTTGTTGCAGTCTCATTTGGACATCAGCCGTTGCCTTTCGGCCATGATCTTGGGAATCTGGGAATCTGGCATTTTGAACATTTCTGGCGTTGGTGGAGGGCGGAATTATTGCGTTGGGGTCTTTGGCGAATTATTACATAACCTAATAACGAGCACTTGGTATTCCGAAAACAAGTAAATCTTTTTCATCAAAAACTCTGTACTTCCAAACAGCACTATCATAGTACTTTGGATCGTTAATAACAAAGTACCGATAAGTTAATATTTCATTATTTTCGTTTAGGACATTCATTTTAATGTGTTGACATTTATCCGAATTGATTTTGATTTTTGTGCGAAATATTCTGCGTTCATCTGCTTTCATAGCCACTTTGGCTGTGGGGTTCTTGCCCTGGACTGTCCAGCCATTCTGAATAGGTTTGGGAGAATCAGGCTCGTCGGACACAATAAAATGCAGTGATATTTTTCTTGGCATATCCCAGTTCCCTATTCCTATACTGATTGGCAACACCTTGTTGGAATCAATCCTGAAATCTGTATTAATAACGCGATATTTTGAGCCTACATTGGTATTTATTGGGGGTAAATAGTTCTCATTAGATGGATCGAACCCCTGGGCAAGCATTATCGCAGCTCCGAAAACAAATGCCAGACTGGAAGGAAAAAACTTGTTGTTCATATTATCTCCTATTTGAAGGTGACGGTCACTTGTGTATTTGAACTGCTTATATAAAATATTTTTATTCTGACTACGTAAGAGGATTTATTGCTTGGTAATTTAATATTCTTTTTCTGACTACTCGCTATAATTGTTCCCTCATTAAAAAATCCATCAGCTCCTAAAAAATCAACAAAATATTGAATTGTTCCATTGCATAATTTGAACTCGATGGTGTTATCTACCAGCGTAAGCATGAGAAAGCTCTATTTACCGAAAATCCTGCTCAGGAGGCTTTTCTTTGGTTCTGGTTTTTTTGTAGATATGGATGGTTGGTTTGCGCTTGTAGATGGGATGTTGGGAACATATTGAGGTACTGGTTCCTCATCGTCAGCAAATTCAAAAACGTAATCGCTTGGGTTGGGTGCCCAGAGGGCTACGCCCGGGGTGTGGGGGGGGTTGGGGTCTGAAGAGCAGAGCATAATTACCAAGGCTGGACTATTTGCAACATCTTCATCCAGGGAAAACGATTTGGTTCTGTAATTGAAATTATTAATTGACCGCCAGCTACTTCCCCAATTTGACGAAATGTACATATCGCCTTCAGGAGAAGGAGAAAAAGAATTGGAGGTAGTTTTGGTGAGAGTTGGGTTGAATAGAGGCACTTGTTCAAATGTGTCCTCAAAAATCTTATTGCCATCAAGGTCAAAAAATTCAATTTTTTTAATGACTCTTAGCGCAGGATATAGTGCAATGATCTCATATATTCCTCCTGATGACATGTAACCATACCAGAAAGTCCCCTCAACCACTTTGCCAGAATAACTAGACGCTATGACTTTCCCATCAGATTTGTTGATATGATTTTTATCTAGGCAAAAAACATCAAGCGACAAGATGTTGCCCCTATGTTTCCATCTAAGGGTCCCCGTATTAGATGGCCTAAGTGGGGAGTAAAATGAGCATCCTTCTGACTTGATTTTAGTTTGGGCACTAACAACTGAAAGAGATGACAATAGAAGTCCTAGAGAAATAATTGTTTTCATTTATTCACCTCGCAGTTGCCGCAGTTGGTGGGTTTTGAGGAGAGGTTCTGGTTTGGAGGCTCTGTAACAAATTTTGTGTAAATGGGTTTTTCACAGAAGCCCCCTTAGAGTCGGCTCTGTAACAAATTTTGTGTAAATGGGTTTTTCACAAGGGCACCCTGTCCCCATAGATTATCGCAAACTGGTTCAGAACTGCACCCCAATTCTTAAAGGGCATAGTCCACTTTTTGGAAATGTTCTTGAGTGCCATAAGAACGAAGGTGACTATACCAGCCTGAAAAAAGAGCGTGCAGGCAGTTCACTTTTTTGTATGGCCAGCGTGACTGCCTCGTGTACTTGAGCAAAGCGAAGGATGCCGAGAGGTCGCTCAAGCGGTCACAAGGCACGAATATTTCCATTGTGCCGTGATCTGTCCGCAGGGTCTTCCTTGTATGCCCGTTCCTCCTATTTAATGTCGGCTTTTCTCCTACCTCGCCTTTGGCATACCTAAGACTATGGGTCAACTCTGCTTTCATGGCCCGCTCTATTAGGGCTTTTGTTCACTGTTTCATCAACCCACCAGTGCCGCAAATTCCTCTGGGCCCCCGCTGTAGCTTTTTAATATCTCGTCTAACACTTCTTTCGTAAACGCCATCATAAACTCCTATACAAGCCTAGGCGTTTACACAAAAATTGTTACATGCTCCTTCATACCAAATTGAGAGCGATTTTGGGAAATCGTATCATACTATTACTTGATGAGGTGCCAGACCCAGCTTGAGTCTCTCTGCCTCTAGTAATTCCAGTTCTCTGGCACCTGAAATTACTATTTCGGGGTTGGTTATAAAATCTAATTCTTCATTCAGTTTTTTATATGGAATTTGGTTTAGAATTAATTTCATCGTATTGAGTCTGGCTAAATGTTTATTATCAGATCGCAGGATGTGCCATGGCGAAATTGGGATAGAAGTTTGTTTTAGCATGTCGTATTTGACTTGCGTAAAATCATTCCATCTGTCTTGTGCCTGCATATCAACTCTGCTTAACTTCCATTGCCTGAGCGGATCAGATTTTCGCCTATCAAATCGCTGAGACTGCACTTCTTTGGTTACGCTAAAATACAATTTGATCAATACAACATCTTGACGGATAATGTCTTTTTCAAAGTTGGTCACACCAAGCATGAAATTTTTATATTCCTTTTGGGTACAAAAACCAAACACTCGCTCTACCATTGCACGTGTGTACCAGCTCCTGTCAAAAAGGACTATTTCCCCCGCAGATGGAAAGTGTGAAGTAAATTTTTGATAGTACCACTGAGTTAATTCTCTCTCGGTTGGTTTGCCAAGGGCAACAACCCTGTAGTGTCGTTGATTCATATGTCTTGTTATTGCGCGTATCGTTCCACCCTTACCGGCGGCATCGCGACCCTCAAACAGAACTATCATTTTTAATTTATTATCAATTAAGTATTTTTGCATTTGGACTAGCTCTGCTTGGTATGGCATTAGCTCCTGTTCCCTAATACGCCTTTTTACAGCATCAGAAACAAAATTCAGGTCGCGGGTAGACAGCACTTTGTTAAGTCGCCAAAGTTTTGCTAATTCTTCGACCGGCACTGATTCATTGTCAATTGTTATAAATTGTGGCCTGTCCTGTTGTAACGCTGTGGATCGTTTTATGAAGCGTCCCTTTTTATCCCTTGGAATTGATGTCATGCCAGCATGTTCAGATGGCTTGAATACCTGTGTGGGCAACAAGACAGAACTTGAATCAGTAACGCTACTCGTTGCCAATTTGTCACCTACTGCAGGAGGCACTTTTTGGGTTTTTGTCAATTTGTTTTCCATATTTGTTCATGTTTTCGCAATATTTTCAATCTGAAGCTACCTTCATAAGGTTATGTCTGGCTGGCATTAAGCAAGAAATACCAAAGATTCGCCTCCCACACACCATTTCGGAAGAATTAATACTGCAATCATCCGTAGCACCACTACACTCGTTGTTGCAATCGAAATGATTGCAACAAAAAATTATCGCATACGAGCAAGTAAAACATGTATTGTGGTCTTGTAAAATTGGTGTAATACCAAGTTGCACCCAAACGGGAGCAACTTGGTATTACGGCAATGCGAAAGCAGTGCCCGCAAGTTTTTGAAAATACGGGCTTTGCTCGTGTTTGCAAAAACTTTTGCGTTTCGCGTTTAATCCCGATTAAACGCA
>Ga0082212_10000232_pt1 | contig 81994 bp, 69 predicted proteins | sample TergutNt197P3_FD_71548 | JGI IMG/M metagenome (GOLD analysis project Ga0082212, IMG submission 71548) | Neocapritermes taracua P3 segment gut microbial communities from Petit-Saut dam, French Guiana - Nt197 P3 | ecosystem: Host-associated > Arthropoda: Insects > Digestive system > Gut ...
GGTCGCCGACGCCGACTTCCTCGCGCTGGACTGACGCGACTTTTCGCGACGAAGGGTCCGAGGCGTTCTCGCCTCGGACCCTTCGTCGCGTGCCGCCCGCCGTCACGGCAGGTACGGGTCGACCTCCGGCATGTACCAGCGCTGCTCGACGAGCGCGGTCTCCCAGGCGTGCACCACGGGCTCGCGCGTCTGCGACTCGAAGTGGTACGCGCGGGCCTCCGCGATCCAGACCCGGCTCAGGCCGGCCGCGGCGATCTTGAGCGAGAGGTCGACGTCGTTGAAGTTCACGGGCAGCTGCTCGCTCAGCCCGCCCACCGCGTCGAACGTCGACCGCTTGAGAGCGACGCACGCCGCCGTCAGAGCGCTGACCTCGCGGTCGACGCGCAGCGCAGCGAACGTGCCAGGGTCCTCCTCCGGGTGCATCCGGAAGGCGTGGCGGTAGTGCCCGCCGAACACCTGGACCCCGGCGTGCTGGATGGTCCCGTCGGAGAAGAGCAGGCGCGCGCCCGTCATGCCCACGCCGGGCTCGAACAGCGGCGCCACGAGCTTGCCGACGAGGTCCTCGCCGATCACCTCGACGTCGTCGTTGAGCAGCAGCACGACGCTGCCGTGGGACGCGAGCACGCCGACGTTGCACTTCTCGCTGTAGTTGAACGGCTTGTCGTACGGGACCAGCAGCAGGCGGTTCCCGGCGATCTCGCGCAGTTCGTCGAGCACGGCCGGGGGCGTGACGGTGTCGTGCACGACGACGATCTCGAGGTTGTCGTGGCCGCCGCGGGCCAGCAGCGACCGGACCGCCTCGACCACGAAGCAGCGGCGCTCGCCCCAGACGATCCCGTCCCCGCCGCGCGTCGGGATGACCACCGACACCTGCAGCTCGGGCGGCAGCGGGTCGCGCACCACACGGTAGGTGCCCGGGTGCGGCCCGAAGTCCGCGTGCCCCTTCACGCCCGTGCGGCGCAGGTGCTCGTCGACCGCCTTGCGCCCGGCGATCCACGCGTACGGCTTGGCGTCGGGGTCGCCGGCCGCGGAGCCGGGCACGACACGCCAGTGGTACAGCACCTCGGGGACGTGGACCACGCCGCGGGCCTTCTCGGTCACGCGCAGCACCAGGTCGTGGTCCTGCGAGCCGTCGAATCCCTCGTGGAACCCGCCGACCTCCCGCACCAGGGCCGTGCGCAGCACCGAGAGGTGCCCCGTGTACATGTGGCTGCGGAGGCGCTCCGGCGACCAGTCCGGCTTCCGGAACTCGTCGTAGAACCGGCCCTCGTCGTCCACCTTGTCCTCGTCCGAGTACAGGTAGTCCGCCTCGGGGTGCACCTTGATGACCTCGGCCATCATCTCGAGCGCGTCGGGGGTGAGCAGGTCGTCGTGGTCCACGAGCACGACGAACTCGCCCCGGGCGCGCTCGACGCCGTCGTTCGACGCGGCGACGATGTGCCCGTTGGCCTCACGCTCGACGACCACCACGCGCGAGTCGCGCGCGGCGGCAGCGCGGAGCGTCTCACGCACCCGCGGGTCCGGGGAGAGGTCGTCGACCAGGACGAGCTCCCAGTCGGCGAACGTCTGGCCGACCACCGAGGCGATCATGTCCTCCAGGACGTCGATCGGCGGGTTGTAGACCGGGGTGACGATCGAGAACAGCGGCGTCGTCATCGGGCGGCCCGCTTGAGCAGGCGGACCGGCGCCATGACAAGCCGGCCGGCCCGCCACGTGGTCGAGCCGCGCAGGTCGGCGCGGTCGTCCGCGAGCTCTGTGACCAGGCCCGACAGGCGCTCGGTCTCGGCCTCGAACGCCGCGCGCTCGGCCTCCAGTTCGCGCTGCGCCCGCGCGACGCTCGCCTCGAGCCCGATGATGTGGTCGCGCTGGACCAGCTCGGCGTGGTGCCTCGCGGCGATCTCGCGCGCGGCCTGGGCGTGCTCGTCGTCCGGGACGATCTGGTCGCGGGTGAGCGGCGTCTGGACCGTGGGCAGCTCGCCGGTGGGCTCGCCCGGGGACACGCTCACCACGTACTGGTACTCGAGGGCGCGCGGCTGGTGACGCACCCAGTCGACGATGCCCTCGGGCAGCGCGTCGGCATCGATCTCCACCTCGGTACCGAGGACGTCGAGCACCGGTGCCCATGCCTCGTGGATCACGAGCCCCACGGAGGTCAGCATCTCGACCAGGCTCTCGAGCGTGAAGAACGTGATGTGCGTGCGGTCCAGCAGCCCGGTGTCCCGGTAGCGCCAGCGGCTCTGGAGCAGAGCTAGTCGCAAGGACCCGTGCGCGACGTTGGGCACCGAGATGACGATGCGGCCGTCGTCGGCCAGGATCTCCAGCGCGGACCGGAGCACCGCCGCGGGGTCGCGCAGGTGCTCGAGGATGTCGCCGAAGACGATCGCGTCGAACTTCTCGCCCGGGAAGCTGTCCGCGAGCGGCGACTCCTCGATGTTGCCCACCACGAGGCGCTCGAGCTTGGGGCGCGCCTCTTCGGCGGCCTCGGGGTCCAGCTCGACGCCGCTGACCTTGCAGCCCTGCGAGTTCAGCGCGTCGGCCAGGAACCCGCCCGCGCACCCGACGTCGAGCACACGCTTTCCGGGGCCGACCAGCTCGACCTCGAGGGTCTGGCTCGAGTTGCGTACCGTGAGGTCGACGGCGGTCTGGTAGCGGCTCACATCAAGGCTCCTCTGTGTGGTCAGCGCGATCCTGTCGAGCCTACCGGCATGTCTCACCCGACCGACGCCGCCAGCGGACCCGGTCCATCCGGCGGGCGGCGGATCGTGCACGGGCGACTACCGGTAGCCTGAGCCGGTGGCACCCTCGCGCATCAGCCCGCACGCCCGCCTGATGACGTTGGCGGCGGCTGTCGCGATCGTGCTCGGCGCCGTCCTCACCGTGGTCGCGTGGGCCACGGCCTCGCCCCCCGGGTCGTCGCCCGACGAGGACTTCCACATCACCTCGATCTGGTGCCCCAGCACCACCGACGGCGTGTGCCCCACTCGCGTCGAGAGCGGCAAGACGCAGGTCGAGGTGCCCGACCTCCTCGTCGACGGCGCACGCTGCAGCATCTTCCAGAACGCCGAGTCCGGCGCGTGCTTCGAGGACTTCGGCCACGGCACGGTGTGGACCTCTCGGCTCAACGCGGGCGGCTACGTCGGCACGTACTACACGATCATGCATGCGTTCGTGGGCACCGACGTCCTCGCGTCCGTGTTCGTGATGCGCATCGTCAACGGGCTGCTCGCCGTCGCGCTGCTCACCGCGCTCCTCTTCCTGCTTCCCCGGGGCGGGGGCCGGTACCTGCTGTACACGGTGCTCCCGCTCGCCGTGCCCTTCGCGGTCTACATCGTCGCGAGCGTCAACCCGAGCAGCTGGGCGGTCACCGGCGTCATCGTCGCCTTCTTCGGCGCCTACGGGCTCTTCCAGCACGTCTCGCGAGCCCGCAAGATCGGGCTGGTCGTCGTCACGCTGGTCGGTGCGTTGATGGCGGCGGCGGCGCGCGCCGACTCCGCCGCGTACGTGGGCGTAGCGATCGTCGCCCTGGCCGTCATGTTCGTGCGGCTGACGCGGTCCCGGGGCACGTTGATCACCGTCGGGGCGCTCGCCGCCGTCCTGGCGATCGGCCTGGTGGGCTTCTTCGCCTCCGGCCAGTCGGGCCACGTGCTGCGGGGCTTCAGCGGCGGTACCGCGCAGCAGACCGGGTGGACGCTGCTTTTCACCAACATGCGGAACGTCCCCGCACTTCTTCTCGGGTTCTCCGCCGTGAACCCGAACGCGCTCAACTGGCTCGACACGCCGATGCCCGCCATCGTGTGGGCCACCGCCGTAGCACTCGCATGCGGGGTCGGCTGGATGGGCCTCGCCACGATGAACGGCCGCAAGGCGGTGGCCCTCGGGGGGACGTCGCTCGTGTACGTCGCGCTGCCCCTGCTGTTCCTGCAGGTGAGCGGCGCGAAGGTCGGGTCCGTCTACCAGGCGCGCTACACGCTCCCGCTCGCCTTCGTCGTGATGGCCACCGCGCTATGGTCCACGAAGGACGGCGGCGCGCCCCGGATGTCGCTCACGCAGACGAGCGTGCTGGTCGGCGGGCTCGCGGTCGCGCATGGCGTCGCGCTGCACACCCAGATCCGCCGGTTCGTGACGGGCCTCGACGTCACGGGGTTCGACCTGAACCGCAACGCCGAGTGGTGGCACGCCGGCCCGTCCCCCATGGTCACGTGGGCCATGGGGACAGGCGGGTTCGTGCTGCTGCTGGCAGCCCTGTTCCTGGTGCGACGCGAGCCGGTCGGGGCGACTCCCTCCGGCCTGCCCGTCCCCGTGCCGGCGAGCGAGGACGTCACCGTCCCGCTCCCGCCGACCCGACGCGCCCGCCGCCACCCCGTGCGGACCCGCGCGGCGGGCTGACCGCCGCGCGGGCCGTCAGGCGGTCACGCGCGCGAGCCGGCGCCCAGCACGATGCGCGGCGTCCCGGCCCAGAGCGCGGCGTCGGTGACGTGCCGGCCGTCGACCATCAGGCGCACGCCCGGAAGGTCGGCCGGGGCGAGCGCACGGTAGTCGGCGTGGTCCGTCTGCACGACGGCGACGTTGACCGGCTCGCCCATGTGGTACGCGGCGAAGCCCAGCTTGGCGAGCTCCTCGTCGGTGTACAACGGGTCGTGCACCAGCACGTCCGCGCCACGGCGGACCAGCGCCTCGACCGTGGCGAACACACCGGAGAACGCCGTCTCCTTCACGCCACCGCGGTACGCAGCCCCCAGCACGACGGCCCGCACGCCGGTCAGGTCGCCCAGGAGCTCCTCCGCCCGCGCGACTAGGCGCTCCGGCATCTCGGCGTTGACGCGGCGGGCGTCGCGCACGATCGTCGCCTCCGGGTCGACCGACAGGTACAGGCGCGGGTACACGGGGATGCAGTGCCCGCCGACCGCGATGCCGGGGCGATGGATGTGGCTGTAGGGCTGCGAGTTGCTGGCCGCGATGACGGCATGGACGTCGATGCCCTGCTTGTCCGCGAAGAGCGCGAACTGGTTCGCCAGGCCGATGTTGACGTCGCGGTAGGTGGTCTCCGCAAGCTTCGCGAGCTCGGAGGCCTCCGCCGAGCCGAGGTCCCACACACCGTTCGCGCGAGGCAGGTCGGGGCGCTCGTCGAAGTCCAGCACGGCCTCGTAGAACTCGCGGGCGCGCTGCGCGCCGGCCTCGCTCAGGCCGCCGATGAGCTTGGGGTACTTGCGCAGGTCGGCGAACACGCGACCTGTGAGGACGCGCTCCGGCGAGAAGACGAGATGGAAGTCCTCGCCCTCGGTGAGGCCCGAGATCTCCTCCAGCATCGGCTTCCAGCGGCCGCGCGTGGTGCCGACGGGCAGCGTCGTCTCGTACGAGACGAGCGTGCCCGGTGTGAGGTGCTCGGCCAGTGAGCGCGTCGCGACGTCCATCCACCCGAAGTCCGGGGCGGCCGTCTCCTCGTCGACGAACAGCGGCACCACCAGCACGACGGCGTCCGCACCCGGGATCGCATCGGCGTAGTCGGTGGTGGCCCGCAGGTGGCCCGCCGGGACCAGCTCCGCCAGCTTCTCGGCCAGGTGCGCCTCGCCGGGGAAGGGCTCCGCGCCCGCGTTCACCATGGCGACGGTGTCGGCGTTGATGTCGACGCCGACCACCTCGTGCCCCTTGCTCGCGAACTGGACAGCCAGGGGGAGGCCGATCTTGCCCAGGGCGACGACGGCGATACGCATGGAGGCAGCAACCTTCCGAGGGAGTTGACGGGGCTGCGTCGATGCTACCGTCCACGCGTTGCGATCCGTCGTCCGCGTGGAACTGTGCGCCCTATCATCGGGGCGTGAAGCTCCTGAGCGTCGTCGGCGCCCGCCCGCAGTTCGTCAAGCTCGCCCCGATCGCCAATGCTGCGGCTGCGGCGGGCGTGGAGCACGTCATCGTGCACACCGGGCAACACTACGACCCGATGCTCTCGGATGTCTTCTTCCGTGATCTGGGCATCCCCGACCCGGACGTGCACCTGGGCGTCGGGTCCGGATCGCACGGCGTCCAGACGGGGGCCATCCTCGGTGCGCTCGATGCGGTGTTCGACGAGCACAGGCCCGACTGGGTGCTCGCCTACGGCGACACCAACTCGACGCTCGCCGCGGCCGTCGCGGCCGTCAAGATGCACTTTCCTCTCGCCCATCTTGAGGCTGGGCTCCGCTCGTTCAACCGGAGGATGCCCGAGGAGCACAACCGGGTGCTCACCGACCACGCCGCCGACCTGTGCCTGGCGCCCACGGAGGTTGCGATGGGGCACCTCGCTGACGAGGGGCTTGCGCAGCGATCGGTGCTCGTCGGCGACGTGATGACTGACGTGTTGTACCAAGTGCGCGACGCCGCGGCTGACCGCGAGGTGCCGCTGCTCGGGGAGCTCGGGCTGGCGCGACACGAGTTCTATGTCGCCACCCTTCACCGCGCGGAGAACACCGACGATCCGGCTCGGCTCGACTCGATCGTGGAGGCTCTTGCAGGCCTCGACAGGCCGCTCGTGCTGCTCGCTCACCCGCGCGTCGTCGCCAAGGCCGCCGAGCACGGGATCGACCTCAATCGCGGAACCGTGCGCGTGCACGCGCCACTCGCCTACCCTGACCTCGTTGCCGCCGTGCTCGCCTCTGCGGGCGTCGTCACCGATTCCGGCGGTCTGCAGAAAGAGGCGTTCCTGCTCCGCGTCCCGTGCACGACGGTGCGCCCGGAGACTGAGTGGGTCGAGACCGTCGCGCTCGGCTGGAATGTGCTCGCGCAGACCGCAGACGAGATCCGCGCGGCCGTCACCCGCCCGGCGCCAGTTCCGACGGACGAGGCGCCCTACGGCGACGGCGACGCCGCGAGCCGGGTCATCTCGGTGCTCGTGAACTCGGCTCGGTGACGTCAATGGATGCGCGGCTGCCCGAAAACGAGAGGTGAGCTGACTGGCATCGTTGTGTCGCTTGCCCAGACTTCTGAACTCATCGCGCGCGCCTGGCAGGTCCACGCCGGCCGCCCGCCCGAGGACCGGTACGACTTCGAACTGGGGTTCGGGCGAGCCGTCACGATGGTCTTGGACCTCGTGCGCCACAACCTCGCCCAGCACGTCACCGCTGATCTGCACGGCATCTCCCAGCCCACCGTCTCGCGGATCTACCGCTACCTGCTGCCGATCCTCGGTCAGGTCACCGCCCTGGACCGCTCCCACCTCGCCGACGTGCTCGAACGCGGGATCGTGTTGATCGACAACAGACCTGTCCCGACCGAGAACCGCGCGAACACGGGCAAGACGAAATTCAATGGCAAGCATCGCAAGCAGGCGCCGAACATCCAGGTTGCCACTCAACCTCCACCACATCTCAGCGCTCAGCGGTTAGGAGCGTGTACAGTGCTCGCGTGTTGAGAAGACCGACAAGGCCATCGCGTGCACCGCGGAAGACCAAACGAGTTCTGATCTATGGCACGTCACAGAAGGATGTGCTGGCTAGGTTCTTCATCGAACACGGACTCAAGGTCTCGGTTTGGCCAGATCGCACGAAAATTCGGCAGAACCGACTCGTTCAAATTAAGATGCTCTGGCAGCTGATTCGCGCGGATACCGTGTACGTCCTCTACGTATTTACCAGCGATCCAATCATCCGGGCTTCCCGTTCGTTCGGCAAGAAGACCATCGCACAGTGGTTTGGACTGCGCAAGAAAACGATCGCACACTGGATTGGATCGGATGTCCTCTTGGCGCTGCGCCAAGCACAGGGCGACACGACGTATCTATCGAAGTTCGGGGCACATCACAATCTCGCGGTCTCACCGTTGCTGGTTTCTGAACTGGCGTCCATGGGCCTGGCAGCGGATCTCGTGCCGCTCCTTCCTTATCACCAGGCGAGCCCTGAGTCGGGGTTGCCAGAACGTCATGCCGTTCTGGTTTATCTACCCAAAGGCAAGGAGTTGTTCTACGGACGCGACCTAGTTTCTGCCCTAGCGACATCGCATCCGGAAATCCCGTTCCGGATTGTTTCCTCGGACTCCGGCGAAATCGACCAGCCTAACGTGCACTACTACGGCCGCGTGTCCGAGGAGGTACTCAGCGGCCTGTACGACCAGACGTCAATCCTGTTGCGCCTGACCGAGCATGACGGCATGCCGTTCATGGTTCTCGAGGCTCTGCTCAAGGGCAAAAGCGTACTGTACTCGTTCGACTTCCCCCATGTCGTCACCCCACGCTCGCGCAGCATCGACGATGTTCGGGCGGCATTCGACAAACTCGTCGCCAGGCCGCCCGCGCGAAATGTGGCGGGGACCGAATACGTGCAGAGGAATTTCAACTCTGACCGTATTTGGGAGTCTTATCGAGGTATACTCTACTAGATTCGGTCGTCCAGACGCTTACTGCTCGCAATGTGGGAGAACTCGGGCACGGCCCGAGATACGCCTGAAATGATCTCAGAAAGCGGGGGCCGGCTCGAACCGGCCCAGGCATCGGCCAACCACTCGAGTGCGCCGTCTACATCGTAAGTCGTGGTGCCAACGTTGATGACATCTAGGTTGTGCAGCCAGGATTCGGAGACCTCATCCGCACCAACAAAGACCTCGCTGGACTTTTCGCCCGCGGTGTCGCGTGCGGTGACGAGCACAGGCACCTCGCCGGGACGCGTCGTGTCGGTGTCCGCAGGGACGCCGCGCAGGTCGAGCGTCGCGAGGACGCGGTCGAGGGCCACCTGGAGATCTGTGCTCTCGATGGTGTCGGGCGAGGGCACACAGATGCTGCCGGGAGGGGCAAACGCGGCAACAAGGCAAAGCTGACCCGCCTCAACGGGCTGAACGAAGAATCGCGACGTCTCCGCGGGCACCGGGAGCATCTGGTTGTTCGCGAGCCGCTGCAACCAGCTTTCCAGCAGAGATCCGTTCGAGAACGCCACATTGGCAAACCGGGTGGTGGTTGCCTGCGGGATCGAAGCGAAGACCGCTCGTTCCATGAAACGCTTCGAGGCGCCCATGAGGCTGGCAGGATCTGCGGCCTTGTCCGTCGACACCATGAACACCCGGCAGTCTGGGTTCCCATCAACAGCGTTGCGAATCACCCGTAGGGTGCCGAACACGTTGGTGTTGAGCATCTGCAGCGCCGAGACCGGGTCACGTTCGCTGCGTACGTGCTTTGCGGCCGCAAAGGCGAGCACGAGATCGAAGGGGCCGTCATCGGCGATCATGCGATCCACCAGGGGCGATGTGACGTCGACGAGCCGAGGCTCGATCGCTACCCCGTCGCCTGCGAGCGATCCCGAACGGATGGTCCTCACCGCCTCAGCCAAACCATTTTCCCAGGTGTCGGCAAGAACCAGCTTGGCTGGCGAGTATGCAAGGAGTTGGCGAATCGTCTGGGTGGCGATGAAGCCGGCCCCGCCCGTGACCAGCACCCGAGCTCCAGCAATCTGAGTGGCGAGACTGTCGGATATCGCGGCCAGTGCCGGCGCGAACATGCTCTCTTTCCGGCCAGTCACTTCCTGGCTCAGGCGCGCGATGGTCTCGTGGGAGACGAACATGGTTACTCCTTTGGGACTCGGTTGTCGGCCAGCAAACGGCCCAAGGTCTCTGCACTCATCGCCGTCTGAAGGCCGCTGGTTGCGGTCCAGCGGGTCGGGTCACCAACCACGCGCGTGGCATCGGCAGATTCGGCGAGGATATCGGCAGTGACTCCCAGGTGCCGCAATGCTGCTCGCACCGCGTCATGGAACGACACTCCAACGCCTGAGCACACGTTCCACAGACCTAAGGGCCGGTTCGCGACCGCGTGGACGACGCTTGTGACCAGGAACTCGGGGACAACCCAATCTCTAACGGTATGCGGCGCGTAGAGCTGCACATCGGTTCGCTCACGCACAGCGGCGTGCAGACGGCCGGCCACGTCGTCCAACGGCGTGCCGGGCCTCGTGGGGTTGGTGGCGAGGTTGAACAGGCGAAACACGGTGACGCTCGCGGCCGTCAGCGCGGACTCAGTACCAGCGGCCTTGCTCTGGCCGTAGCTGCCCACCGGTTGTGGCGTGAGGTCCTCCCCGTACCGTTCCACCTCTGGGTGAAAGCCGTACTCGGCCGCCGAACCCACGTGGATCAGGTGCGCGCCAACATCGTTGGCAGCCGCCGCAGCGGTGGCCGGGAGAACAGCGTTGGCAGCCCACAGGTCGTCGCCGGCGCCGCGAACGAGTCCGGCGGCGTTGATGATCGTCGCCGGCTGAAGAGCGGTCAGATATCTGCGCAGCGTGTCGGGTTCGGCACGAGCAACGTCGTCGGGCACCAAGAGAGGCTGCGGCACAGCCGCGGCGATGCGAGACCCGAGGTACCCCGTGCCGCCGATGAGAGCAGTGGCGGCCTGGGTCAACGGAGATCGCCTTCCGCCAGCATGCGGTTGGCCTCCGCGAGATCCTCGACTCGGCCCAGATCCATCCACAGCTCGTCGGTGACGTGGCACAGCACCTCATGGCCGGATCGAGACAGCGATTGCAGGAAGTCTGGCATCTCGACGCGGCCTTCCGGCAGCAGACGCAGAGCGCTGCCGCGAAACACGTTGATCCCCGTAGACAGCAAGTTCGTCGTAGTCGGCTTTTCGTCAATTCGTTCAAGCCGGCCATTCTCGCCAGCGGTGACCACGCCGTAGTCGATGACGATCTCGCGCTCGGCGCAGGCCAGGGCGGCGTCCGCGCCCGTGCTTTCAAACCAGTCAAGAAGAGCGCCGAAGTCGAGCGTGGTGAGCGTGTCGCCGTTGATGACCAGGACGGTGTCGTCTGGGGCGACGGTGTGCGGGATCAAACCGAGCGCGCCGGCGGTACCTAGCGGAGTGTCCTCGTGGGTGTACGCGATCTCAAGACCGAAACGTTCGCCATTGCCGAGGACGGACTCGATGAGGTAGCCAAGGTAGCCGACGCTGACGACCACCTTGCGCAGGCCGACGTCGTGCAACGAGCGGAGCACCCGCTCCACAATGGTTTCATCGCCCAACGGGATCAAGGGTTTGGGTAGAACCTGCGTATAGGGTCGCAAACGCATCCCCTTACCGCCCGCCAGCACGAACCCGTACCTAGTCACGATATTCCCTCGCGTTGCTCGAATCCTCTAAGGAATCCTGACATTCAGTACCACTGGCAGTTCTCACGACCTCTTCGAGATGGCCGAGGAGTTTCAGGCTCTGCACCTCGCGTGTGAGGCTCGACTTCTCGTTGAAGATCGGGTCTGCGAGCTGGCCGTCGCGTCGCTTCTCCGTGAGCTTGTCTCGAAGGAACCCAGCGATGATGGCCGAGTCGTTGCTCGTCACACCGAGGGAGTGGTCACGTATCAATTCGGCCGCGACACCATTCTCATACCCCGTCATGACGATGCTGTGCCCAATACCCACGTATTCGAACACCTTCCCCGAGTACACTCCACGCTCACCAGGATCATTCCACAGCAGAAGGAGGAGCAGGTCAGCTGTCGCCTGTACTGCGAGTGACTCAGCATTCGTCACGCGACCATGCTGCGTGACGACGTGACCCAGACCTAGCTCGTTGACGAGAGATGTCACGATCGCCGATGGTGGGCCGTAGAACTCCACGCGAACCGGTGCCGTTGGATCGCCGTCGAGCACCTGACGGATGGCCGTCAGGAACGGGCGAGGGTCGCGGCGCAGGTCTGGGTAGATGTATCCACAGTGCACTATCGACAGGGTGTCAGACGGGTCAGCCACCGGAAGATCGCGGAAGTCTTCGGGGTCGTAGCCATTAAGGACCGTCTCTGCACGAATGCCGTAGGTCTGGTGTAGTTCGTCGGCTAGTGGCTGGCTCACGGAGACGAGCAGCGCCGCATCGCGCACTTGCCGTCTCTCATGTGCGGTATCTAGCACTCTACGGATCCAGCCGTGCGGATAGTAGGTGCTGCTGGACAGCAGGTCGCGATAGTCGACGACGAGGGGCACCTCCCAATGGTGGCTCAGCCGCGACCCGACCGTGACGGCACTGACCGGACCCACACTGGAGACAACGACGTCGGGCTTCCATTCCCAGCCCTTGGCTTCTCGGACGGCGTTGCGGGTCCACGCGATGAACAGGTCCGGCCACACGAGGGCGAGCGCTCTCCGGTACAGCTCGGCGAGCACCCTGATGAAAAGCGACGGACGGGCAGCGACGGCCTTGACGACGCGCCCCTGGGCTCGTTCGACGCGTTCACCGATGGGGTCGGGCACGCGCACTGTGGTAATTCGGGAGCTTTCGGGCACCTCCAGTCCCTCGGAGAGCGGGTTCCGCGTGAGCACCCGGACTTCGTGTCCCTCCTGCGCCCAGAACTTCGCGAACTTCGCCACACGGACGGCGGCGATGCGGTTCTCCGGTGGGAAGAACGGGCAGACCAGCAGGATCTTCACTCAGGACTCCTCGATTGTTGACGCCGACGACATGGGGACGACGCCCTGACGATCGACGAGACCAGCCAGTTCGGCTTGCCGTCGGAATGCCGGCACGGCGGCCACGACGTCGTCGAAGGTGCCCTGTCCCAGGATCCGGCCACCCTCGACATAGCAGACCTGGTCGTAATTACGGATGGTGGCGAGGCGGTGGGCAACCGTGATGAAGGTGACGGAGCCCTTGAGCCTGTGCATGGCTTCCGTGACACGCTGTTCGGTCGCGGTGTCGAGCGCGCTCGTCGCCTCGTCCATGACAACGACGAGGGGGTCGCAGTACAGCGCCCGCGCGATGCCTAGGCGTTGCTGCTGTCCGCCCGACACCGATGTACCGCGTTCGCCGACTGGCCCGGTGATGCCACGGTCGCCGACGAGGTCGTCGGCTTGGGCCGCCATGAGGGCGCGCTCAACGCGAGCGGGGTCGTAGTCGTCACTCCAGGTCAGCGCTACGTTCTGGGCGATGGATCCATTGAAGAGCGCCACCCGCTGCGGCACGTAGCCGACGTGGCTGCGCCACTGGTTAGTCACATTCTTGAGCGGCAAGCCGTCGAGGCTGATCGTTCCACTCACCGGTTCGCTGAGGCCCAGGATGATGTCGACGAGCGTCGACTTCCCTGCGCCCGACGGGCCGACGAGCGCCACCGACCCGCCCATGGGGATCGTGAGGCTGACGTCGGTCAGGGCATCGTGGGCCGCCCCTGCGTACCGGAACGAGACGTGGTCGAGCTGGAGCTCGTCAACCTCCGCGGGCAGCACGGCCGCGTCCTCGGTGACGACGGGGCCGCCCGTGTCAGCACACTCGGAGATGACCTCCTTCGCGTACACCTCCGAGGTGAAAGCGGCAGTCACCGACGCGATGGCGGCGTTGATGCCGGGGATCATACGCAGGCCCGCGACGGCGAAGAGCGAGACCGCGACGCCGGCCTCACCGACGCCGCCACGCAGGTAGGCGACGCCGCCGACGAGCACGAAGCCGCCGATGAGGGTCACCTCGAAGACGTACCGGGGCACGGCGGCGAGGAAAGCCAGCCGACCGCGTTGTGTGGTGAGCTCGCCACGGTTCTGGGAGATGACGGCACCGGCCTCGTCAATCTTCCCGCGGAGTGTGACCTCCTTGAGTGCCTCAACCATCTCCGCGACGATCGTGGTCACCCTGTTCGCATAGATGCGCGCGTCGACGCTCAGCGCCTTGGACCTTCGCGACACAGCGGCAGACAGGCTCAGCGAGATCGCCGCGAGGTACGCGGTGGTGACGAGCGCGGTGATCGGCTGCGCGATGAAGAGGACGGCCATCGCCACGATCACCGTGAGAAAGTTCGCGGGAATCTGCATGATGGCGAGCAGGTAGCTGCGGATGGCGGAGCCGACCGACACGTCCACCAAGCGGGTGACCTCGATCGTCCCAAGGCGAGCGCGCTGCTCCCAGGGCCGACGCGCGTAGATCATGAAGATGCGGTTACCGATCTCGTACTCGTACGTCGAGAGTCGGCGCGTGACGTGCCATTGCACCAGCAGGCCGAGCGCGGACTTCAGGACGAACAGCACCGCAATGAGAGCCACTATCCACGGATTGGCCGCGAAGTCTATATGTCCGACGATCGGCAGGCTGATGTTGGCGGTGCCGAACAGCGAGGTTGCTGCGACAACGACCAGACCGAGCGCCGCCGTGTCGAGGATCGGAAGCAGCGCGTTGATGAGCATATTTCGAATGAAGAAACGTCGTCCGCCGCGACCGAACAGGTCGAGGAGGCTCAACATCGTGACGACGAGGCCCCTCATCGCGTCACCTCCGGCTGTTCAAGTCTGCATGCAACGAGGACGACCTGAGCCGCGCGTGCGGCTGTCTGCCGCAGGGAGGAGGTCTCTTCGACCCACGCGGCGAGTCGACGACGCTCGGCAGTCGCGACGTCATCAGCCAGCATCTCGCACATCGCATCAGCCACTGCTTCCAGGCGATGGTCCACAGCCCGGCCAAGACGGTGCTCGCGGATCACCTCCGAAGCCCGTCCCGGTCCCGCATAAAGCACCGGCGTGCCCGAAGCCAGCCCCGCGAGTACCTTCGTCGGAAATGCGAAGTCATACCCCTGACCGGGCTTCAGGCTCACGAGCGCTGCGTTGGCGCCGCGTAGCCAAGCCGACGCCTCGCGCGGACCGACCGGGGTCAGCATTCGGACGGACTTGCCGCCGTCGGGCAAACGCTCCGCTGCCGCAGCAATGTGCTCCCATGCGCTGCCCTGACCAAGATAGATCAGCTGCGCGTCAGTGACCCGTTCGAGCACCGACGTCATGGCATCGACGAACACATCAGCGCCCTGCCACTCCGAGGTCGTGCCCGCATAGATGGCGTACGGGCCGTCTGGCGCGTCGGAGTGGACCGGACCGTCGGGAGTGAAGGCGTCGGTGTCAATGCCGTTGCGAACGATGACGACGTCGTGTGCGCCCAACTCCTTGACTCGGTCGCCCACGCCATCGGTCACAGCAATCACCCGGGAGGCGCCACGCAGCACGAATGACTCGACGGCACGAAGCAGGCGCACCACGATGCCCGGCGCAGCCTGAGCGGACGCGTCCGACCAGATGTCGGCGGCGTAGTAGACATAGGGCACGCGCCGAAGGGTGCACGCCAACCTCACGACAAGGCCGGTCGTCGGCGGTGGTTCAGCGACGACGACATTGGGGCGAGCGCCGACCAGCAGGCGGAAGAAGAGGGGAACGTCGAAACTCAGGTACTGGAGGTAGCCACGCACGTACCCCGTGCGGTCCCGCAGAACAGGGCACCGCCGTACGGTGACACCGGAGGGCTCCTTGGCGGCACGGGCGCCGACTGCGCGAGTTGGGTTGGTCGTCGTCAGCACCGTGACGTCGGCGCCCGCATCTGCGAGCGCGGACGCAAGTGCTGCGAGCCGGAACGCCGCCGCCGCAGGTTCCGGCGTGAAGATCCGGGTAGCGACGGTGACCCGCGTCGTCTTCATGGGTTTCACAGGGTGACAGTCTGCCCGCTCTTCGCCGACTCGATCGCCAGCTCGCAGACGCGCAGCGTTGCCAGACCCTGCTCCATCGTGACGATGTCAGCGGACTTGCCGAGCACCGCATCGCGGAAGTTCTCGTGCTCCACTCGCAGCGGCTCGCGCTTGGCGAAGGCGAACCGGGTGATGTTGCCCTCCGAGACACCGCGGAACGCCGTGACGGCCTCCCACTCGGTCTGGATGACGCCGTTGGCGAAGAACGTGAGGTCGCCCGTCGAGGTGTCGGCCACGAACGCCCCGCGCTCGCCCGTGACGATCGTCAGGCGCTCCTTCATCGGCGAGAGCCAGTTGATCGTGTGGTTCACCATGACGCCGTTGGCCAGCGTGCCCGTTGCGACGACCATGTCCTCGAACTCGCGACCCGAGCGGTGAGCCGTCTGCGCCGAGATCGAGGCGTACTCGCTCTGCGCCACCCACGCCGTCAGGTCGAAGTCGTGGGCGCCCAGGTCCTTGATGACCCCGACATCGGCGATGCGTGCCGGGAACGGCCCCTGCCGCCGCGTCGCGATCTGGTAGACCTCCCCGAGCTCCCCGGCCTCGATGCGGCGGCGCATCTCCTGGAGGGCGGGGTTGTACCGCTCGACGTGGCCCACCGCGCCGACCAGCCCGGCGTCGGCGAACGCCTTGACCATCCGCTCGCCCTCTTCGGACGTCGCGGAGATGGGCTTCTCGACCATCGTGTGGACGCCCGCGGCGGCGAGCTTGAGCGCGGCGTCCTCGTGGAAGGCCGTCGGCACGGCCACCATCGCCATGTCGATGCCGGCCGCGATGAGGCTCTCGACGTCGGGCAGCACCTCGAGGTCACGGGCGACGGAGAACTTGTCGCCGCCCGGGTCGGCGATCGCGACCAGGTCGACGCCGTCGATCTCGCGCAGCACACGCGCGTGGTGGCGGCCCATGGAGCCGATGCCGAGCAGGCCGGCGCGCAGGTTGCCCATCAGGCGCCCGCCTTCACGACGGTGTTGACGGCCGTGACGATGCGCTCGAGGTCGTCCTGCGTGAGCGACGGGTGCACGGGCAGCGAGATGACCTCGGCCGCGGCCTTCTCCGTCTCCGGCAGGTCGAGGCCCGGGGCGTACTTCTTGAGCGAGTCGAGGCGGTGGTTCGGGATCGGGTAGTAGACGCCCGAGCCGACCTGGTGCTCCTCGCGCAGCGCGGTCACGATGCGGTCGCGGTCCTCGGCGACGCGGATCGTGTACTGGTGGTAGACGTGCGTCGCACCCTCGGCCACGGCCGGCACGACGACGCCCTCGAGGTTCGCGTCGAGGAAGGCGGCGTTCGCGCGGCGCTGCTCGGTCCAGGCGCCTACCTTGGTGAGCTGCACGCGGCCGATGGCGGCGTGGATGTCGGTCATGCGCGCGTTGAAGCCGATCAGCTCGTTGGCGTACTGGCGCTCCATGCCCTGGTTGCGCAGCAGGCGCACGTTGCGCGCGACCTCGTCGGTGGCGCAGGAGACCATGCCGCCCTCGCCCGACGTCATGTTCTTCGTCGGGTAGAGGCTGAACATGGCGAACGTGCCGAACGCCCCCACCGGGGTGCCGTGCAGCGTGGCGCCGTGCGCCTGGGCGGCGTCCTCGTAGACGGCGATGCCGTGCTTGGCAGCGAGCGCCGCGAACCCGTCCATGTCGGCCGGGTGCCCGTACAGGTGCACGGGCATGACGGCCTTGGTGCGCTCCGTGATCGCGGCCTCGACCGCCTTCGGGTCGAGGCAGAACGACACGGGGTCGATGTCGGCGAAGACCGGGGTGGCACCGGTGAGCGCGACGGAGTTGCCGGTCGCGGCGAAGGTGAACGACGGCACGATGACCTCGTCGCCGGGGCCGACGCCAGCTGCCAGCAGGCCGAGGTGCAGGCCTGACGTGCCCGAGTTCACGGCCACGCACGTGCGACCGTCGACGAGCTGCGCGCTGAACTCCTGCTCGAACGCCGCGACCTCGGGGCCTTGAGCGATCATGCCGGACCGGAGCACGCGGTCGACCGCCTCACGCTCCTCGTCACCGACGATCGGCTTGGCTGCCGGAATGAATGCGCTCACTTGCTGGCCACCTCTCGGATGCTTCCCTCGAACTCCTCGTAGACCGTACCGGTCTGAGGACAGACCAAACGACCATCGCGCTCCTGGAGCGGAACTCCGGCGCGTCCGACCCAGCCCACCTGCCGTGCGGGGACGCCCATGACGATGGCGTGGGCGGGAACGTCACGAGTCACGACGGAACCCGCGGCGACGGTGGCCCAGGCCCCAACGGTCAGCGGCGCGACGCACACGGCACGTGCCCCGATCGCGGCGCCCTCGCCGATGGTGACGCCGACGGCGTGCCAGTCGTCGGCGCTCTTGAGCGAGCCGTCGGGGTTGATCGCGCGCGGGTAGGTGTCGTTGGTCAGCACGACGGCCGGCCCGATGAAGACGCCGTTCCCGAGCACTGCGGGCTCGTAGACGAGCGCATAGTTCTGGACCTTGCAGTGGTCGCCCATCTGCACGCCGGTGCCGATGTACGCGCCACGCCCGACGACGCAGCCCTCGCCCATCACCACCTGCTCACGAACCTGGGCCAGGTGCCAGACGGACGTACCGTCGCCGATGACGGCGTCGTCCGAGACGTCTGCACTCGGCACGATGCGCACAGCCATGACTCTCCTTCAGTACCAAGGGACAGGTCGTGGAGCGGGCGAGACTTTGCCCGGGCCAGCCAACGGGCCTCAGGCTAGCGCGCCGGCACGTCGCCCCGGAGCGTGCTGGACGGATCCGAAAGGCCCTACGTGCCCGATCCGAACGGCCCGACGTGCCTGCGCGCACCCGGGTCCTGGCAGAATGTCCGCATGCCGCCCGCCGCCCCCGCCGACGTTCGTCGCGCCGACGTGTGGTTCGTCGTCCCCGCGTACAACGAAGGCACCGTCATCGGCGGCGTCATCAGCGAGATCCGCGAGGCGGGGTTCTCCGTGGTCGTCGTCGACGACGCCTCGTCGGACGCCTCCGGGGCGATCTCCAGGGCCGCCGGCGCCGTCGTGGTCCACCACGCGACCAACCTCGGTCAGGGCGCCGCGCTCCAGACGGGCATCGAGTTCGCGATGCGGCGCAAGGCGTCGTACCTCGTGACGTTCGACGCCGACGGGCAGCACCGGCTCGAGGATGCGATCGGCATGCTCGAGCTGGCGCAGACGGACGGGCTCGGCTTCGTCTTCGGCTCGCGGTTCCTCGACGACCGCACCGACACGGGCCGCCTCAAGCGGCTGGTGCTGCTGCTGGCCGCGTGGTTCACCCGGCAGTCCACGGGCATGCGGCTCACGGACGCTCACAACGGGCTCCGGCTCATCCGGGCCGACGTCGCTGCCCGTGTCGACCTGTTGCAGAACCGCATGGCGCACGCCACCGAGATCGTCAGGCTGCTCGGACGCACTCAGCAGCCCTGGGCGGAGTACCCGGTCCACGTGCTGTACACCGACTACTCGCGCGGCAAGGGACAGAGCCTCTGGAACTCTGTCAACATCCTTGTCGACCTCATGTTCCGGTAGGCGTAACCCATGATCATCCAGGTCGTCCTCGTCGTCGCGATCATCGCGGTCGTCATCCTTCTGGGACGCAGCTCCCGCAACGTCAGGCACATGGCGTTCCGCCGCCTGTTCTTGCTCGCCTTCGCCGTCGCTTCGGTGCTCGCGATCGCGTTCCCCGAGGCGCTCACCGCGATCGCCCGGGCCGTCGGCGTCGGCCGCGGTGCCGACCTCCTCCTCTACGCCCTCGTGGTCGCGTTCATCGGCTCGCTCGCCATGCAGTCGCGACGCGCGACCGAGCTCGCGCGCATGATCACCCTCACCACCAGGCGCGTCGCGATCCTCGAGGCCGAGGCGCAGCTCCGCGACGGCGGCACCACCCCAGAGCACCAGGACGACGGACCGTCCGCCGGGTAGCAGCACGACCCACTCCCTGACCGGATCGGCCGACGGACTGGACCGCATTTCTTCAGCCGGTAGATTGAGGACCAGTCCTGTCCCACGCACCCGGAGGAATCGTGCGCGTTCTCGTCACCGGCGGAGCCGGCTTCATCGGCTCCAACTTCGTCCACCAGACCGTCCGGGAGCGTCCCGACGTCCAGGTGACAGTGCTCGACGCCCTCACCTACGCCGGCGACCGTGAGTCGCTCGCGCCGGTCGCGGACAAGATCACCCTCGTCGAGGGGTCGATCACCGACGTCGCTCTGGTCGACTCTCTGGTCGCGGACAGCGACCTCGTGGTCCACTTCGCCGCCGAGTCGCACAACGACAACTCGCTGAACGACCCGACGCCGTTCGTGCAAACCAACCTGATCGGCACGTTCGTGCTGCTGGAGGCGGTCCGCAAGCACGACGTGCGCTTCCACCACATCTCCACCGACGAGGTCTACGGCGACCTCGAGCTGGACGACCCGGCCAAGTTCACGCCGACGACGCCGTACAACCCGTCGTCGCCGTACTCGTCCACCAAGGCCGGATCCGACCTGCTGGTGCGCGCCTGGGTGCGCAGCTTCGGCGTGAAGGCCACCATCTCGAACTGCTCGAACAACTACGGGCCGTACCAGCACATCGAGAAGTTCATCCCCCGTCAGATCACCAACCTGATCGACGGCGTGCGCCCCAAGCTCTACGGCGCCGGGCAGAACGTGCGCGACTGGATCCACGTCGAAGACCACAACTCGGCCGTCTGGGCGATCATCGAGAAGGGCCGCATCGGCGAGACCTACCTCATCGGCGCCGACGGCGAGAAGAACAACCTCGAGGTCGTCGAGACCCTGCTCGAGATCTTCGGCCTGGACCGGACCGACTTCGAGCACGTCAACGACCGCCCCGGCCACGACCTCCGCTACGCCATCGACGCGACCAAGCTGCGCGACGAGCTCGGCTGGACCCCCAAGTACACCGACTTCCGCTCGGGTCTCGAGGCCACGGTCGACTGGTACAAGGCCAACGAGGCCTGGTGGCGCCCGGCGAAGCAGGCCACCGAGGCGAAGTACGCAGCCCAGGGCCAGTGACCCGCTGAACCGGCCCAGACGGGCCCGCACCGGACATTCCGGAGCGGGCCCGTCGGCCATTTTCGGCGCTTCACAAACCCTGCACGCTCTGAGCGCCCCCGCCCCCGAGGGCCGCGACAGGCGCGCCGTATGCTCGTCGGCTGTGACCTCCCTGAACCCCGGCTCGTCCCGCCGCCACGTGCGCACCGCGCCCGGCCGTGCGTCGGCGCCGTCGCAGGCCGGTCCGCGTGCCGAGCGTGGACCCGGTCACGCACGCTCGCTCAAGGCGCATCGGGTGCTGCGTGGCGTCGCGATGGGCGTCACCGCCGTCGTCGCCTTCGGCGTCGCGTCCGGCGGCGCCCTGGCCCTCCAGCTCACCGGCAACATCAAGACCGTGGATGCCGACAAGGCGCTCTCCGCCGTCGCCCGCCCGACGGTGGCCGCGCCGACGGACCCGAACGGCGGCAAGGCCCTCAACATCGTGCTGATGGGCAGCGACGACCGCAGCGGTGCGAACGCCGCGCTCGGCGGCAAGAACGACGGCATGCGCTCGGACACCACGATGGTCATGCACATCTCCGCGGACCGTTCGCGGGTCGAGCTCGTCTCGATCCCGCGCGACTCGATCGTCGACGTCCCGCAGTGCCCCACCACGAGCGGCAAGCTGGCGCCTGCCATCAAGAACACCCGCTTCAACGCGGCGTTTGCGCAGGGCGACATCTACGGCAAGAACGTCGAGTCTGCGGCGCTGTGCACCATGACGACGATCGAGCACCTGACGGACGTGCGCATGGACGGGTTCGTCGTGGTCGACTTCTCGGGCTTCGAGAAGATGATCGACGCGCTGGGCGGCGTCCAGATGTGCATCCCCGAGGCCGTCAACTCGCCCAAGGCCGACCACCTCGTGCTCAACGCCGGCGTGCAGACGCTCAACGGGTTCACCGCGCTGCAGTACGCCCGGGCGCGCACCGGTGAGGGGCTCGGCGACGGGTCGGACACCAACCGCATCGGACGGCAGCAGCAGATGATGTCGGCGATCGCGAACAACGTGCTGAGCCGCAACCTCCTCACGGACACGCCGTCCCTGATCCGGTTCCTCAACGCCGCCACGCAGTCCCTGACCATGAGCAGCAACATCGGTTCCATCACGGGGCTCACCGGCCTCGCCTACAGCCTGCGGAACGTGAGCCCTGCCACGATCACGTTCATGACCATCCCGTGGAAGTCGAACCCGGCTGACCCGAACACCGTCGTGTGGACGAACGCAGCCTCGACGGTCTGGGACAACGTCAGCCACGACGTCCCGGTCGCGACGCCTGCCGGCGGTACAGCCACCGACACCCCGGCCCCGACGAACACGAACACTCCGGCCGCCACGGCCGGCGGAGCGGCCAGCTCCACTGCCGCTCCTCCGGCCGCGACGCCGGCCCCGTCCCAGACCAAGGAAGCCGGCAAGGAGGCGTTCACCGGCGCCGACACCACTGCCGTCTGCGGGTGACCCCATGACCGACCCTCGTCAGGTTCCTCCCTCGTTCACGCCTTCGGGCCGCTCCGGCCGTCCGCCGGAGCCCGGGAACGCGATCCCCGTGGGCGGCGCGCGCCCAGCCGCGGGCGGCCGCATCGGCCGTCCTGACGACGACGCCGTGCCGGCGTCCGCCGAGCCGCGGGTACGCCGCCAGTCGTCGCGCGAGATCCCGGTGACGCCCCCGGCGGACCGCCGTGGCATCCCCGTGCGCCCGGCGCGTCAGCCCGCACCGCGCCCGTCCGCCGTGCGCCCGGCCTCTGCGCGCCCCCAGTCGGTCCCGCCGCGGTCGGCTGCGCCGTCGTCGGACCGGGTGCCGCCGCCCGCCCCCGCCGGTGCCCGCGACGGCGGCACGCGGCTCATGCCCGACGCCGCACCCCGCCGGATCACGGGCAGCGCCTCGGGCTCGCGCGGCGGCCGGCCGCCTGCCCGCCGTGCTGACGGACGCCCCGATCTGGGCAGCCCCGCCGGGCCGCGGCCCACGGGCCAGCGGACCGCTCCCGGGCGCCTGCGCGTGCGCAAGGGTCGCGTCATCGCGCTGATCACGGCCCTGGTGCTGGTGCTCGTGCTCGCGTGGCCCGTGGGGCTGCTCATCTGGGCGAACGGCAAGATCCAGCACGTGGACGCGCTGTCCGACGCCGCCGCGACGCCGGGTACCACGTACCTTCTCGCCGGGTCCGACGCACGCGGCAGCGGCGGCATCGACGACGCGACCAGCGGTGCGCGCACCGACACGATCATGCTGCTGCACAAGCCGGCGAACGGCCCCACCGCGCTGATCAGCCTGCCCCGTGACTCCTTCGTCGCGATCCCCGGCCACGGGCACAACAAGCTCAACGCGGCGTTCTCGTTCGGCGGCGCCCCCCTGCTCGTCAAGACGGTGGAGCAGCTCACCGGGCTCAAGGTCGACCACTACGTCGAGGTCGGGTTCGGCGGGATCGCCGACGTCGTCGACGCCGTGGGCGGCGTGCACCTGTGTCTCGACTACGACGTGAACGACGCGAACAGCGGGCTCCAGTGGACCGCTGGCTGTCACGACGTGGGCGGCACGCAGGCCATCGCGTTCTCCCGCATGCGCTACTCCGACCCCAAGGGTGACATCGGCCGCACCGAACGGCAGCGTCAGCTCATCGGCGCGATCACCAAGAAAGTCGCCAACCCCGGTCTGCTCTTCAACCCCGGCGACCAGGTGTCGCTCACGCGCGCCGGCCTGGGCTCCCTGACGGTGGACAAGGACATGAATATCCTCGACTTCGTCGGGCTCGGGCTCGCGTTCCGGGCGGCCAACGGAGCCGGCGGTGTGACGGGCACACCGTGGATCAGCAGCATGAACTACCGGCCTGGCGGCGGCGTCGGGTCCACCGTGCGGCTCGACGACGCCCGCAACGCCCAGCTGTGGGCTGACCTGCGCGACGGGAAGCTGCAGCCGGGCACGATCGGCGGCGTGCCGCAGTAAGCCCCGCGGGACAGCAAACGGGGCCCCGACTCTCGTCGGGGCCCCGTTCGTGTGTCAGCCGGTGCTCAGTGCTGCTTGGGAGCGACCGTCACCGCGCGCTGGGCCGGAGCGGCCGGAGCCGGGGTGGCGGTCGGGGCCGGGTCGCCGGCGATGCTGGCGCGAGCCGGGGCGATCCCCGCAGGAGCGGAGGGCGCCGGGCTCTGGCTCGCGGCGGGCGTCGGGGCCGGGGTCGGGTCGGCGACCTTGGTCCAGGTGCCGCAGCCGTCGGTCTCGAAGCCGGCGTCGGTCGGGTAGACGTCGAACGTCACGACCTCACCGTCGTCGTGCTGCTCGTTCGCCAGGATCGAGGCGTCCTCGCCGCGGAAGTCGGAGAGGGCGGCCACGTAGCAGTAGTTGTTCGGGTCTGTCGGCACAGTGGTCGAGTACGTCCCCGGGGCGATGTCGATGCCGACGCGATACTGGCCGTCGATCGGGCTCGCCGTGAGGCGAGGGGTGTCGCTGGGCAGCACCATCGTCCACGTCCCGCAGGCCGAGCCCGGTCCGTTCACGGCGTCGAGCTGGAACCGCGAGAGCGTGTTGATGTCCGAGCGCAGCTCGACGTAGGCGGAGTGGCCCGCGCCGTACCCGTACCCGAAGCCTGACTGGCTGCCGTTGGCGGAGAAGGTGAACCATCCGCAGTCGTACGTCGCGGTGGTGGACTTGTAGACGCCGTAGCCGACCTGGGACGGCACCGCGAGGTCCTGCTCGTAGTCCGTGTAGGCGGGGATCTGCGCGGGCCCGCTCACGCGACGCACGCCCAGGGTGTCCGTGCCGTCGCCGTTCCAGTCGCCGATGAGGACGTTGTCGTCGCTCTTGCCATAGGCGAACGAGACATCGGCCTGCCCGCCTGTGGTGCCGTTGGTCAGGAAGTACTGGTTGGCGCGGCGGACGCCGAGGGTGTCCTTGCCGTCGGCGTTCCAGTCGCCCACCAGCACCGTGTCGTTGGCGCGGCCGTACGCGAACGAGACATCCGCCTGCCCGCCTGTGGTGCCGTTGGTCAGGAAATACTGGCTGGCACGGCGGACGCCGAGGGTGTCCTTGCCGTCGCCGTTCCAGTCGCCCACCAGCACGGTGTCCGCCGCGCGACCGTAGGCGAAGGTGACGTCCGCCGCGCCGCCCTGGGTGCCGTTCGTCAGGAAGTACTGGTTGCCGCGGCGCACCGCAAGCGTGTCCTTGCCGTCGCCGTTCCAGTCGCCCACCAGAACCGTGTCGTCGGGCTTGCCGTACGCGAACGTGACGTCCGCCTGGCCGCCGGCGGTGCCGTTCGTCAGGTAGTACATGTTGCCGCGGCGCACCGCGAGGGTGTCCTTGCCGTCGCCGTTCCAGTCGCCCACCAGGACCGTGTCGTCCGTCTTGCCATAGGCGAACTGGACGTCCGCCGTCCCACCCTTGACGCCGTTCGTCAGGTAGTACCACGTGCCCTGCGGGATGCCGGTGGTCGCCTGTGCCGACCCCACCGCCCCAAACGACGCGACCGCCACCAGACCGCTGACGGCAAGCACGCCGCTACGCCGCAACTTCATAGAAGTCTCCTTTGAGCCTCTCCTCGCCAGACGGCGAGGCAGCCGAAATCTACTGATCATCCGGTTCTCAGGGAAACCCGTGCTTGAGGGGTTATCGGACAATTCACCCCCGAGCCTTCGGGGCGACGCCTGCGCGTCCCGTCGTGGGCTCGTGCACGGAGAGGGGCGGGGAGCCACACCGGCTCCCCGCCCCTATCTGCCAGGCTCAGAGCGTCGCCGGGGCGCCCGGGCGGCGCAGGCCCACGGTGTCCTTGCCGTCGCCGTTCCAGTCACCGACGATGACCGAGTCGGTCGTCCTGCCGTAGGGGAACCAGTAGTCCTCCTTGGGGTTCACGAGGCTGTTGCTCATCGTGAAGCAGTCCCCGTAGCGGCGGACCCCGAGGCTGTCCTTGCCGTCCCCGTTCCAGTCGCCCACGAGGGCCTCGTCGGTCGCGTAGCCGTAGGTGAGCGAGATGTCGGCCGAGCCGCCCTGCGTGCCGTTGGTGAGGAAGTAGTTGCTCCCCCGCCGCACGCCAAGGGTGTCCTTGCCGTCACCGTCCCAGTCGCCCACCAGCACCTCGTCGTCGACCTTGCCGTAGCTGAAGGTCACGTCGGCCTGCCCGCCCTTCGTGCTGTTCGCGAGGTAGTAGGTGCTTCCTCGGCGCACCGCCAGCGTGTCCTTGCCGTCGCCGTCCCAGTCGCCCACGAGCACGACGTCGTCGGGCTTGCCGTAGGCGAAGACGACGTCGGCTTGGCCGCCCCGGGTGCTGTTGGACAGGTAGTACGTGTTGCCGCGGCGCACCGCGGGGGTGTCCTTGCCGTCGCCGTTCCAGTCACCGACCAGGACTGCGTCGTCCGACTTGCCGTAGACGAAGGCGATGTCGGTCACGCCGGAGGTGCCGTTGGTCAGGTAGTAGGTGTTGCCCAGGCCGGTCCCGGCTGCAGTGCCGGGGGCAGCGATCGCCGTCACCGTCCCCAGCACCAGGACACCCGTCACGGCCGCTCGCATGGTGTGGCGCATTCCCAGACTCCTTGTGGATCAGTGGTTCCTACCGCGCTCGAGCGCGGACGGGGTCGGGCGTCCCGCCCCTCGGCGGATGCTCACCCCATATGACGGCCCGGCGGAGCGATCCGTTGGGGTCGAGTCGCCGGAAGTTCGACGACTCGATGTGATTGCCATCACAACTGGCTCCCGGCGCGACTGCCCAGGTCAGGGCAGTCGCGCCACGGGCTCAGCCGATCCGGCTCCACGTCCCGCAGCCGGACGACTCGAACACCGGGAGGTCCGGCGAGATCGTCACGGTGGCGACCCGGTACCCGTCGATCGTGATGGGCAGGTAGTTGGAGCCGTCCGACCAGTAGTGGTACCCGGTGAGATCGGTCAGGAACTGGGTCATGCATGCGACCCTCGCGTCGCCCCCTCCGGGGACCAGACTCCGGTACGTCCCGGGCGCAATATCGATGCCCACCCGATAGTCCCCATCGGCAGGGTGCGCGTCGAGCTGGGGGATGTCGTCGGGAAAGGCCTGGGTCCAGGTCCCGCACGCGCCCGGGTGGTCCCACTGGGTCAGCCAGAGAGTGCGGTCACCGGGCCCGACCTGGAGATAGCTTGGCCGGCCGAGACCCGCCCCGTTGCCCGTACCCGTCCCCGTGGAGTCGTCCGGTGCATAGGTGAACCAGTCGCAGTCCCTCGTCGAGTCCACGGACTTGTAGATCCCGGGCTGGACGCCAATCCCGACCAGCGGGATCGTCAGGTCCCCTGTGAACGGTTTGATGGTCAGGCGGGTGGGTTCGGGTCGCCGGACACCCAGGGTGTCCTTGCCGTCCCCGTTCCAGTCCCCCACCAGCACCACGTCGTTCGCCCGCCCATACGCGAACGCCACATCCGCGTTCCCGCCCCGGGTGCCGTTCGTCAAGAAGTACTGGCTCCCCCGCCGCACCCCCAGACTGTCCTTCCCGTCCCCGTTCCAGTCCCCCACCAGCACCGCGTCGCCCACCTTGCCGTACGCGAACGTCACCGCCGCCGGACCACTGGCCGTCGTGTTGCTCAAGAAGTACTGGTTCCCCCGACGCACCGCCAAGGTGTCCTTGCCATCCCCGTCCCAGTCCCCCACCAGCACCGTGTCACCAGGCCTGCCATACGCGAACGTCACCGCCGCCGGACCGCTGGTCGTCGAGTTCGTCAAGAAGAACTGGTTCCCGCGACGCACCGCGAACGTGTCCCTGCCGTCCCCGTCCCAGTCCCCCACCAACACCGCGTCATCCGCATTGCCGTACGCGAACGTCACGGCCGCCGAACCACTGGCCGTCGTGTTGCTCAGCAGCAGCTGGTTACCCCGACGCACCCCCAACGTGTCCGTCCCGTTCCCGTCCCAGTCACCCACAACGACGGCGTCATCCGGCCGGCCATACGCAAACCGCACATCCGCCGCACCACCCGCCACACCATTCGTCAGGAAATAGTCCTGACCCAGCGCGGCAGCCGCCCCAGCCGGCGCAACCCCCACCACGGCAGTCACTGCGAGGAGCCCACCAGCCGTGAGTCCGGAGAGCACCACCCTTCGGCGCGTCATCCGACCTTGGTCCACGTTCCGCACCCCCGCGAGACGAACCCAAAGTCACCCTGGTTGATCGTCCAGGTCACCTGCGCACCGGCGGGGTAGTCGCCGGAACGAAGCCGTCCAGGGTAAGCGGTGGCGCCATCGAAGGGCTCGTACCCCGACATCCGAAAGCTGCTGACGGCGACCACGTCGCACGTGGCAGCGGCCACCGTCGTGTACGTTCCGGGCGCGACATCGATGCCGACCCGGTACTGACCGTCCGATGGCGTGGGGTCGATGTGCGGGGGGTCACCAGGAAACGCCTGATGCCAGGTGCGACAGACATCGGTGATCTGCACGTGCGTGATCCCGCCGCCCGAGAGATCGAGATACATGGGCAGGCCGGCGCCATAGGACGTGTCTCCGGTGTACCAGGCCGCCGAGCCCTCGATCAGGGTCCAGGCGCAGTCGGCCGTAGCGGACGACGTCTCGTACAGCTCAGCGGGAACGGCCCATTCTTCCGTCCCGACGTAGAAGTGCGTGACCTCGTTCGGGTTGATGCCGGGCCCCTGCGGCACCAGCTGCGCCGGCCCCGCCACGCGCCGCACCCCCAGCGTGGTGCGGTGGTCGCCGTTCCAGTCGCCCACGAGCACCACGTCGGTGGGCTTCCCGTAGGGGAACATCGTGTCGGCCGTGCCGCCTCGGGTGCTGTTGGAGACGAAGTACTGGTTGCCGCGGCGCACCGTCAGGGTGTCCTTGCCGTCACCGTCCCAGTCCCCCACCAGGACCACGTCCTGCGGCATGCCGTACCCGAACGTGACATCCGCGGGGCCACCCATCGTCCCGTTCGTCAGGAAGTACTGGTTGCCGCGGCGCACCGCCAGGGTGTCCTTGCCGTCACCGTCCCAGTCCCCCACGAGCACCACGTCGTCGGGCCGGCCGTAGGCGAACGTCACGTCCGCCGCGCCGCCGCGCGTGCCGTTGGTGAGGTAGTACTGGTTGCCGCGGCGTACGCCCAGCGTGGCCTTGCCGTCGCCGTCCCAGTCGCCCACCAGGACGTCGTCGCCGGCCTTTCCGTAGGCGAACGCGACGTCGGCGCTGCCGCCGCGCGTCCCGTTGGTCAAGAAGTACTGGTTGCCACGGCGCACGGCGAGGGTGTCCTTGCCGTCACCGTCCCAGTCGCCGACGAGAGTGGTGTCATCGGTCTTCCCGTAGGCGAAGGCGACGTCGGCGCTGCCGCCGGTTGTCGCGTTCGTCAGGAAGTACCAGGTCCCGTTCGTGGCCGCGCCGGCTGTCGGAGCGCCGACCACCAGGCATGCCAGGGCTGTCGCGCCGACCGCAAAGGTCGACGCAAGACGTCGGATACGCACCCGAGTCCCCTCTGAGAGCTCACTGCACCGTCATCGGTGCGAGCGTGATGCTAGGGGGCTGGGGCTGGCGGTGTAAAACCCGGCCTGATCAGGCCGTGAACCCGGTCGGCCCGGCCGACCGGCGCGCCCGCAGCGCCGCGCCCTTGGCGTGGGCGACCTCGCCGAGCTCGGCCTGGAACGCCTCCATGCGGCCGCGGAGGGCGGCGTCCTCGGGCGTGGTGCCCGCGCCGAGGATCCGCGCGGCCAGCAGGCCCGCGTTGCGCGCGCCGCCGATCGACACGGTGGCGACGGGCACGCCTGCGGGCATCTGCACGATGGACAGCAGGGAGTCCATGCCGTCCAGGTAGCGCAGCGGCACGGGCACGCCGATCACCGGCAGCGGCGTGACCGCGGCGAGCATTCCGGGCAGGTGCGCGGCGCCACCGGCGCCCGCGATGATCACGCGCAGCCCGCGCGCCGAGGCGCTGCGGCCGTACTCGACCATCTCGACGGGCATGCGGTGCGCGGAGACGACGTCGGCCTCGTAGGGGACGCCGAGCTCGTCGAGCGCGGTGGCGGCGGCCTCCATGGTGGGCCAGTCGGAGTCGGAACCCATGACGATGCCGACGACAGGGTTGCTCATGCGTTCTCCTCGGGGGTCTCGCCGCGCAGCAGCGCCGCCGCGGCCATCGCTCGGGCGCGCACCGACTCCAGGTCGGCGCCGCTGACGTTCACGTGGCCGAGCTTGCGCCCGGCGCGGATGCCCTTGCCGTACAGGTTGACCTTCGCCTCGGGGAACCGGGCCATGAGCTCGGGCAGGGCGTCCGTGAGCTCGGTGAGGGTCGACCCCAGGACGTTCGCCATGACGGTCCACGGCGCGACGGCGTCCGTGGCGCCGAGCGGCAGGTCCAGCACGGCCCGCAGGTGCTGCTCGAACTGGCTGGTCACGGCCCCGTCGATGGTCCAGTGCCCGCTGTTGTGGGGGCGCATCGCGAGCTCGTTGACGAACACCTCGGGCTCGCCGGAATCGCCCGGGGCCTCGAACAGCTCGACGGCGAGCACGCCGGTCACGCCGAGCCCGTCGACCACGGTGGCGGCGAGCTCGCGCACGCGCGCCTCGAGCGCGGCGGACAGACCGGGCGCCGGCGCGATGACCTCGGAGCAGACGCCGTCGCGCTGGATCGACTCGACCACGGGCCACGTGCGCACCTCGCCCGACGGACGGCGCGCCACGAGCGCGGCGAGCTCCCGCGTGAACGGCACCTTCTGCTCGACGAGCAGCTGCGGGGCGCCGTCGGCGGCCGCGGCGATCCAGTCGGCGACCTCGTCGGCGGAGCGGACCACGCGCACGCCCTTGCCGTCGTAGCCCCCGCGCGACGTCTTGACCACGGCCTCGCCGCCGGGCTCCCCCGCGAGGAACGCCTCGAGCGCGGCACGGGCCGCGGCGGGCTCCACGGGGATCGGGGCCCAGCGCGGGCACGGCAGCCCCAGCTCGATGAGCCGGGTGCGCATGACGATCTTGTCCTGGGCGTGCACCAGCGCGTCCGGGCCGGGGTGCACGGGCGTGCCGTGCTCCAGCAGGTCCTGGAGCAGCGAGTTGGGCACGTGCTCGTGCTCGAAGGTGAGCACCGCGGCGGCCTGGCCGTCGTGGGGGGCGATGAGGCCGCGGATCGCGGCCTCGTCGGACGCCGCGCCCACGGGCGCGTCCGTCACCACCTGCGCGGCCGACGACGCCGGCTCCTCCACCAGGACCCTGAGGTGGACGCCGAGCTCCCCGGCGGCCGGGGCCATCATGCGGGCGAGCTGTCCTCCGCCGACCACGGCGATCACGGGTGCTGTCACGGGGCAAGGTTACGGGGTCTCGCCAGGCGCGACCGCCGTGTCCGGCGCCGGGCGCTCAGCCGCCTGCGCGCCGGCGGGCGCGGCCGCCGCGCGAGGAGATCGTGGTGCCCGGCGGCAGCACGACGCCGGGGTCGAGCGACTTCGGCACGCCGGCGAGGAACAGCGCGAACACCGGCGGGCGCCGCTGCGCGAGCTCGAGGCGGCCGCCGTCCGCGGCGGCGAGGTCGCGGGCCAGGGCGAGGCCGAGGCCGGTCCCGGCGCCGGAGGTCATGCCCCGCTCGAACACCTTGCCTGCGATGTCGTCGGGCACGCCCGGGCCCTCGTCCGTGACCTCGACGGCGACGGCGCCCGTGGTTCCCGACGGGCGCGAGCGCACCGTCGTGGTGCCGTCGCCGTGGCGCAGCGAGTTCTCGAGGAGCGTGGCCAGCACCTGGGCGAGGGCGCCCGGCGTGGCGAGCACACGCTGGTCGGGCGAGACGTCGATGCGCAGGCGGCGCCCCTCGCGCTCGAACGTCGGGCCCCACTCCTCCTCCTGCTGGCGCACCACGTCGAGCAGGCGGACGGGCTCCGTCGTGCCGCCCTGGGAGCGGCGCGACGCCGCGAGCAGGTCGTCCACCACCGTGACCAGGCGCTCGACCTGCTCCAGGGAGATCCGGGCCTCCTCCTGCACGTCCGGGTCTTTCGACGCCGCCTGGATCTCCTCCAGCCGCATGGTCAGCGCGGTGAGGGGCGTGCGCAGCTGGTGGGACGCGTCCGAGGTGAACTGCCGCTCCGCGGCCAGGCGCGCGGCCAGCCGGTCGCTCGTGCGCGCCAGCTCGGCCGCGACCAGGTCGATCTCCTCGACGCCGCTCGGCTCCAGTCGCGGGCGCACCTGCCCGCTCGCGATCTGCTCGGCCGACGCCGCCAGGTACACCAGGGGCGCGGCCAGGCGGTTCGCCTGCCACACCGCCATCGCGGCGCCGGCCCCGATCGCGACCACGCCCGCCGCGCAGACCAGCAGCACCACCTGGGCGGCCTTGATCCACGCAGACCAGCTCGAGATCGTCAGCGTGACGCTCGCCGACAGCTCGGTCTGCCGGCCCTGCGTGATGACCGGGCCGTCCACCTTCTCGCCGGCCTGGACGAGCGTGCCGTCGGGCAGCAGCACCGTCACGTACGCGGGGATGTCGCCCTCGCGGCCCGTCACGGCACGCTGCATCGACGTGTCAGGGATGGGCGTCCCGCGGTCCTGCGCCAGCTGCACGCTGGTGGTCAGCCGGTCGAGCCGGTCGGACAGCCGCTGGTGCTCGACGTCGATCGCGTACCGCGCCCCGAAGATACCCAGCGGCACGCCCAGCAGAACGACCGCCACCGCGACCGCCGCGATGGTCGCGAGGAGCACCCGCCGACGCACGGCCTAGCTCGCGCCTGCCTCGAAGCGGAACCCGAGCCCGCGCACCGTCGACACGTAGCGGGGGGCGTTCGCGTCGTCGCCGAGCTTGCGGCGCAGCCACGACACGTGCATGTCGAGCGTCTTCGTCGACCCGACGGGGTCGGAGCCCCACACGTCGCGCATGAGGGTGTCGCGCACGACGACGGAGCCCGCGTTGGCCACCAGCACCTTGAGGAGGTCGAACTCCTTGGTGGTCAGGTGCAGCTCGCGGTCGCCCTGGAACGCGCGGTGCGCGGAGACGTCCACGCGCACGTCCTGCGCACGCAGCTCCTCCTCGTCGGGCGTCTCGCCGTGCGTGCGGCGCAGCAGCGCCCGGACGCGGGCCAGGAGCTCGGCGAGGCGGAACGGCTTGGTGACGTAGTCGTCGGCACCGGCGTCGAGCCCGACCACCAGGTCGACCTCGTCGGCGCGGGCCGTCAGCACCAGGATCGGGACGCCCAGGCCGCTGCCCCGCAGCTCGCGGGCGACGTCGAGCCCGTCCATGTCCGGGAGCCCGAGGTCGAGGACGACGACGTCGGCGCTCGCAGCATTGTCGAGCGCTCCTTGACCAGTTCCTTGCACGATCACGTCGTAACCCTCACGCGTGAGGGCCCGGGCCAACGGCTCGGCAATCGCCGGGTCGTCCTCGGCTAGCAACACGTGGGTCATTCCGCCATGGTAGCGGCATCCCGCCAGGTGAACGTCGGACGTTCGAGGGACGGGTCCGACCACGGTCGGACATGGCGCGCGACGAACCGTCCCCAGGGCGGACGCGGCGCTCGAGCCCGGCCTCTAGCCTTCGGGCATGGGTTGGTACGAGCGGCTCGTCCGCTGGAGCGAGAGGCGTCGCCTCGCGGTCGACGCGGTGGTCGCGGCGGCCGCGATCGTGCCGTCCGCCATCCTCGCCTCCGACCCCGTCCGCGGGTTCGGTCATGCAGCGCCGCACGCGTTCTGGACCGTGCTGCTCATCGCACCGCTCGCGTGGCGCCGCGTGCGCCCCGTGGAGTCGACGGCGGCCGTCGTCGTCGTCGCGCTCGCGCACCTGTTCACCGGGACGATCCTGGTGCTGCCCGCCGACCTCGCGATCCTCGTCGCCCTGTACTCCGTCACCGTGCACGGGCCCGTCTGGGCGCACCGCGCCGCCGTCGTCACGGCCCTGGTCGGGTCCGGGCTGCTCGGGGCCGTCGTCGTCGCGCGCGGCGGCACGTACGGCGAGGTGAGCGGCGTCGTCATGCTGGCGGCCATCCTGGCCACCACGTCCTGGGCGTTCGGGCTGGTCCGGCGCTCGCGGCGGGAGATGCTGGAGGCGCTGCGCGACCGCGCGGAGCGCCTCGAGGTGGAGCGCGACCAGCAGGCCCGCATCGCGACGGCGGCCGAGCGCGCCCGCATCGCGCGTGAGATGCACGACATCGTCGCCCACTCGCTGTCGGTCGTCGTCGCGCAGGCCGACGGCGGGCGGTACGCCGCGACCGCCGACCCCGCCGCCGCGGCCCACGCGCTCGAGGTGATCTCGGAGACGGGGCGCGCCGCGCTGGCGGACATGCGGCGGCTGCTCGGGGTGCTGCGGACGTCCGACCCCGCCGACGCCGGACCCGCCCCGCGCGCGCCGCAGCCGGGGATGTCGCCGGGCCGCCTCGTACGGCCCACCGTGCCGGCGGCTCCCGTCGAGGCCACCCCGCTCGCCGAGACGCCCGACGACGCCGACCTCGCCTCCCTGCTCGAGCAGGCGCGCGGCGCGGGGATGAAGGTGTCGTTCGTGCGCGTCGGCGAGCCGCGCCGCCTGCCGCCGGGCGCCGGCCTCACGCTGCACCGCGTATGCCAGGAGGCGTTGACCAACGTGCGCAAGCACGCCGGGCCGTCCGTCTCCGTGACCGTGGTGGTGCGCTGGGGCGTGGCGTCCGTCGAGCTCGAGGTGTCCGACGACGGCCGCGGCGCGGCGGCGGCGTCCGACGGCAGCGGCTCGGGCGCGCCCGGGTACGGGCTGCTGGGCATGGGCGAGCGCGCGGCGCTGTTCGGCGGCAAGGTGACAGCGGGCCCGCGGCCCGGCGGCGGGTGGCGCGTGCGGTTCACGATGCCGCTGCCCGCGGGGACGACGGCCGTCGGGAGCGCGGCGGCCGCAGACGACGAGACGGAGCAGGCATGACCCTGAGCGACGACCCGACCGGGCCGGTGCGCGTGGCGCTGGTCGACGACCAGCAGCTGGTGCGCGCCGGGTTCCGCATGGTGATCGACTCCCAGCCCGACCTCGCCGTGGTGGCCGAGGCCGGCGACGGCGTCGAGGCCCTGCGGGTGCTCGCGCAGACCAAGGCCGACGTCGTGCTCATGGACGTGCGCATGCCCCGCATGGACGGGCTGACCGCGACCGCGCAGCTCACGGCCCTGCCGGGGGCGCCGCGCGTCGTCGTGCTCACCACGTTCGACCTCGACGAGTACGTGCTCGAGGCGATCCGCGCCGGGGCGTCGGGGTTCCTGCTCAAGGACGCGCCGCCCGAGGAGATGCTCACCGCGATCCGCACGGTGCACCACGGCGACGCGGTGATCGCGCCGTCGTCCACCCGCCGGCTGCTGGAACACCTGGTCACCGCTCTGCCGACGCCGGCCTCGGCCGACGAGGAGACCCCCGCGCACCGCGCCCTGGCCACCCTCACCGACCGCGAGCGCGAGGTGCTGGTGCTCATGGCCCGCGGCCGCTCCAACACGGAGATCGCCTCCGACCTGTTCGTGGCCGAGGCGACCGTGAAGACCCACGTGGGGCGGGTGCTGGCGAAGCTCGACGCACGAGACCGGGTCCAGGCCGTGGTGCTCGCGTACGAGACGGGGCTGATCCGCCCGGGGGCGTGAGCGCCCGCCTCGTGTCGTCAGATCCTCGCGGCAATGGGGCGGCGCCAGGTTCTGACACGCCTCGAGCCTCCCCGCGTGTCAGAACCTCGCCCGGCGCGAGTCCGGCGACGTTCTGACAGTTCCCGTGGGCTGGCCCAGGTGGCGGCGGATGATCGCCACCACGCGCTCCGGCTCGTGGCGCGCAGCCATCGCGGGGATCCGGATCCGGACCGTCGTCGGGTCCGCGCCGATCTCAGCGTCGCGGAGCAGGTCGTCGTACCAGCGCTCCCGCTCCAGGTGGCCGACGCCGTCCACCTCGACGACGAGACGCCGGCCGCCGCCCAGCTCCCACACGGCGTCGAGGTACCGCCGACGCCCGCGGGCATCGAGGCGGACGGCCTGTCGTGTCGGCTCGGGGATCGCGGCCACCCGGCACAGGCGGGCGAGGTCGATCTCCGCCAGAGAGTCTGCTCCTCCGGCGATGTCCGCGAGCGCCGCCCGCATCACCTTCCGGTGAGCCACGGCCCCGACGTCGTCGAGCACGGCGTGCATCTTCTCGACGGTGGTGAGCCTCTGTTGGACGACCGCCGCCATGAGCCCGGCCGCGGTGCGCCAGGAGGGCTGCCACGCCGCGGCGTCGACCGCCGCCCGCTCGACGCTGTGGAACGGGAGACCGCGGATCCGCCGGACGTCCGCGTCGCGGAGGCGACGCGACTCGTGGACCACCAGCCAGGGCTGGGGGGCGACCTTCGCGCCGCGGGCGACGACGAGGTGGACGCGGTCGCGCTCCCAGCCGCTCAGGCCAAGCACGGTCAGGGCGGTGTGCGCACCGAGCACGCTGTCCTCCGGCGCCCCCAGGACGGCCAGCCAGTGACGCGCCTCGAGGGTGAGCGGCCCGAGATGGGTGACGACGAGCGTCCCCGAGACCGTGCGCCAGCGACGCGCGGCGATGTGCGAGCGGACGTGGCCGTCAGTGACGCCGAGCGCGGCGAGCTGCGACCGTGAGACGACGCCCGCCTGCCGGCGCACCAGGGCGCGGAGACCTGGGACCTCGTCGAACGCGCGTGCGGAGCCGGACATGCCGCTCAGGTTGGCCTGCGCGAGCGCGGGGCCTCGGTCCAGGGGGCGTGACCTGTGCACGCCGCCGGGGAGGAGAGCCCTGGGGACCCGCTCCGTACTTGTCAGAACGACACCGCCCCATGCCAGATCCTCGCTCTGACACGGCAAAGGATCCCGGAGCCTGTCAGAACGACTCCACAGTGGAGTGCAGCGTCGTTCTGACACGCGCGGGCGGAGCGGGACCCTGTGTACGACCTGGGTATGACACCCGCCCCGCGAGGACCAGCCCCCGGGGCGACGCCCCGACCCCGCCTCGCTCCGTAGCGTCGCTGGTGTTGTCGCAAGTCCCCCGACCCTGAACCGGAGTACCCGTGGACACCACCGTGTTCGTCCCGCTCGACGAGGGCACCGACCCCACCGTCGGCGGCCACGCCGGCGTCGCCGCCGTGCGCGCCCGCAAGCTCGCCAAGACCTACGGCCGCGGCGCCGCGCAGGTGCGCGCGCTCGACGCCGTCGACGTCGACTTCGAGGCGGGGCGCTTCACCGCGATCATGGGCCCGTCGGGCTCGGGCAAGTCGACCCTGATGCACCTGCTGGCCGGGCTCGACTCGGCGACGTCGGGCCAGGCCTTCATCGGCCGGACGGAGCTGACGGGGCTGGGCGACAAGGAGCTCACGCTGCTGCGCCGCGATCGCGTCGGGTTCGTGTTCCAGCAGTTCAACCTGCTGCCGATGTTCACGGCGGAGCAGAACATCATGCTGCCGGTGGAGCTGGCCGGCGGCACCGTGGACGGGGAGTGGTTCGCCACCCTGACGCGCACCCTGGGCATCGAGGACCGCCTGGAGCACCGCCCCGCGGAGATGTCGGGCGGTCAGCAGCAGCGCGTCGCGATCGCGCGCGCCCTGATCGCCCGGCCCGACGTCGTCTTCGCCGACGAGCCCACGGGCAACCTGGACTCGCGCGCAGGCGCGCAGGTACTGAGCTTCCTGCGCCGGTCCGTGCGCGAGCTGGGCCGCACCATCATCATGGTCACGCACGACCCGGCCGCGGCCGCCTACGCCGATCGCGTCATCCTGCTCGCCGACGGACGCATCGCCGGCGAGATCACCGACCCGACGCCGGAGGCCGTGCTCGCGGGGCTCGACGCGCTGCGGTCCCTGGAGGGCCCGGTCGACGGCCTGGACGGCGACGCGACCTCGCAGGCGGGTGCCTGATGCTGCGCCTGACCCTGGCGCAGATGCGCCGCAGCATCGGCCGCCTGTCTGCGGCCGGCGTCGCCATCGTCATCGGGACGGCGTTCGTCGCCGCGACGCTGCTGGGCGGCAACCTCATCACCCGCTCCGCGTTCGACGCGATCTCGGCACAGTACGCCCGCGCCGACCTGGTCGTGTCCACCTCGGCCACGTTCACGCCCCAGACCGTCGACACGATCCGCAGCACGGCCGGCGTCGCGCAGGCGTCGGGGATGGTGCAGTCGTGGCAGGGCCTGGTGGGCGGTGACCGGACGATCTTCCAGCAGGTCATCCCCACCACGCCCGACCCCCGCCTCATGCCGCTCGTGCTGTCGAAGGGCGCGTGGCCCACGGGCGCCGACCAGATCGCGCTGCCGCCGGACGTCGCCACCCGCCTGAGCGTCGGCGTCGGGGACACCATCGGCCTGCAGACCCACGGCTCCGACAGCGAGACGCAGACCCGGCGGCTCACCGTGACAGGCCTGGTCGACGACCCGCGCAACGCCTACGGGGGCGGTGGCGGTGCGGCGGTCATGGACGTCACCGCGCTCGACGCGCTCCAGAAAGCCGACGGCGGCGAGCTCACCTACCGCGAGATCACCGTGCTGCTCGCGGACGGCGCGTCCCTCCCCTCGGTCACCGCGGCCCTGCGCGACGCCGTCCCGCACGCGAGCGTCGTCACCCCGGACGAGCACGCGCAGGCCGTCGCCCAGCGGCTGTCGGGCGGCCAGGACCTGTTCTTCCTCATCTTCGTGCTGACGTTCGCCGCGATCGCGCTGCTCGTGGCCGGCCTGGTCATCACCAACACGTTCCAGGTGCTGGTCGCGCAGCGCACCCGGACCCTGGCGCTGCTGCGGGCAGTCGGCGCGAACAAGCGGCAGGTGGGCGCGGGGGTTCTGCTCGAGGCCGGCATCCTGGGCGTGGTGTCGTCGCTCATCGGCGTCGTGCTCGGGTGCGGGCTGGGGCAGCTCGCCCTGACCATCGCGGGCCACACGTCGGCGGCGGCGTTCCTGCCGCACAGCATCTCGGTGACCTGGGCGGTCGTCGTGATCCCGCTGCTGGTGGGCGTCGCGGTGACCGTGCTGGCCTCGCTCGTGCCGGCGCGCGTCGCCACGCGCGTCGCGCCGCTCGCCGCGCTGCGCCCGGCTGACGGCCCCACGCTCGAGAAGGGCTCCGCCGGGCGCGTGCGCCTGGTGCTGTCGGTGCTGGTCATGGTGCTGGGCTTCGGGCTCCTCGCCCTCGGCGCCGCGCTCGGCACGGTCGGCGGCGACGCCCAGATGGGCCTGCTCGCAGGGATCGCCGGCGGTGCGCTGTCGTTCGTCGGCGTCGCGGTGTCCGCGGTGTTCTGGATGCCGCGCGTCACGTCGTGGTCCGGCCGCCTGGTCGGCCTGTCCGGCCCGACGGCGCGGCTCGCCTCCGCCAACACGCTGCGCAACCCGCGGCGCACGGCGGCGACGTCGACGGCCCTGCTCATCGGCGTCACCCTCGTGGCGATGATGTCGACCGGCGCCGCGAGCGCCCGCACGTCGCTGACGGCGCAGCTCGACCAGCAGTTCCCGATCGACGTCGCGGTCGACGCGCTGGGCGACGCGAACGGCGCGGCCGACCTGCCCGCGAACGTGGTCACGGCGGTCAACCAGGCGTCGGGTGTGCGGGCGGTGGCCCGCCCCAAGTCGGCGAGCCTCGTCGTCGGCGGGATCTACGCCGCTGCGGACGGCAGCATCGGGCTCACGGGCGACGGCACGGTGCCCACGCCGCAGAACCAGGTCAGCACCCCGGTGGTCGGCATCGACCCTGCCCAGGCGAAGGCCGTGCTCAACGACCCGTCGCTGGTCAAGGACGTGGAGGCGGGCAGCGTCGTGGTGCCGTCGTTCCAGGCCTACCAGTGGCACCTCACCGACGGCAGCCGGCTCACGCTGACCGGCCCGACGGGCCCGGTCACGCTCACGGTCGTGGTCGACGACGGCGGCCACGGGATCGGGAGCGTCCTGCTGGTCGACCAGGCCGACCTGCTCCGCGCCGACGCCCACCCCGCGCAGTCGTCGATGTGGGTCGCGCTGGCGCCGGGCGACCTCTCCGCCGTCAGCGCCATCCAGGACGCCGTCGGCGACACCGGCGCCCCGGTCACCGTGCAGGGCGCAGCCGTCGAGCGCGCGTCCTACGAGACCGTCATCGACACGGCTCTCGGGATCGTCGTGGGGCTGCTCGGGGTGGCCGTCGTGATCGCCCTGATCGGCGTCGCGAACACGCTGTCGCTGAGCGTCCTGGAGCGGCGGCGCGAGTCGGCGACGCTCCGCGCGATCGGCGTCACCCGCGGCCAGCTGCGCTGGATGCTCGCGGTCGAGGGCATGCTCATCGCCGGGGTCGGCGCGGTGCTCGGCATCGTGCTCGGCCTGGTCTACGGGTGGGCGGGCTCGCTCGCGGGGCTCGGCGTGATGGGGCCCGTGGTGCTGTCCGTGCCGTGGCGCGACATCGTGCTCGCGGCCGTGATCGCGCTGGTCGCGGGCCTGGTCGCGTCGGTGGCGCCCGGGCGGTCGGCCGTGCGGCCGTCGCCGGTGGCGGCGCTCGCGACGGAGTAGCACGGGGCCTGGCCCGCCCGGCAGCTGCCGGGCGGGCCAGGCTTTTCCACAGGCCCTCCGACTTCGGCGCCGGATCCCGGCATCCTTGCCCGCATGCCCGAACCCGTCCGCGTCACCGTGCACCCCGGGGAGGACGTCCTGCTGCCCGCCGGGACGGCCCTCATGGACCTGCGCGGGCCCCTTGCCGACCTGCTGCGCCGTCCCGAGCTGCGCCACGCCGCGCTGAGCGTCGGCGACGTCGAGCTCGTGCCGGGAACGGTTGCCGGGGAGGGGCCGCTGGTCGCGGGAGCGACGGTGCGGGTCGGGGCCGGTGGCGTGGGGCGTTCCGGCGCCGGCGCGTGGTCCTCCGACGACGGCGGGGTGCTCCGCGCGCCGTGGGTCGTGACCCGCGCGACCGGGGCTGACGCTGGTTCGCTCGCCCCTCTCGTGCCGGGCTCTCCGCTGGTGCTGGGCGAGGGGTTGCGGGCGCGGGCCACCGGTCGCGGCGCCGTGCGGGTGCGGGCGACGTGGGGATCTCCGCAGGCGGTGCTGCGCCGGCCCGGGGCGCGGCGGCGGCTTGTCGGGATCGTCTCCCGGCGCTGGAATCCAGGCGATGTCCTGGAAGCTGGGGCGACGCTTCGGCTGTACCGGGGTGGAGAGCTGGGCTCTTGGCTCCTGCCGGACCAGGCCGTTCCCGAGGCGTCGGCCCGGATCGGAGCGACGGTCGTCGCGTCGGCGCTCCCAGCGCTCGGCGGGGTCGGCCTGGCCGTGGCGCTGCGGCAGCCCACCTATGCGTTGTTCTCGCTGATGGGGCTGGTTGCCACGGTGCCGCAGGTGCTCGCGGCGCTGCGCGGCCGGCGCGGGACGGCGCCCGCTCTCCCCGTGAGGCGTTCCCGTGAGGCTCCGTCGGGGATTGCCGACCCTGCTCGCCTCGCGTTGCACAGCCTGGCGGCGGTTCATGCGTCGGATGGTGTCTGGCGGCGTGCTCGGGGTGCGGTCGCTGCGGGTTCGGGGTCCGGCGCAGCATCCGCTGCCGCTGCCGCAGATGCCGCCGGGGCCGTCCCCGACGGCATGCTCGACGACGGGCCGCTGGCCGTTCGTGGGCGCCCCGACATCGCCCGAGCCGCGACCCGGGCCGTTGTCGCCGAGCTCGTCGCCCGTGGGAGCAGCGTTCAGGTCGCGGGCGGTGGGCGCGGCGAGTGGGCCTGGTGCCGGTGGCTCGATGTCGGGCAGCCGTCGCCTGGCAGGCAAGCCTTCGTGGCCGACCTCCCCGCACCCGCCGACCTCGACCGCGCGAACGCCGCACGCGTGGCGGGCGAGGCCGTCGTGCTCGTTCTCCCTCCAGGCGCACCGGTGCCGCCGTGGTGCCGGACGGTCATCGACGTGGATCCGGGCGAGCCAGCCCAGGGCGCCGGCGCGCGCCGCACCATCCTCACGGTCGCCGCCGAGCGACCCGATCGTCACCACACCGTGCCCCGAGCCCGCCTCGCCAGTCCCGGCGGAGCCTCCGTCCTCACCTCGCTCGTCGGGGTCACCTCGGCCTGGGCGGAGCAGTTCGCGCGCCGGGTGGCGGCCGCCCGAGCGCTGGGCCGCGACGTCGTCGTCCGGCCCGCGACGGGCACCGGCCCGGGCGAGGACGACCCCGCCGACCCCCGCCTCCCCGCCGTGGTGCCACTCGCGTCGCTCACGGGAGCGTTCACCGCCTGGCCCAGCGCCCCCGACTGGGCCGTCCCGCTCGGCGTCGACGCCGCGGGGCGCACCGTCCGGTTCGACCTCGTCGCCGACGGCCCCCACCTGCTCGTCGCGGGGACCACGGGCGCCGGCAAGTCCGAGCTGCTGCAGGCGCTCGTGCTCGCGCTGGCGACGCAGTGCTCGCCGCGCGACCTGGCGCTCGCGCTCGTGGACTTCAAGGGTGGCGCCTCCTTCGGGGCATGCGTCGGCCTCCCGCACGTGGTCGGGCAGGTCAGCGACCTGGACGCCGCCCTCGCGGCCCGCGCCCTGGAGGGCCTGCGCGCCGAGCTCCACCGCCGCAAGTCCGTGCTCGCCGAGCACGCCGCGGCCGACGTCGCCGCGCTCCCACCCGGCACGCTGCCCAGGCTCGTCGTCGTGGTCGACGAGTTCCGCGCGCTGGCCGACGACCTGCCCGAGCTGCTGCCCGGCCTGCTCCGCGTCGCCGCCCAGGGCCGGTCGCTGGGCGTTCACCTGGTGCTCGCCACGCAGCGCCCCGCCGGGGCCGTCTCGGCGGACGTGCGCGCCAACGTCTCGGCCCGCCTCGCGCTGCGCGTCGTCGACGCGGCGGACTCGCACGACGTCCTCGACTGCGCCGCCGCCGCGCGCATCCCCGCGGGCGTGCCGGGCCGGGCGGTGCTGCGGGTCGGTGCGGCCGCGCCCGCCGCGCTGCAGTGCGCCTACGCCGGCGCTCCTGGCCGATCCGAGCCGACGGACGTGCGCAGGGCCCCCGCCTGGTCGGACGAACCGATCGGGCCCGTGCTTCCGGACACGGCCTCGGACAACGTGGCCGCCACGGTCGCGATCCTCGCCGCGGCAGCCGAAGGCGAGCCCCGCTGGCCCGCTCCCTGGCTGCCACCCCTCCCGTCCACGGTCACCGCGGCAGACGTCGACCCCACCCCGCTGGGCACCCTCCCCCTCGCTCTCGGCGACCTGCCCTCCGCCCAGGCCCGCACCACGGTCGCGTGGGACCCCGTCACCGGACACCTCGCGGTCCTCGGCCGCGCCCGCTCCGGCCGCACCACCGCTCTGGTCACGCTCGCGCACGCAGCGCTCGCCCGCGGCTGGCACGTCCACGCCCTCGCCGCGCCCGCGGCCCGGCAGCGCCTGGCCGCACTGGCCCCGCACCCCGGTTTCGGCACCCTCGCCGGCCCCGACGACCCGCGCCGCGCCGCCCGCCTGCTCCGCCTGCTGGCACGCGATCCGGGCGGCCCGCCGACGCTCGTCCTGGTCGACGGCGTCGAGGAGCTCCGCGCGGCCCTTGTGACGCCCACCCAGGACCCGCTCGCCGCCGCGCTGGCCACCGCGCCGGCGGCGTTCGCGATGTCTGCCGAGTCGGCGAGCGTCGGCGGCCTCGCCGCCCGGTGCGGGGTACGGCTCGCTCTCCTGTCCGGCGACAGCGCGGCCGACGCGATGCTCGGCGTCCCGTCACCGTTCGCGGGCCGCGGCCGCGCGCCGGGTCGCGCCGTCTGGCTCGCCGGGGGCGGCCCGGTCGAGTGCCAGGTGCTGCTCCCGCCCAAGGAGCCCCCACTGGCGCTCGAGACGCGAGCAGAGCCGCCGCGACGCATCCTCACGCTGCCGCACCACGTCCTCCTGGCCGGCCTCGGCGCCCCCGCCCCCGGGATGTCGCCGACGATCGGCGTCGGCGGCGACGACGCCGCCCCGGTCCGGCTCGACGTCGCCGCGGGCGCCCTGGTGGTCGGCCCCCGAGGCTCCGGCCGCACCGCCGCTCTCCGCGTGCTGCTCCACGGTCTGGCGGCGGGCATGAGCCGAGAGGAGATCGCCGTCGTGACCCGCGACCGCGACCTGCGCGCCGACGCGGACCGCCTCGAGGTCACCGTCGTCCCACCGACGCCGTCCGCGCTGGACGCGCTCGCCCGGGAGGCCGAGCCGCGTGTGGTCCTCATCGACGACGCCGACGTCGTCGCCCAGACCTATCCCCTGGAGACCGACCGCCTGGCAGAGCGCTGCACCGACGGCACCCTCGCCGTCGTCGCCACCGCCACGACCCTCGCCGCCTCGCTCGCCCACCGCGGCCTGCTGGCGCACCTGCGCGGCGGCCGCACGGGCATCGTCCTGGCGGCGGGCGAGCGCGGCTCGGACGAGGTGTTCGGCACCTCGCTCGTCGACGCCGCCGAGCCGGGAGTGCAGCTGCCGGGCCGCGGCGCGCTCGTGGTCGACGGCCAGGTGCGACCCGTGCAGCTCGCCGACCCGGCGGGACGGGAGGTCAGCTCCGCGTCGTGGCCTCGACCACGCGCGGCATGAGCAGCAGCACCGCGACCGCGACGGCGAGCGCGATGAGCACCACGCCCGCGACGACCGACAACCAGGACTCCGCCCCCACGGCAGAGATGCCGATGATCACCTGGAAGATCTGCCAGGTCATGGCCACGGCCCGGCCGACGCGCCGCCCCGAGCCCAGGGCCCGCGCGGCTGCGACGAGCGCCCATGCGACGCCCAGCGCGCACAGCACCAGGAACGCCGCCATGCCGATCTCCTGCCCGCCGGCACCGCCACGCGCCACGAGGTCGACGACCACGCCCACCCCCGCGGCAGCGCACAGGGCCGCCTCGGCGAACAGGGCACACCGCAGCGCGCGCACGGCACGCGGTGGCGCGGGATGATCGATGTCCGTGCCCGGGTGATCGGGCTCGCGGACCGGCGGGGGCGTCGGGGGCATGACTGTTCAGACTACCTGCGACCTGCGAATTCGTGACAGTGTGAGGAAAACCTCACGGTTCATCGCCCAGAAATCTGCGCTTTACCTCTTGTGCGGCCCGGGGCTTGGTGTGAACCTTGTCGAGGTTCCCACTCACCCGATTCTCCCGGCCCACCTGCGCCTTCACGCGGCTCATCCCAGAGCGCGTGCTGAGCCGCGGTGCCGGATCCCAAGAAAACGCACCCCCGAAACGCAAGGAGATCGACATGGACTGGCGCCACAAGGCCGCCTGCCTCGACGAGGACCCCGAGCTTTTCTTCCCCATCGGAAACACCGGCCCTGCGCTGCTCCAGATCGAGGAGGCGAAGCAGGTGTGCCGTCGGTGCGAGGTCATCGACACGTGCCTCAAGTGGGCGATCGAGTCCGGCCAGGACGCCGGCGTCTGGGGCGGCCTGTCGGAGGACGAGCGCCGCGCGCTGAAGCGCCGCACCGCCCGCGCCCGCCGCGCCGGCTGACACCAGCTCGACCCGAGGCCCGGTTCCCGTCAGGGACCGGGCCTCGGTCATGTCCGGGTCAGGCGCGGGCGCCGTCGCGCAGCCGCGCCTTGACCTCCACCTGGGTGCCGCCGCCCTCGCGCTCGGACCACTCGATCGACCCGCTGAGCTCGTTGGTCACGAGCGTGCGCACGATCTGGTTGCCCAGACCGGACCCCGCGGCGCGGCCCAGGGTCGCGACGTCCTTCTCGCCCAGCCCCACGCCGTCGTCGGCCACCCGGACCGTGAGCTCGGAGCCGGACCGCTCGACGTCGATCTGGACCGTCCCGGTCTCGCGCTCGTCGGGGAACCCGTGCTCCACGGCGTTGGTGACCAGCTCGGTGAGCACCAGCGCGAGCGGCGTCGCGTCCTGCGCGGGGACCAGGCCGAACGACCCGTTCTGCACCGTCCGCACGGACGTCCGCGTGGACGCGACCTCCGCCGTCATGCGCAGCGCGCGCTGGAGCATGCCGTCGAGCTCGACCTGCTCGTCGAGGGTCTGCGACAGGAACTCGTGGACCAGCGAGATGGTGGCGACGCGGCGGGTGGCCTCGTCGAGCGCGGCCTTCGCCTCGGGGATCTCCACGCGCCGCGACTGCAGCCGCAGCAGCGCCGCGACCGTGGCCAGGTTGTTCTTCACCCGGTGGTGGATCTCGCGGATCGTCGCGTCCTTGGTCATGAGCTCGCGCTCGCGGCGTCGCAGCTCGGACACGTCGCGGCACAGCAGCACTGCGCCGATGCGGTGCCCGTGGTCGGTGAGGGGCAGCGCGCGCAGCGACAGCGCGACGCCGCGCGTGTCGATGTCCGTGCGCCACGGCGCGCGGCCCATGACCACGAGGGGAAGCGACTCGTCGACCGTCGACGCGTGCTCGATGAGCCCGCTGGTGACCTCGACGAGCGACTGCCCGACGAGCGGCCCGATGACGCCCAGGCGGTGGAAGCACGACAGCGCGTTCGGCGAGGCGTAGAGCACCTCGCCCTCGGAGTTGAGGCGGATCAGCCCGTCACCGACGCGCGGCGCGCCCCGCCGCGGGCCCGTCGCGGCGTTGGGCACGGGGTACTCACCCCGCGCGATCATCGCCATGAGGTCGTCGGCCGACTCGACGTAGTTGAGCTCGAGCCGCGACGGCGTGCGCCCGGACCCGAGGTTGGTCTGCCGCGCGACGACGGCGATCGCCCGCCCGGCGTGCACCACGGGGACGGCCTCCTCGCGCACCGCGTACGCGCCGAACCAGCGCGGCTCGCGCGGGCGCTGGGAGCGCACCTCGCGCAGCGCGGCCTCGAGCTGCGGGCGCTGACCCTCCGAGGCGATGGACCCGACGATGTCGTCGTAGTGCACCGTCGCCCCCGTCGAGGGACGGCACTGCGCGACGGCCACGAAGCCTCCGTCACGCGACGGCAGCCACAGCACGAGGTCCGCGAAGGCGAGGTCGGAGACCAGCTGCCAGTCGCCGACCAGCAGGTGGAGCCACTCGATGTCGCCGGGCGCGAGGTCGGCATGCTGGGCAATCAGGTCACTCATGGCGGACACGGGGTCCAGCGTACGTGGCGCGGCCTGCGGAAAGCCTGATCAACGGCGGCCCCTGAGGATAGAGTGCAGCCACCGGACACCCGGCTTGGAGGGCCCCGTGCACCTGAGCGTCGAGCAGACCTATCCCGCGAGCGTCGAGGACGTCGCGGCGATGCTTGCTGACGAGTCGTTCGTGCGCTGGCGCGCCGAGCGCACCACGGGGACGGGCACGGTCGACCAGGCCGACGTCGACCCCGGCACCGACGGTGGGTTCACGGTTCTGGTGCGGCGCACGCTGCCCACCTCGCTGATCCCCGCACAGGCGCGGCCCTTCGTCGGGGCCCGGCTCGAGGTGCGGCAGGCGGAGGTCTGGGAGGCCCCGCGCGGCGACCGCCGCTACGGCACGGTCGCGCTGGAGATCACGGGGGCGCCGGTGCGCCTCACGGGCACGATCTCGCTGGAGCCCCTCCCCGAGGGCGGGACGCGCCTGGCGTACACGGGCGAGGTCCGGGCGACGGTGCCCCTCTTCGCCTCGGTGGTCGAGGAGGCGACGGCGGGGACCGTGCGGTCGACGCTCGCCGCAGAGGAGCTCGCGGGCCGCGACTGGCTCGCCGGCGTCCGCTGAGGCATCTCCCACGGGGGTCTCGTACCCCTCTGCGGCGCCACCGTCCCATAACGATGTGATCACAGGGCCGCGGCACATATCGCCTCTGACCTGCGAAGACATGTCAAGCCGACGCTCCGCGCCCGTCGCAGCACGACTGGTGACTTGACGCGAATCGACGCGCGGGACCACCATTCACGCATTGACGTGGGAGCGCTACCACAGCCTCGTGGGAGCGCTACCAGGTCAGGAAGTCGGCTGGACCGAGGTTCCATGGCGCACAGAAGCGCCCCATGGACCTCACGGGAAACCTTCACGTCCCGCCATGCCGACCTACAGCCCGCAGGGCCGCCGCTTGGGCGCCCTCAGACAAGGAGGTCACAGTGAAGAACGCGACCAGGAAGGGTCTCGTCGCCGTCGCCGGCGTCGCCGCCCTTGCGCTCACGGTCACGGCTTGCTCGGGGAGCAACGGCGGTTCGGGCAGTGCGTCCGCCGGCGGCCAGGTCACCATCAAGATCAGCACGTTCAACAACCCCGGCTTCGGCAAGTCCACCGCCCAGAAGCCCGGCGCCGACCTGTGGACCGAGTACGAGAAGCTCCACCCGAACGTGAAGATCGTCGAGGACAACGCCGCCTCGTCCGACGACGCTCGCAACGCGTTCAACACCGCCATGTCGTCCGGCACGGGTGCCTACGACATCCAGATGGCCGACATCGACTGGATGCCTTCCATCACCGCGATCGCCGACAAGTTCACGGACCTCGCCCCCTACGCGAAGACCGCGAACGGCGACTGGCTCGACTGGAAGACCGCTCAGGGCACCGTCGACGGCAAGCAGATCGGTCTCGGCACCGACATCGGCCCCGAGGGCATCTGCTTCCGCAGCGACCTGCTCTCCGCTGCCGGCCTCCCCTCCACGCGTGACGCCGTCGCCACCGCCCTCGGCGGCAAGGACGCCACGTGGCAGAAGTACTTCGACCTGGGCAAGCAGTACGTCCAGGCGTCGGGTGGCAAGGCCTGGTTCGACTCGGCCGCCGCTACCTACCAGGGCATGGTCAACCAGGTCCAGTACTCGTACGTGAACAAGGACGGCAGCACCATCGACCCGTCCACGAACACGACGATCAAGAACCTGTACACCCAGGTCACCACCGCCGCCAAGGACGACAAGGAGTCGGCCGGCCTCGGTCAGTGGACCGACGCCTGGGGCGCCGCGATGAAGAGCGACAAGTTCGCGACGATGCTCTGCCCCGCGTGGATCATCAACAACATCAAGGGCAACGCCGGCGAGACCTTCAAGGGTTGGGACATCGCCGACGTCTTCCCGGGCAACCCGGACGTGAAGAACGACCAGGGCCAGCCCGCCACCGGTGGTAACTGGGGCGGTTCGTTCCTCGTCGTCCCGAAGCAGTCGAAGGTCGCCGACGAGGCCGCCAAGCTCGCCGCGTGGATCACGGCCCCTGCCCAGCAGCAGAAGGTCTTCCTCGCCGCCTCGAACTTCCCCAGCTCGCCGACCGCTCAGGCCGACCCGCAGGTGAAGGGCAAGACCGACCCGTTCCTCAACAACGCTCCGGTCGGTACGATCTTCGCCAGCCGCGCTGCTGCGGTGAACGTCGTCCCGTTCAAGGGCGCGAAGTACTTCGACATCCAGACGGCGATGGCCAACGCCCTCAACCGCGTGGACGTCGACAAGTCGCAGTCTGCCGCCGACTCCTGGAACCAGTGGGTCCAGGACGTCAAGGCCCTGGGCTGACGGTAGCCACGCGTCAGGCCTGATCGCCTGACGCACCAGGTCCGGGGGTGTCCGCCCGCGCGGGCACCCCCGGGTCCGTTCCACCCGTCCCCGTCCCTCCTGCCGCCGAAGGAAGTGCAGTGTCTGCCACGCCGGTCGCCCCGAACAAGCCCCCGCAGAGCCCGCCGCCCGCTCGCGACGACGCCTACGAGCGCAAGCTGCGCGCCCGAGGCCGCCGCGGCCGGTTCGACGTCAAGGCCTCGCCGTACCTGTACATCTCGCCGTTCTTCCTGCTGTTCCTGCTCGTGGGCCTGTTCCCGCTGCTCTACACGGGGTGGATCGCGACGCGAAACTGGAACACCCTGACCGGTGACGGCGGCGTCGCCGTCTGCGGCCTCATCTGCAACTCCACCGAGCCGTCGATCTGGGCCAACTTCCAGTGGGTGATGCACCAGCACGTCTTCTGGATCGCGCTGCGCAACACCTTCTCGATCTTCGCGCTGTCGACCATCCCGCAGATCATCATGGCGCTGATCCTCGCGGCGATCCTCGACGCCAACCTCAAGGCCAAGACCTTCTGGCGCATGGGCGTGCTGCTGCCCTACGTCATCGCCCCGTCCGCGGCGGCGATCATCTTCTCCCAGATCTTCTCGGACCAGGGCGGCCTCATCAACACGGTGATCGGCTGGATCGGTCTGGACCCCATCCGCTGGCATGCCAACACCCTGGCCAGCCACATCGCCATCGCGACGATCGTCAACTTCCGCTGGACGGGCTACAACACGCTCATCCTGCTGGCCGCCATGCAGGCCATCCCGCGCGACGTCTTCGAGGCGGCCGTGGTCGACGGCGCCGGCCGGTTCCGGCAGTTCTTCTCGGTGACCATCCCGATGCTGCGCCCGACGCTCATCTTCGTGATCATCACGTCGACCATCGGCGGCCTGCAGATCTTCGACGAGCCGCAGCTGTTCACCCAGGGCACCTCTGGGTACGGCGGCCACAGCAACCAGTTCCTCACGGTGTCCCTGTTCTTGTGGAACCAGGGCTTCAACTCCGTGACGCCCGGCACGCCGAACCTCGGCCGTGCGGCCGCGGCCGCGTGGATCCTGTTCGTCATCGTGGTCATCTTCGCGGTGCTGAACTACGTGCTCACGCAGCGGATCGCGTCCGACGCCGGCCCGAAGCAGCGCAAGAAGAAGAAGGCGGTCGCCCGATGAGCAACGAAGTCTCCGTCGCCACCCTGCGCCAGTACGGCGGCAACGGCGTCGCCAACGCCGCCCAGCGCAAGCGCAAGCTCGCCGTCACGTCGGAGGGCCGCCGTCCCGGCTGGGTCTCCTACACGTACCTGACGATCGCGCTGCTGCTGGTGATCTTCCCGCTGTACTACGCGTTCTCCATCGCGTCGCAGCCGACGCCGGACACGCAGTACGGCCCCCAGGCCCTCAAGTTCGGCTCGGGCCTCTTCACGAACCTCAGCAACGCGTTCGAGGAGCTCGGCTACTGGCACGCGCTCGGCGGCACCTTCATGGTCTCCGCGGTCTGCTCGGTCACGACGGTCCTGTTCGCGACGCTGGCCGGCTACTCGTTCTCGAAGCTCAGCTTCCGCGGACGCAAGGGCCTGCTGCTGTTCGTCGTGGCCACCATGGCCATCCCGACGCAGCTCGCCGTCGTGCCGCTGTTCGTGCTCATGAACAAGCTGCACCTGTTCGGCTCGCTGTGGGCCGTGGTCATCCCCGGCATCGTCACCGCGTTCGGCGTGTTCTGGATGACGCAGTACCTCGAGGGCGCGCTCCCCTACGAGCTCATCGAGGCCGCCCGCATGGACGGCGCGTCGATGATCCGCACCTTCTGGAACGTCGCGATCCCGGCCGCCCGCCCCGCCATGGCGATGCTGTTCCTGTTCACCTTCGTGGCCCAGTGGACCAACTACTTCTGGCCCACGATCATCCTGGGCCCGAACAAGGGCAACATGCTCACCACGGCCGCCGCGGCCCTGAAGGGCGCGCACTTCACGGACTACACGCTGATCATGTCCGGCGTGATCCTGACCGCGGCCCCGCTGATCATCCTGTTCTTCTTCATGGGTCGTCAGCTGGTCTCCGGCATCATGGCCGGCGCCGTCAAGGGCTGATCCGCCCGCACCTGCGACGGCCGGCGGCGGATCATCGCCGCCGGCCGTCGTCGTCCCGGGCCTGAGAAGATGGCCAACACCGCGTGAGAATTCCCACCGAGGAGCATCGATGACGATCGTCGTGCCGGGCGCCGGAGCCCGCCGTCCCGCCCCGGGTAGCACCCTCCCGTACACGCCGAGCACCCCGCTCTCCCCGACGCCCAACGCGACCGGCAAGGTCGCCTTCCCCGACGGCTTCCTGTGGGGCGCGGCCACCGCCGCCTTCCAGATCGAGGGCGCGGCGTGGGAGGACGGGCGCACGGACTCCATCTGGGACGCCTTCGCGCGCGTGCCGGGCGCCGTCGTCGGCGGTCACGACGGCGCGGTCGCCTGCGACCACTACCGCCGCTACCGCGAGGACGTGGCTCTCATGAAGAGCCTCAACCTCGGCACCTACCGCTTCTCGACGTCGTGGGCGCGCGTGCGGCCCGACGGCGGCGCCCCGAACCCGCAGGGCCTGGCCTTCTACGACCGGCTCGTGGACGAGCTGCTCGCGGCCGACATCCTGCCGTGGGTCACGCTGTACCACTGGGACCTGCCGCAGGCGATCGAGGAGGCCGGCGGCTGGCCGGCCCGCGACACCGCGTACAAGTTCGCCGACTACGCGATGACGGTCCACGAGGCGCTGCACGACCGCGTGCGCGTGTGGACCACGCTCAACGAGCCGTGGTGCTCGTCGTTCCTCTCGTACACCGGCGGCCAGCACGCCCCCGGGCGCATGTCGCGCGCCGACGGCGTCGCCGCCGGGCACCACCTGCTGCTCGGCCACGGCCTGGCCGCCGCGGCGATCCACGAGGTGGACCCGACGGCGATCGTCGGGCTGACGGTGAACCTCACGGTCGCCGACCCCGCCGACCCGGCCAACCCGGACGACGTCGCCGCCGCCGTGAAGCACGACGGCATGTTCAACCGGTTCTTCATCGACCCGGTGCTGCGCGGCGAGTACCCCGCCGACGTGCGCGGCTGGGTGGCCCCGTACGGGTTCGACGACGTCGTCAAGGACGGCGACCTCGAGATCATCTCGACGCCCATCGACGCCCTCGGCGTCAACTACTACAACGGGTCGTGCATCGCGGCGTCGCCGCAGGAGCTCGTCGAGGACTCGGCCACCGACCGCCCCGACGGCGTGCGCGACGACGAGAGCGCGACGGTCCGCCACACCGAGCCGCCGACGCCGGCGCCCGAGGGCATCTACCACCACACGCGCGGGCTGCCCCGCACGGCGATGGGCTGGGAGGTGCAGCCGGAGGGCCTGACCCGCCTGCTCACGCGCCTCCACGACGACTACACGGGCCCGCGCGGCATCGCGCTGTACGTCACCGAGAACGGCGCGGCGTACGACGACGAGCCCGACGCGACCGGCTTCGTGGACGACACCGCCGACCGCCTCGCCTACATCGACGGCCACCTGCGCGCCGTCAAGGACGCGATCGACGCGGGTGCCGACGTGCGCGGCTACTTCGCGTGGTCGCTCATGGACAACTTCGAGTGGGCCCTCGGGTACACCAAGCGGTTCGGCATCGTGCGCACCGACTACGAGACGCAGGAGCGCACCGTCAAGGCGTCCGGCCGATGGTACGGAGAGGTCGCCAGGACCGGCGTCGTCCCGGATCGGGAGGGCCAGTGAGCAGCGTTCCCCCCACGCTCGACGACGTCGCGCGCGAAGCCCGCGTCTCGCGCTCGACCGCGTCGCGCGCCATCAACGGCGGCGACCGGGTCTCCCCCGAGGCGCAGGCGGCGGTCGATGACGCCGTCGCGCGGCTGGGCTACACGCCCAACCGTGCGGCGCGCTCCCTGGTGACGCGGCGTACCGACTCGATCGCGCTCGTCGTGCCCGAGCCCGACACGCTGGTGCTCACCGACCCGTTCCTCACGGGCGTGCTGCGCGGCGTCACCGACGGCATCGCGGGCACCGACCTGCAGCTGGTGCTGCTGCTCAACCGGCAGGGCGAGGCGCCGGGCCGCATCGCCCGCTACCTCGGGTCCGGGCACGTGGACGGCGCCATCGTGGCCTCGCACCACCGGCGCGACCAGCTCGAGGCGGCGCTCACGCGCGCGCAGCTGCCCGCAGTGTTCGTGGGGCGGCCCTTCGGCGACGCGACGCACCACTACGTGGACGTCGACAACATCGCCGGCGCGCACATGGCCACGCAGCGGCTCGTCGACGTGGGGCGCAAGCGCATCGGCACCATCACCGGGCCGCTCGACATGTCCGCGGGCATCGACCGGCTCCAGGGGTGGCGCGAGACCCTCGAGGCCGCCGGGCTGCCCACGGACGCGTTCGTCGAGGGCGACTTCACCGCGATCGGCGGCGCCACCGCCGCGGAGAAGCTGCTCGACGAGCACCCAGACCTCGACGCGATCTTCGCCGTGTCCGACCTCATGGCCGAGGGCGTGCTGCACACGCTCCACGCCCGGGGCCTGCGCGTGCCGGAGGACGTCGCGCTCATCGGGTTCGACGACCTGGGCGTCGCCCAGCACACCACCCCCCGCCTGACGACGGTCCACAACCCGGTGGTCCAGACGACGATGGCGGCGACGGCCACCCTGCTGGGCCTGCTGGCGGGAGCACCGGTGCCGGCGGCACCACAGATCTTCCGGCCGTACCTGGTGGAGGGCGAGACGGCCTGAGGGCGCGCGTCTTTGCCGTTGTGGGTCCCTGGGACTCCGCTTATCGCGTGTGATAACCGGAGTCCCAGGGACCCACAACTGTGTTCAGCGCGGGCGCCAGCACGCCTCCTTCAAGCGGGCCGCCACCTCGACGCCCACACGGCCGTGCCACGCGTCGGCTCCCGTGAAGCGCAGCACGGCGCCCCGGTCCGCCAGGAAGTTCTGGCGGACGCGGTCGTGGAGGAGCGCCCGAGGCGTGCTGTGCACGTCCTCGCCGTCGATCTCGACGAACAGCCAGCGGCCGTCGGGGAGGCGCCACGCCATGTCGACCCTCGCGACGACTGCGCCCGACGGGTTGCAAAGCTCCAGCTGGAGGCGGTCGGGGCGGACCCCGTGGTCGAGGCACGACAGGCGCCCCCACGTCTCGGCGGGCGACTCCGAGCCCGGGTCCGAGAGGTCCCACCACTCCCGGGCGAGGACCGCACCCTTGCGCTTGTGCAGCAGCGACCGCGCCTCCCGGAGGCCCTCGTCGTCGAGCAGGCGGCGGGAGCGGACGTCGTCGAGGATCGCGACGGCGCTGCGCCTCCCGTCCCGCCGGCGCGTGAGCTCCAGCAGGCCCTGGGCGAGTGCGGCCGGGAGCGGCGCGACGCGGCATCCCGACGTCGTGATCGCCGTCAGGCCGCGCGGCCGCCGGACTCCGGACGCGGCAGCCGCTCCTCGCGGTGCCCGGGTGGTGTAGCCGACGGCGGGCACGAACTGTCGCGGCAGGCCCCGGACCTCGTAGAGCGCGAGCGCTCCGAGCCCCACGGCTACCGCCAGGTCCCCGCGTTCCAGCAGCGCGAGGCGCGCGGCGCGGCGATGGAGGTGGTCGAAGACGGCGCCGGGCTCGGGCCATCCGCGGTCGCGGGCCCAAGCGGGCGTGCGCTCGGGCGGCGACGTCGGCTCGCAGTCGTACACGCCCGAACCGACACGGACCAGCTCGCGACGTCGGACGCGATCCGCGATCCGCTGGTGACCGACGCCGTGGGCGACGAGCTGCCGCGAGTGGAGAAGCTGCTCCTGCCGCCGCGCGAGCTCGAGGAGGAGGAGGAGGAGGAGGTCAGGCAAGGGAGAGGCCGTCCGCATGGCCCCACCCAAGCGCCCACCGCTGGCCGCAACCCGTCGATCCACAGCCCAACCCGGGCCGGAGACAGTTGTGGGTCCCTGGGACTCCGGTTATCGGGGGCGATAAGCGGAGTCCCAGGGACCCACAACTCACGAGGCAGCGAGGCTCACGCTCAGAGCGTCGCCTCCACGCGGACCGTCGTGCCGGCCGGGGCGTACGGGACCGTGCGGCCCTCGATCGGCTGGCCGTCCACGACCAGGCTCGCGCGCGAGCCCGGCTTGCCGCTGTTCTTGACCGTGATCTCGTACGTCGCGCCGCGGGCCACGCGGGTGACGGTGAACTCCGGCAGGTCGGGGCCGAGCTGCGGGTCGACGACCAGGCCGTCGAAGTCCGTGCGGACGCCCAGCAGGTACTGCGACACCGTGACGAAGTTCCAGGCGGCGGTGCCGGTCAGCCAGGAGTTCTTCGCCTCGCCGTGTCGCACTGCCTCCTTGCCCGCGATCATCTGCGCGTACACATACGGCTCGAGCTTGTGCACGTCGCTGATGTCCTCGCGGTACGCGGGGGTGATGCGCTTGTAGTGGTCGAACGCGCTCGCGCCGTCGCCCGCCACGGTCTCCGCGATGATGACCCACGGGTTGTTGTGGCAGAAGATGCCACCGTTCTCCTTGTAGCCCGGCGGGTACGTGGAGACCTCGCCCATGTGCACCTGGTAGGTGGTGTAGGCGGGGAACTGCAGCACCATGCCGTGCTCGGTGCCGAGCATCTGCTCGACGGCGGTCAGGGCCTTGCCGGCGGGCGAGGCGGCCCACTCGGGCGACGTCGGGTCGGTGGACTCGACGCCTACGCCGGCCATGATCGCGAAGCCCTGCGGCTCGATCCAGATCTTGCCCTCGGGGTCCGCGTCGGTGCCGATCGGGCGGCCGTAGTAGTCGTAGGCGCGCAGGAACCAGCGGCCGTCCCAGCCGTCGGTGAGCAGCGCCGTGCCCATCGCCTCGACGGCCTCGGTGGCGCGCTGCGCCTGGGCGGCGTCACCGCGGTGGGCGGCGAGCTGCGCGAACTGCTTGCCGTAGAGCACGAACTGCGCGGCGATGAAGGTCGACTCCGCGACGCCGCCCGTCTTGTTGCCGGTGGTCTGGAACGACTCGCCGGGCGTCGTCGAGAAGCAGTTGAGGTTGAGGCAGTCGTTCCAGTCGGCGCGGCCGATGAGCGGCAGGCCGTGCGGGCCCAGGTGCGTCAGCACGAAGTCGACCGACTTGACCAGGTGCTCGAACAGCGGCACCTCGGAACCCTCGGCGTTGTCGAACGGCACGGGCTCGTCGAGGATGCCCCAGTCGCCCGTCTCCTTGATGTACGCCGCGACGCCGCCCACGAGCCACATCGGGTCGTCGTTGAAGCCAGAACCCAGGTTGTGGTTTCCGCGCTTGGTCAGCGGCTGGTACTGGTGGTACGCCGAGCCGTCCGGGAACTGCGTCGACGCGATGTCGATGATGCGCTCGCGGGCGCGCTCCGGGATCAGGTGCACGAAGCCGAGCAGGTCCTGCGACGAGTCGCGGAAGCCCATGCCGCGGCCCATGCCCGTCTCGAAGAACGACGCCGAGCGCGACATGTTGAACGTGACCATGCACTGGTACTGGTTCCAGATGTTGACCATCCGGTCGAGCTTCTCGTCCGACGACTTCACCGAGTACGTCGACAGCAGGCCCGTCCAGTGCGCCTTGAGGGCGTCGAGGGCGGCGTCGAACTGCGCGGCCGTGGCGAAGCGCTCGAGCAGCGCGTGCGCCGGCGCCTTGTTGATGACCTGGTGGGCGTCGTCGGCCCACTTCTCGTCCTCGGGGTTCTCCACGTAGCCCAGGACGATGACGACGTCCTTGCTCTCGCCAGGCTCCAGCGTCACGTCGACCTGGTGCGAGCCGATCGGGTACCAGCCCGAGGCCACCGAGTTGGTCGCCTTGCCGGTCTGCGGCACCGTGGCCTCGGCCAGCGTGTTGTAGGCGCCCACGAACGTGTCGCGGTCCGTGTCGAAGCCCGACGTCGGCACGTTGACCGCGTAGACGGCGTAGTGGTTGCGGCGCTCGCGGTACTCGGTGCGGTGGTAGACGGCGGCGCCGCCCGACGGCGTCGTCTCCTCGACCTCGACCTCGCCGATCGACAGGTTGCGCTGGTAGTTGGTCTGGTCGTCCTCGGCGTTCCAGAGGCAGAACTCGACGTACGGGAACGCGGAGATCGTCTTGGCGGCGTCGGACGTGTTGGTGAAGGTGACCTTCTGAAGCTCGGCGGTCTCGCCCAGCGGCACCAGGAACGTCGTGGCGACGCGCAGGCCGCCGCGCTCACCGGTGATGGTCGAGTAGCCCATGCCGTGCCGGGCCTCGAACGAGTCGAGGTCGGCCTTGACCGGCAGCCACGACGGCGTCCACACGTCCCCGCCGTCGTTGACGAACAGGTAGCGGCCGCCGATGTCGGTGGGGATGTTGTTGTAGCGGTAGCGCGTCAGACGGCGCAGCTTCGCGTCGCGGTAGAACGAGTACCCGCCCGCCTGGTGGCTCAGGAGCGAGAAGAACTCCTCCGAGCCGAGGTAGTTGATCCAGGGGTACGGCGTGTGGGGCGTCGTGATGACGTACTCGCGTGCCGAGTCGTCGAAGTGGCCGTAACGCATCCTTGCGCCTCCAGGGCGGTGTCGATCTGCGATGAGAACTGGGGTGTGGGAGCGTTCCCACGGTCGCAAGAATGATAGCGGCTCCGACGACGATCACGGGCGCAGGTGCCCATAGCGGTGCCGGGTGCGGCTGACGGCCTGCTCGCGCACGAAGGCCAGCAGCTCCCGCTCCCCGGACGCCACGACGGGGGCGTCGAGGACCGTCGTGCTGCCCAGGTGCCCGACGGCGGCCGCACGCAGACCGGGGGCGGAGCCGACCACGCGCACGCGGCCCGTCACGGTGCCCGCCGCGACCTGCGCGGCGAACTCCTCGTGGGACGCGGTGGCGTCGATGGGCACGCCCCAGCCGAAGTCGCCCGTGGGCACCACGCGCACCGGCACGCCCGCCCGGGCCGCGGCGGCCACGACACGCTGCACCTCGACGGGCAGGGCGCCGTCGCCCACCCGCACCGTGACGCGGTCGACGGGTCGCAGGCGGAAGGCGTTCTCCTCGCTGGCCAGCCCGGACGGGTCCTGGGGGCGGGACATCGCAGGCCAGGCCCGCTCGTCGTCCGCGGTCGCCCACGCCAGCCAGGCCGCCGGGTCGGCGGTGCGCGACGGGACGTCCGGGGTGTCGGACCAGGTGCCGAGCTGCGCGACGTAGTGCGGGCCGCCTGCCTTGGCCCCGGGTCCCACGGACGACGCCTTCCACCCGCCGAACGGCTGCCGCCGCACGATCGCGCCGGTGATGTGCCGGTTCACGTAGAGGTTGCCCGCCTCGACGCCGTCGCACCATGCGGCCACCTCGTCGTCGTCGAGCGACTGGAGGCCCGCCGTGAGGCCGAACGCGACGCCGTTCTGCAGGGCAAGGGCCTCGTCGAGGTCGCTCGCGGTCATGATCCCGAGCACGGGCCCGAACACCTCGGTGCGGTGGAAGAACGATCCGGGCGCGACGCCCGTGCGCAGGCCCGGCGTCCACAGCCGGCGCGGGTCCAGGCCCGCCGCGGCCGCCTCGGCGTCGAGGCGCCGGGGGCGCACGAGCCACGACTCGCCCTCCTCCAGCCTGGTCAGCGCCCGTTCGAGCTTGCCTGCGGCTTGCTCCGTCAGCGGACCGATGACGGTGGCGAGGTCGGTGGCCGGGCCCACGCGCAGTGAACGGACGGCGTCCACGAGCTGGCGGCGGAACCGCTCGCCCGTGGGGCTCGACGGGTCGCCCACCGACCCCACGAGGATGGCCAGCGACGCCGCCGAGCACTTCTGCCCCGCGTGCCCGAACGCGCTGCGCACCAGGTCGGCGACGGCCAGGTCGAGGTCCGCCGACGGCGTCACCACGATCGCGTTCTTGCCCGACGTCTCGGCCAGCACGGGGCGGTCAGGCTTCCAGCCCGCGAAGAGCTCAGCGGTCTCGATCGAGCCGGTGAGGATCACGCGGGCGACGTCGTCGTGCGTGACCAGGTGGCGGGCGACCGCGCGGTCGGGGACCACGAGGAGCTGCAGCAGCCCGTCCGGGAGGCCCTCGCGGATCGCGTCGACCACCACCTCGAAGCAGCGGGGCGTCGGGGAGGCGGGCTTGGCGAGCACGGCCGAGCCGGCCGCGAGCGCCGCGAGCACGCCCCCGGCGGGGATGGCGACGGGGAAGTTCCACGGGGGCGTCACGAGGGTGACGCCGCCGGGCGTGAAACGGGCTCCGGGGACGCCGTCGAGCGCGTCGGCGGACACGGCGTAGTAGCGGGCCATGTCGACGGCCTCGCTGACCTCGGGGTCGGCCTCGGCGACGGTCTTGCCGGCCTCGTGGACCATGGCGGCGACCAGGTCGCCGCGGCGTTCCTCGAGGCGGTCCGCGGCGGCGCGCAGCGCGGCGGCCCGCTCGGCGGCGGGCACTGCGCCCCAGGCGCGCTGGGCGGCGACGGCGCGGGCGACGGCGTCGTCGACGGTCTCCGTGCTGGTGACCGGTGCCGCCTCGAGGGGCTGGGCCGCGGCCGGGTCCACGAGGCTCGCCGCCCACGCGCGGGTGGGGGCGAGCGCCGGGTCGGAGTCGGCGGCGTTGCCGAAGGGCTTGTCCGGGGCAGGGCGGGGTCCGGACCGCCCTGGCGCGGACGCGTCGGGGTGGGCGCAGGCCTCCCGGAACGCCTGCTCTTGGTCCGCGAGCGCGCTCTGGCCCGCCGCGGCGGCGGCCAGGTAGTTCTGCGGGGCCGCGTTCTCCTCCAGGCGGCGCACGAGGTAGCTGATCGCGACGTCGAAGTCCCGAGCGCGCACCACGGGCGTGTAGAGCACGACGCGCCCACCGTGCGGGGCCACCTCGTCGCGCACCGCGCGGGCCTCGCCCGGGGCCATGCCCTGGAGCATCTCCAGGTCGAGCGCGCCCGTGACGTCCCGCCCGCGGGCCAGGAGCACGGCGAGGGCCAGGTCGTACAGGTTGTGCGACGCCGCACCGACGCGCACGGCCGCGGTGCGGGACGGCGTCAGCGCCGTGTCCAGCAGCCGCACCCAGGCGGCGTCGACCTCCGGCTTGGACCCGTACGGGGCCTGCACCCAGCCGTGCAGCTCGGCCTCGACCTTCTCCATCGCCAGGTTGGCGCCCTTGACCAGGCGCACCTTGATCCGGGCGCCGCCGTCGCCCACGCGCCGCTGCGCGAAGGCGGTGAGCTCGTCGAGCGCGGCGGGCGCCTCCGGCAGGTACGCCTGGAGCACGATGCCGGCCTCGAGCCCGTGCAGCTCCTCGCGCCCCAGCAGGTCCTGGAAGACGGCCGTGGTCAGCGCGAGGTCGCGGTACTCCTCCATGTCGAGGTTGACGAAGACGCCGTGGTCGCGGGCCGCACGGTACAGGGGCAGCAGCCGCTCGACGACGCGCTCGCGCGACCCGGCCAGGTCCCAGGTGACCAGCTGCGCGGCCACCGACGACACCTTGACGGACACGTAGTCGACGTCGGGCCGCCGCACCAGCTCGAGGGTGCGGGCCAGGCGCGCGCGGGCCTCGTCCTCCCCCAGCACCGCCTCGCCGAGCAGGTTGACGTTGAGCGCGAACCCCGCGGCGCGCGTCCGCGCCAGGTGCCCCGCCAGGCCCGGGCCCGCGTCAGCCACCAGATGGCCCACCAGCTGCCGCAGCCGCACGCGGGCCGCGGGCACGACGACGGCCGGCAGCCGCGGGGCGAGCCGTGCGCCTACGCGCAGCAGCGTCCGGTCCACCGGGCTGAGGAACCGGGCGTCGCGGGCCCGGTCGCCCAGGCGGGCCAGCGCCTTCGCCGCCGCCCGCACGTCCCGCGGGCGGGCGACGTCGTCCACGAACCGGACGGCGAGCTCCAGGCCCGCCGGGTCGCTGACCAGGCGGGACAGGCGAGCAGCCTCGGCGGAGGCGCGCCGGCCGCCGCTGTGCGCGGACGAGGCGGACCAGCGATCGGCGAGGGCGACGGCGTCGTCGACGAGGTCGGCGACCGTGGGGTTCACGGACATGACCCCAGAGTGGCCCAGGTCTCGGCACGGGGCGGGTCGAACGTGCCGCGCGCCCCTACGGTGGGGCCATGACTGCACCCACCGTCACCCTGCCCCACGGCCTCGAGCTGCCCACCCTCGGCCTGGGCACGTGGCCCATGGACGACGCCGAGGCCGCCGTCGCGGTCCGCACCGCGATCGAGTCCGGGTACCGCCTGGTCGACACCGCGGAGAACTACCGCAACGAGGCCGGCGTCGGCCAGGGCCTGCGCGACTCCGGCGTCGCGCGCGAGGACGTCGTCGTCACCACCAAGCTGAACCGCAGGTGGCACTCCGTCGAGGGCGTGCGCCAGGCGTGGGAGAACAGCGTGCGCCTGCTCGGCGTGGACTACATCGACCTGTTCCTCATCCACTGGCCCAACCCCGACCAGGACACGTACGCGCAGGCCTGGGAGGGGCTCGGGCAGCTGCTCGAGGAGGGCAAGGTCCGCGCGATCGGCACCTCGAACTTCAAGCCGGCGCACCTGGACCGCATCGTCGCGGCGACCGGCGTGGTGCCCGACGTCAACCAGATCAACCTCAACCCGTACGCCCTGCGCACCGAGTCCGTGGCGGCCAACGCGGCGCACGGCACGGTCACCGAGTCGTGGAGCCCCATCAAGCCGGCGTCGATGCTGGCCGAGCCCGCCATCGTGGCCGCGGCCGACGCGCACGGCGTGACACCCGCCCAGGTGGTGCTGCGCTGGCACACCCAGCACGGCTACGTGCCAATCCCCAAGTCGTCGCACCCGGCGCGACAGGCGCAGAACCTCGCGATCTTCGGCTTCACGCTGACGGACGCGGAGCTCGCGGCGATCGACGCGCTGGACAAGGGCGAGTCGCACGTGACGGACTCGGAGCGCTTCGGCCACTGAGGCCGCACTCTCCTCGTTGTGGGTCCCTGGGGCTCCGGCTATCGCGCTGACAACCGGAGCCCCAGGGACCCACACCATGCCTGGCCGGGCGCGCCGCGGGCCGAACCACGCCGATACCGCGCCCTTCGCCGCCTGCATCGCTACGTTGAGCGGGTGAGCCAGACGCCTCCTGCCGCCAACTCCCCGCTCGCCAACGCACACGCGCAGCTCGCCGCCGCCGTCGACCACCTCGGGTACGACGCCGGCCTGCACGCGCACCTGCAGACGCCGCGCCGCGAGGCGCACGTCGCGGTGCCGCTGCGCACCGACTCGGGCGACCTCAAGCTCTTCCGCGGCTACCGCGTGCAGCACAACATCTCGCGCGGCCCCGCCAAGGGAGGCCTGCGGTACTCGCCCGACGTCGACATCGACGAGGTGCGTGCCCTCGCCATGTGGATGACGTGGAAGTGCGCCGTCGTCGACATCCCCTACGGCGGCGCCAAGGGCGGCGTCGACATCGACCCGGGCGAGCACTCGCAGCGCGAGCTCGAGCGCGTCACGCGCCGGTACACGTCCGAGCTCATGCCGCTGCTCGGCCCCAACACCGACATCATGGCGCCCGACATGGGCACCGACGAGCAGACCATGGCCTGGGTCATGGACACCTACTCGGTGGCCGTCGGGCACACCACGCCCGCCGTCGTCACGGGCAAGCCGATCGCCGTCGGCGGGTCGCTCGGGCGTGCCGAGGCGACGTCGGCCGGCGTCGTGCAGGCCACCGAGGCGGCCCTGCGCGAGCGCGGCGAGAAGATCGTCGGCAAGACCATCGCCATCCAGGGCTTCGGCAAGGTGGGGGCCCACGCGGCCGACATCTTCGCCGCGAAGGGCGCGCGCGTCGTCGCGGTCTCCGACGTCCACGGCGGCGTCCGCGCCGAGGGCGGCCTCGACGTCGCCCGCCTGCTGCTGCACGTGGCCGCGACCGGCACGGTCGTCGGGTTCGACGGCGGCGACCCGTGCTCCAACACCGAGATCCTCGCGCTCGACGTCGACGTGCTGGTGCCCGCCGCCAAGGAGAACGTGCTCGACGAGGTCACGGCCGCCACGGTGCGCGCCCCCCTCGTGGTCGAGGGCGCGAACGGCCCCACCACCACCGCCGGCGACGCGATCCTCACGCGCAACGGCATCACCGTGGTGCCCGACATCCTCGCCAACGCCGGCGGCGTGGTCGTGTCCTACTTCGAGTGGGTGCAGGCCACCCAGTACTTCTGGTGGACGGCGGCCGAGGTGGCGCAGCGGCTCGAGCAGCGCATGGTCACGGCGTTCGGCGCCGTCGCCGAGCTGGCCCAGCGCGACGGGCTGACGCTGCGCGAGGCCGCGAACGTCATCGCGGTCAAGCGCGTCGCCGAGGCGCACCAGCTCCGGGGCCTGTACCCCTGACGTAGCCTCGCCGCATGGCGCAACCCGTTCTCGACGCCCTGGCCGCCCGTCTGCGGGCAGCCGGCTGCGTCTTCGCGGAGGAGGAGGCCGAGCTGCTCCTCGAGGCCGGCGGGTCCGGGGAGCGGCTCGAGGACCTCGTGGCGAGGCGCGTCGACGGGGAGCCGCTCGAGCACCTGCTCGGGTGGGTCGCGTTCGCCGGGCGGCGGTGGGCCGTCGCGCCCGGCGTGTTCGTGCCCCGGCAGCGGTCCGAGCTGCTGGTCGCGCTCGCGACCAGCGCCGCCCCGCGCTCGGCCGTGGTGGTCGACCTGTGCTGCGGCAACGGGGCTCTCGGCGGGGCCGTCGCGGTCGCGCTCCGGGCCGACGGCGCCGACGTCGTGCTGCACGCCGCCGACGTCGACCCGGCCGCCACGGCGTGCGCGGCCGTCAACCTGGCGCCCCTCGGCGGCGTCGTCCACACCGGCGACCTCTACGACCCGCTCCCCGCCGACCTGCGCGGGCGCGTCGACGTGCTGCTGTGCCACGCCCCGTACGTGCCGACGGCCGCGATCGCGCTCATGCCGCCCGAGGCGCGCGAGCACGAGCCGCTCGTGGCGCTCGACGGCGGCGCGGACGGGCTCGCGATCCTGCGGCGGGCCATCGCGGGGGCGCCGGACTGGCTGGCGCCGGGCGGCACGCTGCTGTTCGAGCTCGGCGACGACGCCCAGCTCGCGGCTGCGGACGCGCTGCTGGCGGCGGCGGGCCTGGTCGGACGGGTAGAGGAGGACGACGAGACGGGCGCGACGGTGGTGGTCGCGACGAAGGGGCCGTCTCCGTTGGCGAGATAGAGCGCACGCTCGCGAGATAGAGCCCCGGCCCGCGAGATAGCGCAGGCGAGCGCGAGATAGAGCGGGCGGCAAACGAGATAGAGCCCCAGCCTGCGAGATAGAGCCGGTGAGGGCTCTATCTCGCGAACTGGGGCTCTATCTCGCGCGCGTCGGCGCTAAGTCGCGCTCGCGCGCGCTAACTCGCGGGGGTGTGCTCTATCTCGCGGGGGTGGGAGCCCGCGCTCACGCCAGCGGCTGGCTCGCCGCCCACGTCTCCAGCGTGACGCGCGGGCCCGTGAAGAACGGGGTCTCCTCGCGCACGTGCAGGCGGGCGTCCACGGCGCGCAGGTCGCGCATGAGGTCGACGATGCGGTGCAGCTCGTCGGCCTCGAAGGCGAGCAGCCACTCGTAGTCGCTCAGCGCGAAGCTCGACATCGTGTTGGCGCGCACGTCCTTGTAGCCGGCGGCGGCCATGCCGTGGTCGCGCAGCATGACGCGGCGCTCGTCCTCGGGCAGCAGGTACCAGTCGTAGCTGCGCACGAACGGGTACACGCACGCGTACTCGCGCGGCCCCTCGCCGGCCAGGAACGCGGGCACGTGCGCCTTGTTGAACTCCGACTCGCGGTGCAGCGCCACCACGGACCACACGGGCTCGAGCGCGGCGCCCAGGTCGCTGGCGCGCAGGCGGTGGTAGGCGCCCTGGACCGACTCGACGGTCGGGCCGTGCAGCCACACCATGAGGTCGGCGTCGGAGCGCAGGCCACCGACGTCGTAGGTGCCGCGCACGACGACGTCGCCCGTGGCGCGGGCGGGGTCGCGGTCGGCGACGGGCTGGCCGTCCCAGAGGGCGTCGTCGGCGGCGGCGGCGAGCTCGGCGCGCTCGGCGGCGTCGGCGGGCAGGGGCTGCGTCGTCGCGAACGTAGCGACGAGGGCGTAGCGGATGGAGGCGTTGATCGCGGTGGTGTCGACGGCCTCGCCGGTCTCGCCGTGGATGTGGACGTTCTCGCTCATCGGTGCATGTCCTCGCTGCAGAGTGCCGGGACCCCGCTGGGCTGCTCGTGCACGCGCAGGCAGCAGTCGTTCGGGGTGATGGAAGGGAAGGCCCGGAAGGAGCCGACCACGGCCTCGTCCACGGACTCGCCGCGGGCGATCGCGGCGCGCTCCAGGACCAGGTCGACGAGCTGCTTGACGAACACCTCGCGCGTGCCGACCGTGCCGGCGCGCACCGCCGTCATGCCGAGGTCGCGGGCCGTGGCCAGGGCCTCGGTGTCGAGGTCGTAGGCGACCTCCATGTGGTCGCTGACGAACCCGATCGGGGAGATGACGACGTCGCGCAGCCCCTCCTCGGCGAGCTCGGCGAGCCGGTCGTTGACGTCGGGCTCGAGCCACGGCTGGTGCGGCGGGCCGGAGCGCGAGCAGTACGCGAGCTCCCACTCGACGGCGTGGCCGAGGCGCTCGCCCACCTGCGCGGCGACGAGCGCCGCGATGTCCAGGTGCTGCTCGGAGTAGGTCGCGTGCCCGACGCCGGACGCGGCCTCCATGACGTCGGGGATCGAGTGCGTGACGAAGAGGAGCTTCGCCGCCGCGGCGTCGCCGCCCGCCGCGGCGAGGTCGCCGAACGCCTCGGTGACGGCGTCGACGTTGCCCTGCACGAACCCGGGCGTGTTGAAGTACGAGCGGATCTTGTCGAACTGGACGCCCGTCGACCCGTTCTCGTCGAGCTGTCCGCGCTTGTCGAGCACCGTGGCGAGGTCCTCGCGGTACTGGCGGCAGCCCGAGTAGCTCGAGTAGGCGGACGTCACGAGCGCGACGGCGCGCTGGGCGCCGAGGGCCTCGAGCTCGTCGATCGCGTCGTTGGTGTACGGGGCCCAGTTGCGGTTGCCCCACACGACGGGGACGTCGAGGCCCCGCGCGGCGAGCTCCTGCTCGAGGGCCGCCTTCAGCGCCAGGTTCTGCTCGTTGATGGGGCTCTTGCCCCCGAACCCGTAGTAGTGCTCGCCGACCTGCTCGAGGCGGGCGTCGGGGATGCCGCGCCCGGCGGTGACGTTGCGCAGGAACGGCACGACGTCCTCGGGCTTGTCAGGGCCGCCGAAGGAGTACAGGAGCAAGGCGTCATAGGGGCGCGCCGACGTCGAAGGCATGGCCGCATCTTCCCACCGCCCGCTGCGCGTCCCGCCCAGGATCCGGCGCTGGCGTTGTGACGTTGTCACGACGTCACGTCAGGTCGGGCGTCAGGCGGCGATACCGTACCGGGCGCGCGTCACCGTCTCACCAGGGGCGACGGTCTCGTCCTCGGGGATGCGCGCCTTGGCCTCGACGCGCGCCTCCTTGCCCAGGCGCACGCCGTTGCCGAGCTGGGCGCGGTCGCCCACCAGGGCGCGCGCGCCCACGTGCACGTTGCGTCCGACGACGACGTCCGTGCCCACCAGGGCGTCGACGTCGATCCACGCACCTGCGCCGACGGTGGAGCCTGCACCCACGCTGGCCCCGGGCTCGACCCAGGCGTCGCGCGCCACGAACGCCGTGGCGGCGACGGTCGCCTGCGGGGAGACGAGCCCGCCACCGTTGCGGTGACGCCGGTACACCACGGTGTGGCCGTGCTCCTCGAACTCGACGCGCGTGCTGCTGCGGCCGGACATTCGGACCTCCTGTCCTCCGGGCCGTCCACGGGTCTCGCCGACGCACCCAGAGGGCATAGCGCGATGCCTGGCCGGGGTATTCCCGAGGTCAGACCTCGGGACCCAGGACCAGCGCGGTCACCGCTGCCGCCACCTCGGTGAGCCGGCGCGGGGCGTCCGCGAGCAGCTCGTCGAGGGTCGCCGGGCCCGACGCCAGGGAGATCGCGGCGCGGAACCCCGAGGCCCGGGTCTGCGACTGCGGCAGGTCGACCTGCCCGGCGACCACCACGACGGGCGGGTGCCGGTCGGAGGCGGCGGCGGCCCGGGCGACGCCGTCGGGCACCTTGCCGTGCACCGACTGCGCGTCGAACCGCCCCTCCCCCGTGATCACCAGGTCGGCGTCCTCGAGCGCGGCCGGCAGGCCCACCGCGCGGGAGACGAGGTCGATCCCACGCTCGACGGTGGCGCCCAGCACCGCGACGAGCGCCACGGGGACCCCGCCGGCGGCCCCGCCGCCGGGCAGCCCGCGCACGGCCCGGCCCGTCGCGCGCTCGAGCACCCCCGCCCACCGGGCGAGGGCCTCGTCCAGGAAGGCGACGTCGCCCGGCTCGGCGCCCTTCTGCGGCCCGAACACCGCCGCCGCACCGTGCTCGCCCGTGAGCGGGTTGGAGACGTCGACCGCCACGCGCCAGCGCACCTCCCGGGCCCGCGGGTGCAGGCCCGAGAGGTCGAGCGAGGCGGCCTCCGCCACGCCTGCGCCGCCGTCCTGCACGGGGACCCCGCGCCCGTCGAGCACGCGCACGCCGAGCCCCGTGAGCAGCCCGGCGCCGCCGTCGGTGGAGGCGCTCCCGCCGAGGCACACGATCACCTCCTCGACGCCCGCCTCGAGCACGGCCGCGGCGAGCGCGCCCGTGCCGCGCGTGTGCGCGGCCAGGGGCTGCGGGGGCTGCACGTCCGCGACGGCGGGCAGGCCCGAGGCCTGCGCCAGCTCGACGACGCCCGTGCGCCCGTCCGGCGACATGGCCCAGTGCGCCGTCGTCGGGCGGCCCAGCGCGTCCACCGTGGAGACCGGCCGCTGCGGCACGCCCCACGCGGCCGCGAGCGCCGCGAGCGAGCCCTCGCCGCCGTCCGCCAAGGGCAGGGACGTCACGCGGGCGGACGGCGCGGCGGCGCGCACGCCCGCCTCGAGGGCGGCTGCGACGTCGGGCGCCGCGAGCGAGCCTTTGAACGAGTCCGGGGCGACGACGACGTGGGCGCTCACCCTGGTGAGCGTACGCACGCCTGCCGCGACCGGCTCAGCCAGCGGCCGGGCGCGCCGGCGGGTCGATCGCCGGCTGGGCGTCCCGCAGCGCGTCGAGCAGGCGGCGCAGCTGACTTTGGGCGTCGTCGTCGAGCGCCTCGCCGACGTACCGCGCGATCGCCTCCTGGTGCCGGGCGCCCACCTCGCGCTGGGTGCGGCGGCCCGCCTCGGTGAGCGTGACCAGCGTGCCGCGGGCGTCGTCGGACGCCGTGGTGCGGGCGACCAGGCCGCGCGCCTCCAGGCGCTCCACCAGCCGGGACAGGGACGACTGGACCACGAACGTCTGCTGCGTGAGCTCGCGCAGGCGCAGCGCGCCGCCGGCCCGGGTGAGCACGTAGAGCACGTCGTACTCGCGCAGCGTGACGTCGTCCCAGATGGGGTCGTCCTGCAGGCGGCGCAGCAGCTGCGCCTGCGTGCGGAACAGCGACTCCCAGGTCGCGACCGCGCGGTGGGTCTCGCCGTGCCCGGCGGACGTCACTTGCCGAGCCTCCGCTCCCGCCGGGTGAAGTCGCGCAGCGCGCGCAGGAAGTCCACGCGGCGGAAGCCGGGCCAGTAGGCCTCGCAGAAGTACAGCTCGGAGTGGGCGGACTGCCACATGAGGAACCCGCCGATGCGCACCTCGCCCGACGTGCGGATCACCAGCTCCGGGTCCGGCTGGCCGGCGGTGTAGAGGTGAGCGGCGATGTCGTCGACGTCGATGCGCTCGGCCAGGTCGGCGAGCGTTGCGCCGGCCTCGGCCTGCTCGCGCAGGTAGGCGCGGACGGCGTCGGCGATCTCGTGCCGGCCGCCGTACCCGATGGCGACGTTCACCTGCAGGCCGCGCACGCCCTCGGTGCGCTCGGCGGCGTGCCGCAGCGCGACGGCCGTGCGCTCGGGCAGCAGGTCCAGGCGCCCGACCACCCGCACGCGCCAGCGCCCCGAGTCGGCCAGTCCGCGGACGGCGTCCTCGATGATGTCGAGCAGGTCGTCGAGCTCGGCGGCCGAGCGGCCCAGGTTGTCGGTGGACAGCATCCACAGCGTGGCGACCTCGATACCGAGGGCCTCGGCCCAGCCGAGGAACTCCGCGATCTTGTCCGCACCGCGCCGGTGACCGGTGGCGGCGGTCTCGCCGAACGACTTCGCCCAGCGGCGGTTCCCGTCCAGGATCACGCCGACGTGACGCGGCACGCGGTCCGGGGTGAGCCCGGCGGCGAGGCGACGCTCGTACAGGCGATAGAGCGTGTGGGGCAGGCGCACGCGACCACCGTACCGGCCCCGGGGCGTGCCTCCGAAGCCGGTGCCTGCGCACGCACCGCCTCTTCACCAACCGCGCACCGACAACGCTGGGCACACGAGGCTACGCTGACGTAACCTACGCAAGCGTAGGTTCCTTTCTCCCCACCCCTGGAGGCCCCCGTGGCGTCACACGCCGACCCCCGCTCCGGTCGCGACCTCGTCCCCGACCCGGTCGACGTCGCCCGCACCGCCGCGGCCCGGACGGTCCAGACGGTCGGCGCCGCCGTCGCGCAGCTCAAGCCGCGCCTGCGGGGCTGGATCCACGCGGTCACGACGCCGCTGGCGCTCGCGGCGGGCATCGTGCTGATCGTCCTGTCGCCGCCCGTGGCAGGCAAGGTCGCCGCGACGGTGTTCATGGTGACGTCGCTGTCGCTGTTCGGCGTGAGCGCCGTCTACCACCGCGGCCGCTGGTCGACGGCGGTCCACGCGGCCCTGCGGCGCATCGACCACGCCAACATCTTCCTCATCATCGCGGGCACCTACACGCCGCTCGCGGTGCTGCTGCTGCCCCCGCACACGGCCACCGTGCTGCTCACGATCGTGTGGGGCGGCGCCCTGCTCGGGCTGCTCGCGCACGTGTTCTGGATGAGCGCGCCGCGCTGGGTCTACGTGCCCGTGTACGTGGCGCTCGGCTGGGTGGCCGTCGCGTACATGAGCCAGTTCTGGGCCAGCGGCGGCCCCGCCGTCGTCTGGCTGATCATCTCCGGCGGCATCGCCTACACGCTCGGCGCGGTCATCTACGGGACCAAGTTCCCCAACCCGTCGCCGCGCTGGTTCGGCTTCCACGAGATCTTCCACGCCCTGACGGTGGCGGGCTTCGCCTGCCACACGGTGGCGATCTTCATCGCGGCGATCGCCGCGAGATAGCGCGCTATCTCGCGAGATAGATCGCTGGCCCGCGAGATAGAGCCCTCGGGCGCGAGATAGAGCTGGTTCTATCTCGCGGACGGGGGCTCTATCTCGCGCGGGTGGGTTCTATCTCGCGGTGGTGGTGTAGCGGCGGTTCGCCAACGACGGGTTCGCCCGTCGCGCCTCCGTGATCGTGGCCGCATCGAGGGTCGTCGTCGCCGTCTCCGGGGCCTCGCCCAGCTCCAGTGCGACGACGCCGTCCGGGCCCGCCACCAGCGAGCGGCCCGTCACCCCGCGGCCGGCCATGCCGACGCCCACGACGACGGCCGTGTTCTCGATCGCTCGGGCCCGCAGCAGGGTGCGCCAGTGGTCCGCCTTGAGCGGGCCGGCCACCCACGCGGCGGGCACCAGGAGCACCTGCGCGCCGGCGTCGACCAGGCGGCGCGCCGACTCGGGGAACCGCAGGTCGTAGCAGGTCATGACGCCGAACGTCAGCCCGCCGACGTCGAACGTCAGCGGCGGCGCGTCGGCCGGGCCGGGCTCGAGCGTGTCGGACTCGCGGGTGCCGAACGCGTCGTACAGGTGCACCTTGCGGTAGAGGCCCGCGACCTCGCCGTCGGCGGCGACCGCCACGACGGCGTTCGCGGCCCGCTCCGCGGACTCCCCGGGCAGCGTCGTTCCGGCGACCACCGCGACGCCGCGCTCCCGGGCGAGCTCGCGCAGCAGGGTCACGAACGGCCCGTCGAGCGGCTCGGCGTGCGCCGGCCCGACGGCCCGCGGGTCGTAGCCCGACGTGTACTCGGGCAGCACCACCAGGTCGCTGCCGTCCTGCGCGGCCGCGCGCACGACGCCCGCCACGACGTCGCGGTTGACCGCGTGGTCGGCCGAGACCTCGACCTGGGCGACGGTCAGGCGCACCGCGGCGCCCTCAGGGCTTGGCGGCACCGTCGTCGGGTGTGGTGCCGGCTCCCTCGAACGGCGTGCCGCCGTCGAGCAGGCCCGGCGGGGCCTCCTCGGGCTCGCGCAGCGGCAGCCGCATGCCACGGCCGACGCGGACGGGCTCCACGACCTCCAGGCCCTGCGCGCGGGCGTTGTGCGCCGTGCGGCGCAGCGACCGCGACATGAGCTGGATGAGCCCGATGGCCACGAGCACCAGCAGGAACGTCGCGATGAAGCCGACGATGCCCGGCGAGACGGAGTTCTCGTCGAGCTGCTGGGCCGGCGACGGCGAGGGGGCGGGCGTCGCCGCCGCGAGCGTCACGGCCAGGTAGGTGATCACGATGCGGCCTCCGTCCCACGGATCCCGGCGAACAGGTCGTCCTCGCGGGCGTCCGTGGGCACGCGCGAGGCGGCGAGCTCGTACTCCTCCCACGGCCAGACGTCGGCCTCGACGTCGCGGGGCACGGCGAAGAAGAACCCCGTCGGGTCGATCTGCGAGGCGTGGGCGGTCAGCGCGGCGTCGCGCCTGCCAAAGTACGCCGCCACCTCGACGAGCGTGGTGACGGGGCGCTCCGGGATCTCCCGGGCCGTGCGCGACTCGATCCAGTCGCCGAAGGGCGACTCGAGCCCCTGACCCTCCATCGACTCGTGGACGGCGCGCAGACGCTCCAGCGAGAACCCGTGGTTGTAGTAGAGCTTGAGCGGCGTCCAGGCCTCTGCACCGCCGTCGACCGCGTAGCGCGACGGGTCGCCCGCGGCCTCCCATGCCTCCATCGACACGGTGTGCGTGTAGATGTGGTCGGGGTGCGGGTAGCCGCCGCTCGGGTCGTACGTGGTGATGACGTGCGGGCGGAACCGGCGCACCGCCTCGACGAGGGGCGCGGCAGCCTGCTCGAGCGGCACGAGGGCGAACGCGTCGTCGGGCAGCGGCGGCAGCGGGTCGCCCTCGGGCAGGCCGGAGTCGGTGAAGCCGAGGAACGTCTGCTGCACGCCGAGCGCGTCGGCCGCGGCCGCCATCTCGAGGCGGCGCACCGAGCGCTTGCCCTCGACGGTGTCGAACTCGTGGCCGGCCGGGACCTCGAACGCCGGGTTGAGCACGTCGCCGCGCTCGCCTCCGGTGCAGGTCACCACGAGCACCTCGGCGCCCTCGTCCGCGTAGCGCGCCATCGCGGCGGCGCCCTTGCTGGACTCGTCGTCGGGGTGCGCGTGCACGGCCATCAGCCGCAGCCGGCCGGGGGTGCCGAGGGGTGCGCTGGTCAAGTCCGACCTCCTGGGACGGGGAACATCACACGGTTCGCGCCCGCCGAGGGGTCGTGACGCGCCGTGCACATCGACCACAATCATGCTCTATGAGCGCAGTCGTCCCACCCAGCCCGCCCACAGACCGGTATGGCCGCTCCGGCGGCGGGCTCACGCGCGGGCGCAAGATCGCGATCGCCGTCGCGCTGGTGCTCGCCGTCGCGTTCGCCGGATGGCTCGCACTCGCGCAGTTCATGGCGTCGCCCGTGCAGGCCGACGTCGTCTCCTTCCGCGTGACGAGCGCCGAGGAGATCCAGATCGACTTCCAGGTGTCGATGAGCCCTGGCACCAAGGCCGTGTGCACGGTGACGGCGCTCGCCTCCGACTTCTCGGAGGTGGGCACCAAGCAGGTGCCCGTCGGCCCGGCCCGCACCGACACCGCCCGGTACACCGTGACGCTGCGCACGTCGCAGAAGGCGGACTCCGGCGTCATCGACGGGTGCACTCGCGGCTGATCGACTTGCCGAGCGCCGCCCCTCCGGGATTAGGCTGAGGGATTCACGCAGTCCTGAACCCAGCCGACACGCGTGCCGACGCCGTCGGTGCGGTCTCGTGCGGCCTGGAGCAGGGATCCGAGCACCATGAAAGGAGAGTCCAAGTGAGCGACACCTCCGCCACCTGGCTCACCCAGGAGGCTCACGACCGGCTGAAGGCCGAGCTGGAGCACCTCTCCGGTCCCGCCCGCGACGAGATCGTGCAGCGCATCGCGGCCGCCCGCGACGAGGGCGACCTCAAGGAGAACGGTGGCTACCACGCGGCTCGCGAGGAGCAGGCCAAGAACGAGGCCCGCATCCTCGAGCTGACGGCCAAGCTGCGCAACGTGCACATCGGCACGCCGCCCGACGACGGGATGGTCGAGGCCGGCATGCTCGTGACCGTCGACCTCGCCGGCGACCCGATGACGTTCCTCCTGGGCTCGCGAGAGATCGCGGGCACCACCGACGTCGACGTCTACTCCCCCACGTCCCCGCTGGGTGCCGCCATCAACGGCCACTCCGTGGGCGAGACGGTGAGCTACGTCGCGCCGAACGGCAAGGAGTTCACGGTCGTGATCAAGGCCGCGAAGCCTTTCGAGGGCTGAACCTCCCCGAGACAGCGACGAGGGCCCCGCACCGGACGGTGCGGGGCCCTCGTCGTGTCGTCAGTGCGTGAGCACCTGGAAACCCTCGGAGCGCAGCCGGTCGACGATCTGCGCGCAGTGCTCCCGCCCCTTGGCCTCGACCTGGAGCGCCACCATCACGTCGAAAACCCCGAGCGCGGCCTCCGTGTGGGAGTGCTCGACGTGCACGATGTTGCCGCCCTCGTCGGCGACGGTCTGGACGAGGATCGCGAGCGAGCCCGGACGGTCGTTGACTCGCACGCTCAGGTTCAGGTAGCGGCCGGCGGCGACCATGCCGTGCTGGATCACGCGCATGAGCAGCAGCGGGTCGATGTTCCCGCCGGACAGCACGGGCACGACGGTGCCCTCGAACCGCGTGGGGTCGGCGAGCACGGCGGCGACTCCGGCGGCGCCGGCAGGCTCGACCACGAGCTTGGCGCGCTCGGCCACGGCGAGCAGCGCCCGCGAGATCTGTTCCTCGGTCACGGTGCGCACCTCGACGCCCAGGCGCTCGAGGATCTCGAACGGCACGATGCCGGGCGTCCCGACGGCGATGCCGTCGGCCATGGTCGGCGAGAGCTTCCGCGGCACGGGGTGGCCCGCCGCGAGGGACGCCGGGTAGGCGGCCGCGTTCTCGGCCTGCACGCCGACGACGCGCACGTGCGGCGCCGCCTCCGCCAGCACCGTCGCGATCCCGGCCACGAGCCCGCCGCCGCCCAGCGGTACGACGATCGTGGCGACGTCGGGCACCTGCTCGAGGATCTCGAGCGCGACGGTGCCCTGGCCGGCGACGACGTCGGGGTGGTCGAACGGGTGGATGAGGATGCGGCCCGACCGGGCGGCCTCGTTGCGGGCCGCGGTCAGGGTCTCGTCGACGCTCGAGCCCACCAGGCGCACGTCGGCGCCGTAGCCGCGCGTCGCGGCGAGCTTGGGCAGCGGCGCGTCGACGGGCATGTAGACCACGGCGTCGATGCCGAGCAGCTGGGCGCCCAGGGCGACTCCCTGCGCGTGGTTGCCGGCCGACGCCGCGACCACGCCGGCCGCCCGCTCGGCCTCGCTCAGGTGGGCCATGCGGGTGTACGCGCCGCGCACCTTGAACGACCCGGCCCGCTGCAGGTTCTCCAGCTTGAGCACCACGGGCGAGCCGACCAGCTCGGCGAGCGCGCGGAACGGCTGGACGGGCGTGCGCGTGGCGACGCCCTCCAGCAGGCGGGCGGCGGCGCGGACGTCCGCGAGGGTCACAGCGGGGGCGGTCATCGAGGCTCGTCTTCGTCGTGCGCAGGGGCGGGGGCGGGGGTGGTGCGGGGGTCGACGTCGTGCTCGGCGGCCAGGACGTCGGCGACGGCGTCGTCGGGCAGGACGGCGTCGTGCTCCGCGCGGCCGCCGAGCCAGCGCGTGCCGGCGCGCACCGGCCCGGGCAGGCCCGGGATCGCGGGGCGGCGCCGTAACAACGGCAGATGGTCGTCGGTGCCGAGCTGGGGGAACTTGTCGGTGCCGTGCAGGTACAGGATCACGGTGTTCAGCACCGCGGCGAGCGGCACGGCGAACAGGGCGCCGACGATGCCCGCCGAGAACGAGCCCGCGGCCACCACGAGCACCACGGCCACGGGGTGCAGCGACACGGCGTGGCCCATGAGGAACGGCTGGAGCACGTGGCTCTCGAGCTGCTGCACCAGCACGAACAGGCCGAGCATGATGAGCGCGGCGACCCACCCCTGCGCCACGAGCACCACCACGGACGAGATCGCTCCGGTGACGACGGCCCCGAGGATCGGGATGAACGCGCCGATGAACACGAGGATCGCGATGGGCAGCGCGAGCGCCGGGACGAAGAACGCGGCCCCGATGCCGATGGCGACAGCCTCGGCGGACGCGACGATGAGCTGCGTGCGCACGTAGGCGGACAGCGTGATCATGCCGCGCCGGCCCGCCTGGTGGACCCGCTCGCGCGCCGACACGGGCAGCAGGTTGACGATCCAGGTCCAGATCGCGCGACCGTCGAGCAGGAAGAAGATCAGGCAGAACAGGGCGATGAGCGCGCCGACCAGCAGGTGCCCCAGCGTGGCCGCGGCCCCGAGCGCACCCGTCACGATGGTCGAGGCCCCCGAGCCGCCAGTGAGGGTGGAGGAGATCTCCTCCCAGTAGCGGTTGAGCTGCGAGCTGTCGATCTGCAGCGGCCCGGTCTCGAGCCACTGGCGCACCTCGTTGAAGCCGGCGACGGCCTGGTCGGCGAGGTTGTTGAAGCCCGTGACCAGCTGCTGCCCGGCCAGCACGATGAGCACCACGACCACGACGACGAGGCCGACGATCGACACGGCGGTGGCCGGCCCGCGCCGGAACCGCAGCCTCCGCTCGAGCCAGTCCCGGAACGGCCGCAGCAGCACCGAGACCAGCACCGCGATGGCGACGGGCACGATGATCGTCTTGAGCCACGCCACCAGCCAGAGCACCCCGCCGACCACCAGGGCGATCAGCAGCAGCCGCCACGACCAGTCCGCGGCGACGCGCACCGAGCGCGGGATCGGATCGGGGTCCGGCGCGCCGGTCTGAGCACTCATGGCACGAGACTAGGGTCCAGGGCCTGCCCGAGGTCGGAGATGAGGTCGTTGGCGTCCTCGATGCCGACGCTGACGCGCACCAGGTCGGACGGGACCTCGAGCGCCGAGCCCGCCACGGACGCGTGCGTCATGCGTCCCGGGTGCTCGATGAGCGACTCCACGCCGCCCAGCGACTCGGCGAGCGTGAACACGCGGGTCCGGGCCACGACGTCGAGCGCGGCCTGCTCGCTGCCCACCTGGAACGAGAGCATCCCGCCGAACCCGCGCATCTGCCGCGCCGCGAGCGCGTGCCCGGGGTGCGACTCCAGCCCCGGGTACAGCACGCGCGTGACGCGCGGGTGCTGCTCGAGGAACTGGGCGACGGCCAGCGCGTTCGCCTGATGCCGGTCCATGCGCACCGCGAGGGTCTTGAGGCCGCGGAGGGTCAGCCAGGCGGCGAAGGGGTCGGCCACCGCGCCGGACGCGTTCTGGTGGAACCGCACCGCCCCGGCCACGTCGCCGGCGCCGTCGGGCGCGGTGCGCCAGCCGGGCACCGGGACCTCGTCGGCGACCACGAGCGCCCCGCCCACCACGTCGCTGTGCCCGCCCACGTACTTGGTGGTCGAGTGCACGACGACGTCGGCGCCCAGCGCGAGCGGGTTCTGCAGGTAGGGGGTGGCGAACGTGTTGTCGACCACGAGGAGCGCGCCGGCGTCGTGCGCGATCGCCGCGAGCGCCGCGACGTCGCTGATGCCGAGGAGCGGGTTGGTGGGCGTCTCGACCCACAGGACGCGCGTCGCGTCCGGGCGGACGGCGGCGGCCACGGCGTCGAGGTCCGTGAGGTCGACGGCGGTGTGCTCGATGCCCCACGCGCCGAACACGCGCGCGATGAGGCGGTAGGAGCCGCCGTAGGCGTCGTCGGGCAGGATCACGTGGTCGCCCGGGCGCAGCACGGCGCGCAGCAGCGTGTCCTCCGCGGCGAGCCCGGACGCGAACGCGAAGCCGTGGGCCTTGACGTCGCCCGGGGACTCGGCGGCCGCGAGCGCCGTCTCCAGCGCCGTGCGGGTGGGGTTGGCCGACCGCGAGTACTCGTACCCGCCGCGCAGCCCGCCGACGCCGTCCTGCTTGTACGTGCTGGTCAGGTACACGGGCGGCACGACGGCGCCCGTCGTGGGGTCCGGGTCCTGCCCGGCGTGGATCGCACGCGTGGAGTAGCCGGCCCCGGTCCAGTCGTGGTTCGTCACGTGCTCAAGACTAGGGTGGCTGCTCGAGCGAAGGGCACGGAAGGCATCCGCTCGACCGGCTGTGGGGGGCCGGGCCTGCTACATTCGGCCCACCCCGGGGCGCTGGCTCCGGCAGCGAAGCCGGGAGCATCGATGCCTGCCCATCACCGTGCCACCGCCGTCCTCGGCGTGCTGGCGGTCGCGTTTGTCGCCGTGTTCGTGGTGCCGGCTCCCGCGCGAGCAACGCCCCTCGCGGGCAACGAGTACTACCTGACGAACGGCACGACGGGTGGGCAGGCGGACGTCACGTTCGCGTACGGCAAGCCCGACGACACGGTTCTGGTGGGCGACTGGAACGGCGACGGCAAGGACACCCTCGGCGTGCGTCGCGGCAACCAGTACTTCCTGACCAACGGCACCACGGGCGGCCAGGCGGACATCAGCTTCGCCTTTGGACGGCCCGACGACGTGGTCCTGGTCGGCGACTGGAACGGCGACGGCAAGGACACCCTCGCGGTGCGTCGCGGCAACCAGTACTTCCTGACCAACGGCACCACGGGCGGGCAGGCGGACGTCAGCTTCGCGTATGGCCGCGCAGGCGACACCGTGCTGGTGGGCGACTGGAACGGCGACGGCAAGGACACCCTCGGGGTGCGTCGCGCAAGCCAGTACTTCCTGACCAACGGCACCACCGGCGGCCAGGCCGACGTCAGCTTCGCGTACGGCCGGCCCGACGACGTGGTCCTGGTGGGCGACTGGAACGCCGACGGCAAGGACACCCTCGGGGTGCGTCGCGCAAGCCAGTACTTCCTGACCAACGGCACCACCGGCGGCAACGCCGACATCACGTTCGCCTACGGCAAGGCCGACGACATCGTGCTCGTGGGCGACTGGAACGGGGACGGTAAAGACACCCTCGGCGTCCGCCGCTCGGAGGCACCCCCCGCGACGTTTGCGGGGTCAGGGACATTTGCCGTGGGGTCGCAGATTCCTCCGGGTCGCTATCGGACCACGGGCCTGTACCCCGCCAGCTACTGCAACCTGGTGCGCTTCAGCTCCACGGCGACGACCCCCGAGAACGCTCTCGGGGGTAGCCAGATCGACTCCGCAGGCCAGATCTATGTCGACGTGCTGCCCTCGGACGTCATGGTCCGGACCAGCGGATGCAACACGTGGACCCAGGTCTACCCGGACGACCTTCCAGCACTTCGCACGTCGTTCCCCGACGGCCAGTACCGGGTAGGAAAGGACATCGCTCCGGGGTTCTATCGCGGGACGTCCATCGTCGACACCACGTCCGGCGCTCCCCGTGCCTGCGGGGCTACGGCGGTCCGCGACTTCGCCGACGTCCCCCTGGTGGGCACGTCGTCGGTGGTGGCCGCGGCCGGGAGCGACAACGGAGGACCCCTCGTCTTTCAGGTGCTTCCCTCCGACGCGGGCCTCATCCTCACCGGCTGCGACACATGGACCGCGATCTCACCGAGCGATCCGCCGGCCCTCCAAGACCCTGTCGACGGGACCTATCGCGTCGGCATCGACATCGCACCGGGCACCTACGAGACAGCGGGCAAGCAACCGCCCAACGGCAGCTGCACGGTCGTGGCGGTCTCGAACTTCCGGGGCGGCACCGCTTCGTGGATCTCCGGCTCCGGCTCCGATCCGGGGGCACCGGCGGTGTTCACGGTCCTTCCCACGGACGTCGGGTTCACCTCCAGCCGCTGCGGAGCGTGGCACCGCGTCACCGCCAACGATCCTCCACACTTCGTCGCTCCGACGGACGGCGTCTACCGCGTGGGGTTCGACGTCGCACCGGGGACCTACGTCGCCACCGTCCCCAACAACCTCAATGGCTGTCGGTACGAGGCGCTCCGGGACTTCCGAGGGCTCGGCGGTCCGAGCATCATCCGTAACGGCAACGCCTTTCAGGGCGAGTCCGCGACGTTCACCATCCTCGCCTCCGACACCGGGTTCATGTCCTCGGGCTGCGGTTCGTGGGTCAAGCTGTCGTGATCAGCGGTTCAGACGTCGCCTGACCGGGCGTCGAGCGCACGCCTCTGGGGGTAGACCGTCTCACCCCGCTCGAGCATCGCGACGAACTTCTCGGCGTTGCGCGTGCGGGTCTCCGCCCGCTTCGCGTGCGTGAGGCGGAACAGGATCGCGAACCGGTTCTGGGAGGTGAGCAGCTCGAAGTTGGCGGCCGCGCGCGGGCTGGCGGCGAGCGCCTCCGTCCACTCGGCGGGCACCGCGATGTCCTGCGTGCCGCCGTAGGCGCGGTCCCAGCGGCCGTCGGCCTTGGCCCGGTCGATCTCCGCCTGGCCGCGCGGGCGCATGCGGCCCTCCTCGATCAGGCGCGCGACGTGGCCCACGTTGCGCTGCGACCAGATGCTGCGCGTGCGGCGTGGGGTGAACTTCTGCAGGCTGCTGTCGGCGTCGCGGCCGCGGCCCTGCCCGTCGATCCAGCCGCTGCACAGCGCCTCGTCCAGAGCCGTGTCGTAGGTCAGCGTGGTGGGCGCGGGCCGGTTCTTCCGGGCGAGCACCAGCCAGACGCCGTCGGGGTCGTCCTCGTGGGCGTCGAGCCAGGCGCGCCAGGCGGCGACGTCGGGCAGGATCAGCTCCTCGTCGGGCGGGCCGGAGACCATACGCGGACCGTACGCCGGGGCGCCCACACACGCGCGGAACACCTGTGGACGGCCGCCGGTTCACACCTGCGGGAGCACCATCGGGTGCCCCCGAGGAGGGAGTGACAGTGAGCTCGATGTTCGACCGTCTGTTCGGCTCCGCGAAGCAGACCATGGTGGCCCCCGAGGACGCCCTGCCCGGGCGGGTCTCGCCGATCCTGACCAACCCCGCGCCGCACACGGTGCTCGGGACGTCGATCACCGGCCCGTGGCCGGAGGGGACGCGCGTCCTGTACCTCGCGATGGGCTGTTTCTGGGGCGCCGAGGAGGTCTACTGGCAGGTGCCGGGCGTGGTGAGCACCGCCGTCGGGTACATGGGCGGCACGACGCCGAACCCCACCTACGAGGAGGTGTGCACGGCCCGCACGGGCCACGCCGAGACGGCGCTGGTCGCGTACGACCCGACCGTCGTCACGGAGGAGCAGCTGCTGCGCACGTTCTGGGAGCGCCACGACCCGACGTCCGGCTACCGCCAGGGCAACGACGTCGGCACGCAGTACCGCTCGGCCGTCTACTGGACGACGCCGGAGCAGGAGGCCGCCGTCCGCGCGACCGCTGCGGTGTACGGCGACGTGCTCGCCGCGCAGGGTTACGACCCCATCACCACGGAGCTGGCGCCGGCCGAGCAGGCCGGGCCGTTCTACTTCGCCGAGGAGTACCACCAGCAGTATCTCTCCGACGCGAAGCACCCGAACGGGTACCGGTGCCACGCCACCACCGGCGTGCCCTTCCCCGCCGCGGCGTAGTCCCGGCGGCAGTGGCAGCATCGGACGCGTGCTGCTCGCCGACGTCGTAGGCACGTCCGCCGCCGTGGCCGCGACGCGGTCGCGGACGGCGAAGCGCGACCTGCTCGCCGGCCTGCTGGGCGCGGCGGCCCTCGACGGTGGCGACACCGTCGAGGTGGCCGCCGCGTTCCTCTCGGGCCGGCCGCGGCAGCGCCGCACCGGCGTGGGCTGGCGGTCGCTCGCCGACCTGCCCGCCCCCGCGGCCGTCCCCAGCCTGGGCCTGCTCGACGTCGACGCCGCCCTCGACGCGCTCGCCGCCCTGTCCGGGTCCGGTTCCCAGGCCCTGCGCGCCTCGGCGCTCGCAGGCCTGCTGGGCGCCGCCACCGCCGACGAGCAGCAGTTCCTGCGCGGCCTGATCCTCGGCGAGCTGCGGCAGGGCGCGCTCGACTCGCTGCTGCTCGACGCCGTCGCCGCCGCGGCCGGGGTGCCGCTCGCGACCGTGCGGCGGGCGGCCATGTTCAGCGCGCCGTCCGGGCCCGTCGCCCGGGCGGCGCTGTCCGGCGGCGCGGACGCGCTCGCGGCGTTCCGGCTCGAGGTCGGGCGGCCCGTGCGGCCCATGCTCGCCTCCCCCGCCCCCGACGTCCCCGCCGCGCTCGCCGGGTTCGGCGACGGCCGGCCCGTGGCCGTCGAGGCCAAGATCGACGGCATCCGCGTGCAGCTGCACCGCCGCGGCGACGACGTCGCCGTCTACACCCGGTCGCTCGACGACGTCACCGACCGCGTCCCCGAGCTGGTCGCCCTGCTGCGCTCGCTGCCCGCCGACGCCGTGGTGCTCGACGGCGAGGCGATCGCCCTGCGCGACGACGGCCGCCCGATGCCGTTCCAGGACACCGCCGCCCGGACGGGCAGCGAGGACGCCGGCGCATCGTCGCGGGTGCCGCTCACCGCGTTCCTGTTCGACGCGCTGCACGTCGACGGCGTCGACCTGGTCGACGCGCCCGAGGCCGACCGGTTCGCCTCGCTCGCGCGCATCGCGCCGCCGTCGGCGCTGGTGCGGCGCACCGTGACCTCCTCGCCCGCGGAGGCGGCGGAGTTCTTCGCGGACGTGCTCGCGAGCGGGCATGAGGGCGTCGTGTTCAAGAACCTCGACGCGCCGTACGACGCCGGGCGGCGCGGCGCCGCCTGGGTCAAGGTCAAGCCGCGGCACACGCTCGACCTGGTGGTGCTCGCCGTCGAGCGCGGGTCCGGGCGACGGCAGGGCTGGCTGTCCAACATCCACCTCGGGGCGCGCGTGCCGGGCGGCGGGTTCGTGATGCTGGGCAAGACGTTCAAGGGGATGTCGGACGAGATGCTCAGCTGGCAGACGGCACGCTTCCGCGAGCTTGAGGTCGCCGACGACGGCTGGGTGGTGACGCTGCGCCCCGAGCAGGTGGTCGAGATCGCGTTCGACGGCGTGCAGCGGTCCACGCGGTACCCGGGCGGGGTGGCGCTGCGGTTCGCGCGGGTGCTGCGGTACCGGGACGACAAGACGGCGGACGAGGCGGACACACTGGAGGCGGTGCGAGCGCTGGCGCTGCCGGGAGTGAGCCCGTCGAGGCCACGTTCAGGTCGGCGGTTCGGGATCACGTCGGCGGTTCCGGGCCACCGATCTGATCCCGAACCACCGACCTGACCGTCGCCTCACCACGCGTGCGGCGCCTCAGCGCGGGCGGCGGCCCTTCCCCCGCCCCGCGCCGCCCTTGCTCGCCGCCGGGCGGCCGGTCGCCGCGCGGCGGGCCGCCGCGGCTCGCGAGGCGGCACGCTTCGCGGCCCCGGCGCCCCTGACCGCCCCCCCCCCCCTCCCCCCCGGCCCCCTCCGCGCCGCCCCC
>Ga0082212_10000233_pt1 | contig 81792 bp, 72 predicted proteins | sample TergutNt197P3_FD_71548 | JGI IMG/M metagenome (GOLD analysis project Ga0082212, IMG submission 71548) | Neocapritermes taracua P3 segment gut microbial communities from Petit-Saut dam, French Guiana - Nt197 P3 | ecosystem: Host-associated > Arthropoda: Insects > Digestive system > Gut ...
TGCGCGTCGAGCGCGCCAACGCGAACGCGGCGGTGCTCGCCGAGCGCCTCGCGGCCCACCCCGCGGTGGCCGAGGTGCGCCACCCGTCGCTGGCCGCCGACCCCGGCCACGCGCGCGCGGCCGCCCAGATGCGCGGCTTCGGCGCGATCATCGGCCTGCGTCCCGTCGGCGGTGTCGAGGCGGCCGACGCCGTCGTCGCCGCACTGGACCTGTGGGTGCCGGCGACGTCGCTGGGCGGCGTCGAGTCGTCCCTGGAGCGCCGCCGCCGGTTCACCACGGAGTCCGTCACGGTGCCCGAGGACCTGCTGCGCATGTCGGTGGGCGTCGAGGACGTCGAGGACCTCTGGGCCGACCTGGAGCGGGCGCTGACCAGCGTGCTTTGAGTGTCATCCTCCCGGCGGGAGGAGCGGCAGCCTACGGTGTCCTCAGGAGGTGCACCGTGCGGACCAGAACCCTCACCACGGCCCTGATCGCAGGGGCGCTGCTGCTCGCGGGGTGCTCCTCGCCGCAACCCGCGACCACACCGTCGCCCACGTCGCCGACGGAGACGACCGGGTCGTCGCCGTCTCCCACCGGGACCGGCTCGCCCGCGGCCGAGTCGCCGGCGAGCCCCGTCCCCACCGACCTCCCCGCGGGCCCGGAGTTCACCGCCCCGGGGACGCCCGCGACGGGCAACCCGAGCGACGGCGCCGCGCTCACCGTGACCGACATCCGCGTGGGGCACCAGGACGGGTTCGACCGCGTGGTGTTCGACCTGGGCGGCAAGGGCACCCCCGGCTGGCGGGTCTGGTACGTGGACGCGGCCACCGACGACGGCTCGGGCAACCCCGTGGCCGTGCAGGGCAACGCGATCCTGCAGGTGGTGATCTCCGGGACGGGCATCCCCGCCGACACGGGCCAGAAGGAGTTCGCCGGCTCGCCCGTCGACGTGAGCGGCGGCACCGTGCAGCAGGTGGTCTACCGGTTCGTGTTCGAGGGGTACACGACGTCGTTCGTCGGCGTCGACGCGCAGCGGCCGTTCCGGGTGTTCATGCTGCAGAACCCGACGCGCCTGGTCGTCGACGTCCAGAAGGGCTGACGCGGGTGCCCGCGGCGATGGCGGGGCCGCTCTGGGCGGCGCAGTCCGGCACGGGCGACCCGCTGGTGCTGCTGCACGGCAACAGCGGCTCGCACCGCGACTTCGACCGGATGCTGCCGCTGCTCGGGGCGCACCACCGGGTGGTGGGGCTGGACTCGCGCGCCCACGGCGCCTCGCCCCGCGGCGACGGCGACCTGACCATCGCGCGCATGGCCGACGACGTCGACGCCGCCCTCGAGGCGCTCGGCCTGACGGGCGTGGACGTGCTGGGCTTCTCCGACGGCGGGAACGTGGCCCTCGAGCTGGCCCTGCGGCACCCCGGGCGGGCGCGCTCGCTGGTGCTCGTGGGGGCGAACCTGTTCCCCGCCGGGGTGCGCGGACAGGTGCGGCGCTCGGTGGCGGTGCTGCACCGGCTGGCGGCCCTCGCCGGGCGTGCGTTCCCGTCCGTGCGCACCACCGCGGAGCGCCTCGACCTGATGGTCCACGACCCGCGGATCGACCCCGACGACCTCGCACGGGTCGACGTGCCGGTGCTCGTCGTCGCGGGCGAGCGCGACGTCATCCTGCCCGAGCACACGCGGCTCATCGCCGACAGCCTGCCGCACGGGCGGCTCGCGATCGTGCCCGCGGCGGGGCACCTGCTGCCCCGCACGCACCCCCGCGAGCTGGTCGACCTGGTCGAGGAGCACCTGCGCGGGGCCTGAGGCGCGGCGTGCTCAGCCCGCGAGCAGCGCCTGACTCAGACGCCCTCGGCCTTCTGCGGCCGCGACAGCAGCATCGGCCCGAGCTCCGCCACGGGGATCTGTCCGGTGACGACGGCGACCACGCCAGCGGTGATGGGCATCTCGACGCCGTGCTTGGTCGCCAGCTCCAGCACCGACTGGGACGACTTCACGCCCTCGGCCGTGCCGCCGGTGGCGGCGATCGCCTGCTCCAGCGTCAGGCCCTTGCCGAGGTGGCTGCCGACGGTGTGGTTGCGGCTCAGCGGCGAGGCGCACGTGGCGACCAGGTCGCCCATGCCGGCCAGGCCCGCGAACGTCTCGGCGCGCGCGCCCACGGCCACGCCCAGGCGCGTCATCTCCACGAGCCCGCGGTTGATGAGCGTCGCGGCGGTGTTCCAGCCGTAGCCCATGCCCTGGGCGATGCCCACGGCCAGCGCGATGACGTTCTTCACGGCGCCGCACAGCTCGATTCCGACGACGTCGTCGTTGGTGTACGGGCGGAAGTAGGCGTTGCCGCACGCGGCGGCCACGGTGCGGGCGGCGTCCTCGTTCGTGGAGGCGACGACGGTGGCCGTCGGCTGCTCCACCGCGATCTCCTTGGCCAGGTTGGGCCCGGAGACCACGACGATGCGGTCGTCGGGAACGCCCAGCGCCTCGCCCACGACCTCGCTCATGAGCCGGTCGGTGGACAGCTCGACGCCCTTCATGAGCGAGACCACCAGCGCGTGCGGCTCGACCAGCGGCGCCAGCGGGGCGAGCGCCGTGCGCGCCACCTGCGAGGGGATCGCCACGACCACGATGTCCGCGCCGCTCAGGGCGGCGGCCGGGTCGCTGGTGCCCGTGACGGCGGCCGGCAGGTCGATGCCCGGCAGGAACTGCTCGTTGCGGTGCTGCTCGTTGATCGAGGCGGCCACGGCCTCCTCGCGGCTCCACAGCCGCACCTCGCGGCCGGCGTCGGCCAGCACCTTGGCGAACGTGGTGCCCCAGGCACCGGCACCGAGAACGGCGACGTGGGCTGCTGCGGTCGTCATCAGGGGCGCTCCACCGGGGGGTAGACGGTCTGCTTCTTCTTGTGCTCCGGGTGCAGGCGCAGGTCGAAGCGGGCGGCGGGCGCCTTCTCGCCGCGCAGCGGCTCGAGCTCGCGCGTGATGGCGTCCATGACGCGCGTCGTCGCCTCGCGCAGCGTGACCGAGTCCAGCGGGCGGCCGTACAGGTCGGACAGGTCGACGACGGGCCCGACGGCGACCTGGACGCGCTTGCGCGGGAACGGGTGCAGCACGCGCCCGTATCGGGCCAGGATCGCGCCGGCACCCCACTGGGCGATCGGGACGACGGGCTGGCGCGTGCTCAGCGCGAGGCGCGCCAGGCCCGTCTTGCCCTCCATGGGCCACAGGTCGGGGTCCCGCGTGAGGGTGCCCTCGGGGAAGATCGCGACGCACGCGCCGCCCTCGAGCTCCCGCTGCGCGGCGTCGAGCGACCGCTGCGCGTCGGCCGTGCCGCGGTCCACGGGGATCATGCGCGTGGCGCGCAGCAGCGACCCGATCACCGGGGTGGTGAACAGGCCGCGCTTCGCGAGGATGCGCGGCTCGTGCCCCTGGTCGAACAGGAAGTGCGCGAACGTCAGCGCGTCGATCTCGGTCGCGTGGTTCGCGGCGGCGATGAAGCCACCGGACGTGGGCAGGTTCTCCGTCCCCGTCCACTCGGGCTTGGAGACCGCGAACATCAGGTGACGGACGATCCAGGCGATCACGCGGTACGCGCGGGACTCGGGACGGGCTTTGGGCACGCCCGAGAGGATACCTGCGTCAGTCGCGCGAGACGTCGGCGCCGAGCGCGACGAGCTTGTCCTGGAACGACTCGTACCCGCGGTCGATGAGGCTGATGCCCCGCACGGTCGACGTGCCCTTGGCCGCGAGCGCCGCGATCAGGTGCGAGAAGCCGCCGCGCAGGTCCGGCACCTCGATGTCGGCGGCCGCGAGCGGCGTCGGGCCGGAGACGACGGCGGAGTGGTGGAAGTTGCGCTGCCCGAACCGGCAGTCGCCGCCACCCAGGCACTCCTTGTAGACCTGGATGGTGGCGCCCATCTGGCGCAGGGCGTCGGTGAAGCCGAAGCGGTTCTCGTAGACCGTCTCGTGGACGATCGACAGGCCGGTGGCCTGGGTCAGCGCGACGACCAGCGGCTGCTGCCAGTCGGTCATGAACCCGGGGTGCACGTCGGTCTCGAGCACGATGGAGCGCAGGTCGCCGCCCGGGTGCCAGAAGCGGATGCCGTCGTCCTGGACGTCGAACTGGCCGCCGACCTTCCGGAACGTGTTGAGGAACGTCATCATCTCGGGCTGCGTGGCGCCCTTGATGGTGACGTCGCCGCCCGTGGCGAGCGCCGCGGAGGCCCACGAGGCGGCCTCGATGCGGTCGGCGAGGGCCGTGTGGTTGAAGCCCTCGAGCCGGTCGACGCCCTCGATGCGGATCACGCGGTCGGTGTCGACGGAGATGATCGCGCCCATCTTCTGCAGGACGGCGATGAGGTCCATGATCTCGGGCTCGATGGCGGCGTTGCTGAGCTCGGTGATGCCCTCGGCGCGCACGGCGGTGAGCAGCAGCTGCTCGGTGGAGCCGACGGACGGGTACTCGAGGCGGAACTTGGTGCCCTGGAGGCGGCGCGGTGCTCGCAGGTGGATGCCGTTGGGGCGCTTGTCCACCTCGGCGCCGAACTTGCGCAGGATCTCGAGGTGGTAGTTGATCGGCCGGTCGCCGATGCGGCAGCCGCCCAGGTCGGGGATGAACGCCTCGCCCAGGCGGTGCAGCAGCGGGCCGCAGAAGAGGATCGGGATGCGGCTGGACCCGGCGTGCGCGTCGATGTCGGCCATGTGGGCGGACTCGACGTTCGAGGGGTCGAGGTCGAGGATCCCGGCGTCCGTGTCGTACTTGACGTTGACGCCGTGGAGCTCCAGGAGCCCGGAGACGACGCCGACGTCGCGGATCTGCGGCACGTTGCGCAGGACGCTCGGCGTCTCCCCGAGGAGCGAGGCCACCATCGCCTTGGAGACGAAGTTCTTGGCTCCGCGCACCGTGATGGTGCCCTCGAGCGGGTTGCCGCCGTTGACGTACAGCAGGTCGTTCATCGGTTCGTGTCGTCCTGTCCTCGGAAGTGAGCCAGCCGGTGGGTCGGCGCGGTCGATCCTCCCCCTGGGGATCGACCGGTGCCAACACGCTGGCACGTCCGGTTGTTTCCGTTCACCACACTTTCACTCCGTCTGCGCCACGGCGCCCGAGATGACACGCCGTCAGCGCCACGTCCCACATGCTGGGCATCCTTCCGGTTGGCAGGACGAATGCTTAGCGTTCACCGTATGCCGCGACCGCTGCCTGGGGCATCGACATCGATGTCGCACGCCCCGGCCCGGCGGCAGAGTGATCGCCTCGCGCCAGTGCCTCCCGCCGGTGGCGCACCAGGCATACCGTGCGGGCGTCGGAACCGAACGAAGGAACGAGATGGATTCCCAGCTGCAGTCGGTCTATGACACGGTCCTGCGACGGAACCCGGGTGAGGCCGAGTTCCACCAGGCCGTCCGCGAGGTCTTCGAGTCGCTCGAACCCGTGCTGCGCAAGAAGCCCGAGTACGTCGAGGCGGCCGTCCTCGAGCGGATCTGCGAGCCGGAGCGCCAGATCGTCTTCCGCGTGCCGTGGGTCGACGACGCCGGCCACGTGCAGATCAACCGTGGTTTCCGGGTCGAGTTCAACTCGGCTCTCGGCCCGTTCAAGGGCGGCCTGCGGTTCCACCCGTCGGTGTACCTGGGCATCGTGAAGTTCCTCGGCTTCGAGCAGGTCTTCAAGAACTCGCTCACCGGCATGCCGATCGGCGGCGGCAAGGGCGGCTCCGACTTCGACCCGCGCGGCAGGTCCGACGGCGAGGTCATGCGGTTCTGCCAGTCGTTCATGACCGAGCTCTACCGCCACATCGGCGAGTACACCGACGTCCCCGCGGGCGACATCGGCGTGGGCGGCCGCGAGATCGGCTACCTCTTCGGCCAGTACAAGCGCATCACCAACCGCTACGAGTCGGGCGTGCTCACGGGCAAGGGCCTCACCTGGGGCGGCTCGCTCGTGCGCACCGAGGCCACCGGCTTCGGCGCCGTGATGTTCGCGGAGGAGATGCTGCGCCTCAAGGGCCAGGACTTCGACGGTCGCCGCGTCACCGTGTCCGGGTCGGGCAACGTGGCGATCTACGCCATCGCCAAGGCCCAGCAGCTCGGCGCGAACGTCGTCGCGTTCTCCGACTCGTCCGGTTACGTCGTCGACGAGGCCGGGGTGGACCTCGACCTGCTGCGCCAGATCAAGGAGGTCGAGCGCGCCCGCGTCACCGAGTACGTCGCCCGCCGCCCCGGCGCGCAGTTCGTCTTCGGCGGCTCCATCTGGGACGTCCCCACCGACGTCGCGCTCCCCTGCGCCACGCAGAACGAGCTCACCGAGGCCGACGCCAAGCAGCTCGTCGCCAACGGTGTCGTCGCCGTCGCCGAGGGCGCCAACATGCCCACGACGCCCGACGCCGTCGCCCTGCTCCAGGACGCCGGCGTGCTGTTCGCGCCCGGCAAGGCCGCGAACGCGGGCGGCGTCGCGACGTCGGCGCTCGAGATGCAGCAGAACGCCTCGCGCGACGCCTGGTCGTTCGAGTACACCGAGAAGCGCCTCGACGCGATCATGAGCAACATCCACCACCAGTGCCTCGAGACGGCCGACGAGTACGGCGCGCCGGGCAACTACGTGGTCGGCGCCAACATCGCCGGCTTCACCAAGGTGGCCGACGCGATGATCGCCCTCGGCGTCGTCTGACGCAGCCACGACGCAAAGGGGCCCCGGCAGCAGACGCTGCCGGGGCCCCTTCGCGCTGCCCGCGGTCAGACGGACGCGGACTCCTGGGAGGCGGCCGCGAGGCGGGCGGCCGTGCCGTACTTGGACAGGAACACGTCGAGCTTGTGCGCGGCGGTCTCCGTGGGGGGCTCGGTCGCCTCGTCGTCGGCCGGCTTCTCGGCGGCGTCGTGGGCGGGCTCGTCCGCGGCGGGCTCGTCGTCCTTGACCAGGTCGAACACCTCGACGCGGCGGGTCAGGCCCGTCTCGGGGAGCTTCGGGGTGTGCACGACGGGCTCGTCGGCGGGCTCGGGCGCGTCCTTCGGCTCGGCGTCCTCGTCGGCGTGCAGGGCCGCCTCGAGCACCTCGGCGAAGGGCTCGGCGTCCGCCTCGGGGGCCTCCTCGACCTCGACCTCTGCGTCGGTCACGGGCGCCTCGGCGACGTCGTGCTCGGCCTCGATCTCGAGGACGTCGTCGGTCGCCGCCACGGGCACCCCCGCGGCCTCGAGCACCATCGGGACCGCACCCGTCAGCGCCGGGACCGCACCCGTCAGCGCCGGGACCGCGCCCGTCAGCGCCGGGTAGGCGCCCGTCTGCGGGGCGAGGCCCACGCCGCCGCCACCGATGCCGCGCTTCGCGGAGCTGGCACCCAGCTGCTCGAGGCGGCTGCCGTGCCGCTCGGCCGACTCGAGGCGCTCGACCCACGCCTGCATGCGCCCCTCGAAGTCCTCGACCGTCAGGATGCGCAGCGCGCTGTCGCGGGCGGCGAGCTGACGGCGGTGCGCGGCGCGCACGCGACGGAGCCCCGCCCGGTCGCCGGCGCTGTCGACCTGCGCGTCGCGCCACAGCTCGAGCGCCGTCACGTACTCGTGCACGCGGCTCTCGCGGCGGCGCTCGTCGAGCGTGTGCCCCGTGACCAGATGCCGCTCACCCACCAGCGCGAGGTGCCACATGAGGGCCGCGACCAGCGGCGGCACGAACCGGAACGCGACCATGTAGGGCGTGCTCGCGTCCGGCACGGCGATCTGGTGCAGGGCCGCGAACAGGCCCGACGTGCCCGACAGGATCCACGTGAGCACCAGCAGCACGCCGTACGGACGCCCCTCGAGGGCCGCGTTGCGGGCCATCAGGGCCACGGCCACGAGGCTCACCTCGAGGAAGCCCGCGAGCGCGTAGGCCTCCGGAGGGGTCATGTGCGCGACGTCGAGGCCGAACAGGACCATGCCGCTGTAGGCGAGGGCGGTCGCGATCGTCGCGGCGATCACGACGGCCACCATGGGCAGGTGCCGTCCCCGGTAGAGCACCTGGGGGCGGGCCAACCGGGCGGGTTCGGCCGTCGTCTCTGACAAGGTCACTGCGTCCTCCGAATCGTTGCAATCGCGGCACATACCACCATCGCAACGAACCGCATGTCAATCGGCCGCGGATGCCCCGTGACCTGGCCGTTCAGCGGAGGGTTCGCACCACCCGCGCGGGGTTCCCGACGGCGACCGAACCTGGCGGCAGATCGCGCACGACGACGGCCCCGGCACCCACCACGGAGTCCTCGCCGATCGTCACGCCGGGGCACACGACCACACCCCCGCCGAGCCACACGTTGTCACCGATCGTGATGGGCTCGGCGGCCTCCAGCTTGTCGCGCCGCGGCTGCGGCTCGACCGGGTGCGTGGGCGTCAGCAGCTGCACGCCCGGCCCGAGCTGGCAGTCCTCGCCGATCCGGATGGGCGCCACGTCGAGCGCCACCAGGTTGTAGTTGACGAACGTGCGCGCGCCGATGTGCACGTTCTCGCCGTAGTCGACGAACAGGGGCGGCTTGACGAACGCGCCCTCCCCCAGCGTGCCGAGCAGGTCGGCGAGGATCGCGCGGGCGCCGTCGTCGTCGGCGACCACGGCCCGGTAGTAGTCGTCCGCGAGGCGCATGGCCCGCTTCGCGAGGCGCTCGCTCTCGGGGTCGTCGGCGATGTAGAGCTCGCCGGCCAGCATGCGCTCGCGGTTGGTGCGCGGGTCGCTGGCGAAGTAGTCGGGGGTGGCCATGTCGAGACGCTACCGCCGCGACGTCCCGCGCTCAGGTCGTGGCCGGGACGGGGGCGCCCGGGAACAGGGTCCGGTACACCTTCTCGAACTGCCGCCGGCCCACCAGCCGGTACAGCACCCGCACCGGGGCGGGGGCTCCCCCGAGGAACGCCTTGCGGTCCTCGGGGCTGGAGCAGGCCAGCAGCATGCCGAGGACGGGGAAGATCCGGGAGCGCGGGATGGACCCCATGCCGTGCTCGCCGAGGGCGTTCCACTCGGGCTGCGTCAGCACCCGCTCGGCGATGGGCACCACCTCGACCACCTCGCGCCGCAGGTGCACCGTGAGCACCGCGAGCATCCGCGCGTAGCCGTTGGCGAGCCTCTCGCCCACCGCGGGGTCCGCCGTCAGGGTCCAGTCGTCGCGCAGCGGGGCGACGTCGTCCAGCAGCGCGGCGACCTGCGCGTGGTGCGCGCGCATCTGGCCCACGTGCAGGGCGCACGCCGGGGCGCGCTGCTCCAGCCGGTCCCACAGCAGCGTGTCCTCCGCCTGGTGGTGCACGTGGAGCGTCGAGTCGAGGTCGGCGAGCCAGGCGCCCACGAACGCGCTGCGCTGCGTGTCGTCGGCGAGCACCCCGCGCACCAGGTCGGGCGCCTGCTCGTACGCCCACAGGAAGGCGTTGTGCACGACGCGCATGTCGTTGCCGCTGCACAGCATCGGGCCTGTGGGCACGGGTGGGCGCGTCTCGCCGGGGGCCGAGACGTAGAAGTCGGTCGTCATGCGGACAGGGATGCGCGGACGGACTCCCTGATACGAGATTCCGCTGATCGTCCCCGGAGAGACAGCCGGACGTCAGCCCCAGGCCACCGGTGCGCCGGCCGCCAGCGACGCGCGGACGTCGAGCACGCGCTGGTTGGCCGAGCCGCGGAACCGCAGCGTCAGGTCCTTGAGGTCCTGCCGGAACGGGCCGTCCACCAGCACGTCGAGCTGCTCCAGGAGGGCCCGCTGCTGCGGGTGCCCGGCGGCGACGATGTGCTCGAACGTGAACCCCGTCCAGCACCAGACGTCCTTACCCGGCAGATCGGCGCGGACCCGCTCCAGCAGCCGCAGCGCGACGGGCGTGTTGAGCATCGGCTCGCCGCCCAGCAGCGAGAGCCCCTGCACGTACGACTGCGACAGGTCGCCGAGGATGCGCTCCTCGAGCGCGTCGTCGTACGGGGTGCCCAGGCGGAACGACCAGGCCGCCTCGTTGAAGCAGCCCGGGCACTCGAAGAGGCAGCCGGACAGGTAGAGCGCGCAGCGCACGCCCTCGCCGTCCAGGGCCGTGAAGGGCTTGTAGTCGGCGACGTGCGACTTGGTCACCACGGTCGGGTCCCACTTCGCCGACGGGGCCAGCGGGAGCGCCTGCGCGGCCGTACGACCCCGCACGGCGGAGAGCGCCGGGGTGAGCAGGCCGGGCAGGCCGCGGTCGAGGGGGGCGTCGGTCATGTCTCGTCCTCCTGAGGCACGACGACGTCGCGCACGTATCGCGTCTTGCCGGCGTCCCACACGCGGTGCAGGCCGTTGCGCTCCGCGGCGACCGCCTCGGTCCAGGACTCGTCCCACACGAGGTCGGGGTCGTCGCGGAACCGGCGGCGCTGGTAGGACTCCTTGGGCTGGCGCACCCAGCGGGTCGACGGGCCCGCGTAGCGGTAGTCGGGCGCGAGCCGGCGATCGGCCACGAACCCGGTGCGCTCGTACAGCGCCCCGTCGCTGATCATGGCGTCCGCGAAGGTCACCCATCGGGTCAGGTCGCCGGCGAGGGCGCGCTCGGCGTGGGCGAGGAGCCGGCTGAAGGCGCCCGGCACGATGCCGCGGGTTGCGAACCGGACGATCTCCCACTCGCCCTCTGCGCGGCGGCTGCGCGCTCCCCCGCGGGCCGACCGCAGGGCGAGCAGCGCGCGGACGCGGCCGGCGTCGTCGACCAGCGCGAACCTCCGCGAGCACGTGACCGGGCCCTGGAGGTGGTTGCCGGCGAGGAACTCGTTGGCGACCCGGCCGGTGACCTCGCGGACCGTGAGGGACCGCGCGCCGACCCGCTCGGAGCACTCCGGGGCGAGCTCCGGTCGCGTCAGGCGCAGCCCCGCCGTCACCCCCAGCCGGGCAGCGAGCGCCCGCACCACGATCTCGCGGCGGGCGAGCCAGTCGTCCTCCCAGACGGTGACGAGGCGGATCCCGGCCGCCCTCGCCGCCGCCAGCTTGGACGCGTGCGCGTCGCGGGAGCGGAACTGCTCGCGGTGGTAGTAGACGCCGTTGTACTCGACGGCGACCGCGAGGTCGGGCAGGTAGGCGTCGAGCTCGTGACCGGGCACGGCGCGGCGGTCGTTGGCGCGGATCTCGATGCCCGGGACGAGCGTGGCCAGCACCGCGCGCAGGTCGGCCTCGCCGCGCGACCTCGGGCGGCACACGGGGCAGCCCGTGCCGGCCGACCGGTTGCCGACCGTGGCGCGCCAGCGATGGCCCTCGTCGCAGCGCCACAGCGCCAGGTAGTCGGAGAACGGGCCGACGTCGGCGGCGCCGAGGTCGGGGTCGGCCCACTCGGCGGCCAGGGCGGGCGACACCACGGCGAGCGAGGCGCCGGCGGCGGGGACCATGCGGGCGCGGCCGCGCGTCGCGTACGAGCAGGCGGGGCAGCCGGTGGAGTAGAACGTGCGGTCGCCCGGCGCCGCCTGCCAGGCGTGGTCGCAGTCCGGGCAGAGCCACCAGACCCTGCGCCGGGACGATGCCGCCACCTCGCCGGGCGCCGCGGAGTTCCGCGTCGGGTGCCACAGCGCCGCGACGTCGGGGAACAGCTCCACGAGGGAGCGGCCGGGCTTCGGCAGCGCACGCCGGTCGGCGCCCGCGCGGCGGCCGCACTCGGGGCAGCCAGTCCCTGCATGGGCGCGCGAGACGACGGTGGCGCGCCACCGGTGGCCGCAGGATCGGCACTGCCACGCCACCTTCCGGCTGGAGCCCGAGGTCACCGAGCCGGCGGCGAGCGTCGGCTCGTCCCACTCGCGCGCGAGGTCGGGGTGGGTGGTCGCGAGGTCGTTGACGCCCGACGTGGTGAACCGGCGCGAGCAGTAGGGGCACCCGTGGCCGCCGGTGAGCGTGCTGACCGGCGCCTCCCACTCGTGCCCGTCGTCGCAGGTCCAGCGCACGCGCCGGTTGGAGCGCGGGCCGATTGCCGTGGGGTCGACGTCGTTGCCCGGGTGCCACAGCGCGAGCAGCTCGGGGTGCAGCGTGGCGAAGTCGTTGACGCCGGGGATGCGGCGTCGCCCGGAGCAGTACGGGCACCCGGACACGCGGACGGTGCGGCCCACGATGCGCGCGGACCACTCATGCCCGGCGTCGCACACCCACCAGCCCTGCTCCCCCGACGACGCCGGGACCTCGGAGGCCGCGAGCGCGTTACGGGGTGACCACTGGTCGGCCACGTGCGTCTCCGCGACGGTCCGTCCCCCGGGCATCGTCCACCTCCACTGCATCAAACCTGTGCCGCGGTCGCGCAGCTCGGTCTGAAACCTAGCGAGCGCCGCCGACAAGGTCGCTCGACCCAGCCGTGTGGTGCACGCGCGACGCGAGCTCGTGCTGCCGGCCGCGGACGACACCGCGGGCGACGGGCTCCGAGAGGTACCCGCACACGCGGCGGATGACCTCGACCGAGTCCGGGTCGTGGCCGTTCTCGGCGCGGCCCGTGTTGCCGCAGCTCGGGCAGGCGAAGCCGTCGTTCGTCGCGGTGAACTCGCCCTCGTACCGGCACGCCAGGCAGCGGTCGATGGGCACGTTGACGCCCATGTAGCCGATCTCGTGGTCGTAGGCGTAGTCCCACACGGCCTCGACGGCCTTGGGGTTGTTCCGGACGTTCGGCCACTCGGTGTAGTGGATGAACCCGCCTGACGTGAGCGGCGCGTACGGCGCCTCGAAGTCGAGCTTGCGGAACGGGGTCCATCCGTCGGCCTCGCCCAGGCGCACGTCGACGTGGAAGGAGTTCGTGTAGTAGACGCGGCCGTTGCCCTTGTCGGTGATGTCGGGGACGGCGCCGAACTTCTCGCGGTCCATCTTCGCGAACCGGTCGGTCAGAGACTCCGACGGGGTCGAGTACACAGAGATCGACGCCCCGGGAACGATGCCGCCGGTCCCCGACAGGTCGGCGTCGTTCCACTCTCCGCACTTGGCCTTCATGTGGGTCAGGATGTCGAGAGTGAACTGCTTGGCCTCGGAGTTCTCCTCCCAGCGCCGCCCGTAGAACGCGGCGGCCACCTCGTACAGGCCGATGTAGCCGAGCGACAGCGTCGCGCGCCCGTTGTCGAAGAGGTGCCCGACGGACTCACCGTCGGAGAGCCGCGCGAAGCCGCCGGACTTGTACAGGATCGGGGCGTTCTCGGGCACCGCCTGGCGCACCCGCGCCTCGCGGAAGCGAAGGCCCTCGTGGACGATCTCGAGCCGCTCGTCGAGCAGAGCCCAGAAAGCGGCCTGGTCGCCGCGGGTCTCGAGCGCGATGCGCGGCAGGTTGACCGTGACGACGCCCAGGTTCATGCGCCCGAGCGTCTCCTGCTCCCCCGTCGCCGGGTCGACGTACGGCGACAGGTGCGACCGGCAGCCCATCGACGTCTTGTAGGACCCGGTGATCTTGACGATGTTGTCGTACATGACGACGTCGGGGTACATGCGCTGCGTCGCGCAGGCGATGGCCTGCTGCTTGATGTCGTAGTTCGGGTCGCCGGCGTCGAGGTTGACCCCGCGCTTCAGCGTGAAGATCAGCTTGGGGAAGATCGGCGTGCGCTGCTCGGCGCCGAGACCGCGCTGCTGGACGGCGAGCACCGCCTTCTGGATCTCCCGTTCGAACCACGACGTGCCCAGACCGAGGCCGATGGACACGAAAGGGGTCTGACCGTTGGTGCTGCTCACGGTATTGATGTTGTGCAGGAGCGCCTGCGCCCCGTCGTAGATCTCCTTCGACGTCCTCTGCCGCGCGTACTCCACGCGGTCGTGCGCGTCCGGGATCCATTCCGTCGCCACGGCCAGGTGCTTGACGTACGACTTCTCCGCGTACGGCGCCAGCAGCAGGTCGATGGTCTCGACGGTGACGCCGCCGTACTGCGCCGAGGAGATCGCCGTGATGATCTGCGAGAGCACCGACGCCGCCGTCTCGAACGACCGGGGCGTCATGATGCTGGCGTTGCCCATCGTGAACCCGTTGGCGAGCATGTCCGCGAAGTTCGGCAGGTCGCAGTTGTTGAACGGCGTGTACGGCGAGTAGTCCAGGTCGTGGAAGTGGATCTGGCCCTTGACGTGGGCGTTCGCGACGCGCGGCGGCAGCATCGCCAGCCCGCGCGCCTTCGCGACGGACCCGGCCATGCGGTCGCGCTGCACGTGGAACACGCGGGCGTCCTTGTTGGCGTTCTCGTTCGCCACCTCGTCGTCGGTGAGGCGGCCCACCTGGTGCTCGACGCTGAACGCCTGCTGGCGGCGCAGGTCCTTCTCGAGGCGGTAGGTGGTGTAGATCTCGGCGACGTCGCCGTGGCCCAGCTCCATGAGGGCCTGCTCGACGACGGCCTGGATCTCGTAGACCTTGACGTCGACGGCGAAGCGGCGCAGCAGCTCGCGGTCCACGGCGTCCACGACGGCGCCCAGGGCGGCCTCGTCGACCTTGTCGTCCCAGGCGCGGCTCCACGCGGGGCGGATCGCGTCGCGGATGCGGCGCAGGTCGTAGGTGGTCCGGGTGCCGTCACGCTTGATGACCGTGGGCGCCGTCACCAGCAGGGCGGGCGTGGTGACGGTGGGGTCGACGTCGAGCTGAGTCACTGTGCGGGTACCTCGGACGGTGGTCGGGGCGGGTGGGCGAGGCAACGCTACCCACGCCGCGAGGGCGCTCGACGCCGGTTTCCGACCCTGATGCACAAGACGCCGCGTGAGGTCCGCGACATGGTGCCGGGGACCTCACGCGACGTCATGACGTGCTGTTCAGGCAGCCCCGCGGGCCTGGGTGACCCACTTGGAGACGGTCGCCCCGGTGGTGCCGAGGGTGGCCGCGATCTCCTTGCTGGCGACGCCCGCCTCGACGGCCTCGAGGGTGGCCTGGACGGTCGCGGCGCGCAGGGCGTCGGTGAGCTCGTTCAGGCGCGCGAGGCGCTGGACGTGCTCCTCGGGCTGGGCGGGCGTACCGGCGACCCAGTCGTGGGTGAGGCCGGTGAGGGCCTCGGTGAGACCCAGGCCGGGCGTCTCCTGGCGGTCGACCCAGGATGCGACAGCGGGGACGAGCTTGATGGGGGCGGGAGTGGACACGGAACCTCCGAACGTTCGACGACGGACCCAGGCTCGCGCGCGCGGCCTGGCACGGGCAGTCTCTGGCCCGCACGGGAGTGTCGCCAGGCGTTGATCGGACGTCCCATGCCGCGGACTGCGGGATCGGCCGTGGGAGGATTCCGGCGTGCGGATCACAGCCAAGATCGACTACGCCGTCCGGCTCTCGGTCGAGCTCGCGGCGCGGTACGACGGCGGCGCCCACGCCAAGTCGGAGGACCTGGCGGCGGCGCAGCAGATCCCGGCCGCGTACGTGCTCGGCCTGCTCAACGCGCTGAAGCAGGCAGGTCTGGTGGTGACGCGCCGCGGCGCCGACGGCGGCGCGCGCCTTGCCGCCCCGCCGCGGGAGATCGCGGTGGCCGACGTGATCCGCGCGATCGACGGGCCGCTGGCCACCATCGGCGACCGGCACGTCGAGACGGTCACCTACCCGGGGTCGTCGGCGGCCGTGCGCGACGTGTGGGTGGCGCTGCGGGTGGCGATGCGGTCGGTGCTCGACGTCGTGACGCTGGCCGACGTCGTCGCCGGCGAGCTGCCCGCCGAGGTCGCGGCCCTGCTGGGCAAGGACGACGCCTGGACCACCCGCCCGAGCGGCCGCTCGGTGGTGCGCGCGTCGGCGCGCGGCGAGGCCTGATCTCACCACGTAAGACGACCACGCTTTCTGGAGCGAATCACTCTGGTTAGCCGTAGCGTCCTCGCCATGCGCACCTCGCGTCGCTTCGTCTCCGCCCGCCGCCGGCACGTCGCCGCCGGCTGTCGTCGTCGCCCCTGACCCGACGACCCCGGCCCCTCGCGCGGCCTCCCCCTTGTGTCCCTGGAGCTGATCCCATGCGCTCGCTTCGCCCTGCCCCCGTGCGGTCCGACGTCGTCGTGCTCGTCGGCAACCCGCGCCCCGCCTCCCGCACCCGCGCCGCCGCCGAGGCGGTCGCCGCGCAGGTCGCCCGGCACCGCCAGATCGACGGCGACGCCGTCACTATCGAGCTCGCAGACCTGGCCGGCGACCTCTTCGCCCCCGACGCCCCCGCCGTCGACGCCGCGCTCGCCCAGGCCGCGAGCGCCCGCCTGCTGGTGGTCGCGACGCCCGTCTACAAGGGCTCGTACACGGGGCTGCTCAAGGCGTTCCTCGACCGGTACGGCCCGGGTGGCCTGGACGGCGTGCCCGTGGTCCCGCTGGTCGTGTCCGCCAGCCCGGCGCACTCCGCGGCGGGCGACGTCCACCTGCTGCCGCTCCTGGCCGAGCTCGGCGCGGACGTGCCGGCGTCGGCGCTCGCCCTCCTGGAGCCGGACCTGCCGGACGCGGCCGCCGCCGCCGACCGCTGGGTCGACGCCGTCCGCACCGCCGCCGTCCGCGCCACCGCGGAGGTGGCGTCGTGACCGCGCTCGCCGAGCACCGGGACACCCTGAGCGCCGACGCGTTCAGGTCGGTGTTCCGCGGCCACCCCGCGGGGGTCGCCGTCGTGACGACGCTGCACGCGGGGCGACCGGTCGGGTTCACCGCGACGTCCGTCATCTCGGTGTCCGCCGACCCGCCGCTGCTCGCCTTCTCGCTGCACTCGACGTCGTCCTCGTGGCCCGCCCTCTCCGCCGCCGGCTCGGTGGCCGTGAGCTTCCTGACGGCCGGCCAGGAGGAGGTCTCGACCCGGTTCGCGACCAGCGGCATCGACCGGTTCGCGGCAGGCGGCTGGCACGCGCTCGAGACAGGCGAGCCCGTGATCGACGGCGCCGCCGCGTGGATCCGGGCGCGCGTCGTCGACCGGATCCAGGCCGGGCCGAGCCATCTCGTGACGGTCGAGGCCGTCTGGCACGCGCGGTTCGGGGAACCCGAGCCGCTCGTGTTCCACGACCGCCGCTACCACCGCCTCCGCTCGGCCTCCTGAGGCGCGGTCAGGCCAGCCGCCACACCCCGACGGCTGGGCCCTCGCCACCCACGCGCGCCCCCGCCTCGACCACGTCGAGCGCGGGGGTGCCCACGAGCGCGCCACCGTGGACGAGCTCGGGCTCGCCGTCGCCGAGGATCCGGGCCGGGAGCGTGGCGCCCGCCCACGGGGCCCGCGCCACGACCACGAGCAGCCGCTCGCCGGCCGACTCGCGCACGTAGACGAGGGCGTCGTCGTCGACCACCGCCCACCGCAGGCCGCCGTCGCGCAGGGCCTCGGAGCCGCCGCGCAGGCGCGACAGCGAGCGGAACACCTCGAGCGTCGCGGTGTCCCACCGCGGGCCGCCCGACGCCGCCTGGTCCCACGCCATGGTGACCCGGGAGTGCTCGCCGGTCTCGCCGCGGGCGCCCACCTCGTCGCCCGCGAACACCATGGGGACGCCCGGGTACGTGAACAGGAGCGCGGCGGCGAGCTCGACCCGCTCGGGCGACCCGACGGCGGTGCGCAGCCGGGCCGTGTCGTGCGAGCCCAGGTTGTTGAGCTGCACGCTCGCCACCTGCCACGGCACGCGGGCGCCGAAGTCGCGCATGGCCGCCACGGCCGTGCGGCCGGGCACCGGTCGGCGGGCCACCGGCACGCTGACGAAGTCCAGCCCGGAGCCGGCGTCGGCCAGCCAGCCCCACACCGGGCGCGAGAACCCGGAGTAGTTCATCGCGGAGTGCCAGCCGTCGCCCGGCAGGTCGCCCGTCCAGTCGAAGAAGTGCTCGCCGACCAGCGCCGCCTCCGGGTTGATGCCCGTGGCCCGCTCGCGGACGCGGCGGGAGATCTCGACCGTGCGGTCGGCCACCCCGTACCGCCCTGTCATGTTCGCGACGTCGACCCGCCAGCCGTCCAGGTAGCCCGACCCGTCGGGGCGCCGCAGCCAGCGCGGGATCGCCGCGGCGTCGTCGTCCACCATGCGCTGCCACACCAGGTCCTGCGACCAGTCGAGCTTGGGCAGCGACGAGAACCCGAGCCAGGAGACGTAGCCGGGCCGCACGCGCGGGTCGACGTCGAGCGCGCCCGGCGTGTCCTCCCACAGGTAGAGCTCGCGCTCCGGGGCGGCGGGGTCTGCCTGGGCGCGCACGAACCACTCGTGGCCCGCGCCCGTGTGGTTGGGCGTGATGTCGCCCATGAGCCGCATGCCGCGGGCGTGCACCTGTGCCGCGAGCGCCGCGAGCGCGTCGTCGCCGCCGAGCAGCGGGTCGACGTGCTCGAACGTCGAGGCGTCGTACCGGTGGCACGACCGGCCGGGGAAGAACGGCGTCAGGTAGAGCGTGCGGACGCCGAGCGACTCCAGGTGGTCGAGGTGCTCGGCGACGCCCGCGAGGTCTCCTCCGTAGAGCTGCTGGCCGGTGAGGGCCCCGAAGCGGGCCGGCTCGGCGTCCCAGTCCATCGGCACGGCCCAGTCGGGCGTGGGGTGCGTGTCGGCCTGCGCGGAGCGCGCGAACCGGTCGGGGAACACCTGGTACACGGTGCCGTCGGCGAGCCAGCCGGGCGGCGGCGGGGCGGTCAGCAGGCGGAAGTCGTGGGTGTCGGCGACGTCGCGCTCGTGCACGCCCTCGCCGTCGAGCCACAGGTAGCCGGCGGGTGCCGCGGGCACGTCGAGCAGGAACCGGTACGACGTGGAGGGGTGGTGCACCACGACGTCGGCGACGTACGCGTCCTCGCCGCCCTCGTCGACGGCGGCGGTCTCCCGCCGCGCCTCGGTGATGCGCGGCTCGCCGTCCAGGACGGTGCGCAGCCAGACGGTGCGCACCCCCGCCGCGCGGGGCACGGCGACGCGCACGGGCACGACGTCGCCCAGGGCGTGCGGGCCGGGCGGCACGTAGCGGGCGGAGCCGTCGTGGTGGGGCTGGTCCAGCAGGGTCACGCGCTCTCCCGGGGGACGTGTGTGGCGGGCAGCAGAACGGTAGCGGTCGCCGCGCCGTGGGCTCAGAGGTTCTCCACAACCACGTCGTCGCCGGCCCGCCGCCAGTCCGCGCGGCCGGGCGCCGTCGTGCTGGTGCGCACCAGCAGCCCGAACGACAGCGGGTCGGGCGAGTGCACGCGCCCCAGCCCGAGCGCCGAGGCGGCGACGGCAGTCTCCGCCGCCCGGTGGCCCTGCTCCTGCGGGTGCACGTCGATGGTGGTCAGCCCGAACGCCTCGCCCGCGGGGTGCCCGCCGAACCCGACGACGGAGAGGTCCGACGGCACCCGGATGCCGAGCTCCTGGGCCGCGTGCAGGGCGCCGAACGCGAGCTCGTCGCTCGCGGCGAACACCGCGGTCGGGCGGCGGCGTGGGTCCCCGAGCAGCAGCCTCGCCTCGCGGTACCCGCCCACCGCGGTCGGGTCGGTGCGGTGGTCCCGGCCGCTGGGGTCGAGCCCGGCGTCCCGCAGGGCCGCGCGGAAGCCCTCGAGCCGCAGCGCCTGCGGCGACAGCCCGTGGCCCGTCGCGCCGGTCAGGTGCGCGATGTCGGTGTGCCCCAGGCTGAGCAGGTGCTCGGTGGCGACACGGGCGGCAGCGGCGTCGTCGGCGGCGACGGCGATCAGCCCCGGCACGACCCCGCCCACGGACACCGCGCGGATGCCGAGCCGCGCGATCGTCTCGACGTCGGCCGGTTCGGGCGCCGCCTCGACGAACACGATGCTGGCGAACCGCGCGGGGTCGGGCAGCAGCGACGTCAGCGGCGGGATGGTGGGGCCCGTCCCGGCGGACTGGATCACCACCTCGGCGCCCACCTCGCGCGCGAACCGCGTGATGCCGTCCACCACCGACCCGGCGTACCAGCCCGCCGTGGCGGGCGTCAGCACGGCGAGCTGCGCGTGGGGGCGGGTGCCGTCGTCGTGGGCGTCCGGGCCGGCGCCGGCCGCGGGGAGCCGCACCTGCGGGTTGGGCGCCGAGGTGCTGGACCGCTTCACCAGGAGCACCGGCAGCCGCACCGCGCGCTTCGCGGTCCGCCTGCCCTCGAGCTGGTCGAGCACCACGCGGGCGGCCATGGCGCCCTGCCGGCGCGGGTCCTGCGCCATGGTGGTGAGGCCGAACATCGCGGCCGACGGGTGGTCGTCCACCCCGACCACCGAGATGTCCGCGGGGACGCGCAGGCCGTGGTCGGCGATGGCCAGCATCGCCCCGACCGCCATCTCGTCCGACGCCGCCAGCACCGCCGTCGGGGGCGCCCCACGGCCGTCCAGGAGCTCGTTCATCCGCCGCCGCGCGACGGCCGTGGAGAACTCGCCCTCGAGGGGCGGGCGGGCGTCCACCGGGACCCCCGCCGCCCGCAGCGCGCGCTCGTAGCCGACCCGCCGCTCGTGGGGCACGCGCGCGCCGCGCCCGTCCTGCGGCTCCCCGCCGATGAACAGGATGTCGCGGTGCCCCAGGTCGAGCAGGTGCTGGGTGGCCGTGCGCGCGAGCGCCACCTCGTCGACTCCCACGGAGCGCACGTCCCGCGCGGGCGCGCCCACCACCACCGAGGGCACCGCCGCGGCCTGCAGCGCCTCGTGCTCGTCGTCCGTCAGGTCGGCGCAGAGCGCCACGATGGCGTCGCTGCGCCGCCGCAGGATCGCCTCGCGGAACAGGCGGTCGCGCTCGCCGCCGTCGTCCCCGATGCTCACGAGCACGACGTCGTACCCGGCCTGCCGCAGCTCGCCGTCGACGCCGTCGAGCACCGACGAGCAGAACCAGCCGTCGACGCGCGGCACCACGACGGAGACCGCCATCGTGCGCCCGGTGGCCAGCCCGGCAGCGCTCGACGACGGCACGTAGCCGAGCGCGGCGGCGTGCTCGAGGATCAGCTCCCGGGTGTGGCCCGTGACGTGGGGCAGGCCGCGCAGGGCGCGCGAGACGGTCGCCGTCGAGACGCCGGCTGCCTTGGCCACATCCCTGATCCCCGCCATGGCGTCAGTCTGCCAGTCCACATCAGCTTTCCAGCGGTTTCACGGCCGAGCCTCAGCCCTTGGTGGCCCCCGCCAGGAGCCCCCGGACGAAGAACCGCTGCAGGGCGAAGAAGACGACCAGCGGCACGATGATCGCCAGGAACGTGCCCGCCGAGAGCAGGTACCACTGCTGCCCGTACGTCCCCGACAGGTCGGTGAGCAGCTTGGTGATCGGCGCGTTCGACCCGGGCGCGAAGATCGTGGCCACGAGCAGGTCGTTCCACACCCACAGGAACTGGAAGATCGCGAACGACGCGATCGCGGGCATCGCCAGCGGCAGCACGAGCCGCAGGAACGTGTGCCCGTGCCCGGCGCCGTCGACCTTCGCCGCCTCGATCACGTCCCGCGGGATCGCGGACACCGAGTTGTGCAGGATGAACACGGCCAGCGGCAGGGCGAAGATCGTGTGCGAGATCCACACCTCGGCGAAGCTGGAGCTGAGCGAGTTGAGGTTCAGGCCCGGGAACACCTGGACGCCGAAGAGGTTCAGCCCGTTCGAGTACAGCCGCAGCAGCGGCACCAGGGCCATCTGCAGCGGCACCACCTGCATCGCGAACACGCAGATGAACAGCAGGTCCTTGCCCCGGAAGTCGATCCACGCGAAGGCGTACGCAGCCATCAGGGCGAGCGTGATCGGGAACAGCGTGGCCGGGATCGTGATCGTCAGGGAGTTCACGAACGACTGCCACACCGTCAGCGTGTCGGTGAACTTCAGCGTGTTGACGTAGTTGGCCAGCGTGAACTGCGGGTTGGCGAAGGCGGTCCACCACCCGCTCGTCGTGATGGCGTCCGGGGGCCGGAACGAGGAGACGAGCAGCCCGAAGCTCGGGATGGTCCACAGCACGGCGAGCACGATGGCGGCCAGGGTCGCCCACGGGCTCGAGAGGCGGATCCGGGTGCGGCGCAGCGTGCCGCCCTCGGAGCGGTGCCGGCGCGCGGTCGTGGCGCTGGGCGAGGCGATCGTGGCCATCACTGCTCCCTCTGCTTCCTGAGGTTGCGCGCGTTGTAGATGATGAACGGCGTCACCAGCACGAAGATCAGCAGCGCCAGCGCTGCGGAGTGCCCGGACTGGGGCGGCAGGATCTCGATCTGCTTGACCATCTCGTACCCGAGCACCGTGGTGTGGTTCTGCCCGGCGGTGGTCGTGGCGATGATGTCGTAGACCTTCAGCGACGTGATCGAGATGGTGATCCAGACGACGATGATCGTCGGCCGGATCCCGGGGACGGTGACGTTCCGGAACTGCTGCCACGCGTTCGCGCCGTCGAGCTGGGCGGCCTCGACCTGGTCGACGGGGATGCCCTTGATCGCGGCCGAGAGCAGCACCATCGCGAACCCCGTCTGCGTCCAGATCAGCACGACGATGAGCAGCAGCATGTTGAGCGGGTAGTGCTGCAGGAAGCTGACGGGCTGCCCGCCGAACCACTCGACGATCTGGTTGAGCAGGCCGATCTGCTTGCCCTGCTGGTAGGCGAAGAAGAACTTGAAGATGATCGACGCGCCGACCAGCGAGATCGCGACCGGCATGAAGATGAAGACCTTGAGCACCTTCTCGGCGCGGCTCCGGTCCACGAACACCGCGTAGGCGAGCCCCAGCACCGTGGTGACGACGGGCGCGATGACCACCCACACGATCGTGTTGACGAACGCGATGAACCCCGTGCTACCGCCAGAGAACACCCACGCGAAGTTCTGCAGGCCCACGAACTGGGTGCCGTCGTTGCTGAGGAACGCGTTCACGATGGTCCGCAGAGCCGGGTACACGAGCCCGATGACCAGCAGCAGGAGCGCCGGCGACAGGAACGCCGCGAGCTGCAGCAGCGAGCCGTTGCCCTTCCGGGCGCGCAGGTCGAGCAGGAACATCCCGCCGCCCAGCACCGCGCCGAGGATCAGCACCCAGGCGGCGGCGGCCTGCACGCCCAGGACGCCGATGACGGCCACCGGCACCAGCACGGCGACGGCGAGCCGCATGATCGAGTAGCCGCGCCCGGCCCGGGGTGCGACCTCGATGAAGAACACGATCAGCCCGACGACGACCCCGAACACCGCGATCACGACGGGCACCTGGGCAAGCGGTGGCAGGCCCGCGAGCCAGACGAAGAAACCAGACACTGGGGACGCACTTCCTCTCAGGCGCGAGCGTCAGCCGAGCACCTCGTCCCGCGGGCGCCGCCGCCGGGGTCGGCGGCGGAGTCCGGAGGCGTGGGTGTGCCGGCTGCTACTTCGAGGGCCAGGACGCCTGGATCTGCTTCTCGACGTCGGCCTGGGAGGTGCCGTTGACCCAGTCGACCATGCCGGTCCAGAACGCCGTCTCCACGACGTTCGGCATGGCGTCGTCCGCGCCGAACCGGAAGGTGGTGCTGGAGTTCTGCAGGGTCTCGATCGCGGACTTCAGCAGCGGGTCGGTCTCCTTGGAGGAGTCGACGCCCTTGTTCGCGCTGATGAACGACGCGTTCTTGACGGTGATCAGGCTGTTCGCCCAGTCGGCGCTCGAGAGGTACTCCATGACCTTCTGGGTCGCCGCGTTCGAGTTGAATGCGGCCGCGAAGTCGCCACCGCCGGTCACGGCGCTCTGGCCGGCGCTCGGGCCGGGCAGCGGGAACGCCCAGATGTCACCGTTCGGCCCGACCTTCGGCACCGCGCCGGAGGCCGTCTTCGTGGTCGAGAAGCTCGCCTCGAGGAACGTGGCCTGGTTGGTCATCGCGCACGTCCCGTTCGCCAGCGGGATGGCGACGTCGCCGAACGCCGTCGAGTTGATCGACGGCACGGCGCCGAAGCCGGCGTTGACGTACTTCGGGTCCTTCAGGATCTTGCCGAGCTGCGTGAACGCGTCGTCGATCTTCGGGTCGGTGAACTTCACGGTGCCCTTGACCCAGCCGTCGTACGTCGACGCGCCGGCGTCGGCCAGCACCATCTCGGCGAGCTGGTCAGCACCCGGCCACCCCGAGGCGTCGCCCGAGTTGAAGCCCGCGCACCACGGGGGCTTGCCCGTCTTCTGCTCGATCGTCTGCGTGAGGCTGAGGAGGTCCGCGTAGGTCTTCGGCACCTGCACGCCCCACTGGGAGAACTGCGACGGCGAGTACCAGACGAAGCCCTTGACCGATGCGTCCAGCGGCGTGCCGTACATCTTGCCGTTGACGGTCACGTAGCCGATCCAGTCGGTGGAGAAGTTCTTCTTCACGCTCGACTCGGTCGCGGAGTCCACCTGGGCGACCTTCCCCGTCGCCACCGCGCTCGACAGCAGGCCGGGCTGCGGGAACATGGCGATGTCCGGCAGGGCGTTGCCCTGGATCTTGGTCGCGATGTTCGCCGTGAAGTTCTTGTCGCCCGTGTACTTGATCGTGATGCCTTCCTGCTTGGCCCACGTCGCCCACGACGCCTCGAGCTCGGTGGCCTCGGTGCCCGTGTCCGCGCCGTAGATGGTGACCGTGGACCCCTTGACGTTCCCAGAGCCGGACGACGCGCCCGACGGCGAGGTGCACCCGGTGAGGGCGAACGCGGTGGCAGCGACCGCCACGACCGGCAGAAGGGACTTTCGGACCAGAGAAGCGGCCATGACTGCTTCCTCCTCAGTGAGCTGCCCGCGCCACGGGTCGGTGGCCGCGGACCTTCCCGCCCGCCTCGTGTGCGGCGGGTGCACGATCCGGGCTCGGTGAGGCGCTGCTTCGGGCCTCTGTCACGAGCCGGAGCCGGGTCGCGTGGACGGCTCCTCGAGCCGTCGGAGTGCTGCAAACAGGTGCAGCAAGCGGTTACATCTCATGTAAGCGCCGCCCCCGACGAGTGGCCAGCGGAGCCCGGGAGTCTGCGGGAACCGAGACCTGAAAGTGATCGTGGCGTTACTCGGTGGGGCCCAGAACCCAGGGTTCGGACTTCAGCAGGCGCCGCCGCACGGCCTCGCCGCCGATGCGCTCGACGTCGGCCCGCGCCCCGACCACGACGAGGAGGGACTTCGCGCGGGACATCCCGGTGTAGAGCATCGAGCGGGCACGCTCGGCGTTCTGGAACCCGTTGACGGCGAGCACGACGACGGACCGCTCCAGGCCCTTGAAGTTGAGCACGTGCCCGTAGAAGACGTCCTCGGCCGCGAAGAAGTCCGACCAGTACGCCCCGTACCCCTCGAGCTCGATGGTGTTGCGCTGCTCGGGGTGCCGGCTGCCGGTCGTGATGAGCGCGATGTGCCCCGGGTGCCACCCCTCCTCGACGAGCGCGTCGACGGCCTGGTCGGCGGCGTCGACGGCCTCCGCGGCGGGGACGTCGACCACGCGCACGGGGGCGCCGTCGAGCCCGCGCGGCTCGACGCGCGTCGCCGTGAGCGCGCCGAAGGTCTGGGCGATCTGCTTCGTCGAGCGCAGGTTGGCGTTGAGCTCGTACGGCGGCAGGCCGATGGGCGGGCGGCCGTCGCGCGGGAACAGGGTCTGGTCGTCGTCCATGAAGACGAAGACGCCGCCCTTCTCGGGGTCCTTGAGGCACGCGAGCAGCGCGGGCCACCAGTCCGCCCCGAAGTCCTGCGCCTCGTCCACGACGACGGAGTCGAACAGCTCGCCGGGCGGCTGCTGGGCCGCGAGCCGGCCGAGCTCGGCGGGCAGGCCGGTCTCGTAGTAAGCGGCGCGCACCTCGGGCGGGGCCGTGTCAGGCGGCGGCTCCGAGGCGCCCCAGGCCAGGGGCAGCTCGTGGAAGAGCCCGACGTATCCCGGCTGCTCGTTGCGCCTCCACCCGGCGACGGTGCGTCGGAAGCTCAGGCCCAGCCCGCGGGAGTAGCACAGCAGGGCGACCCGGTGCCCGTCGCGGGCGAGCCGCCGGGCCTGCTCGAGCGCGAGCCAGGTCTTGCCCGACCCGGCCCCGCCGACGACGCGGACGCGACGCTGGTGCTTGAGCAGGTCGAGGATCGACCTCTGGTCGGACGTGAGCTGTTCGAGACGGACCTCGTGCGCAGCCGCGGCGGCGAAGGCGTCGGCCGCCGGGCGCAGCCTGGCCTCGACGACGTCGACCAGCGCCTCGAGGCCGCCCGCCTCGAGGGGCGCGTGGCCTGCCCCGTACCTCTCGATCGCGGTGCGGAGCCGGTCGCCCACCCCGAGCCCGCGCCGGAGGTCCGACTGGTCGACCACCATCGTGCGCGGCAGGTCGAGGGCGTCCCACCGGTCCGGCAGCGTCAGGAAGGGGAACGCGACCATGTGCACCGCCCGCGCGTACGCCGCCGCCAGCCCGCGCGCCGCGAGCAGCTTCTGGAGCGCGTGCCGGGAGGTCTGCGCCTGCCGGGCCGGGTCGATCCGATGGGCCACGCCGTCACGGCCCGACTGCCGCCACCCGTCCCCGTCGCGCGTGACGTGGCCGCCCTTGACCTCGATCACCGCGAGCCCGAAGCCGGGCCACGCGACGAGCAGGTCGATCTCGTGCTCGGCGGCCTCGTCCTGGAGCCGCAGGCCGTGGAAGAGCGCGGCGTCGTCGGGGAGCTGCTCGACGAGCGCCTCCCACACCGCGCGCTCGGCGCCCGAGTCGTCGGGCCACACGGGTTCGGACGGGAACAGGCGGGGCACAGCTCATGCAACCACGCGCGCGCTCGCGGGCGGAGGGCGAAGTGCCGCGAGCATCGGGTCAGGCGGGTGAATGTCGGGCCGTCGGGCGCCGCCCGACGCGAAGAGGGCCCGGACCTGCGCCGACGCGCAGGCCCGGACCCTCCGGCCTGAGAGCTTCTCAGAAGTTGATCATGTGCCCCGCGATGCCGTGGATGGCCTCCTGGATGGCCTCCGACAGCGTCGGGTGGGTGTGCACGTTGCGGGCGACCTCGTCGGCCGTGAGATCCCACTTGGCGGCGAGCGTGAGCTCGGGCAGCATCTCGGAGACGTCCGGACCGATCATGTGGGCGCCGAGCAGCTCGTTGTACTTGGCGTCGGCGACGATCTTGACGAAGCCCGTCGGGTCGCCGAGGCCGTGCGCCTTGCCGTTGGCCATGAACGGGAAGCTCGCGACCTTGACGTCGTAGCCCTCGTCCTTGGCCTGCTGCTCGGTGAGGCCGAACGACGCGACCTGCGGGGAGCAGAACGTGGCGCGCGGCATCATGCGGTAGTCGCCGAGGGTCATGGTCTCGGCGCCGGCGATGGTCTCGGCGGCGACGACGCCCTGGGCCTCGGCCACGTGGGCGAGCATGAGCTTGGCGGTGACGTCGCCGATGGCGTAGACGCCCGGCACGTTGGTGCGCATGTGGTCGTCGATGGCGATGGCGCCGCGCTCCGTGAGGGCCACGCCGGTGTTCTCGAGCCCGTACCCGGAGACGTTGGGGGCGAAGCCGACGGCGCTGAGCACCTTGTCGACCACGATCTCGCCCGGCTTGTCGTCCTTGACGCCCTTGTAGCTGACGGTGACGGAGCCGCCGTTGTCCTTGATCGTCTGGACGGCGGTCGACGTCAGGATGGTGATGCCGAGCTTCTTGTACTGCTTGGCGATCTCCTTGGAGACGTCGGCGTCCTCGTTCGGCAGGGCACGGTCGAGGAACTCGATGATCGTGACGTCCACGCCGTAGTTCTTGAGGACGTAGCCGAACTCCATGCCGATGGCGCCGGCACCGACGATGGCGATCGACTTCGGCAGGTCACGGGTCATGATCTGCGACTCGTAGGTCACCACGTTGTCGGACAGCTCGACGCCCGGCAGCAGGCGGACGGCGGAGCCGGTCGCGATGATCACGTTGTCCGCGGTGACGGTCTCGGTCGTGCCGTTGCTCAGCGCGACCTGGATCGTCTTGGCGTCCACGAACGTGCCCCGGCCGTCGTACTCCGTGATCTTGTTCTTCTTCATCAGGAAGTGGACGCCCTTGACGCGGCCGTCGGCCACCTCGCGCGAACGGTCCCACGCGCGGCCGAAGTCGAAGCTGACCTCGCCGGACATCCCGAAGAAGTCCTTCTGCGTGTGGAAGATGTGGGCCAGCTCCGCGTTGCGCAGGAGAGCCTTCGACGGGATGCAGCCCACGTTGAGGCAGACACCACCCCAGTACTTCTCCTCGATCACCGCAACGGACTTGCCGAGCTGAGCAGCACGGATGGCGGCGACGTAGCCACCAGGTCCGGCCCCGAGGAGGACGACGTCATAGTGAGAAGCCATGGCGCAAGCCTATGGCTCCGCGCCACAGATGCTGACGCGACGTGTGTCACAGCCTGAACCTAGGTTGGGTCCATGAGGATCGGGCTGGTGGGTTCGTACGGTTCGCCGCGCCAGATGGTGGCGCTCGCACGTGAGGCGGAGCAGCACGGCTGGGACGGTTTCTTCACGTGGGACGGCGTCAGCCTGGACGAGCCAGGCATGGACACGGTCCCCACCTACGACCCGTTCTCCATCCTCGCCGCGGTCGCGACCGTCACCGAGCGCCTGACGCTCGGCGCGATGGTGTTCGCTCCCCCGCGCCACCGCCCGTGGGAGCTCGCCCAGCGCGCGCTCACGGTCGACCATCTGTCCGGCGGCCGCCTGGTGCTCCCGGTGGGCGTCGGCGTCCCGGTGGACCGCGCGTTCACGTCGGTCCACGGCCAGCCGACGGCGCTGCGTGACCGCGCTGAGCTGCTCGACGACGTGCTCGGCTGGCTCGAGCGCGCGTGGTCCGGCGAGGAGTTCTCCTACGAGGGCGAGCACGTGTCCACGGGCCCGTTCCGCTTCCCGGAGCGCCCGGTCAACGGCCACATCCCCGTGTGGCCGGTCGCGGTGTGGGACGCCGCGAGGCCGCCGCTGCGCTCGCTGCGCCGCGCGCTGCGCTGGGACGGCGTGGTGCCGCAGGTGCGCGCGGCGAACCCGGAGGAGGCCGAGGCCGGCCCCGAGCACATCGCGCAGCTGGTCGCCTGGCTCGCGTCACACCGCGCCCCGGAGGCCGCCCCGCTCGAGGTGGTGATCCAGGGCCGCCTGTCCCCCGACGACGGCGAGGCGCGCGAGCAGCTCGCCGCCGCGGCACAGGCGGGCGCGACGTGGTGGGTCGAGAGCTGGTGGGACCCGGCGACGGTAACGGCGGAGCACCTGCTCACACTGGCCCGACGCAGGCTCCCCAGGCCGTGAGAGGCGGCAGCGAAAAGCGGCCGGGTCGAGGCTCCGTGCTCGGGTCGAGGGCTTGAACCCTCGACCCGATCCGGAAACCTCGACCCGGCCGCCGCCGTCAGGCAACCGTCAGGCGTCGACCGGGCGTGCCGGCTCGATCGGCACGGTCGGCAGGTGCTTCGCCGGCAGGGTCTTGGGGCGCCACGCCTCGCGCTTCGCCTCGAACTCCGTGATGGCCCCCTCGTTCTGGAGGGTCAGGCCGATGTCGTCGAGGCCCTCCATGAGGCGCCAGCGGGTGTAGTCGTCGATCTGGAACGGCACGGTGATGTCGTCCGCGTGCACGGTGCGGTTCTCGAGGTCGACGGTCACCTCGGTGCCTGGCTTGGTCTCGAGGATCTTCCACAGGAGCTCGATGTCCTCCTGCGCGACGACGCCCGCGACGAGGCCCTGCTTGCCCGAGTTGCCGCGGAAGATGTCCGCGAAGCGCGAGGCGAGCACCACCTTGAAGCCGTAGTCCTTGAGCGCCCAGACGGCGTGCTCACGCGACGAGCCGGTGCCGAAGTCCGGGCCCGCGACCAGCACGGAACCGGTCTTGTACGCGTCCTGGTTCAGCACGAACGACGCGTCGCCGCGCCACGCGGCGAACAGCGCGTCCTCGAAGCCCGTGCGGGTGATCCGCTTGAGGTAGACGGCGGGGATGATCTGGTCGGTGTCGACGTTGCTGCGGCGCAGCGGCACCCCGACGCCGGTGTGGACGGTGAACTTCTCCATGAGTCTCTGCTTCCGGGTCAGACGAGCGAGGGGGCGGCGAGCGGGGCGAGCGGCGTGCCGTCGAACGTCGTCAGGTCGACGTCGCCGGGCAGGTCGAGGTCGCTCAGCGAGGACAGCGTGCCGCGCACGGCCGTGGCCGCCGCGACGAGCGGCGACACCAGGTGGGTGCGGCCGCCCTTGCCCTGGCGCCCCTCGAAGTTGCGGTTCGACGTCGACGCCGAGCGCTCCCCCGGCGCGAGCTGGTCGGGGTTCATGCCCAGGCACATCGAGCAGCCGGCGTTGCGCCACTCCGCACCGAAGTCGAGGAAGATCTTGTCGAGGCCCTCGGCCTCGGCCTGCAGGCGCACGCGCGCCGACGCCGGCACCACGAGCACGCGGACCGACTCGGCCTTCTTGCGGCCGTTGAGCACCTTGGCGACCGAGCGCAGGTCCTCGATGCGGCCGTTGGTGCACGAGCCGATGAACACCGTGTCCACCTTGACGTCGCGCAGCGGCACGCCGGGCTCCAGGCCCATGTACTCGAGGGCGCGCTCGGCGGCGACGCGCTCGTTGGCGTCCGCGATCTCGGACGGCACGGGCACGTTGGCCGACAGGGGCAGGCCCTGGCCGGGGTTGGTGCCCCAGGTGACGAAGGGCTCGAGGTCGGCGGCGTGGAGCACGACCTCGGCGTCGAACGTGGCGTCGTCGTCGGACTTGAGCGTGGACCAGTACTCGACGGCGGCGTCCCAGTCGGCGCCCTCGGGGGCGTGCGGGCGGCCCTTGAGGTACTCGAACGTGGTCTCGTCCGGCGCGATCATGCCGGCGCGGGCGCCGGCCTCGATCGACATGTTGCAGATGGTCATCCGGGCCTCCATGGAGAGCTTCCGGATGGCCTCGCCGCGGTACTCGAGCACGTAGCCCTGGCCACCGCCGGTGCCGATCTTGGCGATGATCGCCAGGATGATGTCCTTCGACGTCGTGCCCGGGGGCAGGTCGCCGTCGACCGTGATGGCCATGGTCTTGAACGGCTGCAGCGGCAGCGTCTGCGTGGCGAGCACGTGCTCGACCTCGGAGGTGCCGATGCCGAACGCGAGGCCGCCGAAGGCGCCGTGCGTCGACGTGTGCGAGTCGCCGCAGACGACGGTGAGGCCCGGCATGGTCAGGCCGAGCTGCGGTCCCACCTGGTGGACGATGCCCTGGTCGGAGTCGCCCAGCGAGTGGATGCGGACGCCGAACTCCTTGGCGTTCTTGCGCAGCTGGTCGATCTGCGTGCGGCTGGTGAGGTCCGCGATCGGCAGGTCGATGTCGAGCGTCGGGGTGTTGTGGTCCTCGGTGGCGATCGTCAGGTCCGGACGGCGGACGGGACGGCCGGCCAGACGGAGGCCCTCGAATGCCTGCGGGCTCGTGACCTCGTGAAGGAGGTGCAGGTCGATGTAGAGGAGGTCCGGCTCTCCGTTCGAGCCGTGGCGCACGAGGTGTGCGTCCCAGACCTTCTCTGCCAGGGTGCCGGCCATACTCACGATCCCTTCTTGGGCCCCGTCCTCGGGGCTCGGTTACCTCGAACTTGCAATCTCACGTGCCGAGACGGCAATATCGCCCTATGGACGATACTAGCGGAGTCGGCGTACTTGACAAGGCCGCGTCCGTGCTCGGCGCTCTGGAGTCGGGTCCGGCAACTTTGGCCCAGCTCGTGGGCTCCACCGGCCTCGCACGGCCGACCGCCCACCGCCTCGCCGTGGCGCTCGAGCACCACCGTCTCGTAGCCCGGGACATGCAGGGCAGGTTCATCCTCGGACCGCGCCTCAACGAGCTTGCCACGGCCGCCGGCGAGGACCGCCTCCTCGCGGCCGCAAACCCCGTGCTGATCGCCCTGCGCGACCACACCGGGGAGAGCGCGCAGCTGTACCGCCGCCAGGGCGACCACCGCGTGTGCGTCGCCGCCGCCGAGCGGCCCGTCGGCCTGCGCGACTCGATCCCGGTCGGCGCCACGCTCACGATGCACGCCGGCTCGGCCGCCCAGATCCTGCTCGCCTGGGAGGAGCCCGACCGCCTGCACCGCGGCCTTCGCGACGCCGTCTTCACGGCCACGATCCTGTCCGGCGTGCGCCGGCGCGGGTGGGCGCAGTCCGTCTCGGAGCGGGAGCTCGGCGTCGCTTCGGTCTCGGCCCCCGTCCGCGGGCCGTCCGGGAAGGTCGTCGCCGCCGTGTCGGTGTCGGGCCCGGTGGAGCGCCTCACGCGCCAGCCCGGCCGCCTGCACTCCGCGGCCGTCGTCGCCGCCGCCAACCGGCTCACCGAGGTGCTGCGGCGCGCCGGGGAATGATCCCGGCGTTGTCCCCGCAGGTCACTACGCTGCGGGGACAGGTGCGACCGTCGCGCCGTTACCGACCTGCGTGAGGACCCGGATGCCTGCCAAGGTGAAGACCGCTTTCGTCTGGCTCGTCGTGATCTTCCTGGTCTATGCGATCGTCCAGAGCCCAGACCGGGCGGCCGAGATCGTCAAGGCGCTCGCCGACGTCATCGTCAACGCCTTCACGAGCATCGGCCAGTTCTTCGGCAACCTGCTGAGCTGACGCCGTGCTGCCCGAGCCGCGCCCGAGCGTCCGAGGCAACCACGACCTGAGCCGCTACATCCTGCCTACGGAGCGGGTCGTGGTGGCCACGCGCCGCCACCGTGCTGCGCTGCTCGAGCCTGCCGTGACGGCCGTCCTCGTGTTCCTCCTGATCGGCGCGATCGTCGCCGTCGTCCCGGCGTCCGCGAAGGACGCCGCGGGCTGGCTCTGGGTGCTCTGGGTCGCCGCGCTCGTGCGGTTCCTGTTCCGGTGGGTCGAGTGGCGTCACGAGTGGTTCGTGTCCACCGACAAGCGGCTGCTGCTGCTGTACGGCCTGGTGATCCACAAGGTCGCGATGATGCCCCTCACCAAGGTGACCGACATGGGCTACACGCGCACGCCCCTGGGGCAGCTGCTCGGCTACGGCCGGTTCGTCATGGAGTCGGCGGGGCAGGACCAGGCGCTGCGGCAGATCGACTACGTGCCGAGCCCCGACGAGACGTACCGCACGCTCTGCGCGGAGATCTTCCGCGCCCCCACCGGCGCCCGCCCACCGGCGCCCGAGGGCCCGCAGGCTCCCGGCGAGGTCGCCCCGGTCCCCGGCGGCCCGACGCGCCCGCCGGTCGTCATCGTGCCGGGCCGCGCAGGCACTCCGGAGCACCTGCCCTCGACGCAGCCGATCCCCGTGGCCGGGTCGAAGCCGGCGCCCGTCCCCGTGGCGCCCGCCCCCGTGCCTGTGGAGCCCGCGACGCCGCCCTGGAAGCCGACGGAGTGGGTGCGGCCCGCTCCGTACGACCCGCACCCGCACTGAGGCTGCCCCGGGAACGACAAAGGCCCGGTCCTGATGGACCGGGCCTTCTGCGATGTACCCCCAGCGGGATTTGAACCCGCGTTACCGCCGTGAGAGGGCGGCGTCCTAGGCCGCTAGACGATGGGGGCCTGTGACTTCCGTTCATGATGGAACGGTGCGTACCCCCAGCGGGATTTGAACCCGCGTTACCGCCGTGAGAGGGCGGCGTCCTAGGCCGCTAGACGATGGGGGCCGGGACTTGCTGTGCTGCGCTGGGGTACCAGGACTCGAACCTAGACTAAGTGAACCAGAATCACTCGTGCTGCCAATTACACCATACCCCATGGTGGTATCAGCCCCGGTGGTTTCCCTCAGGGCCAACAGCCGAGAACACTACCCGACGCACGGCCGGTCCACCAAAACGGCCGAGGGGTGTCCTGTGTCACGCCCGGCGACCGGGCAGGATCGGACCATGACCACGCCTGACCCGCACGATCACGCCACCCGCGCCGCCTCGTTCTCGCACGGCGCCGACGTCTACGCGGCCGTCCGGCCCACCTACCCGGACCCCGTCGTCGCGTACCTGGTGCCGCCCGGCGCTCGCCGGGTGCTCGACCTCGGCGCCGGCACCGGCAAGCTCACGTCGTCGCTGGTCGCGCAGGGTCTGGACGTCGTCGCCGTCGACCCGTCGGAGCCCATGCTCGAGCAGCTGCGGGCCGCGCTCCCCGGGGTCGAGGCGCACGTCGGCACCGCCGAGAGCATCCCCCTGCCGGACGGGTCCGTGGACGCCGTCGTCGTCGGGCAGGCGTGGCACTGGTTCGACCATGCGGCAGCATCCGCCGAGATCGCGCGCGTGCTGCGCCACGGCGGCACGCTCGGCGTCGTGTGGAACGACCGCGACACGTCCGAGGACTGGGTCGCGCGGTTCGGCGAGATCCTGCACCGCGGCGACCGCCTCGAGCCGGTTGCCGACCACGTCACCCCCGTGCTCGGCCCGATCTACGACGACGTCGAGGAGGCGAGCTTCCGCTGGGCGGACGAGATCGCGACGGCGTCGCTGCGGCCCCTCGCCGGTTCCCGCAGCTTCCTGCTCACGCTGCCCGCGCAGGACCGCGACGCGCTCCTGGCGGCCGTCGACGAGCTCGTCGCCACCCACCCCGACCTCGCCGGCCGCGAGCGCGTCGCGCTGCCCTACGTCACGCACGCCTACCGCGCGCGGCTGCGCTGACCCGCGGTCGCGACCGCGGCGAGGCGTCGGGCCGACCCCGACAGGCTGGCGCCGTCCTTCCACACCATCCGGAGGCGGCGGCCCAGGTCGATCCCCTCGACCGGCACGCGGATCAGCGTGCCGCGCTCGACGGCGTCGGCCACGCTGAGCGCCGAGACCACGGTGACCGCTCCCCCGTGCACGACGGCGGACGTCAGCGCGACCGTGGAGCCCAGCGTGGGCAGGTGCGGGGGCAGCGCCTCGCCGACGCGCGCCAGGGCGGCCTCGAGGACGTCGCGGGTGCCCGACCCGGCCTCGCGGATCACCAGGCGCGCGCCGAGCAGCTCCGGCACGCCGACGGACCGCCTCCGGGCCCAGGGGTGACCGGGCGCGACGACGGCGACGAGCTCGTCGTCGGCCACCGTGCGGCTGCGCAGGCCGCGGCGCACGCCTGAGCTCTCGACGAAGCCCAGGTCGGCCTCGCCGGACAGCACCAGGTCCATGACCTCGCGGGAGTTGCGCACGGCCAGCTCGACGTCCGGCGAGGCGCCCCGAGCGGGCGACGCAGCGAGCTGGGCGAGCCAGCGCGGCGCCAGGTGCTCGGCCACCGTGAGGCTCGCGGCGACGCGCAGGCGTTCGTGCGCGGTGGTGCGCAGGGACGCCGTCGCGTCCTCGAAGCGTGTCGAGGCGTCGACGACGTCGGCCGCCCACGCCGCCACCACGCGGCCCGTCTCGGTCAGCGACGTGCCGCGGGACGAGCGGGCGAGCAGGTCCAGGCCCAGGCGTCGCTCCAGCGCGCGCAGGCCCGCCGACGCCGTCGGCTGCGCGACTCCGAGCGTGCGGGCCGCGGCGCTGATCGACCCGTGCTCGTCCAGGGCGACCAGCAGCTCGAGCAGCGCGAGCGTGGTGCGCTCCCCGCGCCGGACGCCTGACGGGTCGGTCATAGAGTCACTCTATGGTTCCATCCGGGACTCGGCCTGGTGCGCGGCGCTCGCCGCACGTCACGCTCTCCGGGTGACCCTTCTGCCCGGCCTCGCACTCACCGCCCTCGCGACCGCTGCGCTGCTCGCCGCGTCCCAGCTCGCGCCCGCGGTCTCGCCGCTGGTGATCGCGCTGGTGCTCGGGGCCGTGGTCGGCACGCTGGGCGGGGCGTGGGTGCGCCGGTCGCCGTCGGAGCGCGAGCCCCGGTGGGCCCGGCTCGCGCCCGGCACCACCCTGGTGGCCAAGCGCGTGCTGCGCGTCGCCGTCGTGCTGCTGGGGCTGCGGCTGTCGGTGCCCGACGTGCTGGCGCTCGGGTGGCGCGGGCTGACCGTCGTGGTGGTGACCCTCGCCGCGACCTTCTTCGGCACGCAGTGGGCCGGGCGGCGCATGGGCGTGCCGCGCGAGGCGGCGCTGCTGGTGGGCACCGGTTTCGCTGTGTGCGGTGCCGCGGCCGTCTCGGCGATGGCCGGCGTGGTCGAGCGCACGCGGCCGGCCGGCGCGAAGGCGGCGCGCGAGTCGGCCGACGCCGTCGCCGCGGCGCTCGCCCTCGTGACCGTCTACGGCACGGTCGCGGTGTTCGTGCTGCCGCCGCTCGCTCGGGCGCTCGGGCTCGACGACGCGCGCGCCGGGCTGTGGATCGGCGCCTCGGTGCAGGAGGTCGCGCAGGTGGTCGCCGCGGCGGGTGCCGTGTCGTCGGCCGCGCTCGCGACGGCCACCGTCGCCAAGCTGGCGCGCGTCGCGCTGCTCGCCCCGCTGGTGGCCGGGACGGGGGCGGTGCGCGCACGCCGCACGGCCGCCGCACGGCTGCCCGGCGCCCGGCGCACGCCGCCCGTCCCGCTGTTCGTGCTCGGGTTCCTCGCGGCCGTCGCGGTGCGGTCGCTGGGCGTGCTGCCCGACGGCGTGATCGCGGGCGCCAACACGCTCACGACGGGCCTGTTCGTGGCCGCCATGTTCGCCCTGGGGCTGGGCGTGGACGTGCCCCGGCTGCTGCGCACGGGGCGCCGCACGCTGCTGCTCGGCGCGGTGTCGGCACTCGTGGCGACCGGCGTCTCGCTCGCCGGGGTGCTGGTGCTGGCGTGAGCCCGCTCTAGAGGCCCAGCGCCTCCGGGAGGGCCTCGAGGCCGGCGATGCGGCGGGTGCGCGGGCCCTCGGCGAACGTGTTCGCGTGCACACCGTCGCGGCGCGTTCCCGGGCGGTCCAGCCAGATGCCGATGAGGCCGGCCTCGGCGGCCGCGCGCGCGTCGACGTCGGGCTCGTCGCCCACGTAGGCCGTGCGCGCCGGGTCGGTGCCCAGGCGGCGGCAGCCCTCGAGGAACACCTCCGGGCGGGGCTTCCCGTAGCCCAGCGTGTCGACACCCACGAGCACCGGCAGGCCCTCGACCTGGGCCGCGGCGAGCTTCGACTCCTGGAGCGCCACCCGGGCGTTCGTCACCACGCCGACGGGGATGCCCGCCTCGCGCAGCAGCTTGAGCGCGGGCGCGACGTCGTCGAACGCGCGCCACGCCCGCTCGAACGCACCCCAGAACACCTCGACCCAGGCCGGGTAGGACGCCTCGTCGACGGGCGGGCCGCCGAACGCCGCGTGGAGCTCGTCGGCGCGCAGGCGGCGCTGCTCGTCGAAGCCGAGCTCGCCGCGCGTGTAGGCGCGGTAGTGCCCGCGAGGGTCGCTGCGCCACAGCGCGAGCATCTCGGGCTCGCGTCCTGCGGGGACGTCCGGCATGAAGGCGCAGCGCACTGCGGCGACCGCCTCGCCGAAGCCGCCGGCGGTGTCGACCACCGTGTCGTCGACGTCGAACAGGACGCCGTCGACGCGCCTCGGATCCGTCATCGTGGGCTCCGCCATCCGGAGCTCAGGCGGCCAGGCGGGCGATGGCGGCGTCGACCCGGGCGAGCGTCTTCTCCCGGCCCAGCACCTGCAGCGACTCGAACAGCGGCAGGCCCACCGTGCGGCCCGTGACCGCGACGCGCACCGGCGCCTGCGCCTTGCCGAGCTTGAGGCCGTGCTTCTCGCCGACGGCGGTCACGGTGTCCTTGAGCGGCTCCGCCTCCCACGGCTCGAGGGCCGCGAGCGCCTCGCGGGCGTCGGCCAGCAGGGCGGCTGCGGGCTCCTTCATAGCGCGCGCCCACGACTGCTCGTCGTCGACGGGGGTGTCGAGGAACAGGAAGTCGACGTTTTCGGTGATCTCGGCGAGCGTCGCGACGCGCGTCTGGGCGAGGGGCGCGACGGCGGCGAACGCCGCGGCGTCGAACTGCTCCTCCGCCCAGGGCGCGTGCGGGGCGTGCAGCCACGGGCCGACGGCGGCGGTGAACCCGGCGACGTCCATCGCGCGGATGTACTCACCGTTGAACGCCGTGAGCTTCTTGATGTCGAAGAACGCGGACGACGAGTTCACGTCGGCGATGTCGAAGCGCTCGACGAGCGTCTCGAACGGGAGGATCTCCTCGTCGTTGCCCGGCGCCCAGCCCAGCAGCATGAGGTAGTTGACCATCGCGTCCGGGAGGATGCCGTCGGCCAGGTAGTCCTCGAGGGCCACCTTGTCGCGGCGCTTGGACAGCTTCTGCCGCTTCTCGTTGACGATCACCGGCAGGTGCGCCCACGTGGGCGGCGTCGCGCCGAGGGCCTCCCACAGCAGCTGCTGCTTGGGCGTGTTGGGCAGGTGTTCCTCGCCGCGGATGACGTGCGTGATGCGCTCGTCCATGTCGTCGACGACGTTGGCGAGCAGGAACACGGGCGAGCCGTCGCCGCGCGCGACGACGAAGTCCTCGATCGCGCTGTTCGGGAACGTCGGGTTGCCGCGGATCAGGTCGACGACGCTGGTCTCGCCCTCGTCGGGGGTGCGGAAGCGCAGGGCGCGGCCGGGCTCGTAGGCGAGGCCGCGGTCGCGGCAGAAGCCGTCGTAGCCGGTCTGGGCGTTGCCGGTGCGGGCCGCGACGTCGTCGCGCGTGCAGTCGCAGTAGTAGGCGCGGCCGGCCGCGAACAGCTGGGCGGCGGCGTCGGTGTGCAGCGCGACGTTCAGCGACTGGAAGTACGGGCCCTCGAACGTCGGGTCCTGCTCGTGCATGCCGAGCGACGCCATGGCGCTGAGGATGCCTTCGGTCCACTCCGGCTTGTTGCGGGCCGCGTCGGTGTCCTCGATGCGGAGCACGAAGGTGCCGCCCGTGTGCTTGGCCACCGCCCAGTTGAACAGGGCGGACCGCGCGCCGCCGACGTGGAACATCCCCGTGGGCGAGGGAGCGAAGCGGACGCGGACGTCGGACGAGCCGGCAGCAGGAAGAGTCACGCGGCCAAGCGTAGTTGGCGGCGCGGGGCGGGCGGGGCGGGCCGTCGGGTCGAGGCTTCCGGCTCGGGTCGAGGCCCCGAGCCCTCGACCCCAACGCGAACCCTCGACCCGCCCGCGCTCCGGCCCGTCACAGGCGCCCGCCCCGTCATGCCCGCCCCGGCGGCGACCACGGCGGGAGTGCCGGTAGGCGCCGGTCCGGGCGGAGTGCCGCGCGCACGTCCGCCGGGAACCGCGCCGTCAGCCGCGCGACCACGAGGTCGGGCCGGCGCGCGTCCGTCGCCATGAACCGCACGGGCCGAACGCCCAGCGCCTCGGCGATCGCGTCCTCTCGGCGCTTCTCGGCGACGAGTGCCCTCCGCCCGTCGTACCCGGCGCCGAACGCGCCGTCCGTGTACTTGACCGCGCCGTCGAACTCGGCGAGCACGCCGTACGCCGGCCAGGCGAGGTCCACCCGCATCGGGCCGAGGTGCGTCTCGACGGGGAGCTGCGTCGTCGCCGCGGGCAGCCCCGCCCGGAGCGCCACGTAGCGCAGCCACGTCTCCCACTCGGACTCCGCGCCCCGGTCGGCAAGGCCGAGCAGCGTCGCCGCACGCGCGCGCCCGTTGCGCTGCCGCCGGTCGGCGAGCTCCGCCAGGGCGGCCGCGCGGTCGAGCCCGGCGGCGAGCGCCGAGTCGGCCACCACCAGGCCGTCCAGAGGCGGGAGCCACGTCAGGCAGTCGAGCACCGTCTGCTCGAGCGTCGTCACGGGCAGCCCGTCGATCGAGACGGACGACGCCGGCAGGCCCCGGTGGCGTGCGATGTCGGCTTAGCTGTCCCCGGCACAGCGGGACGCCTGGCGCACGTGGGTCTGGGTGGGCGGCGCCCACAGGCGCAGGTTCCACAGCAGCGCGGCGCTCGGTCCGGCCAGGACGTGGTTCGTCCGGAGGGCGGAGTGGACGGCTCGGATCCGATCGCGCTCCCTCGCCCGCCACGCGTCGGCGCCATCGGCGTCGGACCTCGCGAGGTAGGCGCCGCGTCGCAGGCGCACCAGGGCGCCGTCGGCCACGCCGCGGCGCAGCGACGTGGGGTCGTGGTCGGCGGCGAGAAGGAGTCGGTTCACGCCGCGAAGCCCGGCGCAGGCGCCCGGCCCGCCGCGGGGGTGCTGTGGACAAGGCGAGCCGGTCGAGGCTTCCCGTCCGGGTCGAGGCCCGAAGCCCTCGACTCGTGCCCGAAACCTCGACCCGCCGCCCGCCGCCGCCCCGCCGCCCCCGTCACCCCCGCTGCAGCACCGCCAGCCGCCACACGCCGCCCCGCTCCGTGCGCGTCACGCTGAAGCCCTGCGCCTCCAGCGCGCCGAGCAGCTCGCGCTCCGGGTGGATGTGGAAGCGCCAGTCGCTGCGCCGCCACCGGCCCACGAGCGCCATGCCCCGCGCCCCGGCGCGCAGCCACCAGGCGTCGCGCGGGTACCTGAGCACCACGTGCCGTCGCGCCAGGCCGCCCGCCACGGCCAGCAGGCGGCCGGCGTCGGCGTAGCAGCACACCACCTTCATGAGCGTGACGACGTCGGCGGGCCCGGCGAGCTCCGGGTGGGCGGCGACGTCGCCGATCACGCGCCGCGACCGCTCGCCGAGCCCCGCCTCGGCCAGCAACGACGCGGCGGCGGCGTCGTACCCCGGGGACATGTCGACACTGGTCGCTTCACCCATGCCGGCGCGCAGCAGCTCGAGGCCGAGGTCGCCGATGCCGGCGCCGACGTCGAGCACGCTGTCCCCGCCGATGGTGCCGTCGCGGTACAGGTCGACCACGCGCTGCGGGTCCCAGGTCAGGCCCGACTTCCGGTACCGCGCGGCGTCCAGGCGCGCCTGGCGGCCCGTGAAGACCCGGTCGTAGCCCTGGGGCTCGCAGCAGGCGTCCACGGGCGGCTCAGCGGTAGAGCCGCAGGTCGGCCACGCTCCACCACGAGCCCGCGGTGCCGGTCTGGGTGACGCGCAGGTACCGCGCGGTCACCTGGCCGACGTCGATCGTCGTGAGCTGACCGGTGGGGGTGCCTGTGGCGACGGTGCTCCAGGCGGTGCCGTCCTTGCTCACCTCGACGCGGTAGCCGCGGGCGTAGTCGCCGACGTTGCCGCCGGCGTCGAGCGCGACCTGGTCGAAGTGCGTCGCACGGCCGAGGTCCACCTGGATCTGCTGGCCGGGCGTCTGGGCGGCGTCGGAGGTCCAGCGGGTCGAGGCGTCGCCGTCGACGATGGCCGCGGGATCGGTGCCCGTGCTCGCCGTCGCCGTCGCGCCGGACAGGTCGAGCAGCGTGCGGTCGTCGCGGAGCCGGGACGACGCCGGCCACACGAACGTGGCGAGCGCCCCGCCGGGCAGCTCGTACTCGAACCGCTGCCCGCCCACGGCGACCGCGAACGACCGCGGGTCGTCGTTCTCGTTGTGCACCACCAGCGCGGTGGACCCGTCGGGGTTGCGGAAGGCGACGTCCATGATCTGGCCGTTCCAGCCCGTGGTGCCGAACGACGTCGACGCGATCCGCACGGCGCCGGGCTTCACGAACTTCGCGAGGTGGCCGATCGTGAAGTACTGCGCGTCCTCGCGCACGGTGCCGTCGGGCAGCAGCGTGAGCAGACCGTCGCACGTGTCGCAGCCGCCCAGGTGCGGGCCGCTGTCCTCGCGCAGCATGACGTTCCAGTTCACGACCGACTTGGCCCAGTTGCGCGTCGTGCCGATCTCGAGCGTCCTCGCGTGCCACGTGAGGGTGCCACGGAAGGTCTGGTCGGGCGTGTCGCCGGCGCCGTGCGAGCCGGAGCACTCGGTGAACCAGATGCCCTTGCTCGGGTACTGGTCGTGGAGCACGGTCTGGGCGCTGGGGTCGCCGTAGTAGCAGTGGTAGGCGGTGCCGGCCACCCACTTCGCGGCGCTGCTGGCCAGCACCTCGTACGGGTAGTCGGTCTCCGGGTCCTCGCCCGGAGGCGTGTTCGCGATGTCGTTGGGGTGCTCGGACCAGTTGTGGTCGAACGCCAGGATCCGGGTGTGCGGCGAGGCCTCGCGCAGCTTCGGCCCGAGGGCGTTGATGACCGCCACCTCCGTCGCCGGTGGCATGTCCGTGCCCGGGTAGCCCGACGGCGTGCGGTTCTGCGGCTCGTTCTGCACCGACAGGTAGTCGATCGGCACCCCCGCGGCCGCGTACGCCTGGACGAACCGCACCAGGTAGCGCGCGTAGGCGTCGACTGTCGCCGGGTCGTCCTTGAGCCGGCCGCCGATCAGCGAGTCGGTCGTCTTCATCCAGGCCGGCGGGCTCCACGGCGTCGCCATGACGGTGAGGCTCGGGTTCAGCGCCTTCGCCTGCCGCAGCAGGGGCAGGATCTGGGCCTGGTCGTGCGCGATGGAGAAGTGCGCCAGCGGCATGTCCGTCTGGCCCGGTGCGACGTCGTCGTATGTCCAGTGCGTGGCCGCTGCCGTGAAGTCGCTCGAGCCGACCGGCTGGCGCAGGAAGCTCACGCCGATGCCGGCCTGCGGGTCGAACAGCGACCGCATGACCTGGTCGCGCTGCGCCGCCGGCATCGGGGCGATCAGGCTCGCCGAGGAGTCCGTGATCGACCCCCCGAAGCCGTCCATCGCCTGGTACGTCGTGCCCGGGTCGACCTCGATGGTCGGCAGGTCCGACGTGCCCGGCGTGAACGTCACCGGCGCTCGCTGGTGCAGCAGCTCGGCGCGGTCCGGCGTCGTGACCCAGACCTGGGCCTGCGGTGGACCGCCGGGCTGCGGGCCGGCGGCGGCCGCCGCCATCGCGGGCATCGTCAGCGCCGCGGCAAGACAGCCTGCGGCGGCACCGGCCAGGGCACGGTTGCGGGTCATGGCGCACTCCCTCGTCGTCGAGCGGTGGGTCCGCGGGGGACGCTACCCGCTTCGACGACGCAGGCAAGCGGGCGTCAGCGGCGGCGCAGCACCGGGTTGCTCATCGCGCCGATGCCCTCGACCTCCACCTCCATGCGGTCGCCGTGGTCCACGCGGCCCACGCCCGCGGGCGTGCCGGTCAGGATCACGTCGCCGGGCAGCAGCGTCATCGCCTCGGAGATGTAGGAGATGAGGAACGGGACGTCGAAGACGAGGTCGCGCGTGCGGCCGTCCTGCTTGAGCTCGCCGTTGACGCGCGAGCGCACGGCGAGGTCCTCGGGGTCGACGTCGGTGTCGATCCACGGGCCCAGCGGGCACGACGTGTCGAAGCCCTTGGCGCGGGCCCACTGGCCGTCGGTGCGCTGGGCGTCGCGGGCGGTGACGTCGTTGGCGACGGTGTAGCCGAGCACGTACGACAGGGCCGACTCGGGCGTGACGTCCTTGCAGACCTTGCTGATGACGACGGCGAGCTCGGCCTCGTAGGAGACCTCCTGCGTCCAGTCGGGCAGCACCACCAGGTCGTCGGGCCCGACGACGGCGGTGTTGGGCTTGAAGAACAGCATCGGCGACGTGGGCAGCTCGTTGCCCATCTCGGCGGCGTGGTCGGCGTAGTTGCGCCCGACGCACACCACCTTGGAGCGCGGGATCACGGGCGCGAGCAGGCGGACGCCGTCGCCCAGCTCGACGCGCTCCCCCGTCGGCATCGCCGGCATGTAGAGGGGGTCACCGCCCAGCACGGCCAGGTAGGTGCGGTCGCCCTCCTGCTGGACGAGGGCGAAGCGGGGGTCGTCTCCGGTGGTGAATCTCGCGATGCGCACGCGCCCACCTTAGACGCGGGCGAGCACCTCACCGTGAAGGATGGCGAACCAGCCGTCGGGCGCCTGGGCCCACGCCAGCCAGTCCTGCGCGAGCTGCTCGAGGGCGACGTCGTCGGCCAGGCCGGACTCGCGCGCCTGGACCGCGAAGTTGGAGGCGACGCAGCGCTCGGCCCACACCTGGCCCCACCACTGGCGGTCGGTGGGCGTGGCGTAGCACCACGACGACGCCGACGGCACCAGGTGCGCGACGTCGAACCCGGCCTGCTGCACCCAGGAGAACAGGCGGCGGCCGGCGTCGGGCTCGAACCCGTACGCGTGCGTGACCTCGTGGTAGAGCGTGTTCCACTCCTCCAGGCCCGCCGACTCGGGGTACCAGGCCATGGCGGCGTAGTCGGCGTCGCGGACGGCGACCAGCCCGCCCGGCTTGGCGACGCGGCGCATCTCGCGCAGCGCGCCCACGGGGTCGGACAGGTGCTGCAGCAGCTGGTGGGCGTAGACGACGTCGAACGTGTCGTCCTCGAACGGCAGCTCGTAGGCGTTGGCCTCCTCGAACCGCACGTTGTCGTAGCCGAGGGCGTGCTCGCGGGCCGCCTCGAGCACCTGGGGCGCGGCGTCGACGCCCACGACGTGGCCGCCGGCCAGCACGCGGGCCAGGTCGACGGTCACGGTGCCGGGCCCGCAGCCGACGTCGAGCAGCGACATGTCGTCGCGCAGGTGCGGCAGCAGGAACCCGGCGGAGTTCTGCGCGGTGCGGGCGCGGTGCGCGCGCAGCACGGACTCGTGGTGGCCGTGCGTGTAGGACTCGGACTCCTTGCTCGGCACGGTGTGGTGCGAGCTGGGCGCCTCGATCGCGTCGGTGAGATCGGCGCCGGCGGGCGCCTCGGAGGTGCGCTCGGGCGCGCCGGCGGGGAGCCAGGTCTGGTCGCTCATGGCTCCACGCTAGACGGCCGCGCGCGGCGTCTCACCCGGGGTCCCACGGTGCGGACGGATCACGTCCGCCCTGGCCCGCTCAGAGGGTCGCGCGACCCTTGAAGACGGTCGTCGTCACGCCGCCCACCCAGACCCGGCCGTCGCGCGCGAGCTCGACGTGCACGCGGCCGCGCCGCTGCATCGCCGTGCCCTGCGAGGCCACGTACTGCGCCGGGAGCACGGTCCCGGCCAGCCACTGGCCCAGCCCGGCGTTGAGGCTCCCCGTGACCGGGTCCTCCCAGCCGTCGAAGAAGGCGCGCACCTCGACGTCGGCGTCGCCGGGGGCCGCCGGGTCGTCGTCGGCCCACTCCCCCACGACGCCGAGCTTGAGCCCCTGCATCGCCACCGTGTCGGGGGTGACCGCGAGCACCGCGGCGGCGTCGCGCAGCCGCAGGCCCAGCCAGCCCGGGCCGTTGTCCACCCACGTCGCGTCCACCACGTCGCCCGGCGCGATCGCCAGGCCGCGGCACGCCCGCTCCAGCTCCTCGCCCGTCGGGGCGCCCGTGCGCAGCAGCGGCGGCGCCGCGAACGCGAGCCGCACGCCGCCGTCGGGCGTGGGCGTCTGCCGCACGGTCACGAGCCCGGCGCCGCACTGCTGCACGACGTCGGTGCCGGCCGGCGCGGCGTGCGGGGCGTGGCCAGCCTCGAGCCACGCGTGGGCCGAGCCCAGCGTCGGGTGCCCGGCGAACGGCAGCTCGCCCGACCCGGTGAAGATCCGCACGCGGTAGTCGGCGCCGTGCACGGTCGGGGCCAGCAGGAACGTGGTCTCGGAGAGGTTGGTCCAGCGCGCGAGCGCCGCCATCTGCTCGTCGGTGAGGCCGTCGGCGTCGTGGACCACCGCCAGCGGGTTGCCCAGCAGCGGGCCGGAGGCGAAGACGTCGACCTGGCTGAACGGGAGGGTGCGCGTCACGGCCTCACGCTAACGTGCCTTGCATGGGCGCGACCACGCACAGGCCACTGCACGTCGGCATCGTCGGAGCGGGGATCTGCGGGCTCACGCTCGCGGCCGGGCTGCGGCGCCACGGGCACGACGTCACGCTCTACGAGCGAGCCCCGCGCCTCATGCCGGTGGGTGCGGGCATCTCGATCTCCCCCCAGGCGGTGCGGGCGCTCACCTCGCTGGGGCTGGCCGAGCCCGTGCTCGGCGACGCCCGCTCCCGGCACACCACACGCCGGGCCGCGCTGCTGCGCCCCGACGGTTCGGCCGTGCTGCGCGCCACGGCGGCGCACATGCCGCTCCTGCCGATGACCCGCTCGGCGCTGCACGCCGCGCTCGCGGAGCAGGCCGGCGACGTGGTGCTCGGGGTCGACGCCCAGGTCTCCGCCTCCGGTGCGCCCGTCGTCACCGTGGACGGCGTCGAGCACGAGTTCGACGTCGTGGTCGCGTCCGACGGCGTGCGGTCCGCCGCCCGCGAGCGCCTGGGCCTCGACCCCGGCCTGCGCTACGCGGGCTGGACCACCTGGCGCGGCGTCACCGCCGAGCCCTTCGACCTGCGCGGCCAGGCCAGCGAGACGTGGGGGCCCGGCGCGATGGTGGGGCTGGTGCCGCTGCTCGACGGCCACGCCTACTGGTTCGCCGCCCAGCACGCGCCGCCCGGCACCACCGTGCCGGACCCGCGCGGCGACGCCCTCGGCCGGTTCGGCGACTGGCACCTGCCGATCCGCCTGGTCATCGAGGCGTGCGACCCGCAGGCCGTCGTCCGCACGGACGTCTACGACCTCGCCGAGCCCCTGACCACGTACGTGCGCGGCCGCGTGGCGCTCGCCGGCGACGCCGCCCACCCCATGACCCCGAACCTGGGGCAGGGGGCGAACCAGGCGATCGTCGACGCCGCCTCGCTGGTGCGGCGCCTCGAGAGCACCGGCGTGGTACCCGCGCTCATGGCCTACGACAACGAGCGCCGCCACCGCTCCCAGCGGGTCGCGCGGGCGTCCCGGGCGATGGGCCAGGTGGCCCTTGCCGAGGGGATGGGGAGGCAGGCCCGCGACAGGGTGCTGGGGGCGATGGCCGCCGTGACGCGCGCGGTCGGCGGCTAGCGTCGGCGGCTAGCCTGGGGGCGTGCCCACGCCCCTGCTCGACGCCGTCCCCGCCGCCGCCTGGCGGGCCGACGTCGCGGCGCACGAGGCGCGCGCGGACGCTCTGACCGCGGTGTGGCGCGAGGCGCACGACGCCGGCCGCAAGCACGCCGTCGAGGACTTCCTCTTCACCTACTACCCCACCCGCCTGGGCACGCTGCGCCGGTGGAACCCCGGCGCGGGCGTGGTGCTGTCCGTCGCCGCCGACGACGAGCGCCACGGGTGGCGCTGGCACCGCACCCTGCCGCTGCCCGACGGCGGCACGGGCGTCACGCTCGACGTCGAGGCGTTCCTCGCCGAGCGCGGCGACGCCGTGCGGTGGGTGCGCGGCTTCGTCGCGGCGACGGGCGGCCGGGCGGGCTCGTTCGGCTGCTTCGGCCTGCACGAGTGGGCGATGGTCTACCGCGACGGTGCCACGGGCCGCGACCACCGCCACCCGCTGCCGCTGCGCCTCGGCGCGGACGGCACCGACGACGTGGTTGCCACGCACCGCCTGACGTGCACGCACATCGACGCGTTCCGGTTCTTCACGCCGGACGCCCGGCCGCTCAACGCCCTCACGCCCACGCGCGCCGACCAGGCGGAGCTCGACCAGCCCGGCTGCCTGCACGCCACGATGGACCTCTACAAGTGGGCGCTGAAGCTGGGCCCGGCCGTGCCCGGCGACCTGCTGCTCGACGCGTTCGAGCTGGCGCGCGACGTGCGGTACACGGACATGCAGGCCAGCCCGTACGACGTGTCGTCGTACGGGCTGGAGGCCGTGGCGATCGAGACGCCCGCGGGGAAGGCCGAGTACGTGCGCCGTCAGCGCGCGTTCGCCGAGCGCGGCCAGGCGCTGCGCGCCCGGCTGGTCGAGGCCTGCGACGCCGTGCTCGCGCTCGCCGAGCGCTAGCGCGCTAGGGGGCGGTGCGCTCCCCGGCGCTCGCCAGCGTCTGCCGCAGGTCGGCCACCAGCGCGGGCATGCCCAGGCTGGAGACGTCCTTGTAGCCGTCGCTCGCACGCGTGACCAGGTACGACGGGTGGCGCATCGGCCGCCCGGCCTCCTTGGCGCGCGCGTCCGCCCACCGCTTGCCCACGCCGAGCGCCACGGCCCAGGGCAGGTTGGACGCGTCGGCGTGCGGGTCCGCGGGCCCGACGTCGGCGCTGCGCAGCGACCCGTCGAGGCGCCCGGCGAACGCCCGCACCTCGGCCTGCGCGCGCAGTCCCGACGTGGTGCGCAGCACGCCCGCCTGGGGGCTGAGGCACGGGAGCGCCCCGGCCAGGAAGGCCCCGGGGATCAGCGCGACGACGGAACCGCCCGGGTGCCAGATCGCGAGGCCGACGGTCGCGAGCGCCGCGACGACGACCGCCAGGATCAGCCACAGGCGCAGGTGGGGCCCCTTGACCCCGCCGGCGTCGCGCAGGGAGCCGTGGGTGGCGTCGGCGGCCGCCGCGCGGGCGGCGCGGAGCACCTGGCCCGCGGACGGGTCCTGCGGGCGGATGAGCGTGGTCTGCTGCCCGAACGCCTCGACGACGGCGAGCGTCACGGGGTCGAGCCCGGCAGCACGCACGGTGGCGTCGTCGGCACGGTCGACGGCCCAGCCGCGGTCCACCGCCCGGATCAGCACGACGCCGCGCGCGGCGGCCTCGAACAGCGACGCGAGCACCGTGTCCTCGGGGAGCTGGCCCGTGGCGAGGTAGGCGCCCTGGACCGGCCCGAGGCCCGCCGGGCGACCCGAGTACCGCCGCACCCGGGCGGTGCGCCAGCCGCCGACCCACCAGGTCAGCACGATGCCCCCGGCGAGGGCCGCGAGCGCCAGCACGACGATGAGCAGCAGCGGCACCAGGCCGGTGCCGAGCACCGGGTCCCACCGGCTGGCCCACGGGGTGCCGGCGCCGGTGCCGGGCACCTGCGTGTCGACGTCGGCGTGGAACGCGATCGACGCGAACGGGGCGAGGTTCGTGGCGGACGCGTCGAGCGTGGCGGCGCCCTCGCCGTCGCTGGTGGCGCACGCCTTGCCGCCCGCGGTGCAGTGCAGGCCGGACGCCTTGCCCGGCAGGGTCACGGTGACGGTGGCGTTGACCACCTGCTGCGGCCAGCCGGCGGGCAGGGCGTCCCAGTCGAGGCGCGCGCCGTGGTCGCCGGGCTGGAGCACGCCGTCGATCGTGTAGCGCAGCTGGTAGACGTAGACGCCCGGGTCGAGCTGCGTCGCCTCGTCGCCCGTGCGCAGCGCCGTCGTGCGGCCGCCCTGCTCGGAGGTGAGCTCGACGTGCGCGGCCGGTGCGTCGGCGCCCAGGTAGGCGGCGCGCGCGTCGTCGACGCGCCATGTGGCGTCGGCGCTGGCCGAGATGATCCGGGCGCTGACGTCGCGCGGCTCGCGGCGGACGCCGTCGGCACCCTCCGTCGCACGCGGGAAGTACTGGACCAGGCCGATCTCGTTCTGGCCGGTGACGTGCACCTTCACGCGCTCGCCCACCTCGGCGGAGCCGTCGTGGTCGACGGTCACGGTGATGTCGTCCGACTGGATGGTCACGCCCGCCTGCATCTCCGGACGCGACGACGCCTCGGTCCAGGAGATGCCCGGCAGGGCGAGGCCCACGACGACGAGGGCGAGGACGGCGACCCGGGCCGTCCACCACGCGATGGCGCTGTTCACGCCGCGAGGGTAGGGCACGCGGCACCGGGTGCGAAATGGGCTGTTCGCCCTGTGGAAGAGACGCCGCGTCAGGCGCGCGCCGCAAGCGCCCCGTCGAAGAACGCGAGCACGCTCGTCCAGGCGGCCGAGGCGGCCTCGGGCGTGTACGCGTGGGAGTTGGTGTCGTTGAAGAACGCGTGGCCCGCGCCCTCGTAGACGGTCGCCTCGAACGCGACTCCGGCGTCGGCCATCGCCTTCTCGACGTCGGGCAGGCCGTCCATGAGCCGGGCGTCCTGGTGGCCGTAGTAGGCGTGGACGGGGCAGGCGATCCGGGCGACGTCGGCGCTCGCGGGCGGCGAGCCGTAGAACGGCGCGGCGGCCTGGACGCGGGGGTCGGCGGCGGCGAGCGCGAACGTGTACGAGCCGCCGAAGCAGAAGCCCAGGGCTGCGACCCGGCCGTCGACCCCGGGCTCCTCTTCCAGGGCGTCGACCACGCGGCGCAGCGCGCCGACGGCCCACACGCCGTACTCGGGCTGGTTCGCGGCGGTCATGGCCTCGCGCATCATCGGCTGCATGCGGGTGCGCTCCGCCTCGTCCGCCGACTCGCGCAGGCGCTGCAGCTCGGCCCCGACCTCCGGGGTGACGCCGCCGTGGCTCAGGATGTCGGGCGCGTAGACGACGTAGCCCTGCGCGGCGAACCGGTCGGCCACGTCCTTGACGTGGTCCACGAGGCCCCAGATCTCGTGGACGACGACGAGGCCGCCCTTGATGGCGACGCCCTCCGGCGGGGTGCTGCGGTAGGCGGCGAAGTCGCCCAGGTCGACGGTCGTTCCACGCAAGGTGCTCATGCGCCGCATGATGGCACCCTCGCCTGAGCGGTTACCCTCGGCGCCATGACCACCCTGGCGCTCGGGCGCGCCGACGCGCGCGCGGCCGGGCTGGCCCTCGCGGTGGCGTCCGCGATCTCGTTCAGCCTCTCGGGCGCGCTCGCGAGCGGCCTGCTCGAGACGGGCTGGTCGCCGGGCGCGGTGGTGCTGGTCCGGATCGCGCTGGGCGCGCTGGTCGTGGCCCCGGCCGGGGTGCGGGCGCTGCGCGGGCAGTGGTCACTGGTGCGGCGCAACGCGGGCCGCGTGCTGCTGTACGGCGCGCTCGCGGTGGCGGGCGCACAGCTCGCCTACTTCTACGCGATCCAGCGCATGCCCGTCGGGCCCGCGCTGCTGGTCGAGTACACGTCCCCCGCGGCCGTCGTGGCGTGGATGTGGGCACGGCACGGGCAGCGGCCCGGGCGGCTCACGCTGGGCGGCGCGGCGGTCGCGGCCGTCGGGCTGCTGCTCGTGCTCGACCTGCTGGGCGGCACGCACCTCGACCCGGTCGGTATCGCCTGGGCACTGGGCGCCATGGTGGGCGCTGCCACCTTCTTCGTGGTCGGGTCCAGCACGTCGGGCGGGCTGCCGCCGCTGGCGCTCGTGGCCGGGGGCCTGACGGTGGGCGGCGCGCTGCTGGGGCTGGCGGGCCTGGTCGGGGTGCTCCCGCTCACCGCCACCGCCACGTCGCCGGTCTACGGCGGCGCGGCCGTGCCGTGGTGGCTGCCGCTGCTGGGGCTGGGCGTCGTGACCGCCGGGCTCGCCTACGTGACCGGGGTGCTGGCGGCCCGGCGGCTCGGGGCCCGGCTGGCGTCGTTCGTGGGGCTGCTCGAGGTGGTGGCCGCGGTGCTGTTCGCGTGGCTGCTGCTGGGGCAGCTGCCCACGCCCGTGCAGCTGCTGGGCGGCGTGCTGGTGCTGGCCGGCGTCGCGGCCGTCCAGGCGGGCGAGCGATGACGCCGCTGGCGGCCCCGCCGCCCGGGCCCGTCCCCGTGCCGGCCGCCGTCCGCCGGGCCGCCGGGGCGGACGCCGTGGCGCCCGTGTGGCGCAACGAGCTGGGCGGCCTCACGTTCCGCCTGCTCGCGCACGACGGCACGGCCCGGTTCGCCAAGTGGTCGCCCGCGAGCGCCGGCATCGACCTCGCCGCCGAGGCCGCCCGGCTGCGCTGGGCGTCGCCGTGGACGCCGGTCCCGGAGGTGCTCGACCTGAGCGACGACGCCGACGGCGCCCAGCTGCTCGTCACGCGCGGCCTGCCGGGCCGCTCCGCGGTGGACCCGCGCTGGCTGGCCGAGCCGGCGACGGCCGCTCGCGCCCTGGGCGAGGGCCTGCGGTCGCTGCACGACGCGCTGCCCGCGGACGCGTGCCCGTTCGACTGGGGCGTCGAGGCCCGCCTGGCTCGGCTGCGCCCCGACGTCCGCCCCGAGGTGCGAGCTGCGCTGGCCGACGCGCCCGACGTCGAGCGCGCCGTCGTCTGCCACGGCGACGCCTGCGCCCCAAACACGCTCCTGGCCGACGACGGCCGCTGGACGGCGCACGTGGACCTGGGGACGCTGGGCGTCGCCGACCCCTGGGCCGACCTGGCGGTCGCGGCGATGAGCACGGGCTGGAACTACGGCCCGGGCTACGAGGGCGCCGTCTACGAGGCGTACGGCGTCGAGCCGGACGCGGAGCGGATCGCGTACTACCGGATGCTGTGGGACGCGGGGTGAGCCGTACGGGAGAATGGGCGGCGATGACCACCACCACGCCCACGACCCCTCGCCCGGCGGGCACCCTGATCCCGTACCTGCCGCCGCCCACCGGCAAGGCGCCGGACGCCGACACCCTCTTCGAGTCGTACGCGCAGTGGGCCGCCGACGGCGGCCGCCCGCTGTACCCGCACCAGGAGGAGGCGCTCCTGGAGGTGATGACGGGCTCGCACGTGGTGCTGGCGACCCCGACGGGCTCGGGCAAGTCGCTCGTGGCGATGGGCGCGCAGTTCGCGGCGCTGGCAGCGCACCGCGCGGGCCGCGGCGGGCGCACGTTCTACACGGCGCCGCTCAAGGCGCTGGTGAGCGAGAAGTTCTTCGACCTGGTGGCGGCGTTCGGGTCCAAGAACGTGGGCATGATGACGGGCGACTCGGCGGTCAACGCCGACGCCCCGATCATCTGCTGCACGGCCGAGATCCTGGCCAACCTGGCGCTGCGCCGGGGGGCGGGCACCCCGGGCGACGAGGACGGGATCGCCCAGGTGGTCATGGACGAGTTCCACTACTACGGCGACCCGCAGCGCGGGTGGGCGTGGCAGGTGCCCCTGCTGGAGCTGCCGCACACGCAGTTCCTGCTCATGTCGGCGACGCTCGGCGACACCTCCGCGCTGCGCGAGGACCTCGAGGAGCGCACGGGCCGCCCGGTGGCCGAGGTCGCGGGCGCCGAGCGCCCGGTGCCGCTGACGTTCGCGTACTCGGTCGAGCCGCTCACCGAGGTGATCGAGGAGCTCGTCACCACGCACCGCGCGCCCGTCTACGTCGTGCACTTCACGCAGAAGGACGCCGTCGAGCGGGCCCAGTCGCTGCTCTCGATGAACGTCGCGAGCAAGGCCGACAAGGACGCCATCGCCGCCGAGCTCGGCGCGTTCCGCTTCGGCACGGGCTTCGGCAAGACGCTCAGCCGCCTGGTGCGGCACGGCGTCGGCGTGCACCACGCCGGGATGCTGCCCAAGTACCGCCGCCTGGTGGAGCGCCTCACGCAGAAGGGCCTGCTCAAGGTGGTGGCGGGCACCGACACGCTCGGCGTGGGCATCAACGTGCCCATCCGCACCGTGCTCATGACGGGCCTGGTGAAGTTCGACGGCGAGCGCATGCGGCACCTCACGGCGCGCGAGTTCCACCAGATCGCCGGGCGCGCGGGCCGCGCCGGGTTCGACACGGTGGGCGAGGTCATCGTCATGGCTCCCGAGCACGTCATCGAGAACCGCAAGGCCCTGCAGAAGGCGGGCGACGACCCGAAGAAGCTCAAGAAGATCGTCCGCAAGAAGGCCCCGGCCGGGTCGGTGAACTGGACCGACGCGACGTTCGAGCGCCTGCGCGACGCCGACCCCGAGCCGCTCACCTCCCAGTTCCGCGTCTCGCACGCCCTGGTGCTCAACGTGCTCGCCCGCCACACCGACCCGGTCGAGGCGATGCGCCACCTGCTCACCGCGAATCACGACACCGAGGGCGCGCAGCTGGGCCACGTGCGCCAGGTGTTCCGCATCTACCGCTCGCTGCGGCAGGCGGGCGTGGTCGAGCGCGTGCGCGTCCCGGACGCCACGCGCGCCACCGGCTGGCGGCCGTCGGTCCGCCTCACCGTGGACGTGCCCCGCGACTTCGCGCTCAACCAGACCCTGTCCCCGTTCGCGCTCGCGGCGATGGACCTGCTCGACGTCGAGGGCCCCTCCCACGCGCTCGACGTCGTCTCCGTCATCGAGGCGACCCTCGACGACCCGCGCCAGATCCTCTACGGGCAGCAGAACGCGGCCCGGGGCGAGGCCGTCGCCGCGATGAAGGCCGAGGGCATCGAGTACGAGGAGCGCATGGCGCTGCTCGAGGACGTCACGTGGCCCAAGCCTCTGGCGGGGCTGCTCGAGCCGGCGTTCGTGATCTACAAGCAGACCAACCCGTGGGTCGCCGACGCCGAGCTCGCCCCCAAGTCCGTGGTGCGCGACATGGTGGAGCAGGCGATGACCTTCCCGGAGGTCGTCAGCCGCTACCAGCTCGAGCGCACCGAGGGCGTGGTGCTGCGCTACCTCGCCGACGCGTACCGGGCCCTGCGCCAGGTGGTGCCCGAGGAGCACCGCACCGAGGAGGTCGCCGAGATCGTCGAGTGGCTGGGCGAGCTGGTGCGCGGCACCGACTCGTCGCTGCTGGACGAGTGGGAGCGGCTGGCGAACCCCGTGGACGACGACGTCGCCCCGCCCGCGCCCGCGGACGACCTCGACGAGCCGCCCGCCCGCCCCGTCACAGGCAACCCGCGCGCGTTCCGCCGCCTGGTCCGCAACGCGATGTTCCGCCTGGTCGAGCTCGCGGCGCGCGAGCGCTACGAGGCGCTGGGTGCGGCGTCGGGCACAGCGGCGTGGGACGCCGACGCCTGGGAGGACGCCCTCGACGACCTGTTCGTGGAGCAGGGCGACGACGCCATCGGCGTGGACGCCCCGGCCCGCGCGTCGGCGCTGCTGACCATCCTCGAGCCCGGCGCGGAGCTGCCCGCCGGCGGCCGCGTCGAGCCCGGCACGTGGTGGGTGCGCCAGACGCTCGACGACGACGACGGCAACCACGACTGGGCGATCACCGCGCTCGTCGACCTGGCCGCCAGCGACGAGGCGGGCGCCGTCGCGCTCACCGTGCTGCACGTCGGCCCGATCGCCTGACATGGGCTTCCCCGCCCGCCGGGCCCTGACCGCCCCGCTCGCCGCCGTCGTGGTGGCCGGCGGCCTCGCGGCGCACGCGTGGCTGCCGTCCGCCGCCGCAGGCCCGGTCGGCGACGCCCTCTACGCGACGCTCGTGGTGCTGCTGGTGGCGCTCGTCCGCCCGCGCACCCGCACCTGGGTTGCCGCCGCAGTCGTCTGGGGCATCAGCGCCGCCGTCGAGGCGCTCCAGCTCACGGGCCTGCCCGCCACCGTCGTCGCGCACGTGCCGCTCGCGCGCTACGCGCTCGGCACCACCTTCGCCGCCGTCGACCTCGCCTGGTACGCCGTCGGCGCGGCGCTCGGCGGGCTGCTCGTGGCCTTCGCGCGCTCTGACCTCGACGCCATCCAGGTGCGGCACACGCGCACGGCGAACCGCCGGCACCGCGTGCTGGTCCCGGCCATCGTGGCGGGCGTCCTGGCCGTCGCCGTCGCCGTGACGGGCACGCTCGCGTGGACCGTGCGCGGCGAGGCCCGCGACCTGCGCTCGACGCTCGGCTCCGCCCGCACCGCGCTCGCGCAGTCGAAGGGCCAGGTCGCCGACGACGCCACGCGCACCGCGCTGAGCGCGTCGATCGCCGCGGCGGAGTCCCTGCTGCGCGAGACGCCGATCCTGCAGCGCGGCCCGCACGACGCCGTCCGCGCGGGCGACCTCGTCACGGCCGACGTCGACGCGGTGGCCGCGTCCCGCCTGACGAAGGCGCGGTCCGACGCCGACGCCGCACTCACCGCCCTCACTCCCGTGACGGCGCGCGCCACCCAGGTGCTCACCGCGACCGACGGCCTGGCCGTCCCGGCCCCGCCCCGCACCGCCCTCAGCACGGCACTGGACGCCGCGAAGTCCGCGACGGCGGCCGCCGCGGGCCTCGACAAGGCGACGCCCGCGCAGGCCGCCCAGGTCGAGGAGAAGGCCGCCGACCTCACCGCCGCCGCCCGCACGGTGCACCAGGCGACCGTCGCCCTGCTGACCGCCACGGACGCCGCCCTGTGCCCCTACCCGGACCAGGTCTGGTTCCCCGAGGACGGCAAGATCCCCGACGCCGACCTCGCGCCCATCCCCTGGGCGCCGCAGTTCCGGCTCCGCAAGGACGTGCTGCCCCGGTTCGTGGCCATGGACGCGGCCTTCAAGGCGCAGTTCGGCCACGACCTGGTGGTCAACTCCGCGTACCGGTCCGTGGCCGACCAGCAGGCGGTCTACGGCGACCCCGCGCACCCGAACCCCGAGGCCGCGCCGCCCGGATGCTCCAACCACGGGCTCGGCACGGCCATCGACATCAAGGGCATCACCACGCCCGACAACGCCCAGTACGCGTGGCTGGCGGCGCACTCCCAGGAGTACGGCTGGTACCACCCGGCCTGGGCAGACCCCACGGGGCGCCTGCCGGAGCCATGGCACTGGCAGGCCGACGAGACCCCGACGGGCTACTGACCGTGGCCGCGAAGAAGCCGCACGGGGGCACCCTGGCCGTCGTCGCGCTCGAGCGCGCAGGCGTCGCACACACCGTGCACCCCTACGTGCACGACGCGGCGTCCGACGTCGGGTACGGCCTCGAGGCGGCCGCCGCGCTCGGCGTGCCGCCCGCCCACGTGTTCAAGACGCTGCTGGCCGACGTCGACGGCCGGCTCGTGGTCGCCGTCGTGCCCGTGGACCGGCAGCTGGACCTCAAGGCGCTCGCGCGCGCCGTCGGCGGCAAGCGGGCGGGCATGGCGCAGCCCGCCGCGGCGGAGCGCGCGACGGGCTACGTGGTGGGCGGCATCTCGCCGCTCGGCCAGAAGCAGCGGCACGCCACCGTGGTCGACGCCTCGGCCGAGGCGTTCGACGTCGTCTACGTCTCGGGCGGACGCCGCGGGCTCGACGTCGGCCTCGCGCCGGCGGACCTGGTGCGGCTCACCGGTGCGACCGTGGCGGACGTCGCCCGCTGAGCGCTCAGGCGCGGACGATCACCTTGCCGAGCGGCATGAGCGACACCGGGATCATCTTGAGGTTCGCCCACGCCATCGGGATGCCGATGATCGTGCACGCCAGCGGGATGGCGGTGGCGAGGTGCGCGAGCGCCAGCCACCAGCCGGCCAGCAGCAGCCAGATGATGTTGCCGAGCGCGCTGCCGACGCCGGCGGACGGCGACTCGACGACGGTGCGGCCGAACGGCCAGAACGCGTACGCCGCGATGCGGAACGACGCGATCGCGAACGGGATGGTGACGATGGGCAGCAGCAGGAGGACGCCCGCGAGCAGGTAGCCCAGGCCGAGCCAGAACCCCGCGAACACGAGCCAGATCAGGTTGAGGAGAGTCTTCATCGTGCTGCCATGGTGACGGATCAGAGCCCCCGGGTCATCAAGGATGACCCTGATCCTGACCCTGATCCGGCCGCACCTAGGATGGTCGCCGTGAAATCCCGGATCTCCGCCGTGCTCGCGCGCGTCGAGTCGGCCGCCCGCGCCGCCGGCCGCAACCCCGACGAGGTCAGGGTGCTGCTGGCCACCAAGACGCAGGACGCCGCGACGGTGCTCGAGGCGGTCGAGGCCGCCGGCTCCCTGCTGCCGGCCCCCGTGCTGATCGGCGAGAACCGCGTGCAGGAGCTGGTGGCCAAGGCCCCCGCGCTCGCCGGTCTCGTCGCCGCCGGCCAGGTCGAGGTGCACCTCATCGGGCACCTGCAGTCCAACAAGGTCAACCAGGCCCTGGCGACGTCGTCGTGCGTCGAGTCCGTGGACTCCCTCGACATCGCGACGGCGCTCGCGACGCGCTGCGTGCGCGACGGGCGCACGCTCGACGTGATGGTCGAGGTCAACGTGTCGGGCGAGGCCACCAAGGCGGGCGTCGCACCCGACGACGCCCCCGCGTTCGCCCGCGCCGTCGCCGCCCTCGACGGCCTGCGCCTGCGGGGCTTCATGACGATCGGCGCCCGGTCGGACGACGACGCCGTGGTGCGGGCCGGCTTCGCTCGCCTGCGGGCGATCCGCGACGAGGTGCTGCCGGGCGGCGAGCTGTCGATGGGGATGACGGGCGACCTGGAGCTCGCCGTCGCGGAGGGCGCCACGATCGTCCGCGTGGGGACGGCCGTGTTCGGCCCGCGGGCCCCGCAGGCCTGACGGGTCCGGGTCACGGCACCCGCGCGATCCACTCCGGCGTCGCGAACTTGGTCTCGACCAGCTTCTCGGCCCGCTCGAGCTCGTCGGGGCGCAGCTCGGAGTCCTCGGTCTTGTAGAGACGCTTGAAGCACGCCTCGAACGCGTCGACGATCGCCTCGCGCGGCATGCCGGTCTGCGAGCGCAGCGGGTCCACGCGCTTGTTGGCGCTCTTGGTGCCCTTGTCGCTGAGCTTCTCGCGGCCGATGCGCAGCACCTCGAGCATCTTGTCGCTGTCGATGTCGTACGCCATGGTCATGTGGTGCAGCACGGCGCCGCCCGCGAGGCGCTTCTGCGCGGAGCCGGCGAGCTTGCCGGCGGGCGACGCGACGTCGTTCATGCCGGAGAAGAACGCCTCGACACCGATGCTGCGCAGCGCCTCGAGCACCCACGCGTCGAGGAACGCGTAGGACTGCTCGAACGTCATGCCGTCGACGAGCGAGCCGGGCACCACCAGCGAGAACGTCACGCAGTTGCCGGCCTCCATGAACATGGCCCCGCCGCCGCTGATGCGGCGCACCACGGTCACGTCGTGCTTGGCGACCCCCTCGGGGTCGAGCTCGTTGGAGAGCGACTGGAACGACCCGATGACCACCGCGCGCTCGTCCCAGTCCCAGAACCGCAGCGTGGGCCCGCGCAGGCCCTCGGCGAGCTCCTCGGTGAGCACCTGGTCGAGGGCCGCGAGCGTCGGCACGGGCAGGGGCCCGGGACGCAGCACCTCGAACGTGTGGTCCTCCCACGACGTCGCGAGCCCGAGCGCGCGCCGCACGGCGACGGCGACGGCCCACGCGTCGAACCCGACCAGCGCGACGGGGCCGACGAGCGTCCCGGCAGCCTCGGCGGCCTGGAGGGCCACGTCGACCGCGGCGGCGATCCCCGACGTCGAGGTGTCGGCCGCAAGGCCGTCGAGGGCGCCGTCGATCACCTCGAGGGCGTCGTCCGGCTCGAGGAAGAAGTCGCCCGACAGGTGGGCGTCGCTCAGCCGTCCGTCGACGACGTCGAGCTCGACGGCGACCAGCTTGCCGCCCGGGACCTTGTACTCACCACGCACGGCCCCACCGTACGACGGCGTCGGCCTGCGGCGGGGGTGAGCCGTCTCACGCTGCGCCGCTCACCCCTCCAGGAGCGCCCCGACGCGCCGGGCGGTCCTGCGGTCGGCGAGCATCCCAGCGGCCAGCTCGCGCAGCGCATCGCCCGTCGGGCCGGCCGACTGGAGGTCGTGCTGGAGGCGGGTCAGAGCGAGGGTGCGCTCGTTGGCCGCGTGGCGCCGCGCCGCGTAGCCGTCGAGGTCGCCGCCGCCGTCGCCGCGGAACGAGGCGGCGAGCGTCGCGGCGAGGTCCACGGCGTCGAGGATCCCGGCGTTGATGGCGCTACCGCCGGCCGAGAACACGTGGGCGGCGTCGCCGGCGAGCAGCACGCGCCCGTCGCGGTAGCGCGTCGCGTGGCGGCTGTTGCCCACCACGCTGCGGGCCGACGTCGACTCGGTGTACGGCAGGTCGGCGCCGAGCACGCGGCGCAGGCTGGCGCGCAGCTCCTCGTCGGGGAGCTCGTCGGACGGGTCGGCGCTCCCGCGCTCCTCGTGGGTGCTCACGATGTACTGGTCGTCGGGCGCGCTCGGGTCGAGCGACCGCATGGGGGCGAGCGTGACCGAGCCGCGGCCCGTGAGCACGGGCTGGAACATGGGGACGGTGCCGACGCCGGGCAGGTCGACCTGGTCGCGGGTGCGGGCGATCGTCCCGGCGGGGAGGGTGACGCGGGCCTGGCGGGAGATGCCGTCGCTCGTGATGCCCGGGAAGTCGATGCCGAGCGCCTTGCGCACCGGGCTGTGGGAGCCGTCGCAGCCCACGAGGTAGCGGGCGCGCACGTCCACCAGCATTCCGTCGGCGGTCGCGTGGACCGTCACGCCGTCGTCGTCCTGCTCGAAGCCCGTGACGTCGTGGCCGCGCCGGACGACGGCGCCCCGCGCCACGGCCCAGCGCTCGAGGAGCTCCTCCAGCCGCCTCTGGGGCACGGGGAGCAGGTGCAGCGGGCTGCGCAGCAGCCCGAGGTCCAGGGTCAGCGGCCCGAACCGGAACCGCGGCGTGCGCACGACGCGCAGGCCCGCACCGTCGAGGACCCCGCGCCGCTGCAGCTCGACGGCCGCCCGGCCCGCGACCCCGTTGCCCTGGGGCGAGGTCACGGGGCTGGGCACCCGGTCCAGCACGACCGTGGGCACGCCGGCGTCCGCGAGCTCGCCCGCGAGGAACAGCCCGGTGGGCCCGGCACCGACGACGACCACCCAGGGGCCGTCAACTTGAGTTGACATGCCCTCAGTGTCGGCCGCGGTCCGGCGGTCGTCAACCCATGTTGACGGCTCGCGTCAGCGCGGCTCGACCCCGGACCGGAGCAGGCCGAACACGTGCGCGTCGAGCAGCGCCTCCCACGACGCCTCGATGATGTTCGGGCCCACGCCGACGGTCGACCACGTCTGCTCGCCGTCGGTGGTGACCACCAGGACGCGCGTGATCGAGTCGGTGCCCTGCTCGCTCTCGAGGATGCGCACCTTGAAGTCCGTGAGCTCGAACCGGTCGATCTCCGGGTAGATGCGGGTCAGGGCCGTGCGCAGCGCCTGGTCGAGGGCGTTGACCGGGCCGTTGCCCTCCCCCGTGCTGACGAACCGCTCGCCGCCCGCGCGCAGCTTCACCGTCGCCTCGGCGAGCGCGACCGCGTTGCGGCCCTGGCCGCTGCCCGGCGTCGTCTCGACGATGGTGCGCCACGACTCGACCTCGAAGTACGACGGGCGCTCGCCCGTGAGCTCCTCGCGGAGCATGAGCTCGAACGACGCGTCGGCGGCGTCGTACGTGTACCCGTCGGCCTCGGCGGCCTTGACGCGGTTGGTGACGCGCGACAGCAGCTCGGCCTGGCCCGTGAGGTCGAACCCGAGCTCGCGGCCCTTGAGCTCGACGGCGGCGCGGCCGGCCATGTCGGACACGAGCATGCGCATGTCGTTGCCGACCGTCTTCGGGTCGACGTGCTGGTACAGGTCCGGGTCCACCTTGATGGCTGCGGCGTGCAGGCCGCCCTTGTGGGCGAACGCGCTCGCGCCCACGTACGGCTGGCGCTGGAACGGCGTGATGTTGGTGATCTCGGCGATCGCGTGGGCGATGCGGGTGGCCTCGCGCAGGCCACCGTCGGCCAGCAGGTCCATGCCCAGCTTGAGCTCGAGGTTCGCGACGATGGCGATGAGGTCGGCGTTGCCCGTCCGCTCGCCGTAGCCGTTGACGCAGCCCTGCACGTGGCTCGCGCCGGCGTCGACGGCGGCCAGCGAGTTCGCGACCGCGCAGCCGGTGTCGTTGTGGGCGTGCATGCCCAGGCGGGGACCCTCGCCCAGCACGGCGCGCAGCGCGCCGACGACGTCGGTCACGCGGTCCGGCAGCATGCCACCGTTGGTGTCGCACAGGGTGACCACCTCGGCGCCGGCGTCGAAGGCGGCGAGCGCGGCGTCGGTGGAGAACTGCGGGTCGAACCGGAACCCGTCGAAGAAGTGCTCGGCGTCGAGCACGACGCGGCGGCCCTCGCCCACCAGGAACCGCACGGTGTCGGTGATCATCGCCAGGCCCTCGGCCCGCGTGGTCTTCAGGGCCCGCTCGACGTGCCGGATGTCCGACTTCGCCACGAGCGTCAGCACGGACGCCTCGGAGTCGAGCAGCGCTCGCACCTGCGGGTCCGCGTCGACGGCGACGCCCGCCTTGCGTGTGGAGCCGAACGCGGCGAGCACGGCGTTCTTGAACGTCAGCTCGGTGCGTGCGCGGCGGAAGAACTCGGTGTCCTTGGGGATGGCGCCCGGCCACCCGCCCTCGATGTAGCCGACACCCAGCTGGTCGAGCAGCGGCGCGATCGCCAGCTTGTCCGCGACGGTGAGGTTCATGCCCTCCTGCTGGGCGCCGTCGCGCAGCGTCGTGTCGTACACGTCGAAGGTCACGTGGGGGTCCCTCTTCCTCATGCTGGTTCTGCTTGCTCCGCCAACAAAAAAGACCTCCCGGGTACGGAAGGTCTGCGCGTCCGGCGTGGGTGGGGCCGGACGCGCTAGCTAATGAAGGCGCGGGTGTGCTGGGAGGTCACCAGGCCATGGTGCCATACCGGATGATCACGCCGGCAGGCGTATCGCCCACCGGAACCGGACAAAGGTCGCAGAAAGTCCACCCCGGCACGTGCATCTCACCGGGATCCGTGTTCAGGTGGAAGGACGAGCACGGGAGGAGCCCATCATGAGCGACCCGAACCGACCGTACGAGAGCGCGCCGGAACCGGCCGGCGGCTACGAGGCACAGCCCGCCAGGCAGCCCGCGTACGAGCCCCAGCCGGCCACGCGGCCGGTGTACCAGGCCCAGCCCGCGGCACGGCCGGCGTACGAGGCCGAGCCCGCCGGCCAGCCCGCCTACGAGCCGCGGCCCGACGTCACCGAGACCGCACCCACGCGGCCGGAGCGGCTCCAGCTCGACGTCGGCCGCTACTGGGGCGGTGCGCTCGCGACCGTGCTGGTCTGCGCGCTGATCGGCCTGGTGGCGTGGTTCGTCGTGGACCGCGTGGCGAGCGAGGACCTGCGCAACCCGCCGTTCGGCGGCTCCGCGGCGGCGTCGTGGGCGGTCGCCGGGGCGATCTTCGCGCTGCTCGCGGCGATCCTGCTGAACCTGCTGGTCGTCGCGACGCCGCGACCGGCGTCGTTCTTCGGCTGGATCGTGGCGATGGCCACCATCATCCTGGCGGCCATCCCGTTCACGGGCCGCAGCATCGACCTCAGCGCGGTGCTGACCGCGATCGTGTGGGTGGTGCTGGGCGCGGCGGTCTGGTCGCTGCTGACAGGCGTGCTGTCCAGGACCGTCGTCCGCCGCGCCCGCACCGTGTGAACATCCGGCGGCGCCTCAGGCGAGCCGGCGAAGCCACCCGTGACGGTCGGGGAGCCGGCCGTACTGGATGTCCGTGAGCTCCTCGCGGATGGCCATCGTCAGCTCGCCGGGGGCGCCGCCGCCGATCTGGGAGTCGAAGGTCTCTCCCGCGAGCCGGCCCACGGGCGTGACCACGGCGGCCGTGCCGCAGGCGAACATCTCGACGATGCGGCCGGTGCGCAGGCCCTCGACGACCTCGGCCAGCGGGATGCGGCGCTCGACCACCTCGCGGCCGCGGTCGGCGGCCAGGCGCAGGATCGAGGAGCGCGTCACGCCCTCGAGGATCGACCCGGTGAGCTCGGGGGTGTGGACGGAGCCGTCGTCCATGACGAAGAAGACGTTCATGCCGCCGAGCTCGTCGATGTAGGTGTTCGACCCGCCGTCCAGGAAGCACACCTGGTCGAACCCCTTCGCCGCGGCCTCCTCCTGCGGGAGCAGGCTCGCGGCGTAGTTGCCGCCGCACTTGGCGGCGCCGGTGCCGCCGGGGCCCGCCCGGTGGAACTCGGCGTCGACCCAGATCGACACGGGCTTCACGCCGCCGGAGAAGTACGCGCCGGCGGGCGAGGCGATGACGAGGAACTCGACCTGGTCGGACGGCCGCACCCCGAGGAACGGCTCCGACGCGAACGTGAACGGCCGCAGGTACAGGCTCGAGTCGGGCGCCTTCGGCACCCACGCCAGGTCGGTGCGCACCAGCGCCGCGCACGCGGCGATGAAGTCGTCGACCGGCAGCGCGGGCAGGGCGAGGCGGTGGGCGGAGCGCGCCATGCGCGCCGCGTTCTCCTCCGGGCGGAACGTCCAGACGGAGCCGTCGGCGTGCCGGTAGGCCTTCATGCCCTCGAAGATCTCCTGCCCGTAGTGCAGGACGGCCGTGGCCGGGTCGAGCTGGAGCGGCCCGTACTTCTCGACGCGCCGGTGCACCCAGCCCTCGTCGCGACGCCACGAGATGCGTGCCATGTGGTCGGTGAACACCGTGCCGAACTTCGGGCTCTCGAGCTTGGTCGCCCGCTCGGCGTCCGAGGTGGGGGTGTCCGTCGGGGTGACCGCGAAGAGCTCGACGATCTCCTCGATGTCCTGCGACAGGATGGTCTGGTCAGTGGTGCTCGACATCTTCGGTCCCGGCCTTTCCGTGTGAACTTTCGTAGTGTTCCACGCCTGCCGCGACCGTGCGGGCAGACGGGGGAAACGGCGACGGGGCCCCCGCCTGTCGGCGAGGACCCCGTGGCGGAGGTGGCGCTGTGTGCTCAGCCGCGCACGCGCGCGGCGAGGTCGGCGCCGACCTCCGCCGTCGTGCGTACGACGCTGCCCCGCTCGGCGAGGTCCGCCGCGACGGCGGCCTCGACGCGGCGCGACTCCTCGGTGAGGCCGAGGTGGTCGAGCATCATGCTCACGCTGAGCACGGTCGCGGTGGGGTCGGCCTTGCCCTGGCCGGCGATGTCGGGGGCCGAGCCGTGGATGGGCTCGAACATCGACGGGTACGTGCCGTCCGGGTTGATGTTGGCGGAGCCGGCGAGGCCCATGCCGCCCGTGATCGCGGCGGCCTCGTCGGTGATGATGTCGCCGAACAGGTTGTCGGTGACGATGACGTCGAAGCGCGACGGCTTGGTGACCAGGAAGATCGTGGCCGCGTCGACGTGCAGGTAGTCGGTGGTGACCTCGGGGAACTCGGCGTTCACGGCCTCGACCGTGCGGCGCCACAGGTGGCCGGCGTTCACGAGCACGTTGTGCTTGTGCACCAGCGTGAGGTGCTTGCGGTCGCGCTTGGCGGCCTTCTCGAACGCGTAGCGCACCAGGCGCTCGACGCCGAACGCGGTGTTGAGCGACACCTCGGTGGCGACCTCGTGGGGCGTGCCGGTGCGGATCGAGCCGCCGTTGCCCGTGTACGGGCCCTCGGTGCCCTCGCGCACGACGACGAAGTCGACGTCGCCCGGGTTCGCGAGGGGTGAGGTGACGCCCTGGTACAGCTTGTTGGGGCGCAGGTTCACGTAGTGGTCCAGCGCGAAGCGCAGCTTGAGCAGCAGGCCGCGCTCGAGCACGCCGGACGGGACGGTGGGGTCGCCGATCGCGCCGAGCAGGATGGCGTCGTGGCCCTTGATGGCCTCGAGAGTCTCGTCGGTGAGGGTCTCGCCCGTGGCGTGCCAGCGGCGCGCGCCCAGGTCGAACTCGGTGGTGCCGACCTTCGCGTCCGAGCCGGCCAGCGCCGCCTCCAGGACCAGGAGGCCCTGCTCGACGACCTCGGTGCCGATGCCGTCACCCGCGACCACTGCCAGCTCGATGTTGCGCGTCATGGCCCGAGACTACGCCGGATGCGTCACGATGCGGGACGCGTGTCTCGCAGGCTGGACCCCGCCGGCGCCGTTCGTCGCGCGCCGGCGCGCGGCCGTACCTAGCGTGAGCCCATGCCCGACGACGCCGCCGCCGCGGAGCTCACCGACGCCCTCGCGGACTGGCTCCTCGACTCCGACCCGGCGCTGCGCTGGCAGGTCGAGCGCGACCTGCTCGGCGAGCCGGACGCCGTCTGGCAGGCCACCCGCGCCCGCGTCGCGACCGACGGCGTCGGCGCCCGGCTCCTGGCGCTCCAGGACCCGGACGGGCAGTGGGCCGGCGGCGCGTTCTTCCCCAAGGACTTCGACTTCCACGGGCCGGAGGCCGGCCCCGGTGCGGGGCAGCCGTGGACGGCCACCACGTGGTCGCTCGCCAGCCTGCGGGAGTGGGGACTCGACGCCGCGGCGCTGGCAGGCACCGCCGAGCGGCTTGCCGCGAGCTGCACGTGGGAGTACGACGACCTGCCGTACTGGGACGGGGAGGTCGACTGCTGCATCAACGCCTTCACCCTCGCCAACGGCGTCTGGCTCGGCGCCGACGTCGCGGGCATCGCTGACTGGTTCGTCGAGCACGCCCAGGCCGAGGGCGGCTGGAACTGCGGGTGGGTCGAGGGCTCCGTGCGGTCCTCCGTCGTCTCCACCCTCAACTCGGTGCGGGGACTCCTCGCGTGGGAGCAGGCGACGGGCGGCTCCGACGCCGTGCGGGCGGCGCGCCACGCGGGTGAGGAGTACCTGCTCGAGCGCCGCCTGCTGCACCGGCTCACGACGGGTGAGCCGATCCTGCCGGACGCGCTGCACGTCGCGTACCCGTTCCGTGGTACCTACTCGGCCCTGAAGGCCACCGACCATTTCCGCGCGGCGGCCCTGCACGACGGGGTCGCGCCCGACCCGCGGCTGGCGGAGGCGATCGAGGCCGTGCGCGCCCGGCGGCGGCCGGACGGCACCTGGGTGCAGGAGCGACGTCACCCCGGCCGCGTGTGGTTCGAGGTCGACGTCGAGCCGGGCGAGCCGTCGCGGTGGCTCACGTTCCACGCCACCCGCGTGCTCCGGTGGTGGGACGCCGCGCGGGGCGCCGTCGTCGGCTAGCGGTCAGAACATGCGCGGCGGCCTCGGGTAGAGCAGCTCGAACCGCTCGCACACGACCTCCATGCCGCGCGCGAACTCGTGCCCGACCTGCGGCAGCGTGCGGCGCCAGTAGGCCTCGTGCGCGGCACGCCACTCCTCGAGCGACCGGTTGCCCTCCCCCTCGAGGAAGGCGTGCTCCTCGCTCACGTCGTCGAACGCGACACGCGCGACCGCCGTCGTGCGGATGAGCGCGCGCGGCTCGCCCCGCCCGTCGAGGATCACCGCAAGGTCGCCCTTCGTGGGCAGCGGCTCGTCCTGCGCCTGGTACTCCCACACGGCGCCCGCGGTGGCGGTCTTGACCCCGCCGAGCACCAGCGCGAGCAGCTCGTCGGCCAGCTCCGGCGTGTCGCCGAACGACCACGCGGGCGGCGGCACGGTCTCCGTCCACCCCACCCCGACGACGGCGCCGGCACGCGCCATGCCCGCCCGCGCCCGGGCCAGCTCCCAGAACTGCTGGATCCGCCGTGCCTGCTCGACGTCGTCGGCGGGCGGCTCGGCGGCGTCGGGTGCGAAAAGGTCGTCGTCCACGCACCCATCCAACCAACAATCCCCGTCGCAGGGAGGACGTCGGCCCGGTCCCGCGGACGGGACCGGGCCGACGTCGTCCCTGCGACGGAGCGGGGTCAGCGCGCCGCGGAGCCCTCGGTGTAGTCCGCGTCCTGCTGCTTCCACGCGAAGTGGGCGCGCAGCTCCTGGCCGGTCTTCTCGATCGGGTGCTGGGCCTCCTTCTCGCGCAGCTCGAAGAACTCCTTGCCGCCGTTGTCCTGGTCGGCGATGAAGCGGGTCGCGAAGGCGCCCGACTGGATGTCGGCGAGGACGGCCTTCATCGAGTCCTTGACGGCCGGGGTCACCACGCGCGGGCCCGAGACGTAGTCGCCGTACTCGGCGGTGTCGGACACCGACCAGCGCTGCTTGGCGATGCCGCCCTCCCACATGAGGTCGACGATGAGCTTGAGCTCGTGCAGCACCTCGAAGTAGGCGATCTCCGGCTGGTAGCCGGCCTCGGTCAGCGTCTCGAAGCCCGCCTGGACGAGGTGCGACACGCCGCCGCACAGCACGGCCTGCTCGCCGAACAGGTCGGTCTCGGTCTCCTCGGTGAAGGTCGTCTTGATGACGCCCGCACGCGTGCCACCGATGGCCTTCGCGTACGACAGGGCGACGTCCCAGGCGGCACCCGAGGCGTCCTGCTCGACGGCGATGATGTCCGGGATGCCGCGGCCCGCGACGTACTCGCGGCGCACCGTGTGACCCGGGGCCTTCGGGGCGACCATGATGACGTCGATGCCGTCGGCCGGCTTGATGTAGCCGAAGCGGATGTTGAAGCCGTGGCCGAACACGATGGTGTTGCCGGCCTCGAGGTTCGGCGCGATGTCCTCGGCGTACAGGTGACGCTGGTGCTGGTCGGGAGCGAGGATGACGACGACGTCGGCCTCGGCGGCGGCCTCGGCCGGCGTCAGCACGCGGAAGCCCTGCTCCTCGGCCTTGGCGCGCGACTTCGAGCCCTCCTTGAGGCCGATGCGGACGTCGACGCCCGAGTCGCGGAGGTTCAGCGCGTGGGCGTGACCCTGGCTGCCGTAGCCGATGACCGCGACCTTCTTGGCCTGGATCAGCGACAGGTCGGCGTCGTCGTCGTAGAAAAGCTCAGCCACTTGGTGCTCCTAAAGCGTAGGTCGGTACTAGGCGGAGGTCCGGACGCGCTCGAGCGCCCGGTCGGTGATGGACCGCGACCCGCGCCCGATGGCGATGGTCCCGGACTTGACGATCTCGCGGATGCCGTAGGGCTCGAGCGCGCTGACCAGCGCGTTGAGCTTGGCGTCGGTGCCGATGGCCTCGACCACGACGGTGTCGGTCACGACGTCGACGACGTGGGCGCGGAACAGGTTGACGACCTCGATCACGCCGGACCGGGTCTCCTTGTCCGCGCGGACCTTGACCAGCAGCAGCTGGCGGCCCACGGACGCCTCGTGGTCGAGCTCGACGATCTTGATCACGTGCACCAGCTTGTTGAGCTGCTTGGTGACCTGCTCGAGCGGCAGCTCGTCGACGTCGACCACGACGGTGATGCGCGAGATCTCCTCGTGCTCCGTGGGCCCGACGGCGAGCGAGTGGATGTTGAACGCGCGGCGGGCGAACAGGCCCGCGACGCGCGTGAGCACGCCGGGCTTGTTCTCGACCAGCACGGACAGGGTGTGGCGGGTCATCGTGCTCAGTCCTCTCGGTCCCACGACGGCGAGATGCCGCGCGCGTACTGGATCTCGTCGTTGCTCACGCCCGCGGCCACCATGGGCCACACGAGCGCGTCGCGCGAGACGGTGAAGTCGACGACGACGGGGCGGTCGTCGATCTCGTTGGCCCGCTTGATGGCGTCGTCGACCTCGGCCGGCGACTCGACGCGGATGCCCACCGCGTCGTACGCCTCGGCGAGCTTGACGAAGTCGGGCACCCTGCGCGTGCCGTGGCCCGTGTGCAGGTCGGTGTTGGAGTAGCGCTGGTCGTAGAACAGCGTCTGCCACTGCCGCACCATGCCGAGCGAGCTGTTGTTGATCAGCGCCACCTTGATGGGGATGTCGTTGATCGAGCAGGTGGCCAGCTCCTGGTTGGTCATCTGGAAGCAGCCGTCGCCGTCGATCGCCCAGACGTTGGCGTCGGGGCGGCCCACCTTGGCGCCCATGGCGGCGGGGACCGCGTAGCCCATGGTGCCGAGGCCGCCGGAGTTGATCCAGGTGCGCGGGTGCTCGTAGGTGATGAACTGCGAGGCCCACATCTGGTGCTGGCCCACGCCGGCCACGATCACGGCGTCGGGGCCGTTGATCTCGCCGACGCGCTGGATCACGTGCTGCGGCGAGAGCAGGCCGTCGTCCGTGGGCGTGTAGCCGAGCGGGTAGGCGGCGCGCCACTCGTCGATCTGGTGCCACCAGCCGGCCAGGTCGGGCAGGCCGGAACGCTCGTGCTCGGCCTGCAGCGCCGGCACCAGGTCGGCGAAGACCTCTCGCAGGTCGCCCACGATCGGCACGTCCGCGGTGCGGTTCTTGCCGATCTCGGCCGGGTCGATGTCGGCGTGCACGACGGCGGCGTGCGGGGCGAAGCTCGAGAGCAGGCCCGTGACGCGGTCGTCGAACCGGGCGCCGAGGGCCACGATCAGGTCGGCCTTCTGCAGCGCGGCGACGGCAGGCACGGTGCCGTGCATTCCGGGCATGCCCAGGTGCTGCGGGTGCGTGTCGGGCACGGCTCCGCGGGCCATGAGCGTCGTGACGACGGGGGCGCCGGAGACGTCGACGAGCTTGCGCAGGCCGTCCCACGCCTGCGCGCGGATCACGCCGCCGCCGACGTAGAGCACGGGCCGGCGCGCCGTCGCGAGCAGCCGCGCGGCCTCGCGCACCTGCTTGGCGTGCGGCTTGGTCACCGGGTGGTAGCCCGGCAGGCGCGTGTCGGTGGGCCACGTGAAGCGGGTCTGGCCCTGCAGCGCCGACTTGGCGATGTCCACGAGCACGGGGCCGGGGCGGCCGGTCGAGGCGATGTGGAACGCCTCGGCGATGGTGCGCGGGATGTCGTCCGGGTTCGTCACCAGGTACGAGTGCTTGGTGACCGGCATCGTGATGCCCACGATGTCGGCCTCCTGGAAGGCGTCCGTGCCGATCATCGACGCGCCGACCTGACCGGTGATCGCGACCATCGGGATCGAGTCCATGTTGGCGTCGGCCAGGGGCGTCACCAGGTTGGTGGCACCGGGGCCCGACGTCGCCATCGTGACGCCCACGCGGCCCGTGGCGTGCGCGTAGCCGGACGCGGCGTGGCCGCCGCCCTGCTCGTGGCGCACCAGGATGTGGCGCAGGCGGGTGGAGTCGAGCAGCGGGTCGTACAGCGGGAGGATGGCGCCGCCGGGGAGGCCGAAGATGACGTCCGCACCGACCTCCTCGAGCGAGCGGACGACTGACTGCGCGCCAGTCATCGCCTCGCCGGCCGCGGTCGAAGCCGCCTGCGTGCCGGGGAGGACGACGGAGCTGCGCGCGGCGACCTGTGCGGGACTGGGGGTCGGCGTAGCCATCGGTGTCTCCTGCCGTTCAGTGGGACTCGGGGCAATGAAAAACCCCCCGGATCCCAGGGATGGTGCTGCTGGGACGATCGAGGGGTGAGCGCGCTGACGATGCCGTCGGAACGTCTGGGGTTAGCCAGCGCGCCCGGGGAGTACTACGAGGCGGATCGTCTGCATGCACGGAAACCTACGCCTCGGCGGCGCGCGATGTCACGCCGCGTGGCGCTCTTCCCACATCCTGGGATCGCTGATCGGCTCTCGGACGCCGCCGGGCGCGACGTCACGCGACGTCGCGCCGCCGGAACACCAGGTACGCGGCGAGCGAGAGCACCGCGGTCACGCCGAGCAGGAACAGGCCGCCCTGGACGGGCGTGACCAGGTGCTCGACGGTGGTGCACGACATCCCGGTGTCCGACGGGACGCAGCGGTCGGTCGTGTAGACCTCCCCGCCGTGCAGCCACGCGGAGAGGTTGACGGAGAAGAGCCAGCGCTGCAGGTCCCCCATCCCCCAGCGGAAGATCGTCTCGGCGCCCAGCCACGCGGCGGCGACGCCGATCGCCGCCGCCGCGTGCCGCAGCAGCATGCCGAGCGCGACGCCGGCCAAGGCCACGGCCGCCCCGGCGACGGCCAGCCGGCCGGTGAACGCCGCGATGTCGCCGACGACGCCGTCGGGCGCGCTGCCGACCGTCCCGACCACGGCGTACGCGGCGTAGGAGCCCGCCGCCGCGAGCGCGAACGCCACCACCACGAGCGGTACGGCCCACGTCGCCGCCGCTCCGGCCTTCGACCAGAAGACGCGCGTGCGCCCCGGGACGAAGGTCAGCCAGAGGCCGATCGCGCCGGACGCGAGCTCCGCCGTCACGAAGCTCACCGCGACGAGGAACACGGCGAACAGGAAGACGGGGGCGAGGTCGTCGAGCGCGGCGAGGCCGCCGAAACGCCGCCACATCGATGTGTCGACCTGCCGGATCGCCGGGTCGACGGACCCGCCGTCGGCGCTCGCGCCGGTCACGCTGGACGGGTCGGCCGGCGGGAAGAAGTGCTGAACGGCCGGCAGGAACTGGTCGAGCGTCGGAGCCAGCTGGTCGCAGCCGTGGTCGGCGTCCGGGTTCGGGTCGGCCTGCTGGGACGCCAGGCAGTCGGACACGATCTGGTCGCCGTCCGTCGCCCACTGGGCCGCCTGCTGCTGGTAGGACACGCGCGCCTGCCGGATCGCCGCGGCGCTCGGCGGCCGCGCGTCGAACCCGGCCACCACGGTGCTGAGCACCACGACGCCCACGAGCCCGATCCCCACCCAGAGCGCGACGCGGCGAGCACGGTACCGGCGCAGCTCGACGCGCAGCAGGCGGCTCATGCGGCCGCCCCCGCCGTCGCGCGGGCGCTCTCGCCCTCGGTGAGCCCCAGGAACACCTGTTCCAGGCCTTGGTGCTCCTGGACCAGCTCGCTGACCCACAGGCCCTGCACTCCGAGCGCCCGGGACACCACGGCTGGGTCGGCGACGCCGTCGACCACGAGCGAGCCGTGGTCCGCGCGGACGGCGAAGCCGGCGGCGTCGAGCACCTTGCGTGCCGCCTCGGCGTCGCCCACGCGCACCCGCACCGACGCGCCGCCGGCGCCGACGATGTCGGCGACCCGCCCCGACGCGAGCAGCCGCCCGCGGGCGACGATCGACACGGTGTCGGCCACCTGCTCCACCTCGGCCAGGATGTGGCTCGACACGAGCACGGTGCGGCCCTGGTCGGCCAGCGACCGCATCGTCTCGCGGATCTCGCGGATGCCCGCGGGGTCGAGCCCGTTGGTGGGCTCGTCGAAGATCAGCAAGTCTGGGTCCTTGAGCAGCGTGGCCGCCACGGCCAGGCGCTGCTTCATGCCCAGCGAGTAGGTCCGGTACCGGTCCCGGGCCCGGTCGGTCAGCCCGACGTGCTCCAGCACCTCGCCGACGCGCGTCGACGGCGCGTCGATGGCCTGCGCGAGCAGGTCGAGGTTGCGCCGCCCGCTGAACGCGGGGAAGAACTTGGGGCTCTCGACGATGGCCCCTACACGCCCGACCACCTCGTCGAGGCGCTCGGGCACCGGGGTGCCGAAGATCCGCATCGTCCCGGCGTCGGCCCGCACCAGCCCGAGCAGCATCCGGATGGTCGTCGTCTTGCCCGACCCGTTCGGCCCGAGGAACCCGTGGACGCCCCCGGCGGGGACGACCAGGTCGAGGTTCTCGACCCCGACCGTGCGCCCTCTGCGGGTGCGGTAGACCTTGCGGAGGCCCGCCGTCTCGATCGCGGGGACGTCGTCGTCCAGTGGCATGGCGCAGACAGTAGGGCATCCCAGGTACCGGGCAGAAGACCCCCAGGAGTTTCACCCGCTGCGCGGAGCGTCCTACTCGAGCACGGCGCCCCGCGAGGCCGACTGCACCAGCTTCGTGTACTTCGACAGCACGCCCCGCGTGTACCCGTGCGCCAGCGGCGCCCAGCCCTCGCGGCGGCCGGCGAGCTCCGCGTCGTCGACCAGCAGCTCGAGCGTCTTGTTGCGGACGTCGAGGCGGATGCGGTCGCCGTCGCGCACGAACGCGATCGGCCCGCTGTCCACCGCCTCCGGGGCGATGTGCCCCACGCACAGGCCCGTCGTGCCGCCCGAGAAGCGGCCGTCGGTGATGAGGAGGACGTCCTTGCCGAGCCCGGCGCCCTTGATGGCGCCGGTGATCGCGAGCATCTCGCGCATGCCCGGCCCGCCCTTGGGCCCCTCATACCGGATCACGACGACGTCGCCCTCGGTGATGGTGCCGTCCTCGAGTGCGTCGAGCGCGGCACGCTCCCGCTCGAACACGCGCGCGGTCCCCTCGAACACGTCGTCCGTGAACCCCGCCGACTTCACGACGGCGCCGTCGGGCGCGAGCGAGCCGTGCAGGATCGTGATCCCGCCCGTGGCGTGGATGGGGTTGTTCATCGCGCGCAGGATGTTGCCGTCCGGGTCCGGCGGGTTGATGTCGGCGAGGTTCTCGGCGACCGTGCGCCCGGTGACGGTGAGTGCGTCGCCGTGCAGCAGCCCGGCCTCCAGCAGCGCCTTCATCACCACGGGGACGCCGCCCACCCGGTCGACGTCGTTCATGACGTACCGGCCGAACGGCTTGAGGTCGCCCAGGTGCGGCACCCGGTCGCCGACGCGGTCGAAGTCGGCGAGCGTGAGGACGACGTCGGCCTCGTGCGCGATCGCCAGCAGGTGCAGCACCGCGTTGGTCGAGCCGCCGAACGCCATGACCACCGCGATGGCGTTCTCGAACGCCTCCTTGGTGAGGATCTGCCGGGCCGTGATCCCCTGCTTGAGCAGGTTCACCACGGCCTCGCCCGAGCGGTGCGCCCAGGCGTCACGACGCCGGTCCGCCGACGGCGGCGACGCGCTGCCCGGCAGCGACATGCCGAGCGCCTCGGCCGCCGACGCCATCGTGTTGGCCGTGTACATGCCGCCGCACGCGCCCTCGCCCGGGCAGATGGCCCGCTCGATGCGGTCGACGTCCTCCTCGCTCATCAGCCCGCGCGCGCACGCCCCGACGGCCTCGAACGCGTCGATGATCGTGACCTGCTTCTCCGACCCGTCGGTGAGCTTGACCCAGCCGGGCATGATCGACCCGGCGTAGAGGAACACGCTCGCGAGGTCGAGCCGCGCGGCCGCCATGAGCATCCCGGGCAGCGACTTGTCGCACCCGGCCAGCAGCACCGAGCCGTCGAGCCTCTCGGCGGACATCACCACCTCGACCGAGTCCGCGATGACGTCGCGTGACACGAGCGAGAAGTGCATCCCCTCGTGGCCCATCGAGATCCCGTCGGACACCGAGATCGTCCCGAACTCCAGCGGGTAGCCGCCCCCGGCGTGCACGCCCTCCTTGCACGCCTGGGCGAGCCGGTCGAGCGAGAGGTTGCAGGGCGTGATCTCGTTCCACGAGCTGGCGACGCCGATCTGGGGTTTGCCCCAGTCCTCGTCCCCCATGCCGACGGCGCGGAGCATGCCCCGCGACGCCGTCGCCTCGAGTCCGTCGGTGACCTGCCGAGACCTCGGCTTGATGTCAGGCGCGCTCATGGGGCGAGCGTCCCACCTGGACGCTCGCCCCGCTAGAGGACGCGCTCAGCGCCGCTTGATGAGCGAGACGTCGCGCACGGCGCCGCGGTCGGCCGACGTCGCCATCGCGGCGTACGCCTGGAGGGCCGGCGACACGTAGCGGTCGCGGTCCTTCGGCTGCCACGGGTTCTCGGACGACTCCATCTTGGCGCGGCGCTCCGCGAGCACCTCGTCCGGCACGTTGACGCGGATGACGCGCGTCTCGACGTCGATCTCGATCTCGTCGCCGTCCTCGACCAGGCCGATGGTGCCGCCCGCGGCGGCCTCCGGGGACACGTGGCCCACGGAGATGCCCGACGACCCCCCCGAGAACCGGCCGTCGGTGATGAGCGCGACGACCTTGCCCAGGCCGCGGCCCTTGATGAACGACGTCGGGTAGAGCATCTCCTGCATGCCCGGCCCGCCCGCCGGCCCCTCGTACCGCACGACGACGACGTGCCCGGGCTCGACCTGCTTGTTCAGGATCTTCTCGACGGCCTGCTCCTGCGACTCGACCACCAGGGCCTTGCCGACGAAGTGGAAGACGTCGGGGTCGATGCCCGCGGTCTTGATGATGGCGCCGTCCACGGCGAGGTTGCCCTTGAGCACGGCCAGGCCGCCCTCGACGGTGTAGGCGTGCTCGACGTCGCGGATGCAGCCCTCGGCCGCGTCGGTGTCGAGCGAGTCCCACACGTTCGACGTCGAGAACGCCTGCGTGGTCCGCACGCCGCCGGGGGCGGCGTGGAACAGCTGCAGCGCGCGGTCCGTGGCCTTGCCGCCGCGGATGTCCCAGGCGTCCAGCCATGCGCCCAGCGTGGGCGTGTGCACGGAGGTGACGTCGCGGTCCAGCAGCCCGGCGCGGTCCAGCTCGCCCAGCAGGGCGGGGATGCCGCCGGCGCGGTGGACGTCCTCCATGTGGTAGTTCGGGTGGTTCGGCGCGACCTTGCTCAGGCACGGCACGCGGCGCGAGATCGCGTCGATGTCGTCGAGCGTGAAGTCGACCTCCGCCTCCTGCGCGGCGGCGAGGATGTGCAGCACCGTGTTGGTGGAGCCGCCCATCGCGACGTCGAGCGTCATCGCGTTGGTGAACGCCGCCTTGGTGACGATGCCGCGCGGGGTGGCCGTGTCGTCCTCGTCCTCGTAGTAGCGCTTGGCGAGGTCGACGATGGTGCGGCCCGCCTCGAGGAACAGGTCCTTGCGCGCCGTGTGCGTGGCCAGCGTCGAGCCGTTGCCCGGCAGCGACAGGCCCAGCGCCTCGGTGAGGCAGTTCATCGAGTTCGCGGTGAACATGCCGGAGCACGACCCGCACGTGGGGCAGGCGTTCTCCTCGACCTTGCCCAGCGCGTCGTCGGTGACGTTGTCGTCCGCCGAGTAGTTGATCGCGTTGATCAGGTTGAGCTTGGTCTGCGCGACGCCGTCGACGACGATCGCCTTGCCGGCCTCCATCGGGCCGCCGGACACGAAGATCGTGGGGATGTTCAGGCGCAGCGCGGCGTTGAGCATGCCCGGCGTGATCTTGTCGCAGTTCGAGATGCACACGAGCGCGTCGGCCGTGTGCGCGTTCACCATGTACTCGACCGAGTCGGCGATCAGGTCGCGGCTGGGCAGCGAGTAGAGCATGCCGCCGTGGCCCATCGCGATGCCGTCGTCGACGGCGATCGTGTTGAACTCCTTGGCGACGCCGCCCGCCTCGCGGATCGCGGAGGCGACGAGGTCGCCCATGTCCTTGAGGTGGACGTGCCCGGGCACGAACTGGGTGTAGGAGTTGGCGATCGCGATGATCGGCTTGCCGAAGTCCTCGGAGCCCATGCCGGTGGCGCGCCAGAGGGCGCGCGCACCAGCCATGTTGCGACCGTGAGTAGAGGTGCGGGAACGCAGGGGCCGGCTCATGGCGTCACCCTACGCCGGTGTCCACGGACCGGTCCCCATCCGTCCGCGGGCTGACCCTAGTCGCCCGACGTGTGCACGCCCTCGACGGCGTCGGCCGAGCGCATCCGGCGCAGCACCCACGGGCCGAGAGCCGCGACGAGGCCCGCGAACACGAGCGCGACCCCGCCGATCCCGCCGAAGAACGGCGTCGGCGCGACGTTCTCGGTCGCCTGCACCAGCTGCGCGGTGATGGCCTGGCCCGCCGCGGGCGCCAGGAACCAGAGCGCCATCGCCTGCCCACGGAACGCCCGCGGGGCGAGAAGCGTCGTGGCGGCCAGCCCCACGGGCGACAGGCACAGCTCGCCCAGCGTCTGGATCACGTAGACCAGGCCCAGCACCCATGCCCCGGTCTTGGCCTCGCCCGACGCCGCCGACATGATCGCGAGGAACAGGAACGACAGCGCCGCCAGCGCGAGGCCGATCGCGAACTTGTACGGGGTGGCCGGCCGGTCCTTGGTCTTGAGCCAGATCCACGCGAACACGGGCGCCAGGACGATGATCCCGAGCGGGTTGATCGACTGGAACGTCTCCGGGCTGAAGTGGTGCCACCACAGGAAGCTGAGCGTCGTCTCGTCGCGGGCGTACGTCGACAGCGTCGTCGCCGCCTGCTCGAAGATCATGAAGAAGAGCATCGCTGCGACGAACAGCGGGATGTAGGCGAGCAGGCGGCTGCGCTCGGCCCCGGTCACCTTGGGCGACCGGTAGATGACGATGAAGAACAGGATCGGCGTCACGAACGCCAGGTAGCTCAGGGCGTCGATGATGGCGTTGAGCCCGAACGTCCCGTCGATCGCCGCGACGATCGCGTAGAGCGCCGCGACGCCGACGACGATCCCCACGAGCAGCCGCACGACCTTCGGCCGCTCCTCGGCGCTGATCGGGTTCTCGATCCAGGACCCGGCCCCCGCGAGCAGCCGCCGCCCGCCCACGAACATGACCAGCGCGAACGCCATGCCGATCGCCGCGACGAGGAACCCTGCGTGGTAGCCCCAGGCGTGCCGCACCGCACCGACGATCAGCGGGCTGAAGAACGAGCCGATGTTGATGCCCATGTAGAAGATCGAGAACGCCGACTGCCGCCGCGTGTCCTCCCGGCTGTACAGCTCGCCCACCATCGACGACACGTTCGGCTTGAGGAACCCCGTGCCCAGCGCGACGAGGCAGATTCCGAGCCAGGACGACGCCGGCGTCGGGATCGCCAGAGCCACGTGCCCGGCGGCGATGATCACGCCGCCCAGGAACGTCGCCCGGTACGCCCCGATGACGCGGTCGGCGAACCAGCCACCCACCACCGACAGCAGGTAGACGCCCGTGCCGTAGATGGAGACGACCGCCACGCCCTGCGACTCCGGGATCCCGAGCCCCCCGTGGGCCAGGGTGTCCGTGATGTAGAAGACGAGGATGGCCCGCATGCCGTAGTAGCTGAACCGCTCCCACAGCTCGGTCCCGAAGAGCGTGAAGAGGGCCAGCGGGTGACCGAAGAACCGGCGATCGCCGGCGACGGCCGCCGCGGGAGTCGGGCGGTTCAGGTCAGGCGTGCTCACCGCACGATGCTCGCACCGTCGGCCGCCCCCCGCCGGGCCGGGGACGATCGATCGCCCGCGTCACGCGCCGGCGGCCGCCCGGAACTCGTCCTCGAGGATGCTCATGACGATGGCGTCGGCCCAGCCCTCGCCGTCGCGGTAGACGTCGCGGAGGCGGCCCTCCTCGCGGAACCCGAGCGACTCGTAGAGCGCCTTCGCGCGCGGGTTGATGCTCAGCACGTCGAGCCCCACGCGGTGCAGCCCGGGCCCGGGCTCGCGCTCGCCGTCCACCCGGACGCCGTCGAACGCGAAGCGCAGCACCTCCCAGATCGCCTCGCGGCCGTAGCCGCGCCCCCGGTAGTCGGGGAGCATCTGCAGGCGCAGGTTGGCGCCGCCCGCGACCTCGTCGATCTCGTTGAGCACGATCTCGCCGATCAGCTCGTCGCTCACCGGCGCACCGTCCCGGACGGCTCCGGGCGTGATCGCCCAGTCGTACCGCCCGGGACGGTCGCTGACCGTCGCCGCCCACTCGTCGATCTCGGTGCGCGAGAACGTCGCCGTCGTTCCCGTCTGGCGCCGGCCCTCGGGGTCGTGCAGCGACTCCCAGAGCCGCTGGGCATCGCGCGCCTCGATCGGCCGCAGCCGCACCATCTCACCGTGCAGCTCCGGGCCGCGCGTCATCGGGGTCTCCGTCCGTCCGGGCCGTCAGGCGCCGATGCGCTCGAGCACCAGCTCGCGCACGCGCTGGGCGTCCGCCTGGCCCTTGGTGGCCTTCATGACGGCGCCGATGATCGCGCCGACCGGCCCGAGGTTGCCCCCGCGCACCTTCTCGGCGATGTCCGGCTGCGCGGCCAGCGCCGCGTCGACCGCCTCGAGCAGGGCGCCGTCGTCGGACACGACCTCCAGGCCGCGCGCGACGACGACGGCCTCCGGGTCGCCCTCGCCGACCAGCACGCCCTCGAGCACCTGGCGGGCGATCTTGTCGTTGATCCGGCCGGCGTCGATCAGCTGCTGGAGCTGGGCGATCTGCGCGGGCGTGATCGCGACCTCGTCGAGGCTGACCTCCGCCTGCTTCGCCTTCCGGGCGAGCTCGCCCATCCACCACTTGCGGGCCGCGGCGGGCGTGGCGCCCGCGGCGACGGTCGCCTCGATGAGGTCGACCGCACCGGCGTTGACGACGTCGCGCATCTCGGCGTCGGCGTAGCCCCACTCCCCCTGCAGCCGGCGACGACGTGCGGCGGGGAGCTCGGGCAGGCCGGCGCGGATCTGCTCGACCCACTCCCTGCTCGGCGCCACCGGCACGAGGTCCGGCTCGGGGAAGTAGCGGTAGTCCTCGGCGTCCGACTTCACGCGGCCCGACGACGTCGTGCCGTCCTCCTCGTGGAAGTGACGGGTCTCCTGGATCACCCGGTCGCCCGCGTCGAGCACGCCCGCCTGACGCGAGATCTCGAAGCGCACCGCCCGCTCGACCGAGCGGAACGAGTTGACGTTCTTGGTCTCCGTACGGGTGCCGAGCTTGTCCTGCGGCGTCGGGCGCAGCGAGACGTTGACGTCGGCGCGCACGTTGCCGCGCTCCATGCGGGCCTCGGACACGTCGAGCGCACGGAAGATGTCGCGGAGAGTCTGCACGTAGGCACGTGCGACCTCGGGCGCACGGTCGCCCGCACCCTCGATCGGGCGCGTGACGATCTCCACCAGCGGGATGCCCGCGCGGTTGTAGTCGACCAGCGAGTACTCGGCGCCGTGGATGCGGCCGGAGCCGCCGACGTGCGTGTTCTTGCCGGCGTCCTCCTCCATGTGGGCCCGCTCGATGTCGACGCGGAAGATCGTCCCGTCCTCCAGCTCGACGTCCACCCAGCCGTCGTGGGCGATGGGCTCGTCGTACTGCGAGGTCTGGAAGTTCTTGGGCACGTCCGGGTAGAAGTAGTTCTTCCGGGCGAAGCGGCACGTCTCTGCGATCTCGCAGTTGAGCGCCAGTCCGATGCGGATGGCGTACTCGACGGCCTTCCCGTTGACCACCGGCAGGGCGCCGGGCAGGCCGAGGCTCACCGGGGTGGTCTGCGAGTTGGGCTCGGCGCCGAAGCTCACCTCGGCCGCGCAGAACATCTTGGTGCGGGTGCCGAGCTCGACGTGCACCTCGATGCCGAGCACCGGGTCGTAGCGCTTGACGGCGTCGGCGTAGTCGACCAGTTCAGTCACTTTCGTTCTCCGTCTTCGTCTCAGGCCAGCTCGGGTGCGGTGCTCAGCAGCGGGGCTCCCCACTGGTTCTCGAGCAGGTGCTCGAGGGCTGCGCCGACACGGTAGAGGCGGTCGTCGGCCTTCGCCGGAGCGAGGATCTGGAACCCGACCGGCAGGCCGTCGTCGGACACCCCGTTGGGCACCGAGATGCCCGGGACGCCGGCGAGGTTCGCCGGGATGGTCGCGACGTCGTTGAGGTACATGGCCAGCGGGTCGTCGAGCTTCTCGCCGAGCTTGAACGCCGTCGTCGGGGCCGTGGGGCTGACCAGCACGTCCGCCTGGGCGAACGCGTCCGCGAAGTCGCGCTGGATGAGCGTGCGGACCTTCTGGGCGCTGCCGTAGTAGGCGTCGTAGTAGCCGGCGCTCAGCGCATAGGTGCCCAGGATGATGCGGCGCTTGACCTCGTCGCCGAAGCCCTGGCCGCGCGTGGCGGCCATGACGCGCTCCGCGGTGACCGGGCCCTCGGAGGGCTGGACGCGCAGTCCGAACCGCATGCCGTCGAACTTGGCGAGGTTGCTGGACGCCTCGGCGGGCATGATCAGGTAGTACGCGTCGAGCGCGTACGGGAAGTGCGGGCAGGACACCTCGACGAGCTCGGCGCCGGCCTTCTCGAGCAGGTTCAGCGACTCCTGGAAGCGCGCGAGGACACCGGCCTGGTAGCCCTCGCCCTGCAGCTCGGTGACGACGCCGACCTTGACGCCGGCGAGGTCGCCGGTCGCTCCGTGGCGGGCCGCGTCCACCAGGGACGGCAGGGCCTCGGGGATCGACGTCGAGTCGCGCGGGTCGTGCCCACCGATGAGCTCGTGCAGCAGCGCGGAGTCGAGGACGGTGCGGGTGACCGGGCCGGCCTGGTCAAGGCTCGACGCCATGGCGATGAGGCCGTAGCGGGAGACGCTGCCGTAGGTGGGCTTGACGCCCACGGTCCCGGTGACGGCGCCCGGCTGGCGGATGGAGCCGCCGGTGTCCGTGCCGATGGCGAGCGGGGCCTCGAACGCGGCGACCGCCGCGGCGGACCCGCCGCCGGACCCGCCGGGGATACGGTCCAGGTCCCACGGGTTGTGCGTGTTGCCGTACGCCGAGTGCTCGGTGCTCGACCCCATGGCGAACTCGTCCATGTTGGTCTTGCCGAGGATCGGCAGCCCGGCCGCCTTGATGCGCTCCACGAGCGTCGCGTCGTAGGGCGGGATCCAGCCCTCGAGGATCTTCGAGCCGGCCGTCGTCGGCAGACCCTTCGTCACGACGACGTCCTTGACGGCGATGGGCACGCCCGCGAGCGGGTGCAGCTCCTCACCGGCCGCACGGCGCTGGTCGATGTCGTGGGCGGTGGCGAGAGCCTCGTCGCTGCTCACGTGCAGAAAGGCGTTGACCTTGCCATCGACGGCGGCGATCCGGTCGAGGTGCGCCTGCGTGGCCTCGACGCTGCTGACCTCGCCCGCGGCGAGGTGGTCCGCCAGGGCCGCGGCGGACAGGCGGGTGACGTCGGTCATCTCACTCCTCACCGAGGATCTGCGGGACGAGGAACTTGCCGTCCTCCGAGTCGGGGGCGGCCGCGAGCACGTCGGCCACCGGCAGCGCCGGCACAGGGACGTCCTCACGGAACACGTTCGTCATCGGCAGGGGGTGGCTGGTCGCAGGCACGTCGGGGGTGGCGACCGTGTTCACCTTGGCGATCGACTCGACGATGACGTCGAGCTCGCCGGCGAGCCGGTCGACCTCCTCGGGCCGCAGGTCGATGCGGGCGAGTGCTGCCACGCGCGCGACCTCGTCACGGGAGATGGTGGACATGGCCGTCAGTCTAGTGTGCGCGCCGCGCGGGGCGACAGGAATGGCAGTTTCTGGGTATGCGAAAGACCCCGCACCGTGGGTGCGGGGTCTTTCGTGAAGGGTGTCCGGCGGCGTCCTACTCTCCCACCCCGTCTCCAGGGCAGTACCATCGGCGCTGTAGGGCTGAGCTTCCGGGTTCGGAATGGGACCGGGCGTTTCCCCTACGCTATGACCGCCGTAACTTTATCGAGTTGTTGGGTTTTGTGGTGCCCGTTTCTCGGGAACCGCACAGTGGACGCGAAGCACTTTGAAGAGTGTGTGTTGTGAAGTTGTCGGCTGATTAGTACCGGTCAGCTGCGGCAGTCTTTAGTCCTGCCTTCCACATCCGGCCTATCTACCCAGTGGTCTCGCTGGGTGCCTCTCCCCCTTGCGGGGTTGGAAACCTCATCTTGAAGCAGGCTTCCCGCTTAGATGCTTTCAGCGGTTATCCTTCCCGAACGTAGCTAACCAGCGGTGCACTTGGCAGTACAACTGGCACACCAGAGGTTCGTCCGTCCCGGTCCTCTCGTACTAGGGACAGCCCTTCTCAAGTTTCCTGCGCGCGCAGCGGATAGGGACCGAACTGTCTCACGACGTTCTAAACCCAGCTCGCGTACCGCTTTAATGGGCGAACAGCCCAACCCTTGGGACCTACTCCAGCCCCAG